>ERZ1034361.304-NODE-304-length-35085-cov-5.129170_pt1 | contig 35085 bp, 37 predicted proteins | sample MGYA00520617_ERZ1034361 | MGnify/ENA primary metagenome ERZ1034361 (study PRJEB33736, sample SAMEA104284507) | Azolla filiculoides | biome: Urban; feature: Water surface; material: Ditch water | place: Netherlands | collected 2015-10-28 | depth 0-0.1 m ...
CCTAGATTCAAAACCCCGTATCCTCACGCCGCCATGAACAGTAAGGCACGATTTGGCGTTGATCGCATGAACCTCGACGAGGTCATTCAGGTTTGTATGCAAGGACCGATGAAAAACATACCGCTTGAATGGGGTTCGCCCGAGCAAGTTGATTTAACAACTTACCTGCTCAAGGTGCAATCATCGGGGCAGATGTAACGTAATGCTCAGAGCGTCTTAAGTCATATCCTGGGCCATTCGACCCAGGGATATTCAGGCAAACCATCTCGCCAAGTCTGGTGTGGTTCACCTTGGATGAGTGGCTGCAAATACGTTAGCGCATCCGCTGTTACTCCATAAGCACACTGATCAATCCAATCCAGTGGAAATGCACGTTCACGGTTAGCAATATCAGCTAACCGTACCGAATCGCAATGCCATGCATAAGGTTCGTTAGCATCGCGGACGATATTAACCATCACCCCGCTCTGCCCTTCTTGAGCAAGCTGAACGGCATGAGTGGCAACCGCTTCTGCCTGCTCAATATCGGTAGCACTCGCTAGATGTCGGGCAGCGCGCTGCAGATAATCTGGCACAGCCACGTGCACCTTGACCGACACCTTCTCACGCAATAACTGCGCCACTGCAAAACCTGCCCCACCGAGCTGTTCATGTCCATAACGCGCGACCGCATTCTGCTGTGCATAGAACTGGCCATCTGCGGTGCGAATACCCTCAGACACCACACAGACACAGGCATTATGTTTGGTAAAACTGGCTTGAACTGCCGCAACAAAGCGCTCCGGATCAAACATAACCTCAGGAAAAAGGATCAGCGGTGATGCCATCTGCGTTGGTAACCGGGCAACAGCACCGCAAGTCGCCAGCCAACCCGTATGACGCCCCATGACTTCCAGGATAAAAACACTGGGTTTGGTTGCCATAGCACAGTGATCTCGTGCCGCTTCCATCAGCGATACCGAGAGATACTTTAATGCCGAGCCAAAGCCCGGCGATGTATCTGTACCCTCTAGGTCATTGTCGATGGTCTTGGGTAAACCGATCACGCTGAGGCCTAATGTAAACCGATCACTAAGCTCGACCAACTTTGCAGCGGTATCCATCGAACCATTACCGCCGTTGACGTAAATTGTGCCGATCTGATGACTGATAAGCACATCACGTACCCGATGCCATTGTTCAGGATTATCCGCATAACTGGCGAGCAATGTCCGCCCAGATCCAAGCCCACCACCCGGCAATTGACTGAGTGCTAATCGCATTGACTCTGGCAATGCCGACGCATCGACCAGTTGGTTATTAATCAGACCGGATAAACCGTGCTCAGCTGCAAACAATCGTCCTTCTGATGCATTCCGATGCGATTTGATCAGCGCCGCAGCTGTGGCACCAATCACGGCCGTTACACCGCCCGACTGGAAATAGAGTGCGTTCTTCATGACAGCATTAAAACAGATCGGGCGCCAGATTGGCAGTGCCAACCGGGCGCCCGATCACTGGAGTCGACTGAATTAGTTCAGTGCGCCCAGTACACGTGCGGTAATTTCATCAACGCTACCGACGCCAGCCACCTTAGCCACTTTTGGTGCAGCGGCATCACCAGCATTCTTCCAGTTCGTATAGAACGTAACCAAGGGCTTAGTCTGGCTGTGGTAGATGTCCAGACGATGACGTACAGTTTCTTCTTTGTCATCTTCACGCTGGATAAGGTCTTCACCGGTCACGTCATCTTTACCAGCCACTTTAGGTGGGTTGTAAGTGATGTGATAGGTACGACCCGAAGCCAGATGCACACGACGGCCGGCCATACGATCAATGATGTCCTGATCTGGCACATCGATTTCCAGAACGATATCTAGTGGCACGCCCGCTTCTTTCATGGCTTCTGCCTGCGGAATCGTGCGTGGGAAACCATCGAACAGGTAACCGTTCTTGCAGTCGGCTTCTTTCAGGCGCTCTTTCACCATACCGATGATCACGGCATCCGGCACCAGACCGCCCGAATCCATATGCTTCTTGGCTTCCATACCCAATGGGGTACCGGCCTTAACCTGGGCACGCAGCATATCGCCGGTTGAGATTTGTGGAATACCGAATTTTTCACAGATAAATTTGGCCTGGGTGCCCTTACCAGCGCCCGGAGCGCCCAACAGAATGAGTTTCATCGGTATCCTCGATTAGAAAGTATGAATGGTGAAAGTGTGAAACATGTACCTTGCTGAAAACTTACGATAATTATGACTGAGGGTCAATGCGCAGCGCAGCGAACTGTTCGGCAAATACCCGTTGTGCTCGTGCAGCATCATCGGGCGTATCCACCCCGGCCGGCGGCAACGTTTCCGTTACAGCCACACTGATTCGATAGCCATGCCATAGCGCACGCAGCTGTTCCAGCGCTTCTATGGATTCCAGCGGGCTGGGTGCCAGGCTGGCGTAATCACGTAAAAAACGGCGACGGTAGGCGTATAGGCCTATATGGCGATAACAGGCAAAGCCGCTGGTTGGTAATGCTTGTGGGTGACTTCCCTGTTGCCAAACCGGGCTGAACTCATCACGTGCAAAAGGAATCGGCGCGCGGGAGAAATACAGCGCATCGGCATTAGCCTTCATAACGACTTTGCAGATGTTCGGATTGAAGAGTTCGCCGGCATCATGAATGGCATGGGCCAGTGTGGCCATATCCGCGCCGGAGTCCACCAGTTGATGCGCTGCCTGATCAATCAGCTCAGGCGGGATAAAGGGCTCGTCACCCTGCACATTCACCACCACCGTTTCATCCGACCAGCCAAAGTGGTCACACACTTCGGCAATGCGGTCTGTGCCGCTGGGATGGTCTTCCCGGGTCATACAAACATCAAAACCGGCTTCCCGCACGGCATCGCGTACATCGCGGCTATCGGTTGCCACCACAATGGTGTCTGCCCCTGAGCGCTGGGCCCGCTCGCAAACACGAACGACCATGGGCTTGCCACCCAGATCAAGGAGCGGCTTGTCAGGCAGTCGGCTGGATTTAAGTCGAGCCGGAATCACCACGCGGAATGTCACGTAACTCACCTCCGGCCCCTTACGTTAGCCTTGGGGCACGTTAAGGCTGCGGGCTTCATCCTGCATCATGATGGGAATGCCATCACGTACCGGATAAGCCAACTGACAGGGCTTGCAAATCAGTTCCTGTGCCGATTTATCGAAGTCCAGCTTGCCCTTGCATACAGGGCAAACGAGTATTTCTAGCAGACGCGGATCCATTTAACGACTCTCTATCGTAGACGCAGCATTGTGATCACTTAGCCATTCAGCCAGCGGTAATGCAGGGGTAAAGCGGGCACTGACAGGCACAACAAACCAATTGTCATGACGACCAGCAAAGTCTCGGCATTTTACTGCATCCTTCTCCGTCATCATCACAGGTAGCGATGTTGACGGGATATCTTTCGCCTGAAAATCATGGTGATCAGGAAAGCGGAGCCCTTCCACGCGGATACCCGCATGCCGCAACATATTAAAAAAACGCTCGGGATGTCCAATACCTGCAATAGCCAGTACAGATTGGCCAGCAAAATCTTTCAGCGGCGATTTTCGATCTGGCTGATTCAAGGCATACACAGCATCAGGCACCAGCGACATTTCAAAGCGCGGCCGAACAGGCCAGCCCGATTGATCCGGGGTTCCCTGAACAATCAGGCCACGCACCAGCGGATCTTCCAATCGGGTTAGTGGTTCACGCAATGGGCCTGCCGGTAAGAGTAGACCATTACCCACCCCGCGTTCATCGAAAACCACGATTTCAAGATCACGTGCCAGATTAAGATGCTGTAAACCATCATCAGCGATAAGTATGTTGACGCCCGGATTAGCGGCCAACAAAGCCCGACCGGCTTCTGCACGCTTTTCACCAACAAACACAGGGAAGCCTTGCTGGGCATATAGAAGCGGCTCATCACCTACATGTTGAGGGCTATCGCCAACGCCTACCGCTCTGATACCCGGCACCTTACGGCCATAGCCGCGGCTGATAATCCCCGGGCGCCAACCGAGATCCTTAAGCTGCTGGGCGAGCGAAAGGGCTACCGGTGTTTTACCCGCACCACCCACGATCAGGTTACCAACCACCAGCACAGGTACCGGCAAGCGAATTTGCTTTAACACGCCCCGTAGATACAAATATCGACGTACCCAGACGGCTAGGCCACTGATCCATGACAAAAGTCTCAGCAAGGCCGTTTGCAAAAGACCCAACCGGCCACGGCCATACCAGCTGGCCTCAATCTCCTGAGGCCTGAAAATCATGAGCCGCTGCGGGTCGTGAATGAAATCTGCGAGAGGTCAGCTTGATGCGCCGCCTGCATGACATCGATCACGCTCTGGTGGGTTGCTTTGGCATCCGCATTAATAGAAACAACCGGTGGCTTGGCCCCTGTGCCTCGCTTCGCGGTTGCTGCTTTCAAGGCAGCCGCTACCGCGTCAACACTGGGTCGGGTCATACTCTGGCCATCAATAACCACTGCGCCGCTCGCCGTGACCGAAACACTGATTTCGTCCGGTGGCGTGGCATTAGTCGCAGCCGCCGTCGGCAGATCGATTTCGATACCAGAAACTTTGTTATAGGTTGTCGTCATCATCAAAAATATGATGATGACTAATAACACATCAATAAACGGAATCAGATTGATTTCGGGCTCGTCTCGCCCGCTACCCCGGCGGAAATTCATAAAAAGCTCCGGAGCTTAGGTGCGCTCGCCATGAACCACTTCAACCAGCTTTATCGCCTGTTGCTCCATATCGACTACAAACTTATCGATCAGCGCACGGAAGTGGCGCCAGAAGATCAACGCGGGAATAGCAATCAACAAACCGAAGGTGGTGTTGTAGAGCGCCACCGAAATACCGTAAGCCAATTGTTGCGGGTTACCGGTCGCCGGAGATTGCGCACCGAAAATGTCGATCATACCGACCAGCGTACCCAGTAAGCCCAGCAGTGGTGCAATCGAGGCAATCGTACCCAGGGTTGTCAGATAGCGTTCGAGCTGGCTGTAAACCATACGTCCCGACTCTTCAATTGCTTCGCGCATCACTTCACGACTGCTGTTCTGGTTACGAATACCCGCAGCCAGCACACGCCCCAGCGGAGAACTTTCTTCCAGGGTATTCAGCTGGGCAGCGTCGTATCCGCCATTCGCCAGGCTAGAAAGCACACTTTGCAACAACCCTACTGGCAAGACCTTGGCACGCCTTAAAGAATATAAACGCTCGATAATCAGCGCGAGCGCAATGATGGAGGCAATCAGAAGAGGCCAGATTGGCCAACCGGCCGCTTGAATGATGGCAAACACAATATTCCAGACCTGCAGAATTCAAAGCTGAAGTGTAGCTAGCCCCCCTGCTTTGAGCAAGCCATTCTCGGCATTTCAATGAGTTATAGACGCACGTTTGTTATCCACAAATTTAGTGGATAAGTTTGTGGATAGACTGTCATAAAAGTGTCTAAGTCGTGCAGACAAAGGTAATTAGGTTACGCTGCTCAAAAAAAAGGCTTGTTTTTTATTTTCTATATTTTTCAATGGGTTGCGATAATCCAACTGGGTTGCAGAGGGTCTACCGAAGCAAAACCCTTATGTCCGAAGGGTTCGCTGCGATGCGGTGGAGAAAATTAGCCTATGTCAAGAGAATTTCCACCCATTTTTTGCTTATAAGTACATCGGGTTCACCATTAAAGAATTCCGAAGCAAGGTAAAGTATGGCGTATGGTTTCCAACACACTCTTTGACGAACCCGCGCCTAGCCATGACCTGCCGGTGATGTCGGTATCGGATCTCAATGCGGCAGTCCGTAGCCAGCTCGAAAGCCGCTTCCCCCTGCTCTGGGTAGAAGGAGAGATCGCGCAGCTCACCGTAGCTAGTTCCGGCCATATGTACTTCAGCCTTAAGGATACTGGCGCTCAGGTACGTTGCGCCCTCTTCCGCACCCGGGCCGCCCGCCTGGGCTGGCAGCCCCGCCAGGGAGACAAAGTCCGCGCCAAGGTTCAGGTAACGCTCTATGAGGCCCGAGGAGAGTTTCAACTCACCGTAGAAACCCTGGTTAAGGGTGGCCTCGGTGCCCTGTACGAACGTTTTATTCGCCTGAAAACCGAACTAGAGGCTGCCGGGCTCTTTGACCCTGCTAGAAAGCAGGCACTACCAGCTTTTCCGCGCAGAATCGGCATTATCACCAGCCCACAAGCGGCGGCGTTACACGATGTGATGACCACGCTAGCGCGCCGGGCACCCTATGCCCAACTCATTCTCTATCCAACTCTAGTTCAAGGCGCTGAAGCCACAACCCAGATTGTGCAGGCCATAGCAGCGGCCAATCAGCATGGTCAGGCCGATGTGCTACTTCTATGCCGCGGCGGCGGGTCTCTGGAAGACTTGTGGAGCTTTAACGAAGCAGCCGTTGTCAAAGCCATCGCCGCCAGTCAGTTGCCGATTATTGCTGGCATCGGCCATGAAACCGATACCACCCTGGCCGATCTGGCGGCCGATGTGCGAGCACCGACCCCTACGGCCGCCGCAGAACTGATTGCCCCTGACAAAGCACGCCTTAACGCGCTCATAGAGGGCAACCAACAACGCCTACAGCATCTGGTGATGCGCCGTATTAATGACGCCGGCATGAAGCTAGATGGCTATGCGGCCCGCCTACGCAGCCCAGCGGCGTTACTGGATCGTCAGCATGATCGACTCAATCAGTTCCAGACACGCCTCAAGCTCTGGTCACAGCGGGCGCTGGAACGCGAACAACGGCACCTCAGCGAACTGGGATTGCGATTACAGGCACTGGATCCTAATCAACCTCTGAAACGTGGCTACGCGCTGGTAACGGATGCGCATGGGCATCTGGTAGACAGTATTAGCAAGGCGCCTGTCCATTCACAAGTCCAGTTACGCTTATCCGATGGTAAATTACAGGCAAGCATCATTTCGGCACAACCCGATACGAATCTTTAGGCAAGGCTTGCAGGCAACAGCCGCTCTGTCTAGAATCAAACATTAAACCTAGAACCCCCCCAACCCGGAGAACTATCATGGCCTTTGAATTGCCAGCACTGCCGTTCGCAAAGAACGCACTCGCCCCACACATGTCGGAAGAAACTTTCGACTACCACTACGCCAAGCACCATCAGGCCTATGTGACCAATCTGAACAATCTGATTCCAGGCACCGAGTACGAAAACCTGAGCTTGGAAGATATCGTCAAGAAGGCACCCGCCGGCGGCGTTTATAACAATGCCGCTCAGGTATGGAACCACACGTTCTTCTGGAACTGCCTGTCGCCAAACGGTGGCGGCGCTCCAACCGGTGCACTGGCTGATGCCATCAACAAAAAATGGGGCTCATTCGACGAGTTCAAGAAAGCATTCCAGACATCGGCCGTTGGCAACTTCGGTTCGGGCTGGACTTGGCTGGTCAAGAAAGCCGATGGTAGCGTCGACATCGTGAATATGGGCGCCGCTGGCACCCCGCTGACGACTGGCGACAAAGCACTGCTGACCGTTGACGTATGGGAACACGCCTACTACATCGACTACCGCAATATGCGTCCTAAGTTCGTTGAGACCTTCCTCGACAAACTGGCCAACTGGAAATTTGCGGAAGCTAACTTCGCGTAATTTAATCCTGTTGCGAAAAAACCCGGCTACGGCCGGGTTTTTCTTTTAAGCGACAGGCTGCTTGTACCGGTTATAACCCCACAAGTACTGCGCCGGCGCTCTGCTGATCATGGCTTCCATCGCACCGTTAATCTGCGTGGCAGCCTCTACCGGATCTTCAGAGAGCAATTCGTCCATGGGGCTGATATGCATCTGATAGCCCTTCCCGATCCCCAATCGCTCGATACCCAATACGAATATTTTGGCACCAGTAAGACTTTGCAATCGTTGAACCAAGGTCATCGTGTATGCAGGCCGCCCAAAAAACGGAGCCCAAACTCCCTCTCCAAGAATCGGCACCTGGTCGGGCAAAATACCGACAGTTTGTCCTTTAAGGAGGGTGCGCACTAACGAACGCACACCCGTCTGGTTAGCCGGTGCCATTTTAAGTTTCTGACGTGTGCGCATCGTCACGATCCAGGCACGAAGCCAAGCCATACGAGGCGGTCTAAAAAGGACCGTGGACTGATGTCGTGAGCTGTAAATGGGACCCAATAGCTCAAAACAACCCATATGGGGAGACAGTAAAATAACGCCCTTGCCTTGAGACAGCGCATCTTCAAAAAGATGCCAATCTGCAGGGGCAACCTTACGGTTGAGTGCACGATCATTACGACGCACCCACCAATAAGGCATTTCAAGAAACATCTGCCCTACAGACAGCATCGCGCCTCGCAACATCTGTGGTGTTGCGTTAGGAAATGCATTCAGAAAATTTTGGTTAGAAAGGCGTTTGAAGGGACCCGGTATTAACCAAGCGAACCAGCCTAGCCCCGCACCCAACGCTTGCAGCACACAAAGTGGCAAAAGCGCAAAACTTCTAAAGATACAGGTCGCTACCCAGGGCATTACTCGATTTGACATGCACACGCCTAAAAATGCTTCAAAGACGTGCGTTCATCCAGACCATCCACGCGCCATAATCAACACACAGTAGCACGGTATACCCACCGCCCCACTTTATTACATACAAAATACTTCGGTGACCTGGACAGTTTGACTTGGGTAGCGCGACAAACTAAATACAGCGCGCCTTGCCCAGAGTCTGTTCGGGGCATTTGTGCCCATCTGCGTCATCGTCATACGGTACAAAGGATGACGGGTATCTAGAAAAGCCCACTCCCGTTCTCGCCGGACGAAACCACGATGCGTAAAGAGTAACGAGCCGAGTGCCTGACGGCCTAGCTTACGAAACATCACCGATAAGGGGCCACGTGGGATGGCGGACAGAATGGAATGGGCAACCACCAGAGGCGATCCATCTCCTGAAGAAAGCACAACTGCCCGGCAAACAGCCAGCGGGAGCTTGCCTGATCCTTCGTCACTATAGGGTTTACCCAGCGCCTGACTGATCACCCGCAAATTGACATCGCCATAATGCCGCTGCAAACGAGCCGTAAGTGACTTAGGCTCCTGGAGCCAGGGATATAGATCCTTGGGTGGCTTTAGCGCTTTGCCAAGTGGGTGCCAATGACTGCCACGGCTGCGCCCCTTAAAGCGATGAGACTGTACCCGGCTTTCACGTATGCCCATGGCTCAGTATTCACCTTGAGGCGCTTTTTCAAGGCCGATGATCTGACTACCCGCAACAACACCATGCTTGGCAAACCAGCCGCGATTGGCTTCTAAAGCATAGGTCGCATTTCGCTGCGTGCAGTGATTTGTTTGTGTTTGCGGTGCCATGTCTTCGATATTAATCACCTGCCCCTGTGCGTCGATGAATGCAACAGAAAGTGGGATCTTCGTGTTCTTCATCCACATACAGAAATACGCGGGAGCTGGATAAACAAACAACATGCCGTGCGATTCGGGCATCGATGCCCGGTTCATGAGACCCAGTGAGCGCTGCGACTTATTGCTGGCAACTTCTACATCCAGGCTACCGGCACCTGCCGTTAAGCGAATAACCGGTAGGCTCGCCGCCTGCACAACGGCCGATAGCGCAAATACGATCAACCCTGCGATACCTGCACGCCTGATAAACGTCATGCGTTACTCCCGTTTAATTGATTAACGGAGATTTCTGTTGATGTGCCGAGTACCAATGGCTGTCCGTTATTAAGTTCCAGGAGTTGTACACCCCCTACCGACACGCGTACCAGCCGAAGCACCGGCAAACCGACAGCAGCGCACATCCGCTTAACCTGACGGTTGCGTCCTTCAGTCAGCGTGACCGAGAGCCAGGTGGTTGGAATCGATTTGCGAAAGCGTATGGGTGGGTTTCTTGGCCACAAACACCGTGCCTCCACATCTTCTGGCAACACACTCACCACGCAGGCCTGGGTAGGCCCGTCATTCAAGACCGGGCCAGCGCGTAAATGGGCTAACGCAGCTTCGTCAGGAATCCCTTCTACCTGTGCCCAATAGCATTTGGGCAACTTGTGCTTTGGCTCGGCGATGCGTGCCTGCAACGACCCGTTATCTGTTAAAAGCAGCAGGCCTTCACTATCCGCGTCCAGCCGACCCGCTACCCGGAACTCCGGCAGCGTTAAGAAATCACATAACCCCTGCCAACGACCTTCCGGCGTGAACTGGGAAACCACCCCATAGGGTTTATTGAACGCAACAAGTGACACAGGGAATTCTCAATCGGCTAGATACTATGAAAAAGCCCTGCTGATGGAACACCGCAGGGCTTTGATCATTTGCTGAAAAAAGCTCAGCAAGGCGCTGTTTAGATGGCTGCGTCGTCGACTTCGCCGGTGCGGATACGCACGACCTGATCAACGGGCGATACGAAAATCTTGCCATCGCCAATTTTGCCGGTGCGGGCCGATTTGATAATCGACTCGAGCACGGCTTCAACACGGTCATCCTGCACCACAACTTCCAGACGAACCTTTGGCAGGAAATCAACCACATATTCGGCACCACGATAGAGCTCGGTGTGACCCTTCTGACGGCCAAAACCACGAACCTCAGTCACCGTCAGGCCGGTAACACCAATTTCAGACAGGCCCTCACGAACTTCGTCCAGTTTAAAAGGCTTAATAACAGCTACGATCTGCTTCATGATGACTCCAGGCGATCAAATACAAATTCAATAGGCGATAGCTTACCACTCATCGGCATATCGGTTGGTAATTGGGTAACGCCAATCTTTACCGAAACCCCGGCGTGTGAGACGAATACCCACGGGTGATTGACGGCGCTTGTATTCGGAAATGCGCAAAAGGCGTACGACTCTGCGAACATCTGCCTCCCGATAACCCTGGGCAACAATGTCTCGCGGGCTAATATCTTGCTCCATGTAGGCCGTAACAATCGCATCCAGAACGTCGTAGGGCGGGAGCGAATCCTGATCGGTCTGGTCCGGCCGCAATTCGGCCGATGGTGGTCGCTCGATAATGCGCCACGGAATAATTTCCTGCTCGTGGTTAATCCAGCGACAAACCTCAAAAACCTTGGTTTTGAGCAAATCTTTGAGCACGGCAAATCCACCCGCCATATCACCGTACAGCGTGCAATACCCAACCGCCATCTCAGACTTATTGCCTGTTGTCAGCACCAGCCAGCCGCTCTTATTTGAGAGTGCCATCAGTAAATTGCCGCGAATACGCGCCTGCAGGTTTTCTTCGGTTGTATCAGCCTCTTTGCCCACAAAATAAGGCGCCAACATCTGCTCATAAGTCTTCATGGCCGGCTGAATGTCCACCAACTCACCTTGCACCTTCAGGTTGGCGCAGAGCGCCCAGGAGTCATCAATACTCATTTGCGCTGTATAAGGCGACGGCATGATAATCGGGCGTACCCGATCTGGCCCTAGGGCATCTACGGCGACACACAGTGTTAGCGCAGAATCAATGCCGCCGGACAAACCCAGATAGGCGCCGGCAAAACCATTCTTGGCAAAGTAATCACGAACCCCCATTACCATTGCCTGGTAGATCTGGGCATTCAATTCAGCAGGCTGAGACAATTTCGCCGAGGTTTGCCATTGTCCTGTTTCATTGAAATCGGCAAAAGCAAGTGCTTCAACAAACTGGGGCAATTGCAAAACCACTTGGCCGTTAGCCTCGACAATGCATGAAGCGCCATCAAACACAAGCTCATCCTGGCCGCCAACCAAATTACAGTAAACAATTGGGAGCCCGGTTTCGGCAACACGTTTCGCCAGAATACTTTGACGATCAACAGCTTTATCCAGATGATACGGCGAAGCGTTAAGGACCAGTAGCACTTCTGCGCCTGCGTCTCTCGCCGCTTGGGCAGGTTCGGCAAACCAAATGTCTTCGCATATCGCGAGGCCAAAGCGCACGCCCGAATGATCAAAAACAAACGTCTCCGTCCCGGGCGTGAAATATCGCATCTCATCAAACACTTCGTATTGCGGCAGGTGCTGTTTACGATAGGTGCCAATGCGCTTGCCCTGGTACAGAACGCTAGCCGCATTGTAATAATGTGCACCAGCCTGCTCGGGATGCCCAACCACAACCGCGATATCTAGATCAGCGATCTCGCGGGTTAGCGTAACGAGTTCAAGATCCACCGAGCGGTAAAAATCCGGGCGCAGCAGCAGATCCTCCGGTGGATAACCACACAGACTGAGTTCAGGGGTGAGTAAAAGATCAGCGCCTTCGGCGACAGCACGCTTTGCTCAACGAGCAATTAATGAAGGGGTTTTGCTGCAAGTTGATGGAGCGCCGACCGTGGTGCGGGTCGATCGCTTACAGATCGAACTAGTCTTGCGTAACTTGTTGGCCAATGCTTTCGACGCGGTTGCCTCGCAACCCGAGGGCGAGCGGCACATCAATGTCACCGTTGAATCCGGCAATGGCGACAACGTCATTATCAAAGTCAGGGACAGCGGCCCCGGGCTGTCGGCCAGTGCGGTTGGCAGCCTGTTCGAGCCCTTCACATCCACGAAATCGAGCGGGCTTGGATTGGGTCTGGTCATCAGTCGAGCCTTGGCAGAAGCACATGGCGGAAAACTCTGGGCGGAACCAGGTGACAGCGGAGTTTTCAAATTCTCTTTGCCGACAAATGAAATAGAAAGCGCATGATTCCGAAGCATGATCTGACCGTATTTATTGTTGATGACGATGCCTCGGTGCGTGACGCGCTGTCACTTGTCTTCAGCGTGCGCGGCTATCGAACGGCGGTTTTTTCCGGTGCCGAAGACTTTTTGAAAGCTTGGCAGGCAAATTGGATGGGGTGCTTGCTGATCGATATCCGGATGCCCGGCATGGACGGACTATCGCTACAGGATCGGTTGATTGAGATGGGTAGCACCATCCCCGTTGTCGTCATTACCGGGCATGGAGATGTCGATTCAGCCCGGCGCGCATTCAAGGCGTACGCCATCGATTTCCTGGAAAAACCAGTTGATCACGACAAGATGATTGATGCAGTCGAGCAAGCGTTTAATTCGCAGAGTTCGATGCGAGACCAGAAATCAGCCAGTGAAAAAGCGACCTATCTACACGACCAGATAACGCCGCGAGAGCAGGAGGTCATGAATCTCGTGGTGGGCGGGTATCACAACCGCGAAATTGCCGAGAAGCTCAGCATTAGCGTACGAACGGTCGAGGTGCACAAAGCTCACGTGATGTCGAAATTGAACGTCGATAGCGTCGCCGACCTTGTTCGAGTGAGCATGACCCGGCGCTAGAATAGGATCAGGGCAATCTCGTACCAGTGAAACTCAGAAGTATCATTAAGTTGTATCCGGATGCTTTTGCCGCACGTATGCCAGGTTGTTGGTGCATAGCAGACGTACCTTCACCAGGAGCGTAAACTCCGCTCCTGGCCGATTGCCGTCGAATAGGTTGCCATCATAACGCAAATGACATACGTGACAAAGCCGCCAGGCTTCGGCGGCTTTGTGCGAGTATTGGCGAGGCCAATATATTGATTTATATAGATAAAATACAACTGTTAATCCGTAGGTCCCTGGTTCGAGCCCAGGTCGGGGAGCCAAAAATACAAGCAAAAAGCCCAGTTCAAAAGACTGGGCTTTTTGTTTTTCTGGGCTGCCGTAGCTGAATCGTAGCCAAAAATGATAGGGATCAGACCCCCACATTGTTCTCAGCCGGTAGTTATCGTGGCTCTCCAGGGATGGCTTTGCCAAGTTCGGCATTCCAAACCTTGTTGTGAACCAAGCTGCGCAAGGACTCCCGCATTTCTGCTGGTAACCGACTTGCACCCTTGAGGACCAGGTTTCCGAGAAGGTCTTCCCGTTCGTTGACTGCGTCGGTGGCGAGCATCGCGGACCCCGGGTTGTCGGACAGGAGTACTTCCAGGAGTTGCTCGGCTTGGCGTATGTCCTTGTCGGATTTTGTTTTCTCACCGACCGGACGCAGCTGGGAAACGGCCAGTTTGTGAAGAGCGAACCTCGCTGGGTCCGGTACTTTTACCGGGATCCCCGCGCTGTTAAGGACCACGGCGTCCTGCGTTTGGTTGAGAAGGTAGTCCATGTAAGGAAGCGGCATTGCATGTACAGAGAAGCGCTCAATGAGCACGGGTGTTCGCTCTGTCGCAGCGTGTTGTGCGGTAAGGAATTCGACCTTGAAGCCGTCAGGGGCAATCAGGTTGAAGGGGGGGGCGCTGGGTAAGAGTTGTGGCGGCCATTTCAGGGCCGGTTCGACGAGCCGAAGATCTTCAGGAATTGAACGCTGGAGGCCGATATCGAGTTCCCGCTCGAGTGAGAAGTCCATGTCGCTTGTTCGCATCAGCGCAGAACCGAAGGACACTCCCAGCATGTTTCCGTAACAAGCGAAGGCAAAGGAACCAACGAGGACGCCGCCGGCGTCAAACAGGCCTGCCTGGCTCATCCGTGACAACAGTTTTGCGGGGCGCCCTGGCTCCAGATGGGCGCCACCTACGCCCAACATGGCGACGAGTCGTTTGCGTGCATCGCTCAAGCCTGCGGCATCTGATTGCACTGCCCGCCACTGGTCAATTTTTGCCAGCAATTCATCGGATTCCCTGCCCAGCGAGATTTGCCGCCGTTGCCCGTCGAGCTGTGGTGTCTGGTAGTACCAGTAGATACCTCCGTTGACGGTTTTTTTGGTGAACGCGCCGCCCGGAGGCAGTCGGCCGGCATCCCCGCAGGCCCTGTCCTTGAGATCGGCATACAAGGTGGCGCAGGTTTCAGAAAGTCGTTTCATGGTGGAATTATATGCACTTAATAAGTAAGTGAGTATAAATTTTGCGCTACCCAGATTTCAATTCCGGGCATTTTTTCTACCTCGCGTCGAGCTTCCATCCCCAGAACAATCGGTATGATCGGGGTCAGCCCCCTATTTCATTGTTATCAAATCAGGCGTCGATGAAATTCCACCGCTGCTGCCAGCCTGGTTCCTCCATTGCCATTTTTGGGGATGTCTTTGGCCTTCGAAGGACAGAATGCTTAAGGGGGAAATAGAGGGAAATAGGGGTAAGACCCCTATTTTTCCATTTAGTCGGTGTAAATAATTCCGCCTCCCTGAATTCTGCTTGCCACTAGGGGTTGTATTTTCTGGCTACAGTGTATATTGCGAACCACATGTCCTATTCCGGGGACAACCAAGGGGGTATTTATGCGCTCGACTGTTGTCTCTCTGACATTGATTTCAATTTGCATGTTCATGGCTGCCGGTTTTTCTCATGCGGATGCGCCAAGCACTGTCAATGCAGTGATGACAGACAGCGTCGCAACAGATCTCGCTGCTTCCAGGCGGGTGGCGATTACGAATGTCATGGTTTCATTTCAGGTTTCTGCGGGTGGTGACAAGACCAATACGAGCGGCATGTTTGCGGCCAAGACGGATGCTTCCAGTACTTTGCAAATGCCCGAGATTGATGCCAAATTGATGGCCGACATCACGGATGATATTCATGCGCAACTCAAGGCTGACCTGGCGGCCAGTGGTTTTGAGGTGATACCGGAGTCGACGGTGCTTGCCAGCCCGGCCTACCAGAAAATGATCGCTGCTGCGGGCATTAGCAACTTTTCGAAATTTGCCAATATGAATGGCGATGTCATCCTGGTCGGGGCGAGTGGCTTGAAGCCTTACCTTCCCTACAATGCCGAGACCGGGAAGTTTGGCATGCCGACAAAAAGCTTGATCAATGGTTGGGTTTCCGGATTCACGAAAAAGAGTTCGACCGAGGGTGGTCCCTCCAGTATTTCCGTCGGTGAAATATATGCGCTACCGGGCCTGGAGGTCGATCTGGCCAAGGAACTGAATGCCAGTCTGGTCAAAGCAACCTATGTGGTGACGCTGGGTTCAGCCAAGGCATCAGTCGACAGGTTTTCCAGCACATCCCACAACAAATACACCGGCAGTGCTTTTGCCCAGGTTGGCCTGATGGCCGGGCAATCCCGCATTGCTTTCCGCACACCCGGGGCCAGTGCCAAAGGCGAATCGGCGCCGGGGGGCTACACGGCTAATTTTGGCAGTAGTGCATCGCCTGCCAAAGACGGCAATGTCGTGATGAGCTTCCGTGAATCGCTGGCCGGCGGGACTGATTTCTTCTCGATTGCCACACCGGAGACCAAGGCGAAACCAAGCTTGCTGGGTGCTGCGCTGGGGGCAAGCTTCGGCACCGGGGCTGACGCACAAGCAACTTTTACTGCCTCGATAGCCGACCCTGTGGCCTATCGCACCGAGGTGGTCAGCATGGTAAAAATGGCTCAACGCAACATGCTGGCCCTGGTCAAGCAGTAAGCATGATGCTCGTTGCCTGCCAGGTAGGGGACTGGGGTATCTGGTTTGTAGCGTTTCACGAATTGTCCGCAGCATCAATGCCTTGAGGAAGCTTCTCCTCGCAAAGTCGCTATATCAACTCTATAAATGGGCTGGGTCGTGATGGAAGAGTTTGAGGTTTTTCCCTGGAATAAAAATCTCGAAACCGGGATCGAGGTGATCGATGATCAGCATCGACAGCTCGTTATCCTGATCAATCGTCTGGCTGCACATCTGGCTGACAAGTCGAGCGAAGTCACCTTGAAAGATGTGTTTGGTGAATTGGCGGCCTATGTCGATTACCACTTTCAGACCGAGGAACAGATCTGGCGCTCGTTCTTTGTCGCTGACCCCTGGTTTGATGCCCATCAGAAAGTGCACGAAGGTTTTATCGAGAAGGTGACGGCTTGGACGCATAGCAGCCAGAACACCAAATCACTCGATGAAATCATTAGCGAGCTGCTTGGATTTCTGACGCACTGGCTGGCCTATCACATTCTCGATAGTGACCGGCGCATGGCCAAAGTTGTAGTCTCCTTGCAGTCCGGGCTGGAGATGGAGGCAGCCAAGAAGCAGGCCGATCTCGAGATGAGCGGCGCCATGAAGGTGCTGATCGATACGGTTCTCGGCATGTATGACAGCCTCTCCGCGCGAACCCTGGAATTGCTGCGTGAGCGGACCGAGCGCCGGCGCGCCGAAGAGGCGCTACGCGCCAGTGAGGAACGCTGGCAATTTGTCCTGGATGGTGCTCGAGATGGTGTCTGGGACTGGAATATCGCCAATGGCGACGTCTATCGCTCGACGGAATCAAATTTCATTCTTGGACTGCTGACACCAGGTGCTGCCGACGGCGCTGGAAAGATTCACCCGGATGATCTTGACCGGGTTCGTGTCGCGCTTCAGAACCACCTGGAGGGTCGCAGCGATGCCTTCGTCAATGAGCATCGCGTCGTGCTTCCCAGCGGCTTGTGGTCATGGGTGTTGACGCGCGGCAAGGTCACGGCACGCGATGCCAATGGGCGGGCGCTTCGCATGATCGGCACCCATTCGGATGTTACCGAGCGTGAACTGGCGGTGATGTTCTTTCAGAACACCAACGAGGGCATGGTGGTAATCGACCGAGGCGACCGGATTGTCGCGGTCAACCCGGCGTTCCGGCGAATTTCCGGATTCGAGCCAGCGGAATTGCTCGGTCGCCAGATCGGCGATTTATACACGGCAGAGAATGCGCCCGTGCTGCTCGACCTGCTTCACCGAAGCCTGGCGGAGACGGGCTTCTGGTCGGGTGAAATTTGGCTGGCGCATCGGGATGGCGAATCTGCACCGGTGTTTCTTGAGTTCAGTACGGTTCCCAATCCTGACGGCTCGCCCAATTACCGAATCGGTCTGGTTGGCGACTTGTCGGATCAGAAACTGCGCGATGAAACGATCTGGCGCCAGACAAATTTTGATGTGCTGACCGGTCTTCCCAATCGATACATGATGGCCGACCGCCTGAACCAGTATCTTGCGCCATTGTCGCCCTACGGCGAGCGCAGGGTGGCCTTGCTGCTGCTCGATCTGGATCGCCTGCGCGATATCAATACCGTCTATGGTCGCCATGGCGGCGATGCGCTGATCCTCCAGTTATCCGAGCGAATCTCGCAGCGTCTGGGCGATAACGGGATACTCGGCCGTTTGGGGGGGGATGAATTTGCGCTCGTCTTGCCGGGCATTGAGGATATGCAGCAGCTTGATCAATTTGCCCAGGAGGTACTACGGCAATTTGAATCCTCGTTTGCCCTGAACGACGAGGCGCTGTTCATAACGGGCAGCATTGGCATTGCCCTGGCGCCCGACGACGGCAAGGATTCGGAAACCCTGTTCCGTCATGCTGAACAGGCGATGTATCAGGCCAAGGATAAAGGCAGCAACCGCTATGCCTATTACGCCGACTTCATGCAGCAAGCCGCGCAGATTCGGACTCGCCTGGCGAACGAACTTCGCCATGCCCTGGCAGCCGGACAACTCTTTGTGCATTATCAGCCCATCGTCGATCTGCGTACGCAGCAAATCGTCAAGGCCGAGGCCTTGTTGCGCTGGCAGCATCCCGAAAACGGTGCAATCAGCCCTGCAAGTTTCATCCCGATTGCCGAGGAGTGCGGCCTGATCAACGAAATCGGAAACTGGGTGTTTCGCGAAGCGGTCACCCAGGCTGCCCGGTGGCGTCGAATAGTGCCGGATTTCCAGATTGGCATCAACGTTTCGCCAGTCCAGTTCAGAGACAATTATGGGCAAGTCTCGGACGATCCGCATGGCTGGTTCGACTATCTGACCAAACAGGGCCTGCCCGGGGAAATGGTGGTGATCGAAGTCACCGAAGGCGTCATGCTGGTCGATCAACCCCGGGTACTGGAGCGCATGCTGGCCATGCATCAGCGCGGACTGGGCATTTCGCTTGATGACTTCGGTACAGGCTATTCCTCGCTCTCATATCTGCAGCGCTACCCGATCGATTCGATCAAGATTGACCGTTCCTTTGTCATGCATCTCGAAGAAGGTTCCAGCCAGCTTGCCCTATGTGAAGCCATGATCGTCATGGCGCACAAACTCGGTATTGCCGTGGTTGCCGAGGGCATTGAAACGGAAGAGCAAAATCGCCTGCTGGCAGCAGCCGGCTGCGATTATGGCCAGGGATTCCTGTATTCAAAGGCAGTCGATCATGAGGTCTTCAGCGGGCTACTGGCAGGTCTTGTCAAAGCCTGAGCAGAGCCCCCCAATCATTAGGTATTGCGACACACAGCTTCTCTATGCGCCTTCTGGATATATGTTCTGCCCTGGTGGTTATTATTGTCTGGGGGCTCAATTTCATTGTTATCAAATCGGGCGTCGATGAAATTCCACCGCTGCTATTAGGTGCTCTGCGGTTCACGCTGGCAGCCATTCCGATGGTTCTCCTGCTACCGCCGCCGAAGGTTCCACTTCGTCTTTATCTGGCCTACGGCTTGACGATCTCGGTTGGCCAGTTTGCCTTTCTTTTCGTCGCCATCCACATTGGCATGCCCTCTGGCATGGCTTCACTCGTACTGCAATCACAGGTGTTTTTCACCATGTTGCTGGCTGCCTTTTGGCTAAAGGAAGCTTGGCATGGCCATCAACTGGCAGGCCTGATTTTAGCTGCGAGCGGATTGATCATTATTGCCTCCACGCACGGAACGAACATGCCGCTGATGGGTTTTGTTTGCACCTTGATGGCGGCTCTCATGTGGGCTAGCGGCAATATCGTTACCCGGATGATCGCCACTCATGGACCCATCAACCAATTGGCTTTCGTCGCCTGGGCCAGCCTGGTTCCTCCATTGCCATTTTTGGGGATGTCTTTGGCCTTCGAAGGACAGAGTGCAATTGAGCTTGCGCTTGAGAACATCAGTCTGCATGGGCTGTCCGTTATTGCCTATCTGGCCTGGGCTGCTACCTTGCTCGGTTATGGATTATGGACACGGTTGCTGACGCGCTACCCGGCCAATCTGGTAGCACCCTTCAGTTTACTGGTGCCCGTTATCGGACTGTCTGCCGGGTGGCTGATCTACGCCGAAGAACTAAACCCCGCAAATTTGGCCGGTAGCTTCCTGCTCGTTCTCGGCCTGGTTGCGAACCTTTTCGGTGGTCGCTGGCGAACCAGCTTGCGTAATTCAAGTTGATGGGCTGTCTGTGCCGGCTTGGCTACGACATCGAAATCAAGATGAAGCCTGCCTCTCAGGCGAAATCAGTGCTTCGTTCTTTCTTCGGCACAGCATTCGCGTTTGCTCTCCGGCGTTCTTCGTCCTTGAACAGTGTCTGAATTTCCAGAATCTTTTCTTCATTGGCGATGAGGATCTCGACGCACTTCGGGTCGAGCTTCCATCCGGATAAGCGCCGCAGCTCGTCAAAGGCCTGCTCGTTGGGCCAGGCATGCTTGTAGGGGCGTTGCGATGTGAGGGCGTCGAAGACGTCGGCGACGGCGACGATGCGGGCTTCGATGGGAATTTCTTCACCTTTCAGGCCTTTGGGGTAGCCGCTGCCATCGATATTTTCGTGGTGGTATTCGGCGATGTTGCCGATCATCGAGACAAAGGCTGACTGGTCGAGGTTGAAGTTTTCCATCATGGTATTGACGATTCCACGGCCCTGGATGGTGTGGGTCTTGATGATCTCGAATTCGTTCGGGGTGAGTGCACCCGGCTTGCGCAGGATGTTGTCCGGGATGGCGATCTTGCCGACGTCGTGCATGGGCGCAAACCAGAAGATGGCTTCGACCAGTTCGTCGCTCAAGCCGTAGTCTGCAGCGACTTCGTTGGCAATCAGGCGGGAGAAGCGAGCCATGCGCTCAAGGTGGGCCCCGGTTTCAGGGTCTTTGTGCGTGGACAGGAAGGCCGCAGTTTTCAGGGCACCGCGCAGGGTCTTGACCTGGTTGAGTTCGACGCTGATGAGCAGGGAGATAAGCCGCGCGATCATGTCTAGGTAGGCCAGGCTGTCTTCATGGAAGCAGCCTGACAGGCGGGAGTTGAAGAATACGAATCCGGTCAGCTGTTCGTCCTGGAACATCGGGACGGTATAGCTGGCGCGGTAGCCATGGGCGTTGATGCGCTTGGCGTGCTCCTGGGGGCTGTTTTCGAAGATGGTCAGGTCGTTGATCAGCCGTGGCTTGCCATCGAGCGATATGCGGTACAGTGACCGCGCGTCGCGGAGTCTGCATTCATAATGGGGCAGGGGGTTTTCGCCATCTGTGCTGTGGGCGAAGGTTTTCAGCGAGTCGGCCCTGGCGTCATAGACGGCGACGCCGATGCGATGGATGAAGCTGCATTTTTGGCGGACCACCTGATGAATGAACGTGATTTTGTCGGAGATCGATAATTTTTTATTCAGTTCGTTCAACAGATCCGGATGATTGCAATCAATTTTGATGGTCATTCCATCACCTCTCTGTATGAGCCTGATGTCCCACTGTATAGGCTGGATGGCTCATCGTCGTCACCCCGTGGGGTGATGAATGCACTTAATTGATCACATATAATTCAGTCACTTGGAATGTAATTTCACGAATTGGCCCAATGACGATAAATCCCACCGGCCATGCCGAAATAGATCAGCAGCACGAACTGCTCGATAGCACGGTCGCCCAATTGGCGAGCTTCTGTGCGGAAGCGGAACATCATCCCGACGCCACCTGTGATGGCTGCGATGTGCTCAGGCAGAAACATTGCCGCGACGTCCTTGCCGCTATTTGCAGGGAGCTCGCGGCTTTTCTCGGCGGCCATTTCGCCTACGAGGAAAAAATGATGGAATTGCTGCCGGCAACGCCCAGTTGCCAGTTGCATGTCAAGGCCCACAAGGCTTCCCATGAGGGTGTCGTCAGGCAATTAAAAAAGCTCGCGCTGCGGGCCGAAACCGAAAGTCTGCGGGGTATCGGGGCCTTGATCTGGCAAATCGTCGGGGATTGGCTGGGCGATCACAGCACGCTGTTTGATACGCGCCTGGTTCGCCTGGGTAAATCCGACCGGCCCAAGATCGATTTTGATAGCGAACTGGTCAACATGCTTGATCAGCATGTCTTTCCGAATCGTCCTACGCGGTCAAAAGCCTCAACCAGCGCGGCATTGCGGGGTAAAAGGCTGGAGGTTCGCGGACGCTTCGAGTCGCTATCGACAGCGCAACGCCGGGTTTTCTGGCTCGTCGTCAGTGGCAAGCCAAACCGTGAGATTGCCAGTTCGCTGGAGGTCTCGATCAACACCATCAAGACCCACCGTGCCGCCGTTTTTCAGAAGATGGATGTGAAGTCGGTGCTTGAACTGGTCAAGGTGGCCGACGTTCTTCGGTGATTGCTGTTTGCGGTTGCTGAGGCAGGGATTGACCCTGGTTGCCATCATTCAGCCGGTCCCAGCACACCCAGTGCCCGCAAGCCGATCTTGCCCGGCGTTCCGAGTTGTCCCAGCCGCCGCCAACACAGAGGCCTTCTGAGGTTTCTGATTCGATGATGACGGTTCCCGCCTGTTCACCGGCTTGTCGCCAGCCGCGCCAGTGTTCGCAGCTGGCGCAGCGTTTGCGGTCGACAGCCTGGGTCAGCAAGTTTTCGCGGACTTGCAGGCGGCGATGGATTGGGTGGCGGGGACGACCGGGCCACCGGCGCCTATCCAGCCCTTGATGCCGGCCTTGACGTTATAGACCGTGGTGTAGCCGGCCTGTTGCGAGAGAAACTGGCTGACGGCCCTGGTCCGGTTGCCGGTGCGGCAGATGACGATGACCGGTTCGTTGGCCTTGGCGTATGGCTTGACCTTCTCCAGCCAGCCGGCAGCGTCGGCGCGGCCTTTTTCGTCGAAGAAGGTGAACAGCTTGCTGCCGGACACGATGCCAGTTTCTTCCCATTCCGATTGCAGCCGAATGTCGACGACCGGGACGCCGCTTTTGCTCAGCTTGTCGAGCTGGGCGTTGTCGATGTCGATGACTTCGGCGTGGGCGAAGCCGGTGGCGGCAAGCAGGCAGGCAAGAAGCAGTTGGCGCATGGTAATTCCGTTCATCAGAAAACGCTGATTATAAACTTGATGTCCGATAGGGTGATTGACCGCTTCGTAGCCCGCCGGGTTCCCGTCCTCGTGGGATAATCCAGCCTTTTTCCGGGGCAGTCATGGCGCTCAAATCCACCATCTTCAAGGCTGAATTGCAGCTTGCCGATCTTGATCGCTCGCATTTTGGCGACTACACGCTGACCATCGCCCGTCATCCTTCGGAAACCGATGAGCGGATGATGGTCCGTTTGCTGGCTTTCGCGCTGAATGCCTCTGAAACGCTGACTTTCGGGCGCGGCCTGTCGGCGACCGAGGACGAGGCCGATCTGCAGGAACTTGACCCGACGGGCAGTATCGAGCGCTGGGTCGATGTTGGCCTGCCCGATGAAAAGGCCATACGCCGTGCCTGCAACCGGTCGCGGCACGTCATGGTGCTGAGCTATGGCGGTCGGTCGGCCGACATATGGTGGCAGCAGACGCAGGGCAAGGTTGCGGGGCAGAAGAATCTGCGCGTGCTGTCGCTGAGTGTGGAGGAGGGCAAGGCACTGGCCAGCCTGGCCGAACGTGGCATGCGCCTGCAATGCACGATTCAGGATGGGCTGATCTGGCTGGGCGGCGATCAGGGGCACGTCGAAATTTCGCCAAAGCTGCTGTTTGGCGGCGACGCCCCCTAGCCAGCGCCTGATTACAGGATGACGGTGATTTCCTCGCGCCGGACCAGATCCTGTTCCATCTGCAGGCCGTCGATATCGAGGGCGTCATGCGCTGCCAGCAGGCCGACCGGGTGGCCTGCTTCATCGACGACGGGGATGTGCCGGAAGCCGCCTTCGTACATGAGGTGCAGGGCGTGGCCGAAGGGTTTGTCCAGCCCGACACTCTGAACATTGCGGGTCATGATGGTGCTCACGGCCGTATTGGCCGGGTCGCAACTGTTGGCGACGGCACGAAAAACGATGTCGCGCTCGGTACAGATGCCGACGAGTTTCTTCTTGTTAACCACCAGAATTGCCGATGAATGCCACTCTTTCATGATGATCGCGGCTTCGCGCACGGTGGTGCCGGTTCCTGTGGTCGGAAACGGCCTTCCTTGAATAACTTCACTGACCAGGCGGTTTGGCATAGGGTGTCCTTTCGCTTCGGGTTAAGTTCATTGCAGGACTTCTTGGGACAGGAACATCCCCCCTAAGTTCAGGCGCAATTTCCTAACGGCGGACGAGATTCCAGACGAACTCGGCGCCGGCCGAGAGCAGGTCTATGGCATCGATAATTCCGGCGTTGTCGGGTTCCCGCTTCAGGCGCTTCTGCCGGGATATTTCGCGTTCGCGCATGACGATGGCGTCGCCGAGCAATTCGACATCGCGGGTCGTACGGCGCACTTCAGCTTGCTGAAACCGGCTCAGTGCCTGTTCGACGGCGCCGGGGTCGAGAATGGTGATGGGCGCCCGGCAATGGCTGCAGGCGTGCTCCTTGCGGATATCGACGGGGGCGCCGCAGCCCATGCAGCGGATGATGCCGACCTTGGCCGAGAGTTCATCGATTTCGGCCGGATTGAGTTGCCGGACGAAACCTTTTTCGATCATGAACTGGGCAAAAGTCGTGAAACGACCATGTTTTTGCAGGCAGCGGTGGTAGTTGAACTTGCCGCCATGCTTGGCCACGTCCAGGCCATGGAGCAGGCGCTCGTGGCAGCGCGGGCATTTGAGCGGGTCGCTCAAGGGCGTGCGCTGATCATCCTGATGTTCGTGCAGCAGCTTGAAGAGCTCGATGATGCCGCCCGGTGTGATCTGGATGCTCTCGAATTCGTCGAACCAGATGCCCTGGCAGTTGAAGCAGAGATCAAGCTCGACACTGCCGTGCGTCTGTCGCTCGAAGGTCTTGCGGACCATCGTCTGGCGGCAGGAAGGGCAGTGGGTCGGGCTTTTCATGCCGGGCGGATGGTGCCGAGGTTGAGCTTTACGCCTTTCTTCATCTTGCCGACCACATGCATTTCGCAGGCCTTGCAGTCAAACTTGAGGATCAGCTTTTCGCTGCCGTTGATCAGCGTCATCGGGTCCGGCTTGAGGTGTTTGACCTCTTTCGGGCAGAGATTGAAGCTGTAGCGCAGGCAGTGGCGGGTGATCATCAGCGAAACCATGCCCTTTTCGCTGCCCGTTTCGTAGGCTTCCTCGATCAGCTTGACGCCGTGCTTCTCGTAAAACTGGCGGGCGCGGGCGTTGAAGACATTGCCGAGGTAGGTCAGTTCTTCCTGCGGATAGGGGGCCGGGTTTGCGGCCGGTGCGGCGCGGGGCGGGCGGGGATGGCTGGCAATGCGGGCTGCGTCGAGCTTTTCGGTAGCCTCGCGGCGCAGTGCGTTGATGGCGCTGACCGGGAGGAACCAGGCTTGCGACAGGCTGAGTTCGAGCGGCTCGGCAACAAACATGGTGTTGCCGAATTTGCCGAGGTTTTCGGCGAGCTTGGCGAGCGCCGATTCCGGGTTCTGGGCCACTGGCCAGCCGGATTTCGGCCCGATTTCGTGGGTGGCGCTTACGGTGACGCCGTCCTCGTCGGTCAGGGTCAGGGTCAAGCCGGTATCGGTTTCGGCCAAGGCTGGCTTGATCGAAATGCGGCGCTCGGCCGACTCCTTTTCAAGCGCCCGCTCGAATTCCTGGTCGCGATTGCGGAAGAGGGTGGCGCCAGCGGTCAGTTCTTCGGGCATTTCGGCCGGAAAGAGGGTCAGGCCATCGGCGCGGTTGATGCGCATGCCGACGACTTCGCCCTGGCCATTGTAGAAACAGACGCCGTCACCGTTGTTGAAAGGCTTTTCGGCATTGACCGTAAAGCAGCCATCGCCAATATCGACCACCTCACCGATCAATTCGCCAACAAAGGCCGGCGAATCGAACGCGCCGATGTCGTCCTGGCGATCATGGGCGAAATAGTCGGTATAGCCACGGTTGAAGGTCTTGTCCGGCTGCGGCGTGAAGGTGTAGGTGCTGCGGCCACTCGAGGCGCGGCTATATTCCGGGTGCTCGGCGATGATGGTGTCGAGCAGGCGGCGATAGTGGGCCGTGATGTTCTTGACGTAGCTGAGGTCTTTCAGCCGGCCTTCGATCTTGAAGGAGCAGACCCCGGCGCGGATCAGGTCGAGCAGGTTGTCGCTCTGGTTGTTGTCCTTCATCGAGAGCAGGTGCTGGTTCTCGGTGATCGTCTTGCCCTTGTCGTCGACCAGGGTGTAAGGCAGGCGGCAGGCCTGTGAACACTCGCCGCGATTGGCGCTGCGCCCGGTGTGGGCCTGGCTGATGTAGCACTGGCCACTGAACGCAACACAGAGGGCTCCGTGAACAAAATACTCCAATGAAACATTGGTTTGAGAAGATATCTTAATAATTTCGTTTAAGCTGCATTCACGCGCCAGAACGACCTGCGAGAAGCCGACGTCTTCAAGAAACTTCACCTTGTCGGGATTGCGGTTGTCGGTCTGCGTGCTGGCGTGGAGCTGGATGGGCGGCAGGTCGAGTTCAAGCAGGCCCATGTCCTGGATGATCAGCGCATCGGCGCCGGCCTCATACAGTTGCCAGGCCAGTTGGCGGCTGCCCTCGAGTTCATCGTCGTGCAGGATGGTGTTGAGCGCGACAAAGACCTTGGCCCGATAGCGGTGGGCAAAATCACAGAGGCGCTTGATATCGGCGACGTCGTTGCCCGCTCCGTAGCGGGCGCCAAAGGCCGGACCGCCGATATAGACGGCATCGGCCCCGTGCTTGATGGCTTCAATGCCGAAATCGGCGTTCTTGGCCGGGGCGAGGAGTTCGAGAGGGTGTTGAATGCGGGTCATGGCGCCTTAGTACGTGAAACGCGGGGCGAGTTCTTCGAGATTGAATTCTCGCAGGATCGCTTCGGCCCGTTCGCGGGCGTTTTTTCGGGCTTGGCCCCGTTTGCTGGCGATGATCAGCTCGTTTTTCATCGAATGTTCCCAGCCGACCAGTTCGGTGACGGTGACATCGTAGCCGTGCGACTCAAGGAGCAGGCAGCGCAGGACGTTGGTCAGGTGGCTGCCGAGTTCGCGGGTGTGGATGGGGTGACGCCATAACTCGGCGAGCGGCTTTTGCGACAGCGATTCATTTTTGCGCGCCCGCATGGTGGCGGCGACCTCAGCCTGACAGCAGGGGACGAGGACCATATGTTTGGCGTTCTTGCTCAGGGCGAAACGGATGGCGTCGTCGGTTGCCGTGTTGCAGGCGTGCAGGGCGGTGACGACATCGATGCGGGCCGGCAATTCCGGGGCGGTCAGCGAGTCCTCGACCGTGCAGGCGAGGAAGCGCATGCGCTCGAAACCAAGCCGGGCGGCCAGAACCTGTGATTTATCGACGAGTTCGGCCCGCGTTTCGATACCGATGATCTCGCCGCTGTCGCGTCCCTTGAGGTAGAGGTCGTAGAGGATGAAGCCGAGGTAGGACTTGCCGGCGCCGTGGTCGACCAGCGTTTCGGCGCCTTCGAGCAGGGGCTCGATGAACTGGTAGAGGTGATAGACCTGCTTGAGCTTGCGCCGCGTATCCTGGTTGAGCTTGCCGTCGCGGGTCAGGATGTGGAGTTCCTTGAGCAGTTCGATGGACTGCCCGGGACGGATTTCAGGAATCTCGGCGGAGGTGTTTGGCTTCTTCATGGGGCGACATTATCGCATTCAAACTTCTATCACTTTCGTGTCAACCGAATCAAAACTGCATCGTTATTAGGCACATGGTGTGCAAACACCGCATATAAACGGAGAGAGATAAATGGGCAGTCTGAGCAACGAATCCTTCGAGCAATTCCTGGATTCCCTGAAGAAAGCCGGTATTACCATTTCCAACGAAGTCGAACTGCGTGAGCGCCTGGCTGAAGCTCAACGCTGGCGTTTTGCTTTCCAGACCCTGGCCGCCAATGGCAAGCTGATCGGTATCAGCTTCGAAGATCATTCCGAAGGCCGCAACGAAGCCGAAATCACCCGTGCTTTTAACGAATTCCAGTTTTCCGAGAAGTCCAAGGCGGTGTTCTCCGCCAATCTCAAGCACTGAGATTCAAGGTTTCAGCCTTCCACATCGGTGGGGGGAAGAAAAAAGACGGGCGCCTCAAGGCGCCCGTTTTGCGTTGACTGTCGCATTCCAGCCGATTCATCCCGGCTCAGGCAAAAAAATGGCCGGAACAGAAATTCCGGCCATTTTTGTTTAGCGCGTGATCGGCTTGTAGCGAATCCGCTTCGGTTTCGCTCCTTCTTCGCCGAGGCGCTTCTTCTTGTCTTCCTCGTATTCCTGGAAGTTGCCGGTGAAGAAATTCCACTGTGAATCGCCTTCGGCCGCCAGGATGTGGGTGCAGATGCGGTCGAGGAACCAGCGGTCATGGGAGATGACCATGGCGCAGCCAGCGAATTCGAGCAGGGCGTCTTCCAGCGCACGTAGCGTTTCGACGTCGAGGTCGTTCGACGGTTCGTCGAGGAGCAGCACGTTGCCGCCGGCCATCAGCGTCTTGGCCAGGTGGAGGCGGCCGCGCTCACCGCCTGAAAGATTGCCGACCTGCTTGCCCTGGTCAGCGCCCTTGAAGTTGAAGCGGCCGATGTAGGCGCGGCTCGGCATCTCGAACTTGCCGATCTGCAGGATGTCGCTGCCCTGGGCGAGTTCTTCGAAGACGGTCTTGCTGCCATCGAGGCAATCGCGTGACTGATCGACGTAAGCCATCTTGACCGTCGGGCCGATATCGACCGTGCCGGAATCCGGCTGTTGCTGGCCGGTGATCATCTTGAACAGTGTCGATTTACCGGCGCCGTTCGGGCCGATGATGCCGACGATGGCGCCGGCCGGGATGGTGAAGCTGACATTGTCGAGCAGGAGCTTGTCGCCAAAGGACTTGCTGACGCCGGTGAACTCGATGACCTTGCCGCCCAGGCGCTCGCCAACCGGGATGAAGATTTCCTGGGTTTCATTGCGCTTCTGGTATTCCTGGCTCGACAACTCCTCGAAGCGCGACAGACGCGACTTAGATTTGGCCTGACGGGCTTTCGGATTGGAGCGGACCCATTCGAGTTCCTGCTTCATCGCCTTCATGTGGGCGTCGATCTGCTTGTTTTCGGTCTCCAGACGGGCTTCTTTCTGCTCAAGCCAGGACGAATAATTGCCCTTGTACGGAATGCCGTGGCCGCGGTCGAGTTCAAGAATCCATTCGGCAGCGTTATCGAGGAAGTAGCGGTCGTGGGTGACGGCGACGACAGTGCCGGGGAAGCGGACGAGGAACTGTTCCAGCCATTCGACCGATTCGGCGTCGAGGTGGTTGGTCGGTTCGTCGAGCAGCAGCATGTCGGGCTTGGCCAGCAGCAGCTTGCACAGCGCAACACGGCGCTTTTCACCACCGGAGAGGACGCCGATCACGGCATCCCAGGCGGGCAGGCGCAGGGCGTCGGCGGCCAGTTCCATTTGCGCTTCGGTATCCGAGCCAGCAGTGGCGATGATGGCTTCGAGGCGTGCCTGTTCCTCGGCCAGCTTGTCGAAATCGGCTTCCGGGTCGGCATAGGCAGCATAGACCTCGTCGAGCTTGGCTTGCGCCTGCATGACTTCGCCGAGGGCGGATTCGACTTCCTCACGCACCGTCTTGGCCGCGTCGAGCACCGGTTCCTGCGGCAGGTAGCCGATGGAAACGCCAGCCAGGTGCTGCACTTCGCCGTCGTATTCCTTGTCCACGCCGGCCATGATCTTGAGCACGGTCGATTTGCCGGAACCGTTCAGGCCGAGCAGGCCGATCTTGGCGCCGGGGAAGAAGGAGAGGGAAATATCCTTGATGATCTGCCGCTTGGGCGGGACGATCTTGCTCACGCGGAGCATGGACATTACGTATTGAGCCATTGAGCCTACCTGTCGTCGTAAATATGAATGATGCGCGGAGTCTACGAGGCTTCAATGCAAATGACCAGCCTCCCGGTGCTCGGGGGCTGGTCATTTCCTGCCTTGGGGCAGGGCTGAGGGGGGCTTTTTGCGACGCCTGGGCGTCTGGTGATCAGCCGTTAACCGCTGCGAGCGTCTTTATCGGCTCTTCACGATGGTGAAATGCAGTCGATTTCTCGGCGGAGAGGGCATTGATGTCGCCACACAACTCGCCGCCTTCGTCGATGACCAGCTTGCCGTAGCGGATTTTGCCATGCACCTTGCCGGTGGCGTGGATGATCAGTTGCGAGCGCGCCGTCAGTTCGCCTTCGAATGTGCCATGGATTTCGGCGATGTCGATGCTGACCTTGCCGGAGAACGAGCCATTGTCGGCAATGCGGATCACGCGGCTGTCCATGGTGGCTTCGACGCGGCCTTCGACGACCAGGGTGTCGCAATCGAGAATCTCGGCGCCCTTGAGTTTGACATCGGGGCCGACGATGAGGCGGGCGCCCAGAATGTTTTCCGTCGCATTCGGCGTTTCTGTCTTTTCTGGCTGAACAGCCGGTGCCGGCACGCTTGTCGCGGCAGCCGCCGGGGTGGCCGCGCTGCCCAGAATGTTGTTGACCTCACGGCGGGTAATGACGTCGTTGCGGTTGGTGATGGTGGGTTTGTTGAACATGGTGACTCCGGATTCAGGTTTTCAGAAATGTCTGACCTGAACCTCATTGCGATAAGCGTGCCATGTCGTTGAAAGTTATATTAATCAATTAATTGCGAATAATTTTGAAAGCTGTTTCGAAATAATTCCCGGTCATGTGTCGTGAAAATGCGACATCTATTTTTGGTTTTTCCCGGAAAGCCGGCTAATCTGGTTGAATAGCTTGTCGTAAAATCGGGACAGCTTTCTAGTTTGTTGATTTGAAAGTAATAAACCGGCTTTTTGGATAGTTTGAAAACGGCTTGCCGAGAGCCATTGCCGTCCTTGCTTGTTTGGCCGGCGGTTTAAACTTCAGTTTTTGGATACCTGTGTGCCGATGAACCGGATTTCCTTTCGTCAGGGAATGTTGCTTGGCTTTGCCCTGATCGTCCTGCTCCTGGGTGGGGCGGCGGTACAAAGCTGGCTGGTCGTCGAGCGTCTGGTCGACCAGAACCGGCGCAGCAGCGAGCAGGCCCTACAGTTGACGGCGTCGATCCAGGAGCTGGGTGAGCGCACGGTCGATATCGAACGCAGTGCGCGGCAATATCTTGTGCTCGACAACCCGGTTTTCCGTCAGCGCTTCGATGAATACATCAGCCAGTCGCTGGCGGTCATCGATCGCCTCGACAAGCAGGCGGCCGAACCGCTCATTCCCTTGCTGGGTGGCTGGCGCATGGTGGTCGAAGCGCTGCGCAGCGGCCTTGAGCAGCGTATTTCCGAGACCGAGATCACGCCCCTTCTGGCGCGGATGGCCGAGCTCGACGGTCTCCTGAAACAGGCGGCGCAACGCTGGATCGAAGCGCAGAATCGCAAGATGCTCGATGAACTGGAGGCCAATCGCCTGCAGCTGGGCGCGCGCATCGGCCTGGCCTTGCTCGGCGCGCTGCTGGTTGCGCTGGCCATGGGCTGGTGGCTGGTCCGGCCGGTTCGCCATCTTGAGCAGGCCATCATCAGGCTGGGCGCCAGCCGCTTCGACGAAGCCGTCTCCGTCGGCGGCCCGGCCGACTTGCGCCAGCTCGGCAAGCGCCTGGACTGGTTGCGGCAGCGCCTGGCCGAACTGGAGGCCGATCGCGAGCGCGCCCTGCGCCATGTCTCGCATGAGCTGAAAACACCGCTGACGGCATTGAAGGAGGGCGTTTCCCTGCTCCGTGAGGAAGTCCCCGGCACCCTGGTGGCAGGGCAGCGTGAAGTGGTCGATATTCTTCAGCACAATGTCGCCAGCCTGCAGGTGCAGATCGAAAGCCTGCTGACCCTCAATGCCGCCGCCTTCGAGGCGCGTCGCCTGCAGGTTGCCCCGACCCGGCTGCACAAGCTGCTCGAAGCCGTGGCACAACGCCGCGACCTGCACAGCCAGTCGCGGCATTTGAAGATCGTCATCGACAGTCCCGAAGAGTCGGCCCTCCTTGACGCCGACAAAATGATCGTCGTACTCGATAACCTGCTCTCCAACGCCATCGATTTCAGCCCTGAAAATGGCGAAGTCCGGCTCGTGGTCAGTCATGGCGAGGGCCTCTGGCGATTTGAGTGCGTCGATCAGGGGCCCGGTGTCGCTGAAGAGGACAGACAACGTATCTTCGACCCCTTTGTCCAGGGGCAGCGCATGGCGCCGGCCCCGCGCCAGGGCAGTGGTGTCGGTCTTTCCATCGTTCGCGAGCTGGTGCGGGCGATGGGAGGCACCGTGTTTCTTATCCCGCAAGCCGCGGGCGCCCATTTTTGTGTGGAATTACCCGATGAGCAGTAAAAGCCAATTTTCCTTTCGCCAATTTCCTGTCTTGCTCTGGGCTGTTGTCCTCGGGCTGGCGGTCTCCGCTTGCTCGACCGGTTCGCTGGCCAGAAAGCTGCACCTTGAGGACAGCAGCCCGGAAGCCGCCCTGGTCTATTACCAGGGACTGTCGCGCCTGACGCCAGCCGAGCTGACACGCGAGCGCGTCGTGCTCGGTGCCGCGCCGCAAGTGCCCTTTACCCAGGTCAGGCTGGCGATGCTGCTCGGCCATCCACGTGTTTCGCAGGATCTGGGCAAGGGACTGGCGCTGCTCGAAGCGGTGCTTAAATCCGGCGACCTGGCGGCCTCGTCCTTTCACCCGCTGGCCCGCCTGCTGGCCGACAACTACCTTGATCGCATCAAGTTCGAAAGCCAGATCGAGAAGCAGGGGCTGCAGTTGAAGGAAAGCCAGCGCAAGACCGCCGAGCTGCAGGAGAAACTCGACAGCCTGGCCAATATCGAAAAGGCACTGATTCCGCGCCCACGCGCCGTCAGGCCGGATGGAGTCAAGCGATGACGGCCGGCGGTGCTCACGTTCTGGTCGTCGATGACGACGAGGACATCCTCAAACTGCTCACCATGCGCCTGCGCGCCCGGGGCTTCCGGGTGACTGCCGTCGGCTCTGCCGAGCAGGCCCTGGCGCAGATTGCCGTCGACCCGCCGCGCGTTGTGGTCAGCGACGTTCGCCTGCCCGGCATCGATGGTCTGGCGCTCTTTGAAGAAATCCGGCGGACACGGCCAACGCTGCCCGTCATCCTGCTGACGGCCCACGGCAACATCCCTGATGCCGTCGATGCCACCTCGCGCGGTGTTTTTGGCTATCTGACCAAGCCTTTCGACAGCCAGATCCTGCTCGAAAAGATCGATCGCGCCCTGCAACTCTCGGCGCCGAATTTCGAGTCCGCCGGCGGGCAGGGGGTGACCGGGGACGGCAGCAGGGCAGGTGACGACAGCTGGATGGCCGGCGTCATCTTCCGCAGCAGCCGGATGGCCGAGCTCATGGCCGAAGCGCGCATGGTGGCCGCTTCCGATGCGAGCGTGCTGATTCGCGGCGAGAGCGGCTCCGGCAAGGAAGTCCTGGCCCGCGCCATTCATCGCGCCAGTCCGCGCGCCAAGGGGCCATTCGTGGCCATCAATTGCGGGGCGATTCCCGAACAACTGCTCGAATCCGAACTCTTCGGCCATGCCAAGGGTGCCTTCACGGGTGCCGGTGCCAGTCGCGTCGGCCTCTTCCAGGCGGCCAATGGCGGCACGCTCTTCCTCGACGAAATCGGCGACATGCCGGTGGCGCTCCAGGTCAAGCTCCTGCGCGTCCTGCAGGAAAGGGTTGTGCGGCCCGTCGGCACGACCAAGGCAGAACCGGTGGATGTCCGTCTGATTTCAGCAACCCATCGTGACCTCGACGCCGCCATGGCGCAGGGGCAGTTCCGCGAAGATCTCTATTACCGTCTCGACGTTGTGTCGCTGACCCTGCCGCGCCTCGACGAGCGGCGTGAAGACATCCCGCTGCTCGCCCTGCATTTTGTTCAACTGCTGGCCGGAAAATACGGCAAGCCGGTCAACGGCTTTGCCCCGGAAGCCCTCGAAGCGCTTGCCACGGCGGCCTGGCCGGGCAATGTCCGGCAACTCTTCAACGTTGTCGAGCAAAGTTGCGCCCTGACCTCGACGCCCTTGATCCCGCTCACCCTCGTCCAGCGCGCCCTGCGGGTGCCGGCCATGGATACCCTGAACTATGCCGAAGCCAAGCAGCGTTTCGAGCGCAACTACCTCGTCCAGTTACTCAAGCTGACCGACGGCAGCGTCGCCGATGCCGCCCGCCTCGCCGAGCGCAACCGGACCGAGTTCTACCGCCTGTTGCAGAAACACGACCTGACGCCCGCCATGTTCCGCAGCGAAACCGACGGCACGCCAGTGGGCGGCGATAAGCCGGTGGTGGGCTGAGGCGTATCACCCAGGCAAATACCTGTCGCTGCAGGACGACAGAATGAAGGTCGTTAGGGCTGGGTGTTTTGTTACAAGTCATTGAAATAAAATAGTAATTTGTTTATGGCATGGATATCGCTTTGTGTTGAGTGAAATTAACACAAGAAGGGAATATCCATGCTCAAACGCAAACTCCTCATCGTCTGCCTGACGGCCACCGCAACCCTGGCTGGCCTCGGTCTTTCCGCTTTCGCCATCGACGATCCAAAAGTATCGGCCAGCATGGCCAGCAGCAGCCTCGCCAAGGATGCCGTACTCAATGACCGGGTTGAAACCCTGTTGCGCACCGATATCGGTCTGACCGGTTCGCATTTGCGCATCGCTACCCGCTCGGCGGTCGTCACCGTCGGCGGCTCGGTGCCCGACGAGCACGCCTTGCGCCGTGCGCTTGAACTGGCCAGCAACGTTCATGGCGTGCGCGAGGTGCGCAACGCGATGGAGGTCGGTCTCCCAAAGTGACGGAAGAGGGGGACTCCGGTGGCCTGAAGGCGCTTTTCAGACTGATTCCAGCGTTACCAGTAGCGCGCCTTCATCGACCGTATCGCCCTCTGTAACATGAATCTGAACCACCCGGCCCGCATGCGGGCTGGGAATGTCCAGCGCCACCTTGCCGGTTTCCAGGGTCAGGATATTGTCGTCGCGCGCCACCATGTCGCCAACCGCTACCAGCAGTTCCAGAATGAAGATGTCACCGCTCGCGCACGAGCCGCAACTCGACCAGCACTCCGGGTACTTGGGCATGCGAATGAAGGAGAAAGACATCAGCTTTTTTCCGCGGAAACCTTGCATTCTACGCCAGCCCCCGTATAATGCGCCGCTCTGACAGTGCGCCCGTAGCTCAGCTGGATAGAGTACTTGGCTACGAACCAAGGGGTCGGGCGTTCGAATCGCTCCGGGCGCACC
>ERZ1034361.306-NODE-306-length-34783-cov-5.123120_pt1 | contig 34783 bp, 29 predicted proteins | sample MGYA00520617_ERZ1034361 | MGnify/ENA primary metagenome ERZ1034361 (study PRJEB33736, sample SAMEA104284507) | Azolla filiculoides | biome: Urban; feature: Water surface; material: Ditch water | place: Netherlands | collected 2015-10-28 | depth 0-0.1 m ...
ATGGCATCACTCACAGAGAGGTCCAGATTGATTTCTGGATACTTTTCCTGAAAGTCACGCAGTATCTGAGCCAAGTGCCCCAACACAAATCCCGGTAAGGCGTGCAGCCTTAAGGTGCCTGCTGGCGCGCTTCGGACGTCTCGCATCTGATCAACGATGTCATTGGCCCTCCCAACAAGATCAGTGCAATCACGAAGAAATGCCTGTCCTATTTCGCTCAAACGAACGACGCGTGTGCTTCGATGAAAAAGTGGAGCACCCAAGTAATCTTCAAGCTGTTTGATCCGAGTAGTGACGACAGAACGTGCCACACGCAGCTGTCGAGCAGCCTCTGCAAAGCTTTGGGTTTGCGCGACCCGAACAAATGTCTCAATATTTTGCAGGCGATCCATTGCCGCAATATATCAGTGTGCAATTTTGAGTGGCCTACTATTCCGACTGTTGGCTTTAGCTTTAGCTTAAGCAAGGATCTGGGGCAGCCTCGGCGTGTGTGAAATGTAAGGCCCTTGAATTCGCCCAGTTGCAGAATGGTTTTTACAGCTGGGAGGCACGGTACATGGTTCGCCCGCAATTCACCAGCCTGAGCCAAAATCGTGGGTACCACTTCAACACAGCGGCCAATGCTACGGTGTGTTCACGCAGGAAGATCAAATGCTCATCACCAAAACGTCAGGACATACTTTTTTGTCTGCGAATGCAAGTTAAATGATCTCCGGGGGGGCATCTATTACTGGCCCATACAGCCCCCTGAAGCGCAGAAGTTTTTCCTGCAAAACCTCAGCTTGTTCAAGGCATGGATTGAAGGTTCTATCGGCGGGTAGTGATTTGCACACTTCGCCTTCGTCGCCACCCGCAGCGAGACACGCTAGTCTTGCTGCGCCGATAGCCGCAGCCGCCTGAGCGCCGTCTGGACGTTCAATTGGGCATCCCAGCGCACTGGCTACTAACTGCGCCCAGGTGTTGTTCCGTGCACCACCCCCCACCAGTGCCAGATGGGAGTCAGGACGTTGGCTTTGCCCCATGGCCTGCCAGCAATCCATCAACGCCAAAGTAACGCCTTGAAGCACGGCATAACCCAGGTCTGAAGCGACATGGGAGCTAGAAAGCCCAATAAAAGCACCACGTGCGTGGGGGTTGTTGTGAGGCGTGCGCTCGCCTTGCAAATACGGCAGAAAAAGTGGTGCGCGCATTCGCTGCTGACCCGTCATGGCTTCAATGTCCTGTGACAAAGCGGCCTCGCTTGCACTGCCTGTCAAGCGGGTAACCCACGAAAAAGCACTCGCAGCACTGAGAATCACCGCCATTTGGTGCCAGCGCTTGGGCAGCGCATGTGCAAAGGAGTGCACCGCTTTCTCTGGGGCACTGCGGTAGCAGTCTCCCACAAGGAAAATGACTCCCGAGGTGCCCAATGAGACAAAGCCCTGGCCGGACTCGGCCGCACCAATGCCGATAGCACTGGCGGCATTGTCACCGCCGCCGCCTGCAACGATCACATTGGCGCTCAGGCCCCATTGCTGCACACAGGCAGTTGACAGGTATCCGCTTACCGCACTGCCTTCCACCAAACGGGGCATATGGCTTTGATTTAAGCCGCATGCGCCCAGCATGGCCTCGCTCCAGCACCGGTTCTTGACATCCAGCCATAGGGTGCCAGACGCGTCCGACATATCACTGACCAGCTCGCCGGTCAGCTTCCAGCGCAGCCAATCTTTGGGCAACAGAACCTTATTGATACGTCTAAAAATATCTGGCTCATGCTGGCGCATCCACAGCAATTTGGGTGCCGTGAAGCCCGCCATGGCTATGTTGCCTGTGATGCGCCGCGACTCGGGCACCAAGCTTTCAAGCTGAGCACATTCCAAACTGGCGCGCCCATCGTTCCAAAGTATGGCAGGGCGCAAAACCTCCATGGAATCATTCAATACCACCGCACCATGCATTTGGCCAGACAGCCCTATGGCTTGAACTTTAAGCCACTGCTGCGGTGCACGCGAACGCAGTTGCAGTACGGCTTCTTCAAGGGCGTACCACCAATCCTGGGGATCTTGCTCACTCCACAATGGCTGGGGGTAAGACACCCGCAATGGTGCGTCAGCCATAGCGACCAAGTCATGTCGGTCATCCAACAACACCGCCTTGACACCAGAGGTGCCAAGATCAATACCCAAAAACATGCATGCTCCCGGCTATCAAGCCACTTTCATTACCGATCCAGCTTTGATGAACTTTAGTTGGGCTTGCCTACGATACTCGCTGGGGGTTACCCCTTTGACACTGGCGAAACGGCGGTTGAAGTTTGCCAAGTTTCGAAATCCCACCTCATAGCAAATGCTGCTGATGTATTGGTCCGTTTGTTGGAGCAATTGGCATGCTTTAGCGATGCGTAAACCATTGAGAAAATCGGTGAAGGTGTTCCCCATGGTCTTGCGAAAGTAACGAGAAAAGCCGGGTTCGGTCATTCCCACCAGCGCGCAGACATCGCCCATGGCAAGGTCTTCCGCGTAGTTTTCATTCAAGAAGTCCAGCACCTGGTTGATGCGGGTCATCGCCGAGCCGTCTTCGGTATATTGCATTTGCACGGATGACAGCAAACGGTAATCGCTACAGCGCGAAAGCACTAACAAAAGGTCAACAAACTCCGCAAAGCGTGCCATCCCCTTGCTCTTTTTCAAGGAGTGAAAACGGTCCGTGACCTGCTCGCTCATTCCGAAGAATTCGACACCATGCTTGGCACGCTCCAACAGCGGCACCAGTTCGTCCATCTCGGGAAAAGCCTTCATGCCATCGCGCAGCGGTTGGTCCAAAAACTGGATTACCAAATTGCGGGTGGCAACGCCGCCCTCGGGCAAGTCGTTGGACATCCAGTTGTGGGGCAGCCGCGGGCCAATCAACGCCACATAGCCTGGGGAGTAATGACCTATGTAGTCACCTACGAAGGACCGCCCGTGGGTGGCGGTGATGATTTGCAGCTCGTACTCATCGTGGTAATGCCAGCGCTCCAGCGGCCATGGGCAACCATGTTCCAGACAGCGGACGATGCTATTGCCAGCCGGTTCAAAGCCAAGCTTGGGGTCGCGCAACAACTCGTGCTCAAGTTGAGGCCGGGTGTTGGTCGTGACATCCGCTTTCATACAAGCCTCCACTCAGGTAATAACTGAGGGTGAATTCTGCATGAGTTCCGCCCGTGTCGGTGGCTGACATCCCTGGCGTCCACAGTTGATGGCGGCGGCTTGAACTGCGCGCTGCAAGGTGAGCGCCACGCGCTGTTCCATTTCATTTGGTTCAGTGGCCCAGTCCGCCAGACAGGTTCCCCAAAACGTGTCACCGGCCCCCACGGTATCAACCACCTCTACAGGCGCTGCCCGCGCAATGGCGTGTTGATTTCCCACGAAGAGGCAGGCACCTTGGCCACCAAATGTCAGTGCCACATGCGAAGCACCTTTTGCCATCCACGCTTTGGCAATGGTGGAGGCGCGCTCGGGTGAGGGGTTTTCAAACCCCAGTAACTCAAGGTCTTCATCGCTGGCCTTGATCCAGTCTGCGTAAGGAATCACCGCTTGAACGGCAGCGAGATAGTTACCCAGGTCGATAGCTACGCGGGGCCTCAAATTGACGTCCACACTGATAGTCCAGCCCCAGGCACGCGCGCGCTCAAGAATGGTCATCACTTTGCTGTGATCAGGTGGCAGCAGAGCTAGTGAACCGGTGTGCAAAATCCCCGCTGCTTGTGACTCTATTCGCTGCAAAACCGAATCCATGCTGTAGTCACGGTCGGCAACTCCCTCGCGGTAGAAGCTGTAGTCCGGTTGCCCGTCACGCAGCCGGATCAGGGCCAACGAGGTGGGCAAATGGCTGCGCTGGGCATTGAACTTAACACCATCACCTTCCAAGCGCTGGGCAAACTGCCCGCCATAGGCGTCTTGCGAGAGTGGGTTGAGGTACGTCACCGAGGCATCTTGCAAGGCAGCTGCGCGCGCCAGGTTGAAGGGGCTCCCCCCCAATATTGGCTTGAGCTGTCCATCGGCCTGCTCAATACAGTCCACTAAGGCTTCGCCCAATACAAAGATACGCTTATTCATCACAATCGGTGTCAATTCAAGTTGCCTGCTTTCGCAGCTCAGGCGGCTACTTCGATCTGAATCTTCACATCAGTAGGACGGGCCTTGGCGGCTTCTTCAAAGGCTTTAACGCCGTCCTTGAACGCGAACTTGCGAGAGATAAAGCGCTTGACATCGACCTTGCCGGAACTGATGAGTGCCAGAGCGCGCGGGAAAATGTTGGCATAGCGAAATACCGACTCAATCCGCGCCTCTTTGGCCTGAATGGCCACTACGTCAAACGGCACCTTGTCCACAGGGATACCCACCAGCACCACACAGCCGCCAGGGCAGATCAGGTCAAAAATATTGTCAAAGGCACGTGCACCCCCGCTGGCTTCAAACACCACGTCGGCTCCCCAACCGCTGGTGACGGCCTGAACCACGTCGGCGAGCTTTTGCTCCTTGACATTTACGGTGGTCACTGCGGGGTTGTCAGCGAACAAGGCCAGCTTCTCCGGCACGAGGTCCGCCAAAATCACCCGAGCCGCACCGCCCGCCAACGCGGCCAGTGCAGTCATCGCGCCGATTGTTCCGGCACCAATCACCACGGCCACATCACCAGGCTTCATTGCGGCCTTCTTGGCAGCCTGTAGACCAATGGCCAGAGGCTCCACAATCGCGCCTTCGCCAAAACTCACGTTGTCGGGCAAGCGAAAGGTAAACGCTGCCGGGTGCACCACATAGGGGGTCAGGCAACCATGGATAGGAGGGGTGGCCCAAAAGCTCACCGCAGGGTCGAGGTTGTAAATGCCCTGCATGGTGGCGCGCGAGCTCAGGTCGGGGATGCCGGGCTCCATGCAGACGCGGTCGCCGACCTTGAGGTTCTTCACCTCTGCGCCATTTTCCACCACGGTGCCCGAAGCCTCACGCCCCAACACCATCGGTTTGTTGACCACATAGGGACCAATGCCGCCATGCTGAAAATAATGCACATCGCTACCGCAAACACCCACGGTGTGCACCTGAATCTTGACATCCTTGGGGCCAACGGTCAGCGGCAAGTCGATGTCGCGCAGGGTGAGTTCGTGGGTTTTTTCCAATACCAGAGCTTGGGACATGATCTGTTTCCTAAATAAAGAGGGATAAATAAAGGGGTGGGCGCGAAGAATCAGGCGCGCGCTTTGACCAGTGTTTGGCCAGTGCTGATGTCAAACATGTGCAGGTGTTCCTCCTGCACGCTGAAGGTCATGCGGTCCTGCAACTGGGGTGCCACGTTGGAAGGCACCATGGCACCCATCTCGATGCCACCGCAATCCAGATTGACCAGCACCTCATTGCCCAGGTATTCCACCAACTCCACGTTGCCGTTGAATCCAGTGCCTTTTTCGTTGGGCGCGGACAAGGACATGTGCGAGGGGCGCACGCCCAGCGTCACCCGGTCACGCCCCCGCAGATCAAAGCGATGGGCACTGACGGTCACCATGCCGCTAGGGCCGGATATCTCAAAATGGTCGTCACGGTCTTTCACCGCCATGTCCATGAGGTTCATGGGAGGTGTGCCGATGAAGCCCGCCACATATTTGGTGCGCGGGCGCTCAAAGATTTCACGCGGTGTGCCAATCTGCTCAATCAAACCGTCCTTGAGCAAGACAATGCGGTCAGCCAGCGTCATGGCCTCATGCTGGTCATGGGTCACGTAGATCGTGGTGGTCTTGAGGTTTTGGTGCAGACGGGCGATCTCGATGCGCATGTGGTTGCGCAGCTTGGCGTCCAAGTTGGACAAGGGCTCGTCAAACAGGAACACCTTGGGCGTCTTGATCATGGCGCGTGCAATGGCCACGCGCTGCTGCTGACCGCCAGAGAGTTCCGTGGGCTTGCGTTGAAGGTAGGGATTGAGCCCCAGCGTGCCCGCCACGTCAGCGATGCGACGCTTTATTTCCTCTTCGGAGATTTTCAGGCGACGCAGACCAAAAGCCACGTTGTCGTACACCGACATGTGCGGGTACAGCGCATAGTTCTGGAACACCATGGCGATTCCACGGTCGCCAGGAGGCAGGTCGTTGCAGACCGTGCCGCCAATCACCAGCTCGCCGCCGCTGATTTCTTCCAGGCCGGCAATCATGCGCAGGATGGTGGACTTGCCGCAGCCCGAGGGGCCGAGGAATACCACGAATTCGTTTTCAGCGACGTCGAGGTTGAAGTTGTGTACGACCTGCACTTCACCGTACATTTTGACTATCTTGTTGCAAACAATGGCGGACATTTCATGATTCCTTGAATGGGGAGGTGTGGGGGCGTCACTCTTGGTCGCGCTTCTTCTTGAGCGCAGAGTTGAGGAACTTGCTCAAAATTCCAATCATCAGCATGGGGGGCAGCGACAGCAGGATGACCGATGCGTTCAAGATGCCCCAGGGCACATCGCGCCCCAACTGGCTGAGTTCCGAGGCCACGATGGGCAAAGTCTTGGCGTCTGACGTCGTCAACATCAACGCAATCAAAAACTCGTTCCAGACCAGCACAAAGCTGAAGGCCAGCGCTCCCACCAGGGACTTGATGGCAATCGGCAAGGCCACTTTGAAGAACACCGCGTAGGGTCCGTAGCCATCGACAAACGCAGCCTCTTCCACTTCGGGTGGCACCGCCTTGAAGGCAGGAATGGACAGCCAGATGGTGGTGGCCAGCGTGAGCAAGGTATAGGTCACGATGAGCGACGTGCGGGTGTCGTACATGTCCATGCCGAGCCAGATCACCATCAACGGGATGGCCACGGCAACCGGTGGCAAGAAGCGGATGGACAGCACAAAGAACTCAATGTCCTTGGCCCAGCGCATGGGGTAGCGCGCCAGTGCATAGGCTGCAGGAAGGCCCAGCAGCGCACCAACGAGAACGGAGGTGCCCACAATCGTGAGGGAGTTCACCACACCACCCACCAGCGACTCGCGCCCCAGGATGTATATGTAGTTGTCCAAGGTGGGCGTGAAGAAGAACTTGGGCGTGTCGGTAACGATGTCTACGCGATACTTGAAGGAGTTGATCAAGGTCCACAACACCGGCACCACGGCCGAGATGGCCACCAGTCCCAGGAACAACTGGACCAGCAGATTGCCAAGGCTGAACTTTTTCATTTTTGGGTCCATTTCCAGATGTAGGTGAAAGCAACGGTGGTAGCCACCATCATCAGAACGGCCATGCTGGAGGCATAAGAAATCTTTCCGGACTCGATGAAGCCTTGCGAGAAGGCATACATGTCCAGCGTCTCGGTGGCAATGCCGGGGCCACCACGGGTCATCACATAGATCAGGTCAAATGCACGCAGCGACTCGATCATCTTCACAAAGGTCAGGCTGATCAGTGGTGCCTTGAGCATGGGAATGGCCACATACCAGTAAACCTCCCAGGGCTTGGCGTGGTCGATGCGCGCCGCTTCAAACGGGCGCGTGGACAGTGTCTCCATCAACTTGAGCACAATGACCGAGAAGAACAGGCCCCATTGCCATACGTCCACCAAAGCCACCGACATCAGCGCGAGCGACGGTTCGGACAACAGGTCCAGCGGCTGGCCGGTAATGACTTTGTAGGGGTAGGTAAGCAGGCCAAACAAGGGGTGGAAGGCAAACTTCCAAACGAATGCAGCAGACACCCGTGGCAACAGCACAGGCATGATAAAGAGGATGGACAACCAGTTCTTCCAGCGCGTCGATGCGCTGTGGAACATCAAGATGCCCACCAGAATGGCAAACACCATGGTGGAGACCACCGTCACCACTTCCCAGATCAGCGAGACCTGAATCGAGTTGAGAAACCGACGGTCCGAGAACAGGTGGATGAAGTTGGCAAACCAGACAAAGCTGATGTCAGGGTTACCCAGTTCGCGATCTTGCAAGGAAATGAAGATGGCAAACAGCGTAGGCACGAAGGCCAGGACCGCCATGATGAACATGGTGGGGCCGACGAAAACCGCTGGGAGTTTGGTCTTGTGGTACATGGTGGATTCAGTGCAGCAAAGGTTGCAACACAGGGGCTAAAAAAGCGGCGGGAGGAATTGCTGACGACACTTCCCTACCCGCCGCGAGGAGACCCTGTGAGAACTTTGCGGAGTGCTTACTTGCGCTTGGCGACCAGGTCGACAGCGAACTTGTCGAGTTCAGCCAAGCTGCCCTTGACGTCGCTGCGGGTGCCGGTGATCAGCTCTTCCAAAATGATGCCCCAGCGGTCGCCCAGGTCAGGCCACTGTGCGTCTTGCCAGAAGTTCACCGCAGTGACCTTGCCGGTTTCAGACAAGGCTTTGCCCAGATCGGGGCCATAGCGCTTGCTGAACTCAGGGCTGTTGAAGACGCTGGTGCGGTTGAGTTCACCAAACTGGCCTTCAGCCAAACGGCGCTCTTCGTTCTTCTTGGAAGTGGCCCAGGCCACAAACAAGCCCGCGCAGTTCTTGGCTTCTTCGGTCTTGTTGGCCTTGGAGCCAATCGCAAAACCGTGGCCATAACCACCACCGGTCAAAGGTGCGGGAGGTGGCAGGAACGCGACCTTGCCAATCACCTGCGACACCTTGGGGTCCAGCGCCATACCGGTCAGCGGTGTGGATTCAATGAGTAACGCCACTTTGCCCGCCAGGAAGGCGCCGGTGGACTCGTCCCAGCTACCGGTCTTGGTTCCGGGCGCGGAATACTTGAACAGGTCCAGGTAGGTGTCGGTTGCCTTCAATGCTGCATCCGAATTGAAGGCGGGCTTGTTCCCGTTGAACCACTGACCGCCATTGCCCTTGAAGTAGGGCATCCAGCGCCACACGTTGGAGCCGGAACCACGCTGGCCGCGCAGAGCCACACCGTACACGCCGTTGGCCGGGTCATGCAGCTTCTTCACAGCAGCCACAAACTCTTCCAAGGTCTTGGGGGGCTTCACGCCTGCTTTTTCCAGCAGGTCCTTGCGGTACACCAGCATGTCGCCGCCACCGGTGATGGGGGCGAACCATTGGGTGCCTTCATACGTGGCAACCTTCTGGCGACCTGCATCAAAGTCGCTGAAGTCGTAGTCCTTGGGGTAGTGCTTGAGCAGAGGCTCGATCCACTTGGACTTGGCAAACAGTGCCACGTTGGCTTCGTCCACGTAATACACGTTGTATTTGCCCACGGTGGAAGCATCCGCGCGCGACTTGGCGCGGCGGTCACCTTCGTTGAGGTTGTCGATTTCGAACGACGCACCGCTCAGGGACTTGAATTCGTCCTTGTATTTTTCCAGGAGGGTAATGCCGTCACGGGGCTGTGACAGCACCTTGACGTTGTTCTTGCAAACCTGGGCATTAGCGGCACCTGCGGCCAATGTGGCCAACACCAAGGCACTTCCGGCAAGAAGTGTCAGCTTTTTCTGTTTCGACATTCGCATCTCCGTTCAATCTATAAAGTTAAGAAACCACCCGGCAGCACAGATCGTTGTGCCAGCCTCGTGACTGCTCGAAACCTCTCGCCGTGTGACGACCATCTGCTTGGCATGTCGCGGCGAAGTGCTTCTGGCGGGGTGAACTTTATGGCTTCAAGGCATGCAACTGCGTATCACATTACCCAGCGGCTGATACTTTTTTACCTTGATGGCGTAGGACTTTCCCTAGGTACTTGCTTTTGAGTATTGATGCGAAGGTACGTATTGCAGGTTCGTCGTGGTAGCTGATTGCATATCGATTTGGGGTCATCAATAGGGATAACCCTATTTCCATTGACTTCAAAGATGCAGCTGCGGATGCAACCGATTGTCCAGAATTCTGACGATTTCATAAGCTAACGGGCCCTTATGCATCACACGTGGATGTAGCCACGCAGTATTTCTGCAAATCGAAATGATGAACACCCTTCAGACGCTACCGAGCAGCTGCTTGCACATACATGCGAGTCCCTGTGCTGAATCGCTCAACTGGATCAGCAAGTTTCAAGCCATTGGGTTAGCAGCCTCCAGCACCTAGTTGCTCATCTGCGTAGCTAACGCAATCAGCAACTCGTTGGCTGTTTCAAAGTGGTTGTGGAACGTTCTGCGTGATACTCCTGCCGCAGCAATGAAGTCTTCGATCACTGAGGAGGCAGCACCCTTGCGATGCAAGACATTGAGTGCACTTCCAAGCAATTTCAATCGAGTTCTTTCACGCCGTGCAGCGCCCACCCGAGTTCGATGATCATCTAAGCCGTTTGTAGCCATGACTTGTGCATTGCATGGAATGAAAGCGGATTCAATTCAGTCGGAAAGAAAGTACCAACCCAAAGAGATTAGCAACAGCGCACCGAAGAAGATGGCCCCGCCAAGATCAATGGACCTTCGCTGACGCAGATGCAACGCTTCAAGTCCTAGTAGGTCTCGATCTGTTGAAGTTAGCTTTTCTTTCATCGCCGATCCAATCATCAAAGAATCAGGCCGAAGGTCATTCGAGGAGCGACAAGTCGCGCACAGCGCCCTTGTCCGCAGACATCACCAGCTTGGCATAGGCCTTGAGCGCAGCCGACACCTTGCGCGGACGGGGCAGCACGGGCTTCCAGCCCTTGGCGTCCTGCTCGGCACGGCGCTTGGCCAGTTCTTCGTCGCTCACCAGCACATTGATGCTGCGCTGGGGGATGTCGATGCGGATGCGGTCACCATTGCGCACCAGGCCAATCGCGCCACCGGCAGCTGCCTCGGGGGAAGCATGGCCAATGGACAGGCCCGATGTGCCACCAGAGAAGCGGCCATCGGTGAGCAGCGCGCAGGCTTTGCCCAGGCCTTTGCTCTTGATGTAGCTGGTGGGGTAGAGCATTTCCTGCATGCCAGGTCCGCCTTTGGGCCCTTCGTAGCGCACGATCACCACATCACCGGCCACCACCTTGTCGGCCAGGATGTGTTCCACCGCTTCGTCCTGGCTTTCCACCACATGGGCCGGGCCTTCAAACACCAGCAGGCTGTCATCCACACCGGCGGTCTTGACCACGCAACCATTCAAGGCGATGTTGCCGGTGAGCACGGCCAGGCCACCTTCTTGCGAGAAAGCATGTGTGCCGGCGCGGATGCAACCCTCGGCGCGGTCCACATCCAGGCTGGGCCAGCGGGTGCTTTGGCTGAAGGCCACTTGCGTGGGGATGCCAGCGGGGCCAGCCATGTAGAAAGTCTTGACTTCTTCGGAGGGGTTGCGGGCAATGTCCCAGGTGTCCAGCGCGTCTTTGAGGGTTTTGCTGTGCACGGTGGGCGTGTCGGTATGCAGCTTGCCCGCACGGTCCAGCTCGCCCAGGATGCCGTAGATACCGCCCGCGCGGTGTACGTCTTCGATGTGGTACTTGTTGGTGTTCGGTGCGACCTTGCACAGCTGTGGCACCACGCGCGAGAGGCGGTCGATGTCGTCCATGGTGAAGTCGATCTCGGCCTCTTGCGCAATGGCCAGGATGTGCAGGATGGTGTTGGTGGAGCCGCCCATGGCAATGTCCAGCGTCATGGCGTTCTCAAAGGCCTTGAAGCCCATGGAGCGCGGCAGGATGCTGCTGTCTTCCTGCTCGTAGTAGCGCTTGCAGAGTTCCACCGCCAGACGGCCTGCGCGCTTGAACAGCTGCTCGCGGTCTGAGTGCGTGGCCACCACCGTGCCGTTGCCGGGCAGGGACAGTCCCAGCGCTTCGGTGAGGCAGTTCATGGAGTTAGCGGTGAACATGCCTGAACACGATCCGCAGGTCGGGCAGGCAGAGCGCTCTACTTCGGCCACGTCGGCGTCACTCACCTTGTCGTCCGCCGCCATCACCATGGCGTCAATCAGGTCGAGCTTTTTGAACTCCATCTTGTGCGTGGTCGGGTTGGCCAGCTTGACCTTGCCCGCTTCCATCGGGCCACCGGAGACAAACACCACGGGAATGTTCAGGCGCATCGCAGCCATCAGCATGCCGGGGGTGATCTTGTCGCAGTTGGAGATGCAGACCATGGCATCGGCGCAATGGGCGTTGACCATGTATTCCACACTGTCGGCAATGATGTCTCGGCTGGGCAGCGAATACAGCATGCCGTCGTGGCCCATGGCGATGCCATCGTCCACAGCAATGGTGTTGAACTCTTTGGCCACACCGCCTGCGGCCTCAATTTCGCGCGCCACCAGTTGGCCCAGGTCTTTGAGGTGCACATGGCCGGGCACAAACTGGGTGAAGGAGTTGACCACCGCGATGATGGGTTTGGAGAAATCGTCGTCCTTCATGCCGGTGGCGCGCCACAGGGAGCGGGCACCTGCCATGTTGCGGCCGGCGGTGGATGTTTTGGAACGGTATTGGGGCATGGTGATGAACTTCAAATATTGATGACGAGAAGAGAAAAGGGCTACTTGTCAGAAGTGACAAGGTAGATACTTGGAAGAATCATTGCGGCACCAACATAGTGAAACCACGATGGCGCTTCTCCCAAGAGAATCCATGCGATGAATGCTGCATAGACTGGGGACAAATACATCACGAGGCCTGCCTGCGCGGGACCGAGTTTTAGAATCAGAAATGTGTAGGCCTTGTATGCAATGAAGCCGGGCACCACACCTGCTATCGTCGAGAGCAGGAGACCTCTATGGGAGAGAGTCAAACCGCCGTCGTGAATGGCTTCAATTGCCGTACATGGAATCAAAATCATGACACCAGCCGCAGTCACCGCACACAATCGCACAGCTGGAGGAAGCTCACTCGGCCAGTGTCGCGTCAATATTGTGTAGGCAACCCATGACGTGGCTGCACCCACAATCCACACGTCACCAGCGACCAACTGCGTGGATGACAAATTGGCAACTTGCCCTTTCGAAATGACGAATAGGACGCCAAGTAGTGCCAAGATAATGCCGATCCAGTGCCTTGATTGAAACTTAAAAGAGCGGCCACTGACAACAGCGATAGCCACCGGGGTCACAGCGTAGATCAATGCGATATTGGTTGAGCTGGTCGTGAATGCAGCCTCATAGACAAACGCTCCACAGATCCACATGCCCAGTCCCCCAAGGACGAGAAGCTGCAGATATTCGCTGTAGGAAAGACCCAATAGTCGATTCAGGCTCTTCCTCGAAACAACCAACATGAGGCAGAGGGCAACCGACCAACGAATCAATGCCATCAAGTGCGGAGTAATTTCCCCGCTGGCGGCTTTTGCAATGATGTAATTCGAAGAAATGAAAGCGGGGGAAACCCACAGCATCAGCTTCGCCATACGTTGCTCTGCGTTGACGCTCATGGATTCACCAAATTTTTGAGATCAACCAATGCGGGCTTACCCGCACTGGCAAACCACTTTGTACAAATTGATCCGCCTACCAAGGAACCTTCACTTCGTGAGTCTTGCGGTTCTCGGCAATGAACAGGGACGGAAGGAATCGCGAGAGGAAAGTGAATTCGTTGTAGCAATGTTGGAGCAACGCAATTCCGAATGCGTCCGGAATCATCTCCTCGATTTCCTTAGGAGACTTTCCAATCAGAGGTAAATCTTGCCCCATATAAAAGTGGCTACGAAGAGCGCAGCCCCAAGGGGTATCTCGACCGATGTGAAGCAGTCGTCCACCCAGCAATTTGCCATCTGGGAGCGCCGGCGCATCCCAGGACATTCCAGTATGTCCGCAGACGGACGCACTGATACGGCCTTCGCTTCGGGCCTTCGCATACAAGTCTGCATCAAAGAATTCCTCGTTTGGACGGAACTGGATGAGCAACTTCGCAGAAGGCAAACCCGTAAAGTATTCCTCCACCTTGTGGATGGAACCTATGTGGGTGGAAGAATCACCGCCAATCCAATCGCTGGAAACATGGTCAACCGGATGCCACCAAACATACTGTTGTGTGTCCGGGCGGGAACGGAACCACCATTCAAACATCTCACCCGTGCAGCCATGCAAATCCGTGCGGCAAGCAACATGCAAAACGCCATTGGGAAGTCGCTCGTAGCCAAGTTCAAGGGGCATGGGTGTCGGATCTAGCAACCTGTTAGCTTCATTAAGTTCCATTTTGTATCTCCTGGTATGAAATTGAAATTAGTCTGCAGTGCCAATGTAGAGGTGCCGAAGTCGGGGGTCTTCGCGAATGGACTTTGCGCTTCCTGATAGAGCAAAAGCTCCATGCTCCATCACATGCACCTCATCAGCCAATTCAAGCGCCCGCTCCACGTCCTGCTCCACAATGATCATTGTCAATCCTGCTGCTTTGAGTTCACCCAAAGCTAGGTAAAGGCGATCCATCATGACTGGCGCCAAACCCAAGCTGATCTCATCAAACAACACGAGCTTCGGCTTGGACATCAAGGACCGGCCTATGGCGAGCATTTGCTGTTGACCACCGGACATGGACGTTCCACCAATTGCCTTGCGCTCCTCCAACTCGGGAAACAAGGTGTAGATTCGCTTAAGCCGCTCCGCAACTTCAGCGCCGGGCACGCCACGCGCCGCGAGCATCAAATTTTCTTCAACCGTCAGGGGAGCGAAAATCCTTCGCCCTTCCATGCATTGCGCCAACCCCAACCTTGCAAATTGGTGCGCAGAAACTCCTGTGACATCCACGCCATCCACCAGAATTTGTCCATCGGTCGCACGGATAGCACCGCTCACCACGTTTGCCAGGGTGGTCTTCCCCGCACCATTGGTACCTAGGATGGCTATGACCTTTCCGGGCTGTACCACCAGGTCAATCCCATTGAGGACGCGCGCCTGTCCATAGCCTGCGTGGATGCCGCGTAGTTCCAGAATCGGAGTAGAGCTTGCTGCACTTGCCGTCTTGGACGACATCACCAAGCCAGAAATTGCACTCCCAGCATGGGCAGTTGCCACCTTTTTATCTGCTACTGGCACAGACTTCTTGGCAGAGTGCGACGTGCCTAGGTAGACTGCGGCAACGTCGTCGCTGTTGAGCACCTCGGTTGTACTACCCTCGGCGATCTTCTTGCCGAAATTGATGACCGCCAGTCGGTCACAGCACTCTCGAACAACACGCAATACGTGTTCAATGATGACGATTCCCTGCACATCACTGCGCAGAGACTTAATCAAGGCCACCAGTTCTGTGACTTCGGAGTCAACGAGCCCGGCACCCACCTCATCAAGCAACAGAAGCTTGGGTTCCAATGCCAATGCACGCGCCACTTCGAGGCGCTTACGGCGCAGCAGCGGCAACCCCCTGCCTGTCAGGCTCGCCGCGTCAGAAAGTCCTGTGCGCTCCATGATGGCATCGCACGCTTTGTTGGCCTTTGCTCCCGCCTCCCAAGGATGCAAGGAGAACCTTGCGGCCAACAGGTTTTCCCTGACGGTCATATCCAAGAAAGGACGAGGAATTTGATAGGTTCGACCGATACCAATGCGCGCACGTTCAAAGGCGGGCATCTTGGTGATGTCGTGACCATCAAATTCAATGGTACCTGCGCTGGGAATCAGTCCCCCGCCGAGAAGTCCGATGAGAGTCGACTTTCCTGCTCCATTAGGACCGATGATCCCCATGACCTGATTCGAGTTCAAAGTCAGCGATACGTTATCTGTCGCTACAACTCCGCCATATCGCTTGACAAGCCCGTTTGCCTTCAACAACTGAGGATTCATTTAGCCACTCCTTGACGGCTTGCAGTCATGTTGGAGACGAGCCCCACCAATCCCTTGGGTGCAAACCGAATCACGACAATCAAGATCAGCCCGGTGATTGCCAGGTGCAGAGCTGGGTAATCAGCCAATAGCTCGCCCAGAGTGATTACAAAAAATGCGCCAACCACGGGGCCCCATCGCAGACCTTGCCCTCCAATAATCACGATGGAAAGGACATTTACGGTCCATTGGATGCCGAACATTCCGTATGGTTCAACTGTTCCGACCTTTAACCCCTGCAAAGCACCTGCCATTCCCATCAAGAAGCTTGCTAGGATGAAAGCAATCAGTTTGATTCGAAACGCTTTGACACCGATTTGTGCGGCTGCGTCTTCGTCATCACGGACTGCGCGTAGCAATATTGAAAAGCGCGACGCCGTCGCGATCGACATCATTAAGGTTGTGAATGCCATAAGTGCCAGAGCAATGCAGAAAAGCACATAAAGGCTTGGTGGGTCTACTGCCAAAAACAGTCCAGATGCGCCACCAAAACCAGCGTAGTTCACCATGAACATTCGCAATGCCTCGGCGAGAGCGAGCGTACCTACTGTGAAATACAAGCCTCGAAGACGGAAGACTGCACGCGATACCGAGAGCGCAAGGAGTGCTGCCGCCAACCCAGCGAAAGGAATTGCCAGATATAGGGGGAATTGGGCCTTGTTGATGAGTCCCGTCAGCGCGTAAGCCCCAATTCCTACGAACGATGCCGTCCCCAAGGAAACTAGGCCACCGTATCCGGCGAGCAAGTTCCAAGCCTCGGCCAAGGTGATCATGACCAAAAGACGAAATCCTATTTCAAGTGTGTAGTCCGAGAACCCTTGGCTCAGGACTGCCAAAGCCATCAAAAGGGTAGGCACTAGTATTTTTATGGCGTTCTTATTGATCATGTCTGTGATTTCTGGATCATTTGTGGGTTCATAGGTGGCGGGAAGCATGGCTAGGCCCTTCCCGAAACAATGCCACCTGGACGGAGTGCCAGAGCCAGCAAAAACAGGATCAGCCCCACCAAATCACGATAGCCATCCCCAAGAATCACCGCTCCAATGCTTTGCAGAACTCCCATGGCGATACCCGCGACAAGCGTCCCAAAGATGTTGCCGACTCCGCCCAACACCACAATGGCGAAGCTGATCAATAGGTAGGTTGCACCTGTGCTGGGAGTAAAGGAGAAGGCGGTTCCGATCAAGACACCACCCATGGCTGCGCATGCAGCTCCCATAGAAAAGGTGATTGCGTGAACTCGTCGCACATCGACTCCAAGGGTCGCCGCAGCCCCTGGATCGGCAGAACTGGCACGCAGTTCTCTGCCAAAGGACGTGCGGGAAATCACCATGTGCACGCACCACACAAGTGCCACGGACACAACAAAGCCGATGAGATAAATTTTTGGAACCGTAACGGGCCCCAGCTCCAATGCTTGCGTGGCGTACGATGCTTCAATGGTGCGCGTATCTGCGGAGAAAGATAGCAACAACAGGTTTTGCAAAATGATGGAGAAGCCAAACATGGTCATCATGGGAGCTTCCATCCCTTTGCCAGCCAGTGGAGCAATGAGAAGGCGGTGAAATGGTAGGGCGACCACTGCAACCAGGGCTCCAACGATGAGGAGTCCCAATATCGGATCGAATCCAAGGTAGTTCAGTAAGAAGTAGCTTAGGTATGCGCCGCAGACTAGCAACTCTCCGTGTGCGAGGTTCACAAGACGCATCACACCAAGCGATATAGACAGTCCAAGCGCTATCAGCGATAGACTGCCGCCCAATAGGAAGCCGGACGCTAGGCTCCCAGCTATCACTTCCAAGTTTGGCAAACTCATTTCGTCTTCTCTCTTTTTTTTGCCCCGTCAATCGGATCGAACGACTATCGGGGCTTGTTTCGTTCCACCTTCAGTTCAAGTTCAGCTTGCTGCGCTGCTTGGAATGGATACCAAGCAGCGCAAAGCTCTACTTGGCTTCAGGCAATGGGAAGAGCAACTTTCCGTTTGCGCGGTCTTTTGGCCACACCACGACAGCCTTGCCGCTTTGCCATTGCATCAAAGTGATTGGTATGGGTGATGTGTTGGTGGCATCAAACTTCACTGGACCGATCACATAGTTCTTGTTGGTCTTGCCAATTGCAGCGTTAATCTTTTCACGATCAAGTGTTCCAGCCGTAGCAATGGCGTCCAGCAATACTTGAGCAGCTGCGTGAGAATCGGCAATATGCTGGCTTTGTGTTTGCTTGGTTTCTGCCTCAAAGCGCTTTGCCAAGTCGGCTGCACCCGGATACGGAAAACTGGGATCCCAGTACCCGCCCACCAACACGCCATCTGCCAATTTGCCAGTTGCTTGGGCAAAAAATTCAGGCTCAGCACCCTTCTCCATAACTAACACTTTTGGGTTGAAACCTGCAGAAGCCATTTGCTTACGCATGGCAATGGCCTGCGGCGGAATGGCGTCCACCAAAACAATGTCTGCGCCTGTTGACTTTGCTTGCGCAACCATCGACGTGAACTGCTGCGTATCGGTGGGAAAGGAGGTGTTTTGCTCTACGCTGTATCCACCTGATTTGGCGGTCTCTGGCCAAATTTTTCCCCCTACCAGAGCACCATCTGGTCCGTTATCAGCAAGGATCACAACTTTCTTGTTGGTGCTGATGCCGTAATCACTCATCATCCGAAATGGCGCTGTAGCAAGCTCCGCTTCTTCAAAGAACATGACCCAGGCGTAATTCCACTTGCGGACAGACCTGAAGGCACCCAAGGGATCGCAACCAGCAACGATTGGCACTTTGCGACGCTCAGCAACAAGGGCACCAGCGTTTACCAACGCCGGTGTGCAAGAACCCAGTAATGCAACGGCCTTGTCACGCGACAGCAAAGACTCAGTGTTGCCAGCAGTCACATTCGGATCGGTCTTGTCATCCCGAATGACCAGTCGTACAGGAATCTTTTTCCCGTCAACCAGAATGCCGCCTGCCTTGTTTTGATCTTTTACAGCGGTCTCATATCCCCACTTTTGGTACATACCAAAACCAGCCAAAGGACCTGACAGAGGAATGGATGCGCCGATAACGATTTCATCGGCTGCGTATGTGGCACCCATCGCCCCAATCAGGAGGCCTGCTGCAACGGACAGCTTCGAGAGTTTGTGTTGGAATTTCATTTTGTGCTCCAGGACGATTCTTTAGAAGTAAATGACCAAGTCGGTGGACAAGGTGGTTTGCTTGTCAGCAGTGCCACCGCCGAAGGCGTTGATGCCGTTATTTCCTGTCTGCCAGTCATAGCGAATTTCAGGACGTAGGATTGCGCTCTTGCTAATCTTGTAGGTCAGACCGAGAGTCAAAGCATTGAACTCGCTGGGGACAGCAGTCACCGGGAACAGGGCTACGCCCTTGGTGTCCTTGAAGTTTTCGTAACGAGCCCCGTAGCTCAGCTTGTCGCTGGCGGCGTAAACCGCTTGAGCGACCACGCCTGAATATTCGCCACCAGCAAAGAAGTTGCCCGCCGCAGGATTGAAGGTCAATACGTCAATCGTTCCTGGCTTGCCATCGCCGCTTTGCTTGCCGTAGACAAACTCCACGTTTGCCTGCCAAGCATCAGCCGGTTTGAAACCAACGCTCAGTGAATGATGTTCGCGGTTTTGACCATTTGCAGAAATGATTCGAGAAATGGGCATCTGAACGTTGTTGACTGCGGGATCATTCTGTTCGTTACCCGTCATGAAGCTGTAGTCAACCCAAGTGTTCATGTCCGTGCTCCGCCAACGCAAAGCACCAATCGTGCTGTTGCTAGTGTTGTTGTCGGTTAGGTTTTGGCGCCCTTTGACAATCCCGAGCTCTCCTGCAAGGAAGCCATATTCGTTGCGCATCAAGTTGGCAGAGAGCAATCCACCGTAGACTTGGTCTGGTTGAGAGACCATGGTGTAAGTCTTGGTGTAGAACACATTGGGGCCCGGACGCCATTCCGGCGGAATGTCATGCCCGACACCCGAGCCAAACCGCCCAACCATCGCAGCGACACCCAGCCCAACCGGGAAGTAGGCCTGCAGGAAGGCTTGCGGCATTGCAATGTAATTTTGTCGCGTGCTACCTGGAACAACGCCAGCGGGAGTTGCGTTTGCTGCCCATGGGGAGTCAAAACCCAACATTTGCGCAGGAAGTCCATTGCGGCCATAGAGCAGTTCCGTGCGGAATCCCCATGAGAACTCCCATGGCACCGGTCCAGGGGTAGGCGTAATGCGAGGCAAAATGTTGGTTGTGATGGGTTTTTCCAGTGCGATGGTTAGCGCATTCAGCTGCAGTCCTTCATCCGCAGCTCCAGCCACTGGAAAGTTGGTGTGACCCGCTGTTGCTTGGTCATGCGTGGAAGTGTTATTGGATGAATAACCTACCTGCAGGTACCCTGATGCAACAATTCCGGTCGCGCTTTCCAATGCGTCTCCGAACAATGAGAATGGTTTTTCATTGGCATCGTCATTGGCTTGTGCCATGGCGCCGGTTGCAAACGTTGCTGCAAGCAGCGTGGCGCAGGCAATGCAAACTTTGGTGTGTTTCAATCTGTACTCCTCGTGTCTATTGGTGTGGGGGATGTTTTCCCGGTCTCTTTTTTTCTTGCTAATTCATGCGGCCGTTGCCGGCACATTCTTTAGACCAAGAATCTTTCTTGTTTCATCGGGTGTTGCGACCGTGCGATCGATCTCTGCTACGGTGCGTTTCACGCGGTCAACAAATTCAACGTTGGACTTGGCGAGCTGTCCCTTGCGATAGAAGATGTTGTCTTCCATACCTACACGGACGTGTCCACCCATTGCCAATGCTGCGTAAATGATGGGCAGATGACCTCTGCCGATTCCGAGTGCGGACCATGTGAAATTGGTCCCGAGGTTGTCTTTGCAGATGTCCAGTAAGAACATCATGTTTTTGACCTCGGCGGTCATGCCGCCGGGCGCTCCGAGCACAAATTGAAAGTGAGGGCGTCCGGTGATCAAGCCCTTTTTCATGTAATGCAAAACGTTGTAGATCATTCCTGGATCGAAGATTTCGAACTCGGGCTTTACGTTGCATTCCGACATGGAGTTAGCCAGCTTCTCCAGAAAGCGGGGGCTGTTCTCAAAGATGGTGGTGTGCGCCCAATTCATGGTTCCCGCATCAAACGAAGCCATCTCTGGTCGCAATTCCTGGAAGGGTTTCATACGCACCTCGTCGGAGAGACCGAGCCCGCCAGAGGTAGTAAGGTTCAACACGATGTTGCTGCGAGCACGTACCAGGCGTACCGTCTCCGCAAACTTGTCAAAATCCATCGATGCTTTGAATGCGTCGTCTCTGACGTGGATATGCGCGATGGAGGCTCCTGCGTCACCACAACGAACGATCTCGTCTGCTTCCTCTTGAGGCGATAGGGGAACGTAGGGTGTGTCGGACTTTTGTGGCCACGCACCTGTGCATGCCACTGTGAGAATTACTTTGCTGCTTTCATCCATGATGTATTCCTTCAGCGGCCTTCGGCCACGTTCATTGCTTTGAGATGCGACAAGACCTTGGCTCGGAGTTCGTCTTGCTGTTCGGGAGTCCAGGTGCGGAATCCTTCTCCAGTTTTCATGCCCAGTCGCCCCGCATTGATCAGGCGTTGCAGGTAGGGTGAAGGTCCTGGTGTGTGGTCAATCGACGGGAGTACCGTTTCGTGAATTGCCAAAGTCAGCTCGATGCCAACCAAGTCAGCGTTTTCCAATGGCCCAATGACTGGAAGGCGGCGACCAAAGCTGGCCTTGACCACGGTGTCAACGGTCTCTGCATCACACACTCCACTGGCCACCAGGGAAATCGCTTCCCTCCAAAGGGCGTGCTGCAGGCGATTTCCGATGAAACCTGGAACATCTTTTTCCACCATGGCGGGCGTCTTGCCGACTTTGGCCAGGAGGCCAAACATTTCCTGAGCAAGCTTGGGATCAGTCTGTGGGGTCTTGATCACCTCCACCAGAGGGACCAAGTAAGGCGGATTCCACCAGTGTGTACCCATCGCCCGGTGCCCCGTCTTCACCTCTTTCATGATGTCTGTGATTGGAATCACCGAGGTATTGCTGGCAAGCAATGCATGCGCAGGGGCCATCAATTCGAGCTGTGCAAATAGCTTTTGCTTGAAGGCGAGGTTTTCTGGTCCTGCCTCAAAGACGATGTCCGCACCTGCAACGCACTCGCCGAGATCCTCTACCGGGAACACCCGCGATGCGGCGTTCACATCTTGGTTTAGATCCCTTAGATTCTTTTCAATGCGGTCACGCAGTGACGCCAGGGCTTTGTATTCGGGGTCATAGACACGGACAATGTGTCCGGCCAGCGCAAAAACTTGTGCGATCCCGTGGCCCATGAGGCCAGCACCTATGACAGATATTTGCTTCATGCTCATCCCGCCGTGTAGCCACCATCTGCATAGATGGTGTGACCTGTGTGGAAGTCTGATGCCTTGGATGCAAGGAACAACAAGGGCCCAGCCAAGTCTTCTGGCTCACCAAGGCGTCCCAGTGGCACCCGAGAGAGAAATCCGGCGCGCACGCCATTGGCCTTTTCGTTGTCTTCAAACATCCAGGCGGTTAGGGGCGATCTGAAGACGGTCGGTGCAATTGCATTTACCGTGATTCCATACTTGCCCCATTCGCATCCCAGTGCTTTGGTCAGACCATCCGTTGCTGCTTTTGATGCACAGTAAGCGCTGTAACCTGCTGGATGTCCCAGCTTGCCTCGTGCTGAAGAGACCAATACAACCTTGCCACCTCGGCCTTGGGCAATAGCCTGTTTGCCAAATGCCCTGGAGATCAACCATGCACCGGTCACGTTTCCGTCCATGACGGACTCAAAGCGCTCCAGTGACATCTCGACAATCGGACAGGGATCGTTCAGACCAGAGCCAACTACCAGAATGTCTACACCGCCAAATGCATCAACGCCCGCTTGGATGATCGCGTCACAGTCCTCTTCGGTGTTAGGGCGCCGCGCTACCCGCGCGGTCTCTGCGCCCAGTTCTTGGCAGGCATCAGCTGCCTCATCAAGCGCCTTTTTGTTGCCAGCAGCAAGAACCAGTTTGGCTCCTGCACCTGCCAAGACCTGTGCCGCGAGCATGCCAAAGGCTCCAGATGCCCCAGTGACTACGGCCACTTTTCCTCGGATGTCAAACAGACTGGCGGGGTTTTTCAGCCAGTCAGGTGCTGCTTTACTCATCGCTTCGCTCCCTTACTGTTTTTGGGGATACGGCATCACCACCAGCATGCTGGCGACTGCGTTTCCATTGTTTTTGACTTCGCGAATTTCTCCGCCGGGAATGAAGCAGCTGTCCATTGGTTTGAGCACAACTTCCTCGTCACCAACCTTGACCGTCAGCTCTCCGGCGACCATCACGTAGACCTTTTCAAGCGGAGACGAATCAGGCCCTGCGCCACCACCTGGTAGGAAGTGAGACAACCCGGTCCAGAATTTCTCGGGACCGCCCTCTTCAAACCCCTGCAGTCGCAGTGAGCGCATCTCGTAGTGGTTGGGTGCCACATAGGGCTGCGCGTCTTCAAATCGTTTGACCTTCATCGCTCCGCTCCTTGGGCTTATTTGCCTGTTTCGATGCGGTATTGACCGCTTGGATCAACGATGGCAACCAGACGGACGATGCAACCATCACCCTTGGTCCAGCGCCATGGGAAGGCGGCGAAAGTCACGCGCTTGCCGGTTACCTTGTCGATTTCACCGCCCACGTTTTCGAAGCCGCAGATGCCTTCTTTCAGGATGGCCTGGTGGCAGGGTTCCCATTCAGGGAAGTCTTCAATGACTTTGCGGCCGGTTTCGCGTTCGTATTCGCGGTTGATGTCGGGCAGCAACCCGTTGGGCCAACCTGGGCCGTGCGGGCCAATGGCGGTGCCCAGGGGGTGATCCAAGGCTTGGGTATCGCTGCCGATCATCTTGACCTTCTTCTTGGCAAACCATTCGCCAGCTTCCTTGTAGAAGCCAGGGGAATAGGCGTAATACATGCGGCTGTCGCCGTAGTGTTTGTGCCAACCGGTATTGACGATGACGATGTCACCTTCGCGGATCTGGGGGCTCACAGCTTCCAAGTCCGCAGCGGTGATCACTTCCCACTTTTTCTTGGGGATGGAAACCACGACACCGGTGCCGAAGAAGTGCGGCAACGGCACTTCGTCCATGAATGCAGTGCCTTCAACGACGTGAGCTGGGGCATCAATGTGCGTGCCCGAATGCATCACGGTGGTGATCTTCTGGGTCAACACGCCCGAACGAGCCATTGTGTGCAGACGCTCAATCTTCACGTCTTCGAAATAGGGCCAGCAGGGCTGGCCCAAACCCCAGGGGTGACTCAGGTCATAGAACTCCAACCCCATCTTGTTGTTGAGGTTCTCTTCGTACATCGTGCCGCGCACATTAATCATTTCAGACTCCTTGTTGCTGACTGGTTTGGGACTCGATTCGCTTTACTGAACCGTATCGTGGTACAGTTGTACCGCAATGCAATTCAATGGACGCGAATGTAGTCTTCGGAGTTGCATCAAGTAACTGGTACATACCCGTATCGGGTAAACCCGCACCTCATGTATCAAGCCGTTCTGCTGGCACACTTGCAGAAGGAGAAAAGCTCAATGAAAAAAGAGGAAGAGATGCCTGAAGATTCCGCTGCAAAAGGGGGGATTCAGGTCATTGCGCGTGCCGTCGCCGTGCTTCACAAACTGAGGGAATATCCGGACGGGTTATCGCTGGGAGAGCTGGCAAAGTTGCTCAAGCTTCCACGCTCCACGGTTCAACGAATCGTCGCTGCGCTTGACGACGAGAACTTGGTCATATCCGCGTCCCCCACCAGGGGTGTGCGGCTAGGGCCAGCACTGCTGGCGCTTGCAGCTGCAACACGGTTCGAAATTTCCGAGGTTGCAAGGCCCACTCTGCAAGAAATTTCATTGCTCAGCGGTGAGACGGTTGACCTCTCATTGCTGGATGGCAATAAGCTGGTATTCGTGGATCAAGTCGTCGGCGGGCATCGCCTGAAGGCGGAGTCCGGTATTGGCGTGTCGTTTAGCCTCCACTCGACAGCGCCAGGTAAAGCAATGCTCGCTGCAATGACGGATGCCGAGCTACTTGCCTTGCGGCCGAGGATGTCACTTGCGCGCATGACGCAGAACACCATCACAACTTGGGGCGGACTGACCGAGGAGGTAGTCTCTGTTCGTCAAAGTGGAATTGGCGCTGACGTTGAGGAAAACTCAATGGGTATTTGCGCGGTATCCATGGCGCTGAACCTGCCTGGCGGAGAGATTGCCGCCATCTCCGTTCCAGTCCCTACGCAGCGCTTTGAAGCGATGCGACCAACACTCGAAAAGCTGCTGCTCACGCATGGTGGAAAGCTCCAAGCGTCAATAAGGCGATAGGTCTCTGGTGTTCGCCCTATGCAAGCTTGACGGGGCGATATCCAAAGATCGCCGGTACAGCCGCATCCCCTGGTAAATCAACATGTCTCAACTGCTTCACGCCCTTAGCAGGCGCGGATTTGATGCGTCACGCTTGCAATTCGCCCTACGCACTGCTTTAGGCTGCGTCCTTGCGGTTTGGGTTGCCTCGGTCGCTGGCTTGGAACACCCGCAGTGGGCGGGTATGACCGTATGGATTGCTAGTCAGCCAATGCGCGGCCACTTGGTTGAGAAAAGCCTATTCAGGGTTGCTGGCACCATCAGCGGGACGGTCATTGGAGTTTCACTGACGGCTGTATCAGCAGGCAATCCACTTATTCTCACACTGGGTCTCGCCATATGGATATCTATTTGCACCGGCATTGGGAATTTGCAGCGCGGATACATCGCATACAGCACTATCTTGGCTGGCTACACCGCTGCAATGGTTTCTCTGTTGGGAAGTGAACATGCAACAAGCATCGTTAGTGTCGGGTTTGACCGCTTACTCACTGTGATTGTTGGGGTGGGTGTCGCGCTCATTGTCAGCTGGATTTATGCAGGCAGAGCATCAACTGACCTTGTGCTCATCCAGATGCGAACGATCACGGTACAGGTCTTAAACCTGTTGGCATCACGCCTTCGCCATCCAGCCAAGAACATTGACAAGCAGGTGTATGAGCTACTGCGTGGAATTTCAATGATCGATGATGTGTTGGATTCACACGGAGCAGGCTCACTGAGATCTAGGCGAACTGTGAAGAGCATGCGCGTCCTGATCGCCAGCCACATTTCACTACTGCTCTGGCTCAAAGAATCCGATGCAGTTTCCAAGTGCGACAGACTCCTCGCTTACGTGCAGGAAACCATCGAAAAGCTAGAAACCGACGACGACCTACTCACAGAGGTACATGACCCTCGAATTGCAGGTTTCAACCCCACAGTGGACTCGCTGCTTGGCAGTTTGACCGCAGGCATCGCACAATGTTTTTCATTCGAACAGAAAGCACAGAGAGAACAGCATACGTTTTCGCATTTGGTTGTCCTGCATCGGGATTGGATTGGTGCAAAAGAGGCAATGATTCGTGCTGCGGTCAGCGTTTTGATTGTGGGTCTTTTTTGGTGGTTTACCGGGTGGGCACCTATGGTCTACATGCTGCTGGGAATGACGGTCATGATGACCCTTTTTTCCTCGATGGAAGACCCATCTAGGACGATGAAGTCGGTATGCATCGGGCAAGCGCTAGGCGTAGCCGGAGCATTAATCTGCCGCTGGGCAATTTGGCCATTTGCAATAGCGCAACCACAGCTCATTGCACTCTTGGTACCGTTCGTTTTAGCAGGCGCACTACTCAGTTCTCACCCACGAACAGCGTCGTATAGTTTTGATTACAACATGGTGTTGCTGCTACTTTTGCAACCCAACTTTCCGCTCCACGGTACTGTCTCGCAGACAATATCGGTTTATGCCGCTGTGCTGGCAGCGCCAATATTTGCGCTAGTTTCCTACAAGATCGTTTATCCCACAAATGCCATTCGACGCAGGGATGCACTACTTGAGATGATGACTCATGAACTGGCGGCGATGGCGGCAGATTCTCGTTCAGTCGAACGTCAGACCGTTTGGCGGGCCAGGCTAAACCATCGACTGCTGAGACTGATATCCTGGGCCGAGAAGATCGGTTCAGGACAGGTCTCCAGCTTCGAGAAGGGGTTTGCGATTCTCAGCCTGGGCAAGGTCACTCTTCGGGTACATGAACTCATGCAGCAAGGAGGTCTGGCACGGAGAAGTGAGCGTCGCTTGCAAACACTCCTGAAACGCATTCAATGCTTCCAGAAAAGCCCGCATCATATTCTGGGGACTTTGGTTCGATCCAGATCTGTTGTCCGCGAAATTTCGCCACAGGATATTCCAATGTTTGAATTGGCAATTGACCAGTTCAAAGCATGGCCGAACATCGTCAAGAGCCATAAATCTTGACGCAGCACCTCATGACGGTGACCAGCGGATACCAATAAGCTGTAATTCGAATGTCTGAAGGTCTGCTTTTGAGCATGCCGATTTAGCAGGCCAACGGCTGCAAAGGGCACCCTGCTCCCCTACCCCAGCGTCAGCTTAGTGGCAAATCAATTTTGAGAGTCTGCAATGCGGCATTGCCGCTGCGCATGCGTACGGCCCGTCTGAGCCAGTGGACGAAACCGCTGTCGCGGTAGTCTCCGAGCCAGCGCGGTTTGCACTCATCAGATTTAGCGCGTGTCGATGTAGTGAATTGAGGCAATTGGCCTCGTTCACACAGGAGCACAGCCATGGAAACGTCAACCCAAACGGTATCTCCACTGCGTCAACGGATGCTGGAGGATATGCGTATGCGCAAGCTCGCGCCCAAGACGCGGGAAGCCTACATCAGAGCGGTCAGCCGATTTGCCAAGTATTTAGGGCGTTCCCCGGACACGGCAACCGCAGAAGATCTGCGGCGCTATCAGCTACACCTAGTGGACTCGGGCACATCCCCAATCACCCTCAATGCAACCATCACAGGTCTGAAGTTTCTGTTTGATGTAACGCTGGGCCACGGGGATGTTCTGGCGAAGATGCAATCGGTGCGGGTGCCGCACAAGATCCCCGTTGTCTTGAACAAGCAGGAGGTTGCCCGCCTGATTGCCTGCGCTGGCAATCTCAAACACCAGACAGCGTTGGCATTGGCATACGCCACCGGATTGCGCGTTGGTGAATTGTTAGCACTCAAGGTGAGCGACATCGATAGTCAACGCATGACGCTGCGCGTGGAACAAGGCAAAGGTGGCAAGGATCGGTACGCCATGATCTCGCCGATCCTGCTGGAGCGACTGCGTGTGTGGTGGCGTGTCGCACGCGCACAAGGCAAGATGCTCAATGGCGGCTGGCTGTTTCCGGGGCGTGATCCGATCGACCCTCTGACTGCCAAGCAACTAAACCGTGCCATCCACGAGGCAGCCACCTTGGCCAAGATCGACAAGCGTGTGTCCATGCATACCCTGCGCCACAGCTTTGCGACCCACCTGCTGGAGCAGAAGGTTGACATCCGCGTGATTCAAGTGATGCTGGGTCACAAAAAGTTGGAGACCACGGCGCTCTATACCCAGGTGGCCACCGAGGTACTCAAAGAGGTGATCAATCCGCTGGAAACACTGCCGACGAAGTAGGTCACTTCAATGGGGCCTGGTGCCCTGGAGGTGGCGGACATCTTCCGCGCCCATGGGCCAGCCTGGCGGCTTGCTCAGCGCTCGCATCTGAGCCTGGGCCAGCTCAAGGTCATGACAGCCATCGAACAGTGCCGCACCGCGGCGCTGGGGGGGCACGTTTTGCGCTGTCCGGACTGTCAGCACGATCAGGTGTCCTACAACTCCTGCCGCAATCGCCATTGCCCCAAGTGCCAGTCCCATGCTGCCAAGCGATGGTTGGAAGCCAGACAGGCCGACTTGCTGCCAGTGGATTACTACCATGTGGTCTTCACGCTGCCGGCTCCCATCAGCGACATCGCCTATTACAACAAGGCAGTGGTCTACGGCCTGTTGTTCGAGATTGCCGCTGAAACCCTGATCACCATTGCAGCCGACCCCAAGCATCTGGGTGCGCAGGTCGGCGCGACATTGGTGCTGCACACATGGGGCTCGGCGTTGACGCATCACCCCCATGTGCACGGCATCGTGCCCGGTGGCGGCTTATCTCCCGATGGCAAGCGCTGGGTATCTTGCAAGCCCGGATTCTTCCTGTCGGTGCGGGTTCTCTCACGCTTGTTCCGGCGTCGCTTCCTCGAAGCACTGGGAGACGCGCACCGCGCAGGGAAGTTGCAGTTCTTTGGTGACAACGCTGGCTTAGCCGATCCCAAGGCCTTTGCCAGGTGGCTTGCGCCACAGCGCAAGATCGAATGGGTGGTGTATGCCAAACGCCCATTCGCCGGTCCCGAAGCGGTGCTGGCCTATCTGTCGCGCTACACGCACCGCGTAGCCATTGCCAATTCCCGGTTGGTTGCATTGGATGAGCGTGGTGTCACATTCAAATGGAAGGACTACCGCGACAAGAGCAACCCGGACAGACCAAGGCACAAGACCATGACACTCGCCGCCGATGAGTTCATGCGCCGATTCCTGTTGCATGTGTTGCCCATGGGCTTCCACCGTATCCGCCACTTCGGCCTGATCGCCAACAACGGGCGCAAGGAGAAGCTCGCCCTTGCGCGTGAACTCTTGGGCGTAGTGACTGCGGTTGCCCAAGTTGCAAATGCCCAAACGCAAAGCGATGAGCCAGTGCGGCCCAACTTTGTATGCGCGCACTGCGGCGCGCAGATGCTTGTAGTGGAATCGTTCGTGCGCGGTCAGACGATACGCGCGCCACCGTTAGCACGAGGTGCTCTGTGACAAAGCGCGGGCGAGCACGCCAATACATGCAGTTGACGCAACCATTTGGCACGTCAAGTGGGCACCGCTTGCCTGTTGCTGCGCTGACGGGTCCTTATGCGCAACCGCTCACAACTAAACGGCGGAGAAATGACCCAAGGCCAAAGCGTCGTGGCAAATTGCCGGACCGCATCGTGCATCTCTCTTGCTGGGTTGCCGTCAATGGCAACTTCAAATCACCATAGCTCCATAACGATTCGGTTTGCCCGCGGGCCGCCTCTGGCCCCGCGGTTCCCTCCCTCGGGGCTTGTACGACGCCCGCCCTGGAATGGATCGGGCCACTCCTGTGCGCCTACGCGGGCGGGCATCCTACAACCCTTAACACAAGCGGTGCTCTACAAACGACTGCTTTCAAGCGCCAGGATGTACATCAGTTTCCCACCTTTAATCACGCGAAATTTTTCGGTCGTACTCCGAAACTGGTAACAAATCAACGCGTCACTTACGAGGGAACCAATGCACCGCCACCCATTGCCTGGTAAAGCGTGACCGTATTCGATAGCCGCCGTGCCCGCACTTCCAAAGTATTGATATGGGCTTGCTGGGCTTGCTGTTGCGACAAGAGTAGCTGCAAATAGCTTGCTGAACCCAATGCATATTGCCGCTCAACGAGTTTGAGTGCTTTTGCAGCCGACGCATTGGCGCTTTCCAGAGACTGCTGCACCAGCGCGTCGCTCTCAATCGTGCGAAGTACATCGGCCACGTTGCGTAGCGACTGCAGCACAGCTTGCTGATAGTTGGCCTTTGCGGCATCCAGACCCGCCTCAAGGGCCTTGCTGTTGGCTCGCAGTCCGGGGTTGAACAGGGGTTGCACCAGTTGGCCGCCCAGACTCCAGATCAATGAGCCTGCGCCGAACAAGCTGGCCGTTGTCAAAGCCTGCGAGCCCAGATTGGCAGTCAGTGTCAGTTGCGGATATAACTTTGCGACAGCGACCCCGTATTGCGCACTTGCGGTTTGAAGCAAGGCCTCGGATGCCCGCACGTCAGGGCGGCGGCGCACCCACTCCGAGGGGACGCTAACGGGCAAGGTGCCTGGCAAAGCAAAATCAGCAAACTCAAATTCAGGCAAACCGGTTTCACCCGGTGCCAAGCCCGCCAGCAGTGCCAAAAGATGGCGGGTTTGCGCTTTCTTGTTGTGAATTCCATGCAACCCCGCCTGGGTTTGTTCCATTTGCGCCTGCAAAGCAAGGACTTCAAGTTGCGTGCCAGCACCCAATTCAATGCGCTTGCGCGTGATGGCAATTTGCTCCGCTTGTCCTTGTAGCAGGATGTTCGTCGCGTCAATTTGCGCCGCGAGTTGGGCCTGCGTGATGGCAGTTAGCACCAGATTGGCCGCCAGGGTGAGGCGTGACCCTTCAAGCTGGTACGACTGATAGTCCGCTTGCGCTGTCAACGCTTCCAACGCGCGGCGGTTGCCGCCGGCCAGATCAAGGTCATAACTCACGGCAACCGTAGCGTTGTACAGATCGTAGGTGCGCTCTCCGTCAGGTAAACCCGCGGCAGCGTTGTTGGCCCCAAGCCGTTGTGCGCCCAGCTTGGCGTTAACTTGAGGTAGCTCAGTGGAGCCAGAGGAGGCTGCGTAATTGTGCCGCGCTTGCCGTAAGGTGGCTTGCGCTGCGGCGAGTGACGGGCTGGCCACCAGCGCCTGGGCGATCAGGTGGTTGAGCTTGTCCGATTGCAGCTCTTTCCACCATTCGCCGGGCACCGCTGCGTTTACAAACTCCTGTGACCCACCATGAATGACCGGGCTGGCTGGGGTGCTGGCAGACGGGGCGACAGTCACAAATTTCGTCACGGACAGTGACTCGGGGCGGACGTAATCAGGCCCTGAAGCGCAACCTACCATGGCGACGACTAGCGGCGACAGTACAAACAGGTGTGCCCAAAGGGGCAATCGACGGCGGGTGGTTAGAGGGTTCATTTTTTGGATTCCTTGGTGCGTCTAAAACTCAATACTGAGCGTCACAGACCCGTACGCGTGGCTTGAACCTTGTTCTTCAAACTCCCTGGTTCGCCAAACCCGCATGACGGCCAGCTTGACGCCGTGCCCTGCGATTGGGCTCTGCGCGCTGAGTCCGATGGCGGCTTGGGCAACCCAGGGACTTCTCGTGACGCTGTGGCTGGACTCAAAGAGATTTCCATCCAGCGAAAAGTCGTGCAACACCAGCTTTGTTTCCAGCGTTCCAAAGAGGTGGACGCCTGCGCGTGGTCTGCCAGACTGGGTTGTACCCTTACCGTCGCCACCATGAATAGAGGCAGCCGAGGGTGGGCGGTTTTCAGCACCAGGGCGAATCGGATAGGTGCCGAAGTCATTGGGAATATTCCAGCCAATGCGGCCTTCGATACCCACGGTCCCAGAGGTTTCTATGTTGCCGAGTTGCAGTCCTAGCGAACGGATGTAGTCGGCAGAAAATCCCGGCTGAATTGCCCCTGCGCCTTGGTAAGTTTTGAATTTCCGGTCCAGCGCCATTTGAACTGCGGGCTCGTTGCGTAACTGGTTGTCCCAACCCTGGAACCGCTCAGCACCGATCACATCGTGAATTAAGTCCTGAGCGGGTTGTGCCAGTGCCAGCGGACCGATAACTCCAAGAGTAATCTCGCGGGTATCAAGTACTTCCGTGTTGTTGTGGGGCTCGTGTTTGCGGCGATTCCATGACATGCCGACGTAAAGCAAGCCTGCGTATGGACGGTCGTCGGGAATCAAATCAGTTCGGGTTGAGTCCCTCGGTGTGAACATCGACTGGCCAAATTTCACAACCACGTTTTGCGCGTGAGCGGGGTTGTCCGCATCAGCCCAAAACCCAGGGTCAAGATATGAGATGAGCGCTGCGTGCAAACGCACTGCAGCAGGCAAACACGCCAAGTTCAACTTGCCGAAGATGTCGTGCGAGACGGCGGTGAATGCCACACCACTGGTGTAGTTTTGATCGGTGTCTGCAAAGAGATCATTCTCCAGTCTGGCGGTTGCTCCTCGGAATCTGATCGCATTGGAAGCATTGCATGCCTGGACATCAGAATCGGGTGTGTTAACGGTTTGTGCGCTGACAGGCGCAGCGCAAAGAACCAGTACGAGTGCCGTTGCTGGCAAGCGTCTCCTGTAGCCGGTTTGGCAACTACTTGGGTGGGGCTGAACTTTGTCCGACAGCATGGTCAATCCTGATTGGCGTCTTGAGCTGGCGGATTCCCACCATAGAACTTTTGCAAGGTAGCAATAATTTCTTCCACCGTGTTGACGAGGGTGAAGAGTTGCACGTCTTGCGCACCGATGTAACCTTCTTCGATCAAAAAATCAAAGTTGATCGCCTTGCGCCAAAACTCGGTTCCCACCAGAACAATCGGTACCCGGCTGACTTTTCCGGTTTGCACCAGCGTAAGCACTTCAAATAACTCATCCATGGTGCCAAAGCCACCCGGGAAAACCACCAAGGCCTTGGCGCGCATCAAAAAATGCATTTTTCGCAGCCCGAAGTAGCGAAACTGAAAGCACAGGCCAGGTGTAATGAACGGATTGGGGGCTTGCTCGTGTTGCAGCGTGATGTTCAAACCAATGCTGCGCGCACCCGCGTCGAAGGCGCCCCGATTCGCCGCTTCCATGATGCCGGGGCCACCCCCGGTCACCACCACAAAATCTCGCCGACCCTCCTCTTGAAACCGCAGGGAGACAATTTCCGCGAAGCGCCTGGCCACTTCGTAATAGTGCGATTGACGCACTTGTTGACGGGCTCGGGTCATGGCTGCTGGCAGGCGGTCGTCGTTCGGGTTTGAACTGGCGCGGGCTTGCACTTCCGCCAAGGTGGCCTGGGCTTGCTGGGGCGAGGTCACACGCGCACTGCCAAACACCACCACAGTCGACTGAATTTTGTGGCGGCGCAAATAGCGCTCGGGCTTGAGCAATTCGAGTTGAAGCCGGATCGGGCGCGAATCGGCATCCGCCAATAACTCCTGGTCTTCATGGGCCAGGCGGTAAGAGGGGTGCGCAAGAATCGCCTCAAGTTGCGCTTCCTGCACCCTGTTGGTGGTGCTCATAGCTGATAGCTCTGACCGATTGCTGGCACGTCCACAGTCCAGTTTTTCTCAGTGCGCAACTGTTGCGCAAAGTTGTTGGCGGCAGCGGCTTCGCCGTGAACCACAAAGGTGCGTCCTGGTGGTTTGCTGAACCCGCTTGCCCACGCCATGAGTGCTTTTTGATCGGCATGGGCCGAGAAGCCGCCCAGGGTATGGATGGACGCGCGCACGGCAACTTCTTCGCCAAAAATACGCACCACTTTCTCACCATCCACCAAGCGGCGCCCGAGCGTGCCACCGGCCTGAAAGCCGGTAATAAGCACACCGCATTCGGGCCGCCCCAGGTTGTGCAGCAGGTGATGCTTGATGCGCCCGGCGTCACACATGCCGCTGGCGGAAATGATGATGGCGCCGGAGCGAATCTGGTTGAGTGCAATGGATTCTGCAACATCAGCCACAAAGTGCATCGTGGGCAGATTTTTAGCTTGCGCATGCCATTGTGTGATGCGTTGCGCTTCGGCATCAAACAGCTCGAAATGCTTTTTCGTGATGTTGGTCACCGCCACCGCCATGGGCGAGTCAACGTAGATGTTGAGGTGGCTTAGGCGGCCCTGCTCGGTGAGCTGGTGCAGGTGGTAAATGATCTCTTGTGTGCGCCCCACTGCGAATGCCGGAACAATCACATTGCCTTTGCGCTTGTACAAGGTGTGGTCGACGATATCAGCCAGTTCGGCCAAGGTGGTGGGAAGGTCCTTGTGGTTACGGTCACCATAGGTGGACTCGATCAACAGCACATCCGCTTCTTCGATGCGTGTGGGATCTTTGAGGATGGGGCGCCCAGGCTGCCCCAGATCGCCAGAGGCCACCAGTTTGCGGGTGACGCCGTCTTCAGTTACCCATATTTCAATGATGGCTGAGCCCAAAATGTGCCCTGCATCCCGAAAGCAGCACGCCACCGATGGATGTGGTGCGAAGCGCTCGTCGTAGTCAATCGGCCGTAATAGTTCGAGGCAGTTCTTTGCATCCTGCACGGTATAAATCGGCGGGAGTGCATCAGGCCTGTGTCGTCGCTTCGCTCGGTCGGCATCCATCTCTTGAATGTGGCCACTGTCGGGCAGCATCACGCCCAGCAGGTCGGTAGTAGCGCGGGTGGTGTAGATGGGGCCACCAAAGCCGTTCAGCACCAGTTTTGGCAGTAGGCCACTGTGATCAATATGGGCATGGGTGAGCAGCACAAAGTCGATCGAGCGCGGATCAAAATCAAACGGCTTGTGGTTTCGCGCCGGGGCCTCCCGCCCGCCCTGCACCATGCCGCAATCGATCAG
>ERZ1034361.309-NODE-309-length-34496-cov-3.213981_pt1 | contig 34496 bp, 38 predicted proteins | sample MGYA00520617_ERZ1034361 | MGnify/ENA primary metagenome ERZ1034361 (study PRJEB33736, sample SAMEA104284507) | Azolla filiculoides | biome: Urban; feature: Water surface; material: Ditch water | place: Netherlands | collected 2015-10-28 | depth 0-0.1 m ...
GCATTGCGATGGGCTTGAGCTACAACGGCCAAGCCTACGAAGGCTGGCAAAGCCAAGCCTCTGGAAAAACGGTGCAGGACAAGCTTGAAAAAGCGCTGTCCAAGTTCACCCAAACCAACATTTCTACTTTGTGTGCAGGCCGTACCGACTCAGGTGTGCACGGCCTCATGCAAGTCATTCACTTTGACACCGAGCTAGAGCGCACAGACCAATCTTGGCTGCGCGGCACCAACCGCTATTTGCCGCTCGACATTGCCGTGCAATGGGCGCGCGAAGTGCCCCGCGAATTCCACTGCCGCAGCAGCGCCATTTCACGCCGCTATGCCTATGTGCTGCTCGAGTCGCCGGTGCGCCCGAGCCTGGACAGCGGGCGCGTGGGCTGGATGTTCCGCCCGCTCGACCAGGCCGCGATGGAGGCCGCCGCCCAGCATCTGCTGGGCGAGCATGACTTCAGCAGCTTTCGCGCCGCGCAATGCCAGGCGCTGTCGCCGGTCAAGGACCTGCGCCGGATCGACATCAGCCGCCACGGCGCCTACTGGCGCTTCGAGTTCGAGGCCAGCGCCTTCCTGCATCACATGATCCGCAACATCATGGGCTGCCTGCTGGCGGTGGGACAGGGTCTGCGACCACCCGACTGGATGGCCGAGGTGCGCGACGCGCGCAGCCGCGAGATCGCGGCCCCCACCTTTTCCCCCGACGGACTCTATTTTCTCGGCCCCCGCTATGAGCCGCATTGGGGCCTGCCCGACAGCGTGGCCGGCTTCGACTGGCTGCCCGGATGATGAAACGTACCAGAATCAAGATCTGCGGCCTGACCCGCGAATCCGATGTCCTGCACGCCGTGCAGGCCGGCGCCGACGCGATCGGCTTCGTGCTCTACGCCAACAGCCCGCGCGCGGTCACGCCGCAGCGCGCTGGCGAGCTGGCGCGGCTGCTGCCCCCCTTCGTGACGCCAGTGCTGCTGTTCGTCAACGCCAGCGCGGCCGAGATCGCGGCCGGACTGCAGGCGGTGCCCAACGCGCTGCTGCAGTTCCACGGCGACGAGACGCCGGAACAATGCCGCACCGCCGCCCGCCCCTTCCTGCGCGCGGCACGGGTGCCGGTCGGCGATGGCGCGCGCGGCTTCGATCTCCTAGAATACGCCGAGGATTACGCCGATGCCCAGGCCATCCTGCTCGATGCCCATGTGCAGGGCTACGGTGGCGGCGGCATCGCTTTTGACTGGACAGCTTTCAATTGGTCACACCCGCAACTAAACGCCAGCGCTCGCCTCGTTTTGTCTGGTGGACTCACACCTGCAAATGTGATCGATGGCATCCGGCTCGTACGCCCCTGGGCGGTTGACGTGAGCTCGGGCGTGGAGTCCGCCAAGGGCATCAAGCACCCCGAGCTGATCGACCGCTTCGTCGCCGCCGTGCGCCAGGCCGACGCGACCTGAGACAGCCAGGCTGCCATCATCCCCTCGGGACCGGCAGTCCCCCTATTCCCGGACCCCAGGGCGCGCGCCAGGCGCCGCCCTCACCAGATCGGAAACCAGCCATGTTCGAATACCACCAACCCGACGTGAAGGGCCATTTCGGCCCCTACGGCGGCAGCTTCATCAGCGAGACGCTGACGCACGCGATCCAGGAACTCAAGGACGCCTACGCCCGCTACCAGCATGATCCGGCCTTCCTGGCCGAATTCCATTACGAGCTCAAGCATTTCGTCGGCCGCCCCTCGCCGATCTACCACGCCGCGCGCACCAGCCGCGAGATGGGCGGCGCGCAGATCTTCCTCAAGCGCGAGGACCTCAACCACACCGGCGCGCACAAGATCAACAACGTGATCGGCCAGGCCATGCTCGCCAAGCGCATGGGCAAGCCGCGCGTGATCGCCGAGACCGGCGCCGGCCAGCATGGCGTGGCGACCGCGACCATCTGCGCGCGCTACGGCCTCGAATGCGTGGTCTACATGGGTGCCGAGGACGTCAAGCGCCAAAGCCCCAACGTCTACCGCATGAAGCTGCTCGGCGCCACCGTGGTGCCGGTCGAGTCCGGCAGCAAGACGCTGAAGGACGCCTTGAACGAGGCGATGCGCGACTGGGTCACCCACGTCGAGAACACCTTCTACATCATCGGCACCGTGGCCGGCCCGCACCCCTATCCGATGATGGTGCGCGACTTCCAGAGCGTGATCGGCGAGGAATGCCTGACCCAGATGCCCGAGATGCTGGGCGAGCTGCGCCTGCCGGGCAACGGCGCCGAACTGCAGCCCGACGCGGTCGTGGCCTGCGTCGGCGGTGGCAGCAACGCGATGGGCATCTTCCACCCCTATATCGCGCACGACAAGACCCGACTGATCGGCGTCGAGGCCGCCGGCGAGGGCCTGGACAGCGGCAAGCATTCGGCCTCGCTGCAGCTGGGCCAGCCCGGCGTGCTGCACGGCAACCGCACCTACATCCTGCAGAACGAGGACGGCCAGATCACCGAGACCCACAGCGTCAGCGCCGGCCTGGACTATCCTGGCGTCGGCCCCGAGCATGCCTACCTGAAGGACATCGGCCGCGCCGAGTATGTCGGCATCACCGACCAGGAAGCGCTCGACGCCTTCCACTACCTGTGCCGCACCGAGGGCATCATCCCCGCGCTCGAGTCCAGCCATGCGCTGGCCTACGCGATGAAGCTGGCCAAGACCATGCGCAGCGACCAGACCATCCTGGTCAACCTGTCGGGCCGTGGCGACAAGGACATCGGCACCGTCGCCGACCTGTCGAATGCCGATTTCTACTGCCGTCCGAGCTGCCGCGGCCAGACCGTCAAGGGCGAATACGAGCCCGTCACCCTGAGCCCGCGCGCCTGAGGAACCCGACATGAGCCGCATCGAAACCACCTTCAAGCAGCTGCAGGCCCAGGGCCGCAAGGCGCTGATCCCCTATGTCACCGCCGGCTTCCCCTACGCCGACATCACGCCCGAACTGCTGCATGCCATGGTCAAGGCCGGCTGCGACGTGATCGAGCTCGGCGTGCCGTTCTCGGACCCGATGGCCGACGGCCCGGTGATCCAGAAGGCCGGCGAGAAGGCACTGGGCTTCGGCATCGGCATGAGCCAGGTGCTGGCCATGGTGCGCGAGTTCCGCCAGCAGGACGCCACGACCCCGGTCGTGCTGATGGGCTATGCGAACCCGGTCGAGCGCTACGAGATCAAGCATGGCCAGCACAGCTTCGCGCGCGACGCGGCGGCAGCCGGCGTCGACGGCATGCTGATCGTCGACTACCCGCCCGAGGAATGCGAGGAATTCGCTGCCACGCTGAAATCTCATGGACTGGACCTGATCTTCCTGCTGGCGCCGACCTCGACCGACGAGCGCATGGCGCAGGTCGGCCGCATCGCCAGCGGCTATGTCTACTATGTCTCGCTCAAGGGCGTGACCGGTGCCGGCCACCTCGACACCGACGCGGTCGAAGCCATGCTGCCGCGCATCCGTCAGCATGTGAACACGCCGGTCGGCGTCGGCTTCGGCATCCGTGACGCCGCCACCGCCTGCGCGGTCGGCCGCAGCGCCGACGCGGTCGTGATCGGCACCAAGCTGATCCAGCTGATCGAGAACGAGCCGCGCGAGCGCGTCGCCGCCGTGGCGGCCGAGTTCCTCGGCGGCATCCGTCAGGCACTCGACAGCTTGCGCGCATAATTACGGCCATTCGCGAGCCTGGTCGCCGTCCAGCGGCCGGGCCCTCAACCGCCATCAAGCAAGGAGAATCCATGTCCTGGCTGGAAAAACTGCTCCCCCCGAAGATTTCCCGCACCGACCCGAGCGAGCGCCGCAGCATGCCCGAGGGCCTGTGGACCAAATGCCCGAGCTGCGAAGCCGTGCTCTACAAGACCGACCTGGAAAAGAACCAGAACGTCTGCCCGCACTGCTCGCACCACCATCGGATCGGCGCGCGCGAGCGCCTGAACGCCTTCCTCGACGCCGAGGGACGCTACGAGATCGGCCAGGAAGTCATTCCGGTCGACTCGCTCAAGTTCAAGGACAGCCGCAAATACCCCGAGCGCCTCAAAGAGGCGCTGGAGGCGACCGGCGAGACCGACGCGCTGATCGTCCAGGGCGGCGCCATCCACACCATTCCGGTCGTGGTGGCCTGCTTCGAGTTCGACTTCATGGGCGGCTCGATGGGCTCGGTGGTCGGCGAGCGCTTCGTGCGCGGCGTCGAGACCGCGATCGAGCAGAAGGTGCCCTTCATCTGCTTCACCGCCACCGGTGGCGCGCGCATGCAGGAAGGCCTGCTGTCGCTGATGCAGATGGCTAAGACCAATGCCGCGCTGACTCGGCTGGCCAAGAAGGGCCTGCCCTATGTCAGCGTGCTGACCGACCCGACCATGGGCGGCGTATCGGCCGGCTTCGCCTTCGTGGGCGATGTCGTGATCGCCGAACCCAAGGCGCTGATCGGCTTCGCGGGCCCGCGCGTGATCGAGAGCACCGTGCGCGTCAAGCTGCCCGAAGGCTTCCAGCGCGCCGAGTTCCTGCAGACCAAGGGCGCGGTCGACTTCATCTGCGACCGGCGCGAACTGCGCGCGACCATTGCCAGCACGCTGGCGATGCTGCAGCGCCAGAGCGCCGACGCGGTGGCCTGAAGGCTACTGCGACCAGCCTGGGGAAATCGCGTCAAAGACCCGTCTTCCGCCCTGGACGCGGGGCTTTTCCCAGGCGCTTGATGCCAGCAGCCGCAGTCAGGCAAGCATGCGCCATGCAGAAATACCTGGACCTGACTTATCGGCGCCTGGAGCGGCCGTCGGTCCCGTTGCCAATGACGCCGCCGATGGCGGCCCCGCCGAGGGTACCCAGGGTGCTGCCGCCGGTCAGGATCGATCCGGCCACGGCCCCGACACCGGCGCCGACCGCCGCGTTCTGCTGACGGTGGGACATGGGGGCACAGGCCATGATGGCGGGCAACAACAGGAGAGCGGTCAGGGGCTTTGCCAGCCGGGCGATGTTCTTCATGATCGAGATATCTGTACTGAAATGCGTTGACTCTGGGAGTCCGGATACGGTATGTCGATTGTCCGGCGCATCGCAGTCCGAAAGTGTTTCAGTGTGCATCCAATGGTTCCGAGTTGTATGCACGGACTGGCACGGGATGATGGCAAGATCTGGTCACAATTCAGGGCAGCAGACCCAGCGCGTGCCTATACCTCGGCTCGACCATCAGCTGGTCCCATTTGAGCGCCTTGTCCCTGGGCAGCAGCTCTTGCCGGCGCAGCTCGCTGGTCTCGCGTGCGGTCCAGCGGCCCTTGAGCAGTGCCTCGCTCATGCCGGCGAGGAATTCGTCGATCGGCGCGCCATCCTCAAGCAGTGACTGGTTGCACAGCAGCACCAGGTCGCAGCCGGCTTCGAGCGCGGTGATCGCGGCCTCGGTGTAGCTGAGCTCGCGCCCCCCGAGCTGGCGGGCGCCCTTCATCGACAGGTCGTCGCTGAACACCGCGCCCGTGAAGCCCAGGCGGCGGCGCAGCACCTCGCCGAGCCAGAGGCTGGAGAAGCCGGCCGGGCGCGCATCGACCTGCGGGTAGATCACATGGGCCGGCATCACGCTGCTCAAGCTGGCGTTGAGCCAGCCGTAAGGGGCGGCGTCATCGGCCAGGATGGCTTCGAGCACCCGTTCGTCGACCGGCATGTCGACATGCGAATCGGCCGTGGCCCAGCCGTGGCCGGGAAAATGCTTGCCGCAGTTGGCCATGCCGGCCTGGCGCAAGCCATGCATCAGCGCCTGCGCCAGCAGGGCCACCATGCGCGGGTCACGCGCGAAGGCGCGGTCGCCGATCACGCTGCTGCCGCCATGGTCGAGGTCGAGCACCGGGGCAAAGCTGAAATCGACCCCGCAGGCGCGCAGCTCGGACGCCAGCACATAGCCGGCCGCGGTCGCGGCGTTGCAGGCCGCCAGCGCGGTGGCACCGGTGGCCGAGCCGTCGCCCTCGAGCCAGATCTGGCCGAAGGCGCGCATCGGCGGCAGATGGGTGAAGCCGTCACGGCGAAAGCGCTGCACGCGCCCGCCCTCGTGATCGACGCAGATCAGCAGGTCGGACCGGACCTTCTTGATCTTGCGGCAGAGCTTGGTCAGCTGCGCGCGATTCTCCCAGTTGCGGGCGAACAGGATCACGCCCCCGACCAGCGGGTGCGCCAGGCGCTGCTTGTCGGCCTTGCTGAGCTGGGTACCGGCGATGTCGATGATCAGCGGGGAATGCGGGTTCATATCTTTTCTGATGACAGGGTTTCGCCGCCGGTACGCTCCACCACCACAAAACTGGCGGCGTAATCGGTTTCGTCGGTGACGCTGACATGGGCGCTCAGGCCCTGGCCCTCGAACCAGTCCTTCAAGCCGCGATGCAGCCGGATCACGGGCTGGCCGCTGGGCAGCTTGGCGATCTCGCAATCGCGCCAGGTCATCGGCATGCGCAGCCCCAGGCCGATCGCCTTGCTGAAGGCCTCCTTGGCCGAGAAGCGGGTCGCCAGGTAGCGGATGCCGCGCTCGGGCCAGCGCTCGCTGCGCTGCCGCCAGCTGACCAGCTCGGCCTCGCTGAGGATTTTCTCGGCAAAGCGCTCGCCGTGACGCGTGAGGCTGTCGCGGATGCGGCGCACGTCGCAGATGTCGGTGCCGATGCCGTAGATCATGGTCCGGGCCGCTGGATTCAGGCGCGCGCGGCCAGGATGCAGTCCAGATAGGCGCGCACGGTGGCGCCGTAGCCGAGCTCGAGCGCATCGGCGACCAGCGCATGGCCGATCGAGACCTCGGCCACGCCCGGCACCCCGCGCAGGAAGTCAGCCAGATTGTCGCGGTTCAGGTCATGGCCGGCATTGATGCCCAGGCCGGCGTCGAGCGCAGCCTGGGCCGCGGCGCGGTAGCGCTCGAGCTGCTCGGCCTGGGTCACATGGCCCCAGGCCGCAGCATAGGGCTCGGTATAGAGCTCGATGCGGTCGGCGCCGAGGGCCTTGACCTGCGCCATCGCCTCGGGAACCGGGTCCATGAACAGGCTGACGCGCACGCCCAGCGCGCGGCATTCATTGATCAGCGGGCGCAGGCGCTCGCCGTCCTGCGCCAGGTTCCAGCCATGGTCGCTGGTGAACTGGCCTTCACCATCGGGCACGAAGGTCGCCTGCTGCGGCCGCACCTGGCGCACGATCTCCATCAGGTTGTGAAACGGATTGCCTTCGATGTTGAACTCGCGCTGCGGCCAGTCCTGCAGCAGGGCCTGCAGGTCGAACACGTCCTGCTCGCGGATATGGCGACCGTCCGGGCGCGGGTGCACGGTGATGCCCTGTGCGCCGGCCTCCAGGCATTGCTGTGCGGCGCGCGTGACGCTCGGGATGCCGAGGTGGCGGGTGTTGCGCACCAGCGCGACCTTGTTGACGTTGACGGACAAGGCGGTCGGCAGGCAGGCGGCAGGCTGGACGCTGAGCAGGGAGGCGGTGGGGTTCATGGTGTCGGTAAGGGTTCAGGCGGATGCAAAGGCCGCAGGCGCCGTACGTCCAGCATCAGCTGGCGGGTCTGGAACACGCGCACGCCGCTATGGTAGTGCAGCAGCTGGCGCAGCGGCTGGCGCAAGGCATTGCCGCGCGCGCCATGGCAGACCCGCAGCAGCGCGGCAAAGGGATGAGGGTCGTCGAGCGCCAGTTGCAGCGCCAGCCAGGACTCGCCGGACAGGGCGTGGTGCAACGCCGGACTGTCGGCGGCCTCGATCAGGCGCAGACCAGCCTCGGGCTCGAGCCGGTAATGGGCGTCGGGCAGCAGCGGCGCCAGGCTGGCGCATTCGAGGTCGAGCGCCGGCAGCAAGCCGGCCTCGCGCAGGATCAGCAGCTCGAAGGCGCGCACCACGGCGGCCTGGGCCTCCAGGCCCTCGGCCAGCGCCAGCACCGCATCGGCGTAATGGTCGAACAGCTTGGGATGCGCGTCATCGCGCGCGAGCAGCTTGAGCAGCAGCTCGTTGAGGTAGTAGCCCGCCAGCAGCTTGTCGCCCGAGGGCATCACATGCCCGCCCTGCCACTGCGCGCTGCTCAGCGTGCGGACCTCGGCATCGCCGCCCCAGCCCAGGCGCAGCGGCTGCAGCGGCAGCAGCACCGGCCGGTACTGGGAGGTCGGGCGCTTGACGCCCTTGGCCACCAGCGCGACCCGGCCATGACGGCGGCTGAACACCTCCAGGATCAGGCTGGATTCGCTCCAGTCATAGCGGTGCAGCACATAGGCCGGCTCCTCGTGGACGCGCGGCAGCTTGGGCCTGGGGCTGGCCATCGGCGCGCCAGCGCTTACTCGTAGCCGAAGCTGCGCACGCGGGCTTCGTCGTCGGCCCAGCCGGAGCGCACCTTGACCCAGAGCTCGAGGAAGACCTTGCCACCCCAGAGCCGCTCGAGTTCCTGGCGTGCCTCGGTGCCGATCCGCTTGAGCTTCTCGCCCTTGTCGCCGATCACCATGCCCTTGTGGCCGTCGCGCTCGACCACGATGGTCGCGGCGATGCGGCGCAGCTTGCCCTCTTCCTCGAACTTGTCGATGATGACGGTCGAGGTGTAGGGCAGTTCGTCGCCGGTCAGGCGGAACAGCTTCTCGCGCACCATCTCGGCCGCCATGAAGCGCTCGCTGCGGTCGGTCAGGTCGTCGGCATCGTGCATCCAGTCCTGCTCGGGCAGGTATTTCTCGCAGATGGCGTAGAAGCGCTGCACATCCTTGGCGCTCTTGGCCGACATCGGCACGAATTCGGCAAAGGGATGGCGCTGCTGCATCTCGGCCAGCCAGGGCGCCAGTTCGGCGCGGCGGTGCACCATGTCGAGCTTGTTGGCCAGCAGGATGACCGGGATGTTCTTGGGCAGCAGCTCAAGCACCTTGGCATCGGCCGAATGGAAGTTGCCGGCCTCGACCACGAACACGATCAGGTCGACGTCGGTCACCGCGCCGAGCACGGTCTTGTTGAGCGAGCGGTTCAGCGCATTGCCGTGCCGGGTCTGGAAGCCCGGCGTATCGACGAAGACGAACTGGGTCGCGCCCAGCGTGCGCAGGCCGGTGATGCGGTGGCGCGTGGTCTGCGCCTTGCTCGAGGTGATGCTGACCTTCTGGCCGACCAGGGCGTTGAGCAGCGTGGACTTGCCGACGTTGGGCTTGCCGACGATCGCGATATAGCCGCAGCGCTTGGGTCCGAGCGGCTCGGCCGGCTCGACTTCTGGGGCTGCAGCCGGCGCCTTGCTTGACTTGCGCAGCGCACCGGCCAGCATGGCGTCGAGATCCTGGTTCGGCTCGGACTGGGCGGCGGGATCGGACTTGGGGTTAAGGGCTCGGCTCATTTCGGATTCTTGTTCAGTTGTTGCAGCAGGGCCGCGGCGGCGGCCTGCTCGGCGGCACGACGCGAGACGCCGCTGCCGGGTTGGCGCTGGCCGGACTCGATCTCGCACTCGACCTCGAAGGTCTGGCGATGCGCCTCGCCCTTGATCGCGGTCACGCGGTAGGCCGGCAGCTTCATCTTGCGGCCCTGCAGCCATTCCTGCAAGGCGGTCTTGGCGTCCTTGCTGCTCGCGCTCATGGCCGGATTGATGTCGACATCCTGGTAGAGCCGGCGCACCAGCGCCTCGGCCTGGACGAAGCCGGCATCGAGGTAGACCGCACCGATGATGGCCTCGACCACGTCGGCCAGGATCGAGGGCTTGCGCTGGCCACCCGAGCGCAGCTCGCCCTCGCCCAGGCGCAGCACGCTCGAGAGGGCCAGCGTGGCGGCGATGCCTACCAGCGTGTCTTCCTTGACCAGGTTGGCGCGGATGCGCGAGAGCTCGCCCTCGTGCTGGCGGCTCAGTCGTTCGTAGAGCAGGCCCGAGACGGCCAGGCTCAGCACCGAGTCGCCCAGGAACTCGAGCCGCTCGTAGTGGTCGGCGGAGTGGCTGCGGTGGGTCAGTGCCCGCTCGAGCAGCGGGATCGAGGTAAAACGGTATCCGAGGCGCGTTTGCAGCGCCAGTAGATCGGCATTCAAAAGCTGTGTATTCCCTTCAGGCCGGCGCTCACTTCGAGCGACCGGAATAACGCATGACCAGCCAGGCGGGACCAGCCAGGTGGATCTCGCGTTCGTAGGCGAACGCGACGATCACCCGGCCGTTCTGCTTGCTGATCTCGAGGTCGCGGCCCTTGAGCGAGCTGATGTCATCGATGGCGGCCGCCTTGTCGAACAGACTGCGGATCTCGGCCAGGCTGCTGCCCTGGGAGGCACGCTGGGCGGCGCGCTGGACAGCCTGGTACTCGATCACGGTCGGAACGACCCGTATCAGCCCCACGCCGAGCGCCACCACCATCGCACCGACCAGGATCATGCTGATCAGGCCCAAGCCGCGTTCTCTGGTTCTCATCATCGCCCTCCCGAATGCCATCCTGCCCGCATCTTAATGGCTGGTGGGCGGATTGCCCATCACTCGAAGGCGCCGATGCGGCCCAGGTCGCCGAAATTCATCCAGACGAAGAAGGCCTTGCCAACGATGTTGGCCTCGGGCACGAAGCCCCAGTAGCGCGAGTCGAGCGAATTGTCGCGATTGTCGCCCATCATGAAATAGTGGCCAGCCGGCACCTTGCAGACCACGCCCTCGACGCTGTAGCGGCATTGATCCTTGTACGGGAAGTCACTGGCCCCTGGAATGAAGGCGGGGCGATCATTGTCGTTGAGCGTGTAGTAGGTCTTGCCGCCATGGCGTTCCTCGAACTGACGGGCATAGCGCATCGAATCGGAATCGAAGAACTCGGGCGCACTGGCGGTGGGCACGGGCTGGCCGTTGACAGTCAGACGCTTGTTCAGGTAGGCCACCTCGTCACCCGGCACGCCGATCACGCGCTTGATGTAGTCCAGGCTGGGCTGCGGCGGGTAGCGGAACACCATCACGTCGCCGCGCTGCGGCTCGTGATTGGCAATGACCTTGGTGTTGAGCACCGGCAGGCGCACGCCGTAGTGGAACTTGTTGACCAGGATCAGGTCGCCCACGCGCAGCGTCGGGATCATCGAGCCCGAAGGGATCTTGAACGGCTCGAACAGGAAGCTGCGCAACAGGAACACGACCACGATCACCGGGAACAGGCCGGCGGTCCAGTCCAGCCACCAGGGCTGGGCCAGCAGCTTGTGCTGCGCATCGGCGATGTCGATGCTGTCGGCCTTGACGCCCATGCGCTCGAGTTCGGCGCTGCGGCGGGCCTGCTCGGCCGCCAACTGCTCAGAGGCAGCGCGGCGGCGCGGCAGGAAGACCCGCTTCTCGGCCACCCAGTACAGGCCGGTCACGAAGGTGGCCAGGAACAGCAGCAGCGCGAAATTGCCCTCGACCAGACCCAGGTACCAGGCCAGGCCGTAACCACCGAAAGCTGCCAGCAGGACGCCGGTCAGCGTCGCCATTTTTTCGTCGCTCATCATTCCTCCACCTGCAGGATGGCGAGGAAGGCTTCCTGCGGCACCTCGACCGAACCGATCTGCTTCATGCGCTTCTTGCCGGCCTTCTGCTTCTCGAGCAGTTTCTTCTTGCGGCTGATGTCGCCACCGTAGCATTTGGCCAGCACGTTCTTGCGCAGCGCCTTGACGGTCTCGCGCGCGATGATGTTGGCGCCGATCGCGGCCTGGATCGCGACGTCGAACTGCTGGCGGCTGATGATCTCGCGCATCTTGGCCACCACGGCGCGGGCGCGATAGGCCGACTGGCTGCGGTGGACGATGATCGACAGCGCATCGACCTTGTCGCCGTTGAGCAGGATGTCGACCTTGACCACGTCGGAGGCGCGGTACTCCTTGAACTCGTAGTCCATCGAGGCGTAGCCGCGGCTGACGGACTTGAGCTTGTCGAAGAAGTCGAGCACGATCTCGCCGAGCGGCAGTTCGTAGGTCAGCATGACCTGCTTGCCGTGGTAGGCCATGTTGAGCTGCACGCCACGCTTCTGGTTGGCCAGCGTCATGACGGCGCCGACATATTCCTGCGGCATGTAGAGGTGGACCGTGACGATCGGCTCGCGGATCTCCTGGATCCGGCCCTGGTCGGGCATCTTGGACGGGTTCTCGACCATCAATACCTCGCCGTCGCCCCTCAGCACCTGGTAGACCACGCTGGGCGCGGTCGTGATCAGGTCCTGGTCGAACTCGCGCTCGAGGCGCTCCTGCACGATCTCCATGTGCAGCAGGCCCAGGAAGCCGCAGCGGAAGCCGAAGCCCAGCGCCTGCGAGACCTCGGGCTCGTAGCGCAGCGCAGCATCGTTGAGCTGCAGCTTCTCGAGCGCATCGCGCAGCGAGTCGTATTCGCTGGCCTCGGTCGGGTACAGGCCGGCGAAGACCTGGGGCTGGACTTCCTTGAAGCCGGGCAGCGCCTCGGTCGCGAAAGGCAGGTTGGCACCACTGCTGGTCTTGATGGCCGTGATCGTGTCGCCGACCTTGGCCGCCGTCAGCTCCTTGATGCCGGCGATGATGTAGCCGACCTCGCCCGCCCTGAGCGCCGGGCGCGGCTCGTTGTGCGGCGTGAAGACGCCGAGCTTTTCGGCGTTGTAGAGCGACTCGGTCGCCATCAGCTTGATCTTGTCGCCCCGATTCAACGTGCCATCGACCACGCGCACCAGCATCACGACGCCGACATAGGCGTCGAACCAGCTGTCGATGATCATTGCGCGCAGCGGGCCGTCCGGGTTGCCCTTGGGCGGCGGCACCTGGGCCACGACCAGCTCGAGGATCTCGTCGATGCCCATGCCGGTCTTGGCCGAGCAGGGAATCGCGTCGGTCGCGTCGATGCCGATCACATCCTCGATCTCGGCGCGGGCGTTGTCGGGATCGGCGTTGGGCAGATCCATCTTGTTGAGCACCGGCAGCACATGCACGCCGAGGTCGAGTGCGGTGTAGCAGTTGGCCACGGTCTGGGCTTCCACGCCCTGGGAGGCATCGACCACCAGCAGCGCGCCTTCGCAGGCCGACAGCGAGCGGCTGACTTCATAGGAGAAGTCAACGTGGCCGGGCGTGTCGATCAGGTTCAGGTTGTAGATCTGGCCGTCGCCGGCATAGTACTGCAAGGCGGCGGTCTGTGCCTTGATCGTGATGCCGCGCTCCTTCTCGAGGTCCATCGAGTCGAGCACCTGCTCGCTCATTTCGCGGTCGCTCAGGCCCCCGCAGCGCGAGATCAGTCGATCGGCCAGGGTGGACTTGCCATGGTCGATATGGGCAATGATGGAAAAATTTCGAATGTGATTCATCGCGGGCGGTCGGACATGTCCAGCGGGGCGGGCGGCTGCCCAACAAAAAAACAGGCGCGCCAGGAATTGACGCGCCCAGAGCCGGAGTCTGGCTATACAGAAGCTAAGGCCCGATTGTAGGCAAAACCCCGTTCAACGCGAATTCGGCCTGATCACGAAGTACTGGACCCAGTCGCCGCGACGCACCAGCAGGTTGACCGCGCGCCCCTTGTCGAGGCCGGCGAGCGCCGCCTCGAAGTCCTTCAGGCTCAGGATTTCACGGTTCGCCACCGCCAGGATCACGTCGCCCTCGACCAGACCGGAGCGCGCGGCGGCGCCTGCCGCATCGACCACGACCAGGCCGCCGCGCAGCTTGAGCTCGGCGCGCTCATCGGCATCGAGTTCGCGCAGCGCCAGCCCGAGCGCCTGCGCCGCGCCCGAGGACTTGGCCGACGGTTTCTCGGCGCCTGCCACCTTGGCAACCTTTTCCTCCTCGAGGGCGGCGACAGTCAGGCGCAGGTCCTTGTAGGCGCCGCGGCGCCAGACCGTCAGGCCGACCTTGGCGCCGGGCTTGGTGTTGCCGACCAGGCGCGGCAGGTCGGCCGACTTCTCGACCGGCTTGCCATCGAAACGGACGATGATGTCGCCAGCCTCGATACCGGCCTTGGCCGCGGGCGAGCCCTCCTCGACCCCGCGCACCAGCGCGCCCTCGGCCTTCTTCAAGCCAAGCGACTCGGCGATGTCGGGGTCGACGCCGGCGATCGAGACACCGATGCGCCCGCGCGTGACCTTGCCGGTCGAGCGCAGCTGGTCCGACACGCGCACCGCCTCGTCGATCGGGATCGCGAACGAGATGCCCTGGAAGCCGCCCGAGCGCGAGTAGATCTGGCTGTTGATGCCGACCACCTCGCCGCGCAGGTTGATCAGCGGCCCGCCCGAGTTGCCCGGGTTGATCGCGACATCGGTCTGGATGAAGGGCAGGTAGTCGCCGGTCTCGCGCTGCTTGGCGCTGACGATGCCGGCGGTGACCGTGCTCTCGAGCCCGAACGGCGAGCCGATCGCCATCACCCACTCGCCGACGCGCAGGCGGCCGATGTCGCCGATCTTGACCGGCTGCAGGCCGCGCGCCTCGATCTTGACCACCGCGACATCGCTGCGCTTGTCGGCACCGATGACCTTGGCCTTGAACTCGCGCTTGTCGGTCAAGGTCACGACGACCTCCTCGGCGCCCTCGACCACATGGGCATTGGTCATGATGATGCCGTCGGAGCTCAACACGAAGCCCGAGCCGACGCCGCGCGGGCGCTCCTCGGGGCCGCGATTCTGACGCGGCGAGCGCGGGCTGGCGCCAGGCGGCACCGGCAGTCCGAAGCGGCGGAAGAACTCGAGCATCTGCTCTTCCTGGCTGCTGGCCTGGCCCTGCACGACTTTTTCGGTGGTCCGGATATTGACCACCGAAGGGCCGACCTGCTCGGCGAGGTCGGCGAAATCGGGCAGTCCACGCGACGATCCAGGGCTGGTGACGGCGGGCGCGCTCGTGGGCTGGGCCAGGCTGAGGCCCGGCTGCCAGAGGACAGTCGCCGTGGTGAAGGCAGCACCCAGGACCAGGGTGCCGGATTTCAGGCGGCGGAGCAGCGATTGAGGAATCGGCATGTACAGCTCTCCAGAATAGCGATGACTGCTTTCAGATGAGGGCGCCACCTGGGCAGATCAAGACCCGACGCCATCACCTGGCCTCAAGAAGACACAGACGCAAGACGCAACCTTAGCGGGATGCCGACTGTGACTTGGCTAGCTCGGGGTTGACCACCACCTCCTGGTCCAGCCACTGCCAGCCGAAGGCGGCGACCGCGGCGCAGGCGGCCAGGCCCGCGACCCATTTCCAACGCCAGCTCTCGTCGTTGGCGGCCGTGCGCGCCCTGACCTGCGGCGGCATCTCGGCCACCTCGCCGACGCCGGGCAAGGCCTGGGTGGCGAGCCGGGCCATCACGGCCGCGACAAAGTCCGTCGAGGGCGGAAGCAGGTCATCGCCGGCAGACTGGCGCAAGGCGGCACCGACGGTCTGGTAGGAGGTCCAGGCCGCGTCCAGCCCCTGGCGCTGCGGGCCGGACTGCAACAGGGCCGCGAGCTCCTCGGGCCGGCATTCGCCGTCGACCAGGGCGGACAGGGACTCGCACCCATCCGCGAGCGATGTCGGCATGGCGTCTAGGTTCTGTGGCGAATTCATGGGTGACTCAAATTGAAAAACAAGGGCTGGCCAAACTTACCAGCGCTTGCCGCCCTGGCGCTCCAGCAACGGCTTGATGCGGGCCGAGATCGCCTCGCGGGCACGGAAGATCCGCGACCGGACGGTGCCGATCGGACATTCGAGCTGGCGCGCGATCGCCTCGTAGCTCAGGCCATCGATCTCGCGCAACGTGATGGCCTGGCACAACTCGCGCGGCAGGGCCTCCATCGCCGCATTGACCGCCTGTGCGATTTCCTTGCTCGCGAGCAGCGCCTCGGGAGTCGCGTCATCGATCGCCTGCAGCATTAGTTCGCGTACAGAGCCAGAAGTTTCATCCTCATCGTCGGATTCGAGCGAACTCATGCTCAGCACGGGATCGCGCCTGAGCTCGGCGAGCTGCCTCTTGGCGGTATTGACCGCGATCCGATACAACCAGGTGTAGAAGGCCGATTCGCCACGAAAGCGGGACAGCGCTCGATAGGCACGGATGAAGGTCTCCTGCGCGAGGTCCTCGACCAGGCCGGGGTCGCGCACCAGGCGCCCGATCAGGCGTTCGACCCGGCGCTGGTACTTGAGCACGAGCAGCTCGAAGGCCCGCATCTCGCCGGCCAGCGTGCGCTGCACCAGCAGCCAGTCGCTGTGCGCGGAAGAGGTATGGGAGGAGCCTGCGAGCATTGAGCCGACTCTATCTGTCCCGCCGCCTGGGTGCAAGCCGGATCGGGACGGACCGGCTCATGCGTCCTGCCGTCCGGGCCGGCGCTGAGCCTCGCGCCAGGCGACCAGGGCGCCCCGCAGCGCTTGCCAGTCGGCGGGTGCGCTGTCGCGCTCGAGCCAGACCCACCAGCCCAGGCCGGCGGCGTTGCTGAGCCGCAGCAGCACCCGGCCCTGCAGGTCGAGCGCCCAGTGCAACCCCGCCAGCTCGGTGCCATGGCGGTAGGCCTCGCTGCGCCAGATCCAGCGGCCTGGCAGGCTCTCCGCTGGCGCCGCATTGGCGCCGACCGGGGCCAGCGCGGGCTCCCAGCACAGCCGGCCTGCAACTGGCTGGCGCGAACGCCAGCGCGTCACCGCCCAGAGCAACAGCCCGAGCAGCCCAGAGAACCACCAGGCGCCGGGCAAGGCGGCGCCGCGCAGCGAGAACCACCAGGCCAGTTGCAGCGCGAGCCAGGCCAGCAGCAGCAGACTTTCGAGCCAGCCCTGGAAAGCAGAACGCCCCGCCGGGTATTCCACCGAAGGGGCGCTGTGCATGGTTCAGAGCGGGATCAGACGCGCTTGAACACCAGGGAACCGTTGGTGCCGCCGAAACCGAAGTTGTTCTTCAGCGCCATGTCGATCCTCATCTCGCGCGCCTGGTTGGCGCAGTAGTCCAGGTCGCATTCGGGGTCCTGGTTGAAGATGTTGATGGTCGGCGGGCTGATCTGGTGATGCAGCGCCAGCACCGTGAAGATGCTCTCGATGCCGCCGGCGCCACCGAGCAGGTGACCGGTCATCGACTTGGTCGAGTTGACGACGATCTTCCTGGCGTGGTCGCCGAGCGCGGCCTTGATCGCCTTGGTCTCGTTGATGTCGCCCAGCGGGGTCGAGGTCCCGTGCGCGTTCAGGTAGTCGATCTGGTCGGCGTTGACGCCGGCATTGCGCAGTGCATTGAGCATGGCGCGACGTGGGCCGTCCATGCTCGGCGCCGTCATGTGGCCGGCATCGGCACTCATGCCGTAGCCCAGCAGTTCGGCGTAGATCTTGGCGCCACGCGCCTTGGCGTGCTCGTATTCCTCGAGCACCATCACGCCGGCACCCTCGCCCAGCACGAAGCCGTCGCGGTCCTTGTCCCAGGGACGGGACGCGGTCTTGGGGTCGTCGTTGCGGGTCGACAGCGCACGCATGGCAGCGAAGCCGCCCACGCCGAGCGGCGAGACGGTGGCTTCGGACCCCCCCGCGACGACCACGTCGGCGTCGCCGTATTCGATCATGCGGCCGGCTTCACCGATGCAGTGCAGGCCGGTGGTGCAGGCGGTGACCACGGCGAGGTTCGGCCCCTTGAAGCCGAAACGCATCGACACATGACCCGCGATCATGTTGATGATCGAGGCCGGCACGAAGAAAGGCGAGATGCGGCGCGGGCCGCGGCTCACCAGTTCGTCACGGGTGTTCTCGATCAGGGGCAAGCCGCCGATACCCGAACCGATCACGCAACCGATGCGTGTGGCTTCTTCCTCACCCAGCGCGTCGCCCGTGGGCAGACCGGCATCGGCGACAGCTTGGGCCGCTGCGACAATGCCGTAGTGGATGAAGCTGTCCATGGTCCGCGCTTCCTTGGCGCTGATGTAGGACTCCAGGTCAAAGCCCTTGACCTCACCTGCGATCTTGCAGGCAAAGTTGCTGGCATCGAACTTGGTGATCAGATCGATGCCGGACTGACCAGCGAGCAGGTTGGCCCAGGCCGTCTCCACCGTGTTACCCACGGGGGTGAGGCAGCCCAGACCGGTCACAACGACACGGCGGCGGCTCATGGATGCTTACTTCTGGTTGGCGACTGCGTAGTCGATGGCGTTCTGGACCGTGGTGATCTTCTCGGCGTCTTCGTCCGGAATTTCGATGCTGAAGGCATCTTCCAGGGCCATGACCAGTTCCACGGTATCGAGGGAGTCAGCACCCAGATCGGCCACGAAGGACTTCTCGTTGGTGACCTGGGACTCTTCCACGCCGAGTTGTTCGGCAATGATTTTCTTCACGCGTGCTTCGATATCGCTCATATTTCCCTCTGAGGGTGGTTGAAAACTGTGCCGCCATTTTAGCCGGGCCGGCTTCGCCAGTCCGGAAACTGCGTCGCTGACCGCGATCCAGCCCCAGGCGGCTAGCCGGGGCCGATGTTATCCGATTCGGAGGCCTGGCCCCGATCAGGCCATGAACATGCCGCCATTGACATGCAGTTCCTGACCAGTCAGGTAGCCCGCGCGCGGGCTGGCGAGGAAGGACACGGCGTAGGCGACATCGGCCGGCTTGCCGAGGTGGCCGAGCGGAATCTGGTTCAGCAGCGCCTGCTGCTGGGCCTCGGGCAGCGAGCCGGTCATGTCGGTCTCGATGAAGCCGGGCGCCACGCAGTTGACCGTGATCTTGCGGCTGCCGAGCTCGCGCGCCAGCGCGCGCGTCATGCCGGCGACGCCCGCCTTGGCCGCTGCGTAGTTGGCCTGACCGGCGTTGCCGGAAGCCCCGACCACGCTGGTGATGCTGATGATGCGGCCGTAGCGCTGCTTCATCATCGGACGGATCGCGGCCCGGCTCATGCGGAACACGGCCTTCAGGTTGGTGTCGAGCACCGCATCCCAGTCCTCGTCCTTCAGGCGCATGGCCAGGGTGTCGCGCGTGATGCCGGCGTTGTTGACCAGCACCTGCAGGCCGCCATGCTCCTTGACGATGGCGTCGATCAGGGCCTCGCCGGCGGCGACGTCGTTGACGTCGAGCTTGGCGCCACGACAGCCGGCAAAGGCCGACAGGGCGGTGTCGATCTTGCTCGCACCCTCGTCCGAAGTGGCGGTACCGATGACCTGGTAGCCCTGGCGTGCCAGCTCAAGCGCGATCGCCGCGCCGATGCCGCGCGAGGCGCCAGTGACCAGCGCGACCTGGGCGGGGATTTGGTGTTCAGACATATTCTTTCCTTCAGGCCAGCAGGGCCTTGACTTCGGCCAGCGTGGCCGGGTCGTTGATGGCGGCGGCGACCAGCTCGGCGTCGATGCGCTTGACCATGCCGGTCAGCGCCTTGCCGGGACCGCACTCGATGACGTGAGTGATGCCGCGGGCCTTGAGTGCGCGCACGCTCTCGACCCAGCGCACCGGGCCGAAGGCCTGGCGATAGAGCGCGTCGCGGATGCGCTCGACCTCGGTCTCGACCGCGACGTCGATGTTGTTGAGCACCGGGATCTGCGGCAGGGCGAAGGCCGTCTCGGCCAGCTTCTGCCGCAGGCGCTCGGCCGCCGGCTTCATCAGGCTGGAATGGAACGGCGCCGAGACCGGCAGCGGCAGCGCGCGCTTGGCGCCCTTGGCTTTGAGCACTTCGCAGGCCTTGTCGACCGCGGCCTTGCTGCCGGCGATCACGGTCTGCGCCGCATCGTTGAAGTTGACCGCCTCGACCACCTCGCCGCTGTCAGCCGCGAACAGGGCCTGCGCCTCGGCACAGCCGAGCTTGACCGCCTCGGGGTCCAGGCCCAGGATGGCGGCCATGGCGCCGACACCGACCGGCACTGCATCCTGCATCGCCTGGGCGCGAAAGCGCACCAGCGGCGCGGCCTGGGCCAGCGTCAGCGAACCGGCGGCGACCAGGGCCGAGTATTCGCCCAGCGAGTGGCCAGCGACCGCGGCCGGCAGCGCACCGCCCTCGGCCAGCCAGATGCGCCAGGCCGCGACCGCTCCGACCAGCATCACCGGCTGGGTGTTGGTCGTCAGCGCCAGCGCTTCCTTGGGGCCTTCGTGGATCAGGCGGCCAATGTCCTCGCCGAGCGCGTCGGAGGCTTCCTTGAGCGTCTCGAGCAGGACCGGATGGTCGCCCCAGGCGTCGAGCATGCCGACCGACTGGGAACCCTGGCCAGGAAAAACAAATGCGAAGTGACTCATGTTGGCTTTCTGAACTGTCTTGTCTTGGATTACAGACGCAGCAGCACCGCACCCCAGGTGAAACCGCCGCCCACTCCTTCGAGCATCGCGGTCTGGCCTGGCTGGATGCGGCCGCTGCGCACGCCCTCGTCAAGCGCGAGCGGGATCGAGGCGGCCGAGGTGTTGCCGTGCTGGTCGACCGTCACGATCACCTTGTCCATGTCGAGCTTGAGCTTGCGCGCCGTGCTCTGGATGATGCGCAGGTTGGCCTGGTGCGGCACCAGCCAGTCGACATCGGCCTCGGTCTTGCCGGCCTTGGCCAGCGCGGCCTTGGCGGCGGTCTCGAGCAGGCCGACGGCGAGCTTGAACACCGCCTGGCCGTCCATCTTGAGCAGCGGGTCGCCCAGCACCTGGCCGCCGCTGACCGTGCCCGGCACGCAGAGGATGCCGGTGTGGCGGCCGTCGGCATGGATGTCGCTGGCCAGCACGGCCGGGCCGCTGCCGTCATGCTCGACGGCCTCGAGCACCACGGCGCCGCCGCCATCGCCGAACAGCACGCAGGTGGTGCGATCGTTGAAGTCGAGGAGGCGCGAGAAGACCTCGGCGCCGACCACCAGCGCACGGGTCGCGGCGCCGGTCTGGATCATCGCATCGGCAATGGTAAGCGCGTAGATGAAGCCGCTGCAGACGGCCTGCACGTCGAAGGCGGCGCCACCGGCCGCGCCGGGCCGGCCCTGCGCCTGCGCCACCTCGGTCAGCTTGCGCTGCAGGATCGAGGCGGTCGAGGGAAAGACCATGTCCGGCGTGGAAGTCGCGACGATGATAAGGTCGATGTCACCGATCTGGCAGCCGGCGGCCTCGATCGCCTTCAGGCTGGCTTGCAGGCCGAGATCGCTGGCATTGACGCCGTCGTCGGCGTAATGGCGGGCACGGATGCCGGTGCGGTCGACGATCCAGTCGTCGCTGGTCTCGATGCCGCGTTCGGCCAGCAGGCCGACCATGTCGGCGTTCGTCAGTCGGCGCGGCGGCAGGTAGCTACCGGTACCGGAAATGCGGGAATAGCGTCTCATGTTCGGTCTGGGTTGGTCTGGCCCTGAACGCCAGCAAGGTCTCAGGCTGGGGTGGTCGACAAGGCGGCCACGCCCTTGGCCGCCATCAGCGGCGCGGCATGGGCGATGCGCGCCCGCACGTTGTCGAGCAACTGGTTGTGGGCTGCATCATACGCGCGCGCCAGCGCCTGCTCGAAGGCGAAAGCGTCGGCCGAGCCGTGGCTCTTGAACACCAGGCCGCGCAAGCCGAGCAGCGCCGCGCCGTTGTAGCGCCTGTGGTCAACCCGCTTCTTGAATGCCGATAGCACCGGATAGGCCACGACGGCGGCCATTTTTGTCAGGATGTTGCGTCCGAACGCCTGCTTGATCAGGGTGCTGACCATGCTGGCCAGGCCCTCGCTGCTCTTGAGCGCGACGTTGCCGACGAAGCCGTCGCAGACCACGAGGTCGACCACGCCCTTGAAGATGTCGTTGCCCTCGACGTTGCCCTTGAAGTTGAGGTCGCCGTTGGCGGCAGCGGCGCGCAGCAAGGCGCCGGCCTGCTTGATGACCTCGTTGCCCTTGATCGCTTCCTCGCCGATGTTGAGCAGGCCAACCGTGGGCGACTCCTTGCCGCTGATCGCGACCACCAGGGCCGAGCCCATGACCGCGAACTGCAGCAGGTGCTCGGCGCTGCAATCGACGTTGGCGCCGAGGTCGAGCATGGTGGTCGCGCCGCCGGTGACATTGGGCAGCTGGGAGGCGATCGCCGGCCGGTCGATGCCGTCTAGCGTCTTCAGCACGAAGCGTGCGATCGCCATCAGGGCGCCGGTATTGCCGGCCGAGACGGCAGCCTGAGCGGTGCCGTCCTTGACCTGCGTGATCGCGACGCGCATCGACGAGTCGCGCTTGCGGCGCAACGCCACCTCCAGGGGGTCATCCATCGTGACGACCTCGCTGGCGGCGATGACCTGGATCCGGGTCTTGTCAATGGCAACCGGCAGCTTGGCCAGGGCCTCGGGCAGGCCGACCAGCAGCAGACGGGCGTCGGGGTGAGAAGCGAGAAAGGCGGCACAGGCCGGCAAGGTGACTGCGGGGCCGTAGTCTCCGCCCATGCAATCGACCGCGATGGTGATCATTCCAGCGTCCTCAAGGTGGCAGCAACAGGATAAAAAAAGCCCGCAGTGATGCGGGCTTTGCCTCGAACTGACTGTGCGAGGGCAATGGCGCGTCAGCGCCGATCAGGCCTCGGACTTGTTCTTCAGGACCTGGCGGCCACGGTAGAAACCGTTCGGGCTGATGTGGTGACGCAGGTGCACTTCACCGGTGGTGGCTTCCACAGCGATGCCCGGCACGTTCAGGGCATTGTGCGAACGGTGCATGCCGCGCTTGGAAGGGGACTTTTTGTTTTGCTGGACGGCCATGATCGGCTCCTATCGAAAAATCAAATGGGTGGATGGCTGCACCAGCCCCTTGAAAATAGATCTTCAGGCCAGCGCGAAACCTTGGATTATAGCGACTTGTCAGACCTGCGGTCAATGATCGCTTGCACGGCCCTTGAGCGCGCTCAGCGCGGCGAAGGGATTGGGCTTCTTTTCCTCCGGCAGATCGGGCAGTTCGCCCGCGCTCATGCGCACCGGAACCGGGCAGACCTCGTGCATCGGCACCAGGGGCAGCGCCAGCAGCAGCTCGTCCTCGATCAGCGCGGCCAGGTCAAAGCGCGGCTCGAGCGCCAGCAGGTCTTCCTCGCACTCGTCGTCCTCGGCCAGCGCCACGGCCTCGTCGGCGACGAAGCGGAACCAGCGGTCGACCTCGACCGGTTGCGCGTAGGGCGACAGGCAGCGCTGGCAGGTTTGCGGCAGCTCGGCGCTGGCTTGCAGGTGCAGCCAGAGCTGGGGCTCGGGCAGCTCGGTGCGGCCGAGGTCGGCACCCAGGTCGCCCAGGGGCTGGCGCAGTTCGGCCTGCGCGCTCCAGCGCACCGGAGCGACCTCGAGCTCGGGCAGGCCATCGGCCAGGCGAGCGAAGGCGGACAGCAGCGCCTGGCCGGACAGGGTTTCGGCTTTCTGCGCGCTGGCGCGCAGGTCGAGGGTGGTCGGGGGCATGGCAGCGGTCATGACGGCATTCGAGACAAGGAGGGTCGATTCTACGGCCGCGCCTGGCCCGGGCTGCCTATACTGGCAGCATGAAAATAGCCGACATCCGCAAGAGCTACGAGCGCGCCGAGCTCAACGAGCACGCCTCGCATGCCGACCCCATGCTGCAGTTCGACCAGTGGCTGCACGAAGCGATCAAGAGCGAGATCCCCGAGCCCAATGCGATGACGGTGGCCACCGTCGGCAGCGACCTGCGCCCGAGCACGCGCGTGGTGCTGATCAAGGGCTACGACGCGCGCGGCATCGTCTGGTACACCAACTACGACAGCCGCAAGGGCCGCGAGCTGGCCGGCAACCCGTTTGCCGCGCTGCAGTTCCACTGGGTCGAGCTCGAGCGCGTGGTGCGCATCGAGGGCCGGGTCGAGCGCGTCAGCGCCGAGGAAAGCGACGAGTATTTCCACAGCCGTCCGCTCGACAGCCGGATCGGCGCCTGGGCCAGCCCGCAAAGCCAGGTGATCCCGAGCCGCACGCTGCTGGTGACCAATGCGGCCAAGTTCGGCGCGCAGTTCCTGCTCAATCCGCCGCGCCCGCCGCACTGGGGCGGCTTCCGGCTGGTGCCGGACTGCTGGGAATTCTGGCAGGGCCGCAAGAGCCGTCTGCACGACCGGCTGCGCTACCAGCAGCAGACCGACGGCTGGCGGCGCGAGCGCCTGGCGCCCTGAGCGGGCCGCTGACACCGCCGGGCCGCCAACAGCGGCCCCGTGCAACGGATCAGAGCCGCTCGATGACCTGGTCGGCGACCGCCTGCAGCTCGTCAGCAGTGACGAGTGCGGGCGAAATCTCGGCCAGCGGCAGCAGCACGAAGGCGCGCTCGCGCAGGCGCGGGTGCGGCACGCTCAGGTCGGGTTGGTCGATGACGGCATCGCCATACAGCAGCAAGTCGAGGTCGAGCGTGCGCGGCGCGTTGCGGTAGGGTCGCTCGCGCCCGGCCTGCAGCTCGAGCGCCTGCAAGGCGTGCAGCAGCTCATGCGCGCCGAGCGTGGTCTCTATCGCCGCCACGGCGTTGATGAAGTCGGGACCGCTGGCCTCCCAGGGCGCGCTGCGGTAGAGCCCCGAGGCGCGCAGCAACCGGGTCTGCGGCAGCCGGTCCAGCGCCGCGATCGCGTCACGCACCGTGGCGCGTGCGTCGCCCAGGTTGGCGCCCAGCGCGACATGGGCCGTGATGGGCCTGCTCATGCGCCGGAGCCGGACTCTTGGCCGCCGGCCTCGGCGCCAGATCCGCTGGCATTGGGCTTGCGACGGCGGCGGCGCTTCTTGGCCGGCGCGGCCTCGCCCGCCTCGGCCTCGAAAGGCGGCTGCTGACTCGCCGCGGCGTCTTCAGCCGGTTCACCCGAGGGCGGCAGGGCGCGGCCTTCGGCAGGCTGGCGGAACACGCGTCCACCCTGCCCGCCCTGAGCCTCGCCGGTCTTGGCGCGCGACTTGGGCTTGGCGCGCTGCTGCTCGAGGCGGACCGCGTCGACCATGTCGTAGCGCACCGCGTCGCTGGCGATGCTGAAGGTCTCCCACCAGTGCGCGAGTTCCTCGGGCAGTTCACCGACCTGGGCCCGCAGGCGCAGGAAGTCGAAGCCGGCGCGGAAGCGCGGCTGATCGGCCAGCGAGAACGGCGCGGTACCGGTACGCTTGTCGAAGCGCGGCTGCATGAGCCAGATCTCGCGCATGTCGGCGCCGAGCTTGCCGCGGCCCGAGACATCGCCGATGCGCGACTCGAACACCTCGTCGACCGCTTCCTGCAGCGCCGGGAAGGCCGGCAGGCCGGCTTTCTGGCGTCGGTTCCAGCCCACGCGCACATCGCTCCAGAGCACGCAGGCGAGCAGGAAGCTCGGCGCGACCGGCTTGCCCTCGCCGACACGACGGTCGGTGTCCTGCAGCGCCGAGCGCACGAAGGGGTCCTCGGCACGCTCGACCACCAGGTCGAGCAGCGGATAGATGCCCTTGGCCAGACCGGTGGACTTGAGCTGCTCGACGCTGGCCAGCGCATGGCCGGTCTGCAGCAGCTTGAGCATCTCGTCGAACAGGCGGCTCTGCGGCACATCGGTCAGCAAGCCCAGCGAAGGCAGGAGGGCCGAGCGGGTCTTGGCCTCGAACTGGAAGCCCAGGCCGCTGAGCTTGGCGGCAAAGCGCACCGCGCGGATGATGCGGACCGGGTCCTCGCGGTAGCGCGCGGCCGGGTCGCCGATCATGCGCAGCACGCGCTTGTTGGAGTCGCGGATGCCGTGATGGAAATCGACCACGGTCTCGGTCTCCGGGTCGTAGTACATGGCGTTGATCGTGAAATCGCGCCGCGCCGCGTCCTGCTCGATCGGGCCCCAGACGTTGTCGCGCAGCACCCGGCCGCTGGCGTCGACCGCATGCTTCATGCCGGCCAGCGCGGTCTTGCTGGTGCGCTCGTTGCCGCTGACCTGCTCGGCGTCGGCGCTGTCGAGGTGCGCGCGCAGGGTCGAGACCTCGATCACCTCATGCTCGCGGCCGCGGCCATAGATCACGTGAACGATGCGGAAACGCCGCCCGATGATGAAGGCACGCCGAAACAGGCCCTTGACCTGCTCGGGCGTGGCATTGGTCGCGACGTCGAAATCCTTGGGCCGCAGGCCCAGCAGCAGGTCGCGCACCGCACCACCCACGATGTAGGCCTCGTAGCCGGCCTGCTTCAGCGTGTGCACCACGTCGAGCGCACGACCATCGACCAGCGAGGGGTCGATGCCGTGCACGGTCGCAGGCACATCCTCGCGCTTGCCGAATTTCGGGCCCTTGCGCGGGGCGCTCTTGCCCAGCAACTTGTCGATGAAGGTCTTGATCATGCGGATTCGGGGAACAGGTCCAGGATGCGCCAGCCGCGCTGCTGCGCGATCTCGCGCAGGGCAGCGCCGGGATTGGTGGCGACGGGGTTGTGCGCGCGCTCGAGCAGCGGCAGGTCGTTGGTCGAGTCGGAATAGAAGGTCATGTCGCAGTCGTCCCAGCCCAGGCCGCGCGCGGCCAGCCACTGCTGCAGGCGAGCGACCTTGCCTTCGCGAAACGATGGCGTGCCGCGGATCTCGCCGCTGTACCAGCCATCCAGGCCGCGTTCGAGCTCGATCGCGATCAGTTCGGTGACGCCGAAGGCCTGGGCGATCGGACGCGTGACGAAATCGTTGGTGGCGGTGATGATCAGCACCTGGTCGCCGGCATCGCGGTGGCGCTGCACCAGCTCGAGCGCCTGCGGCTGCAGGTTCGGGCCAATCACCTCGGCCATGAAGCGCTCATGCGCGGCGGCGGCCTGGTCGGGGCTGTGGCGACGCAAGGCCTCGGTCGCGAAACGCACGTAGTCATGCACATCAAGCGTGCCGGCCTGGTAATCGGCGAAGAACTCGTCGTTGCGGCGGGTGAACTCGACCGGATCGGTCCAGCCGATGCGGGTCGTGAACTGACCCCACGAATAGTCCGAGTCGATCGGCAGCAGCGTGTGGTCCAGGTCAAAGAGGGCCAGTTTCATGGCGGGCAGGTCTTTGTCGGTCGGCCTCACTCGTTTTCGAGCATGGCCTTGATCAGGGGAATGGTGATGGCGCGCTGGGTGCGCAGGGCATAACCGTCCAGCGTCTCGAGCAGCAGCATCAGGCTGCTGAGGTCGCGCGAGAAACGGTTGAGCATGAAGTCCATCACCTCGTCGCTCAGGAACACGCCGCGCAAGTCGGCAGCGCGGCGCAGGACGGCGCGGCGCTCGGCGTCGTCCAGGGGGAACAATTGGAACACATCGCCCCAGGCCAGACGGCTGCGCAGGTCCTCGCGCAACGCCAGGTCGGCCGGCGGGCGGTCGGCGGCGGCCAGCACCCAGCGCGCCGCGCCGCGCCGCGGCGACTGGACGTTGATGAACCAGTTGAAGGCCATGGCCTGCTGGACCTCGGTGTAGAGCTGGCAATCGTCGAAGATCACCGCGCCCCAGGCATCATCGAACTCGGGGGGTGCCATCACATTGGGATCGATCCAGCCGACCGGCACGCCGCGCTCGCGCAATGCCGCGCAGGTGGCCTGCAGCAGATGGCTCTTGCCGCTGCCGGCGCCACCCCAGATGAAGGTCGGCACCGGCGAGCGCATCGGGTTGCGCGACCAGACCCGCAGGTGTTCGAGCAGGCCGGCGTTGCGCCCGGCGACGAAATTATCCAGGGAGGGCACGGGCGCCAGGCCCATGTCCAACACGAGTTGCCGCATGGTCATGGCGTCAGTGAGGGTTGGCGGTCGGCGACCGCAAGCAGGCAAAACCGGCCGAAAAATGCTGCCCCAAGCAAGCGCCAGGCCGGGGAACGGTCTCGACTCAGGCTCTGTTGCATGGGTAGTTGTGGATGAACATGGCGGCTCGGCCGTAAAATCTCGCAAATTCTATCGGGCTTACCCACATGACAACGACTCCTATCTCCTATAAAGACGCCGGCGTGGACATCGTCGCGGGCGACGCGCTGGTCGAGCGCATCAAGCCGCTGGCCAAGAAAACCATGCGCGAAGGCGTTCTGGCCGGCATCGGCGGCTTCGGCGCGCTGTTCGAAGTGCCCAAGCGTTACAAGGAGCCGGTGCTGGTTTCCGGCACCGACGGCGTGGGCACCAAGCTCAAGCTGGCCTTCGAGTGGAACATGCACGACACCGTCGGCATCGACCTGGTCGCGATGAGCGTCAACGACGTGCTGGTGCAAGGCGCCGAGCCGCTGTTCTTCCTCGACTACTTCGCCTGCGGCAAGCTCGACGTCGATACCGCAGCGGCCGTGGTCGGCGGCATCGCCAAGGGCTGCGAGCTCAGCGGTTGCGCGCTGATCGGTGGCGAAACCGCCGAAATGCCGGGCATGTACCCGGCCGGCGAATACGATCTGGCCGGCTTCGCGGTCGGCGCGGTCGAGAAGTCCAACATCCTGACCGGCCAGAGCGTCAAGCCGGGCGACGTGGTGCTGGGCCTGGCCTCGCACGGCGTGCACTCGAACGGCTTCTCGCTGGTGCGCAAGTGCATCGAGCGCGCTGAAGGCTCCGGCACATTGCCGGCCACGCTCGACGGCCAGCCCTTCAAGCAGGCCATCATGGCGCCGACCCGCCTGTACGTGAAAAACGTGCTGGCCGCGCTGGCCCAGCACCCGATCAAGGCACTGGCGCACATCACCGGCGGCGGCCTGCTCGAGAACATCCCGCGCGTGCTGCCCGAAGGCACTGCCGCCCAGCTGGTCAAGGGCAGCTGGCCGCAGTCCGAGCTGTTCGCCTGTCTGCAGGCCACGGCCGGCATCGATGACATCGAGATGAACCGCACCTTCAACAACGGCATCGGCATGGTGGTCGTGGTGGACGCCGAGGCGGCTGCCGCCACCGCAGCAACCCTGCGCGAGCTGGGCGAAAGCGTCTACGAGATCGGCCGCATTGCCGAGCAGGGCGCGGGCGAGCAGGTCGTGGTGGCCTGAAAAGCAGCCCCTCTCCTCCGCTCACGAAAGGCCCGGTAACGGGCCTTTTTTCATGTCCTTGGCGACAAGCCATCCACAGCGACAAGCCGGTGGTCGTGGTCGGCTCGATGCGCCCGGGCACGGCGATGTCGGCCGACGGCCTGCTGAACCTGTTCAACGCGGTCAACGTCGCGGCGAGCCAGGACGCGCACGGCAAGGGCGTGCTGGTGACGATGAACGACGAGATCAACAGCGGTCGTGACATGTCGAAGATGATCAACATCAAGACCGAGGCCTTCAACAGTCCCTGGGGTCCCGTTGTCTTTGCTGTATGCCAAAGGCAGCGCTAGATCCTGCCGCCGCGCAGTTGCGCCAGCCGCTGCGCGATCAGGTCGTGGTCGGGCGCGTCCTCGGCTTGGACCAGATAGGTCTCGAGATCGGCTCTGGCCTCGGCGATGCGCCCGAGTCCGGCCAGCGCGAGCCCGCGGTCGCGCCGCTCGCTCCAGTCCTCGGGCAGCAGGATCACCAGCCGCTCGAGCACCTGCAGCAGGCGCGGCCAGTCGGCGGCCTGGCTCTGGATGTCCTTCAGGTTGCGCAGCACGCGCGCCAGGGTCTCGCGCTCTGGCGCCGGCTGCAGATAGAGCTCGACCGGCGGCTCGAACTCGTCGACCAGGCCATGGCGGCGCCGGAACGGCTCGAGCCGTTCGGACAGGTCCTCGCGGCCCAGCGACTGGCCGGTGAAGGGATCGATCACGACCTGGCCCTGCGCCAGGCTGACCTTGACCAGGAAATGGCCCGGAAAATTGATCCCGCGCGCCTGCAGGCCCAGGCCCTGCGCGAGCTCGAGCCACAGCACCCCGAGCGTGATCGGGATGCCGCGCCGGCGTTCGAGCACCCGGTTCAGGTAGCTGTTGTCGGGGTCGTAGTAATGGTTGACATTGCCGCCGAAGGCCAGATCGCCGAAGAAGAACTGATTGAGCCGGCGCAAGCGCTCCAGCGGCCCGGCATCGGCCGGCAAGCGGCGCTGCAGTCGCAGCAGCATCTGGTCGACCTGGCCCAGCAGCTGCTGGATGTCGAGCTCGGGATACTCGTCCAGCGCGACCGCTGCGGTCGCCTCCAGCAGCGGAAAGCCCTGGTCCTCGCGCACCAAGGCGGCGAAATAATCGAGCGGGGTCGGTAATTCAAAGGCCGGCAGCATGGATCACCTGCGCACGAACTGGCGCAGCTTGAGGCCGGCCGCCAGCAGGACAGCGAAATACAGCAGGGCCGAACCGACGACTGCCAGCGCGAGCCAGAGCACCCGCTCGGCCTTGGCCAGCGCCAGCCAGTCCAGCGCGTTGGCGGCCCAGACCAGATAGAGCGCGAGCAAGGCACTGGCGGCGGCGACCTGCAGCATGAAGCGGCCCCAGCCCGGCTGGGGCTGATAGGCACCGCGCCGGCGCAGCCCAACCAGCAGCCAGCCGGCATTGAGCAGCGCACCCAGGCCGATCGAGAGCGCCAGCCCGGCATGCGCCAGGAACGGCACCAGCAGCAGGTTGAACAGCTGGGTGCAGACCAGCACCACCACCGCGATCCGGACCGGGGTCCGGATGTCCTGGCTGGCATAGAAGCCCGGTGCCAGCACCTTGATCGCGATCAGCCCGAGCAGGCCGACACCATAGCCGGTCAGCGCGAGCTGGGTCTGCTGCACGTCGACGGCCTGGAAGGCACCGTAGTGGTAGAGCACCGCGACCAGCGGCTGGCCAAAGCAGAGCAGCGCGACCGCGCAGGGCAGCGCCAGCAGCACGACCCAGCGCAAGCCCCAGTCGAGCAGCCCGCTGTAGCGCGCATCGTCACCCGAGGCCCTGGCTGCCGAGAGCTGGGGCAGCAGCACCACGCCCAGCGCCACGCCCAGCATCGCGGTCGGAAACTCCATCAGACGGTCGGCATAGGTCAGCCAGCTCACGCTGCCGGTGCGCAGGTGGGAGGCGATCTGGGTATTGATCAGCAGCGAGATCTGCGCCACGCCCACGCCCAGCAGCGCGGGCGCCATCAAGGTCAGGATGCGGCGGGTGCCCGGATGGGCCCAGGCCGCGCGCAAGCCGCCCAGGCTCAGACGCAGCCGGGGCAGCAGGCCCAGGCGCTTGAGCGCCGGCAGCTGCACGCCGAGCTGCAGCATGCCGCCGCCCAGCACGCCGGCGGCCAGTGCGAAGATCGGCTCGATGCCGAGCGAGCCGAACCAGGGCGCACCCCAGGCCGCGGCCGCGATCATCGACAGGTTGAGCAGGACCGGCGTCGCGGCCGGCACCGCGAAGCGCTTCCAGGTGTTCAGGATGCCGGCGGCCAGCGCGACCCCCGACATGAAGCCGATGTAGGGAAACATCCAGCGCGTCAGCACCACCGCGACATCGAAGCCATGCGGGTCCTGCTGCAGGCCCGACGCCATCAGCCAGACCAGCACTGGCGCAGCGGCCACGCCCAGGATGCAGGTCAAGGTCAGCGCGACGGCCAGCAGGGTCGCGACCTGGTCGATCAGCTGGCGCGTCGCATCGTCACCATCCCTGGCGCGGCTGGCAGCCAGCACCGGCACGAAGGCCTGGCTGAAGGCGCCCTCGGCGAACAGGCGCCGCAGCAGATTGGGAATGCGGAAGGCGACGTTGAAGGCGTCGGTCAGCGCGCTGGCGCCGAAGCTCGAGGCGATCAGCAACTCCCGCGCCAGGCCCGTGATGCGCGAGGCCAGGGTCAGCAGGGAGACGAGTGAGGCGGATTTGAACAGTGACACGCCAGCGAGTGTAGCCGCCAGCACCGCCGGTCATGGCAGCGGACAAGCCCCTGCTGCCAGCCCGACCGTCGCAGCGGTGGCCGACCCGATGTTGCCATGCAGCACTAAAATGGCCCGGTGACCATCCTCAACGCCGACCTGCATTGCCACTCCACCGTCTCCGACGGCACGCTGGAGCCCGAAATCCTGGCCGAACGCGCCAAGACGCGCGGGGTCGAGCTCTGGTCGCTGACCGACCATGACGAGCTCGGCGGCCAGCAGCGCGCCCGGACTGCAGCGCTCGCGCTGGGGCTGCCCTACCTGACCGGAGTCGAGATCTCGGTCACCTTCTGCAACCTGACGGTGCATATTGTCGGCCTGGGCTTCGACCCCGAGCACGAGCCGCTCGTGCGCGGCCTGGAGCACACGCGCGGCGGACGTGGCGAGCGGGCGCAGGAAATGGGCGCCGAACTGGCCAAGGTCGGCATCCAGGGCGCCTACGAGGGTGCGCTCCAGTACGCCGGCAACCCCGAGCTGATCTCGCGCACGCATTTCGCACGTTTCCTGGTCGAGGCCGGGATCTGCCGCGACAACAACGAGGTGTTCCGCAAATACCTGGCCGACGGCAAGCCCGGCTTCGTGCCGCACCGCTGGGCCGCTCTGGGCGACGCGGTGCGCTGGATCCGCGAGGCCGGCGGCGTTGCCGTGATCGCGCACCCGGCGCGCTACGACCAGAGCCCGACCCAGGAATACGCGCTGTTCTCCGAATTCAAGGCCCATGGCGGCCAGGGCGTCGAAGTGGTCTGCGGCAGCCACTCCGCGAGCGAATACCCCAAGTACGCCGAACTCGCGCTCGAGTTCGGCCTGGCCGCCTCGCGCGGCAGCGATTTCCACAGCCCTGACGAAAGCCGGATCGACCTTGGCGATCTGCCGCTGCTCGAAGGCCGGCTGACCCCGGTCTGGACGCTGCTGGCCGACCGCATTCAGACCGCATGAGCGCCACCCGACCGCTGCAGGGCATCGCCCTGCTGTTGCTGGCGGTGGCCTGCTTCGCCACGCTCGACTCCTCGGTCAAGTACCTGAGCCTGGGCATCTCGGTGCTGATGGCGATCTGGTTCCGCTACCTGTTCCAGGCCCTGGCCATGAGCGCCGTGGTGCTGCCCACGCGCGGCTGGCGCTCGCTGCAGACCGCCCACCCGCGCCTGCACCTGCTGCGCGCGCTGCTGCTGCTGAGCACCAGCCTGCTGGGCTTCTTCAGCGTCAAATACATGCCGGTGGGCGAATTCACCGCCATCATCATGCTGACGCCGATGGTGACGACGCTGCTGGCCGCGACCTTCCTGAAGGAAAAGGTCAGCGCACTGCGCTGGCTGCTGGTCGCGGGCGGCTTCTGCGGCGCGCTGCTGGTCGCTCAGCCGGGCGGCGCCAGTTCGGGCTGGACCCTGCTGCTGCCGCTGGGCTGCACGCTGGCGAACTCGGTCTACCAGATCCTGACCAGCCGCATGGCGCGCACCGAACACGCGATGACGCTGAACTTCTATTCCGGCTGGGGCGGGGCGCTGGTCCTGACCGCGGCACTGCCCTGGATCTGGCAGACACCGGCCGACGGCCAGACCTGGGCCCTGCTCTGCCTGACGGGCGCCACCGGCACGCTGGGCCATTTCGCGCTCGGCGCGGCCTTCGGTCGCGCGCCGGCCGCCACGCTGGCACCCTACCTCTACGCCCAGATCGGCTTCGCGATGCTGGCCGGCTGGCTGGTGTTTTCTCATGTACCCGGCCGGCTCGAGCTGGTCGGCATCGCGCTGATCGCGGTCTGCGGCGCCACGGCGGCCTGGCTGGCGGCGCGTCTGCCGCGGCCAGTCTGAACCGGAAAGCCGCCCCAAGTGGGACAATCTCCAGATGTCACAGTATTTCGAAGTCCACCCCGAGAACCCGCAAGCCAGGCTGCTCAAGCAGGCGGTGCAATTGCTGGAAAAAGGCGGCGTGCTCGCCGTGCCGACCGACTCCAGCTACGCGCTGGTCTGTCACCTCGACGACAAGTCGGCGGTCGAGCGGCTGCGCCGCATCCGCGGCGTCGATGACAAGCACCACCTGACGCTGCTGTGCCGCGACCTCAGCGAGCTGGCCAGCTACGCGCGGGTCGACAACCGGCAGTATCGCCTGCTCAAGCTCGGCACGCCCGGTCCCTACACCTTCATCCTCGAGGCCAGCAAGGAAGTGCCGCGCCGCGTCAGCCACCCCTCGCGCAAGACCATCGGGCTGCGCGTGCCCGAGCACCGGGCGCTGCAGGAACTGCTCGCGCTGCACGGTGCGCCGCTGCTGGCCAGCACGCTGATCCCGCCTGACGCGGACGAGCCGCTGAACGACCCGCAGGAGATCCGCGAACGCCTGCCCGAACTGGCCGCCGTGATCGACGCCGGTGCCTGCTCGCTCGAGCCGACCACCGTGATCGACCTGACCCCGATGGGGTCGGGCGAGGAACCCGAAGTGATCCGGACCGGCCGCGGCCAGCTGACAGCGCTCGGCCTCTGAGCCCGCCTGCGACAATAAGCGCATGGACTTCGCCCAAATCATCCAGACCGTTGCGATCTACGCCCTGCCAGTGCTGTTCGCCATCACCGTGCACGAGGCCGCGCACGGCTATGCGGCGCGCCATTTCGGCGACAACACGGCCTGGTCCCAGGGCCGGGTGACCCTGAACCCGATCAAGCATATCGACCCGGTCGGCACCCTCCTGATGCCGCTGATCCTCTATTTCGCGACCGGCGGCAACTTCCTGTTCGGCTACGCCAAGCCGGTGCCGGTCAATTTCGGCCGGCTGCGCAACCCCAAGCGCGACATGGTCTGGGTCGCGCTGGCCGGACCGGGCTCCAACTTCCTGCAGGCGCTGGCCTGGGGTGCCTTGCTGCTGGTGCTGCATGCCCTGGGTCTGCGCGAGCGCTTCTTCCTCGGCATGTGCGTGGCCGGCGTGAACGTCAACCTCGTGATGTTCGCCTTCAACCTGTTTCCGCTGCCGCCGCTCGACGGCGGGCGCATCCTGGTCGGCCTGCTGCCCTGGAAACAGGCCGTTGCCGTCTCGCGCATCGAACCCTGGGGCTTCTTCATCGTGATGGCACTGGTCATCAGCGGCCTGGTCGGCAGCTTCTGGCTGGGTCCGCTGATAGCGCTCAGCAGGGGCCTGATCAACCTGCTGCTGACGCCGCTG
>ERZ1034361.312-NODE-312-length-34418-cov-5.119129_pt1 | contig 34418 bp, 30 predicted proteins | sample MGYA00520617_ERZ1034361 | MGnify/ENA primary metagenome ERZ1034361 (study PRJEB33736, sample SAMEA104284507) | Azolla filiculoides | biome: Urban; feature: Water surface; material: Ditch water | place: Netherlands | collected 2015-10-28 | depth 0-0.1 m ...
TTGGCCAAAATGTTCACGCCTTCAACCATGCGTGCGCGGGCTTCGCCGCCGAAAATTACGTCTTTTGCTGCCATTTTGATATTCCTTAAAGATTTGATCAGTTGGGGACAGAGCGGTCATGCGCTGCGCGCGTTGACCGATCTTTCCCGCAAGTTATTTATTACTCAACCACCGCAAACAGGTCTTCTTCTTTCATGACCAACAGCTCATCGCCCAAAACCTTGACGGTTTGGCCGCTGTATTTGCCGAACAACACGCGGTCGCCGACTTTCACGTTCATGGCCAACACTTCGCCTTTGTCGTTGCGCTTGCCTGGGCCCACGGCCAAGACTTCACCTTGATCAGGCTTTTCAGCGGCTGCATCAGGGATCACGATGCCAGAGGCAGTTTTGGTTTCGCTTTCGACACGTTTGACGATCACGCGATCGCCGAGAGGACGCAGTTTCATTGGATCTCCTAAATATGAAACAAGGTTAAAAACAAAAAGTATTCAAAATTGAATACTTTAGGGTTCTTTGGAGGGTGCTGAGTTTGTTAGCACTCATCTCCTGCGAGTGCTAATGATAAGGGTGTTTGGGAGGATTTCAAGAGGGGTGTCGAAAAATGAAAGTTTGAATCACAAGTTCTTTCAATTCGCAAATCAAATTAAAGGAAATTTTAATAAGCTTGTTTCATATTAAAAAAAACTTTAATATGAACCATCCGAACCGTCATTAATTAAATCATGCAACGCGAATCAGGGACATACGACGTGGTGACCACGCTGGGTGAACCTGTGCGAGCGTTTGTTCCTAAGGCATTGCCTCCAAATGGACCCGAGCTAGATCCGGCTGTTTGGTCTGGATTGAACGAGTCGGCGATGTTGTCCTTGCAGCGACTGTCGGCGGTCGCTGGCTTGGTGCCATCGGTTGATTGGCTGATCTACAGTGCTGTCCGCCAAGAAGCGCTGCTCACTTCACAAATTGAAGGGACACAAGCAACCCTGGTGGACTTGTTCGATGAGGAAGCGGGCTTGGCCATCAGCAATACGGACGATGTTGAAGAGGTGACCAATTACGTGCGCGCATTTCAATGGGTGCACGCACAAATGCGAAGCGAGGGTGGTTTACCGATCAGTGTTCGTTTACTCAGTGAGGCTCATCGCCACTTGTTGAATGGGGCGAGAGGGGCTGGCAAACAACCAGGAGAACTGCGCCGCTCACAAAATTGGATTGGTGGAAGCAGACCCGGCAATGCGCTTTTTGTTCCCCCGCCTGCAGAAAAAGTGGGTTCATTGCTCGCAGACTTAGAGCGCTTTATCCACGACGAAGCTTCTGACTTGCCTGCGTTGGTTCGAGTGGCGATGGTGCATGCACAGTTCGAGACCATTCATCCCTTTCTAGACGGCAATGGTCGCATTGGGCGTTTGTTGATCGCCGCATTGTTAGAACATTGGCAATTGCTACCTGAGCCGTTGATGTATTTAAGCGGTTACCTCAAACAACATCAGTCTGAGTATTACCAACGTTTGTCGGCCATCCGAACGCAAGGTGATTGGGAAGGATGGATCCAATTTTTTTTAGAGGCTGTCCAAAATGCCGCGACAAAGTCAGAGCAAGATGTGGTCGCATTGGCCAGCTTGGTCGCCAATGATCGACGTCGAATTTTGGAACATAGCAAGTCAAATGCGGTGACCTATCGCTTGTTTGAGTTGTTGCCCAAGATGCCAAGATTGTCAGTAGAGCGAGTTCGCGCTGTGTTGCAAATTACTTTTCCAACGGCCAATACGGCCATTAAGTTGCTTGAAGAATTGGGTATCTTGGTTGAAGTGACCGGTCAGAAGAAAAATCGCACGTTCAGTTATGCGGCCTACATCAAAATTCTGAGTCAATAAACAGCAGGGCTTCCAATGTTTCATAGCCATTCACTGAAGATCAACGGGGAATCGATTCAAACCGGATTTGAAGGCGCAGCACTTCAGTTGATCCGCAATCAATTGGGCTTAACGGCCAGCCGATACGGCTGCGGTCAAGAGCAATGTGGTGCATGTCATGTTTTGATCGATGGTCAATCAAAGCCTAGCTGCCAATTGACTGTGGATACTTTGGTGGGGCGCAGCGTTGTGACACTAGAGTCGGCACAAAACCCTGAATTGCCCACCACACCTTACTTAAAAGCACTGCAAGCGGCGTTCATTGATGAACAAGCTGCGCAGTGTGGGTACTGCACCAGTGGGCTCTTGATCAGCGCCACTGCTCTGCTGATGAGCGCACACGAAACTGTTTCTGATTTGCAAATCCGTGAAGCATTAGAGCCGCACCTTTGTCGCTGCGGCACACACAACCGAGTCTTCAGGGCTGTGAAGAAAACCGCACTTCAGTGTGGCTTGAAATTAACGCCGTCAGAGGTGTCAGCATGAGTCAGTTGCTTCAAACCTCCGTGAGTTTAAAAACCAATCCTTTGTTATCGCAGTGGCTGCGCTTTGAAGCCAATGGCTCTGTGACGGTGTTCACAGGCAAAGCCGAACTGGGTCAAGGCATCTTGCATGCATTGAAACTCATGGCGGCCCATGAACTGGATCTGCCTTTGGACAGCGTTCACATCGAGACAGCCAACACCCAAAACAGCCCCGACGAGGGCATGACGTCTGGCAGCTTGTCTGTCCAAGATTCCGGCTTGGCCATTCGCCAAGCGAGCGCGCATGCGGCGCAGCTTTTGAAAACGCACGCATGCGCTTCTTACGCAGATTTGCGTTCACATGTGGATGTGAAGTTGCCTGTCGACTTATCAGTGCCCACCAAGTCCACCGCCCTGACGCTGACCGAAGGCCGCGATGACATTGAAGCACTCGTGCAAGGTCAGCCCATCTTTCTTCACGACCTCGGAATTAATGTTGATCTGACCCCAATTAAAAATTTGCTTCATGGGCGGATGGTGAGGGGGCCGGGGTTGCGCTGCACTTTACGCACGGATGGCTGGGCGGATGCTGTGGCTGGGTTGCCTAAAGAGGTTCAAGCGTTTAGGGATGGCTCGTTGGTGGGGGTTGTTGCGCCCACTGAAGAACTGGCGGAGAAGGCTGCTAGCAAGTTGCAGCGATTGCTGAAGTGGGATGTGGCGGCACTGCCTGAATGCATTGAAGGTGGCGTTGATTTGGTAGAGCGGGCCCCTGCGATGGATTCGCAAGTGTTTCATGAAGCGGGGCAACTTTCTGAAGCTAGCAAAGACGCTAAGCGTTATGAAGCGGTTTATTTCCGACCGGCTTTGCACCACGGGTCGATGGGGCCCAGTGTGGCTTTGGCTGTATGGGCATCTGATCAGGCCAGCAGTGGCTTGAAAGTGTGGAGCCACACGCAGGGTATTTTTCCTTTGCGCAAAGATTTAGCGCTTGCGCTGGGTGTTGATGCGCAGCAGATTGAAGTGCAGCATGTGCGGGGTGCTGGCTGCTATGGGCACAACGGTGCCGACGATGTGGCCTACAACGCAGCTTGGTTGGCCAGGCTTGTGCCAGGGCAATGTGTGCGTGTGCAGTGGACGCGTGAAGAGGAAATGCAGCAGTCACCTTTAGCGCCTGCGATGCGTGTGAAGTTGCAGGCCACTGTTCAGTCTGTTGCAGCGCCAACAAGTTCTGGCCCTCCCAAAGGACGCGCCGATCTAGAACTACTTACTTGGCAACACGACGTCTGGAGCCAAGGCCACAGCTCAAGGCCTGGCCGCGCGGCTACGCCCGCTTTCAAAGACAGCTGGCTAACAGATCAACAATTTCCTGTGCTGGAGCCCATCAATGTGGCCGCAGCAGCAGGTGCTGGTGCAGAGCGAAATGCCATACCGCCCTACAGCACCCAACACGTGAAGGTGAATGCGCACCGCTTGTTAGGCTTGCCATTCAGAACCTCCGCGTTGAGAAGCTTGGGCGCTCACGCCAATGTGTTTGCATGCGAAAGTTTCATGGACGAAATTGCCGACGATCAGGGCTTGGATCCTGTGGCGTTTCGGCTAGGCAAGTTGGAAGATCCACGCGCCAGAGCGGTGGTGCAAACCTTGGCAGATCAAGTCAATTGGTTAGAGCGTCGTCAAACCTTGTCACAAAAAGAAGGTTGGGGTTTGGGCATTGCCTATGCGCGTTACAAAAGCAAAGGCGCTTACTGCGCTGTGGTGGCTGAAGTAGAAGTGACGCACCAAGTGAATGTGCGCCGTTTGTGGGTGGTGGCGGACATTGGTGAAGTCATTCACGCCGATGGCGCTGTTTCTCAATTGGAAGGTGGCGCCATTCAATCGACCAGCTGGGCTTTGAAAGAGCAGGCGCATTGGGATTCAAACAACATCACCAGCACCCATTGGGATGCGTATCCCATTTTGCGTTTCAGCGAAGTGCCCCAGGTGCAAGTGCGTTTGATGCCAGGCCATTCACAAAATTCAGAATCGCTCAATCCACCCTTAGGTGCAGGCGAAGCCACACAAGGTCCCACCACAGCCGCCATTGCCAATGCGGTATTTCATGCGGTGGGGGTGCGCGTTAGGCAGTTGCCTCTCACGCCAGACAACTTGGCAAAAGCTGCACTGGCATAAGTCTTCTAATGTTTTGGCCTTGAAAGGCTTTGAGCGAATGGCAGTGCTAAGGTCTAACTTAGACCACCGGCAGAAAACCGCCTTTTGCGCGCAAATCAGCGTGCTCTGCGCTGGTCAAAATATCGATCATGGCTTGCGCCTGCGCCGCACACGTGCTGGTAGAACGAACACCTGCGGTGTACATGGTGGCCAGCTCAAACTCGAGTGGCAAATTGGCCACCAAATCAACGCCTGGCGTGATCAAAATTTCGGTCACTTGCGTGCAGCCAATCACGTGCGGATCTTCGCAAGCTGCCATGGCATTCATGGCGGTGTTGCCGTTGGGAAAGGGGCGCAACTTGCTGGCCACTGTTTCGGCAATGCCCAAATCATTGAGCACCTTCATGAAGTGAATGCCCGCCGTGGCCAATTGCGGATCAGGAAAATAAATGCCTGTGGTTGCCAACATGGCCGCTTTGAGTTGCTCGGCCGTTGCAACCTGCGGCCATGGCGTACCGTGCTTCACGGCCACGCCCGTTTTAACGGGCCCTAAATTGCGTGCACTGCCAGCCACCACATGGCCGGCGGCGCTGAGTTGCTCAATGAGGGCCGCCGTCAAAATGACCACGTCGCATGGCGCACCCTCCGTGAGTTTTTGTTTCATCAAACCGACGGCACCAAAGGTGCAGGAGAGTTGCGTGTGGGTGGCTGTTTCAATCGACGTTTTTAAAGCGTTGACCAAACCTTGTGCGGCACCGCCGCTGAGCAAATGAAGGGCGCGTGGCAACACGTTCAATCCAATTTGATGTTGGCAGACTTGATGACGCCGGCCCATTTGGCAATGTCGTCTTGTAAGTACTTGTCAAATTGTGCTGGATTCAACACGATGGGCGCGGCGCCTTGCTTGGCCCATTGCTGCTTGACGTCTGCTTGAGATGCAATTTTGGAGACGGCTTCATTGAGCTTGTCGACAATGGCTTTGGGCGTGCCCTTGGGGGCCATCAGGCCTAACCAAATGGTGGCCTCATAGCCCGCCACACCGCCTTCGTTCAAAGTGGGGACCTCGGGCAGTACATCGGAGCGGACTTTGCCGCTGGTGCCGACGGCTTTCACTTTGCCGGCCTTGACTTGCTCGGTCATGGTGGTGACTGCATCGAACATCATGTCCACTTGTCCGCCCAATACGTCTGTGCGCGCGCCAGAGCTGCCTTTGTAGGGCACGTGAACCATGTCTATCTTGGCCATGCTTTTAAACAACTCGCCGGCCATGTGATAAGGCGTGCCTGGTCCTGACGATGCATAGTTCAGCTTGCCAGGTTGCGCTTTGGCGGTGCGAATGACATCGGCCAAAGTGTTCATGCCTTTGCTTGGGTTGACCACCAAGACCAAGTCAGAATAATTAATGGGTGCGACACCCACGAAGTCCTTCATCAGGCCAAATGGCTTATTTGGAATGAGTGTTTCATTCACGGTGTGGGTGTTGGACATCAATAACAAGGTGTAGCCATCGGGTGCAGCTTTGGCGGCCAAGTCTGTGCCAATGACCGAGCCAGCACCTGGTTTGTTGTCCACCACAAACGTCTGCCCCAGGCTGTCTTGCAAGCGTTGCGCCATGAAGCGCGCGTAATTGTCAGCAGGGCCACCGGTGGCGAATGGCACCACAATTTTGACGGGCCGTGTGGGGTAGTTCTGAGCATGCGCTTGCTGCGATAGAAAAATGCCGGTGCCAATGAACAGCAGACTGGCCAATGCGGTGACAAGGGTGCGACGATGTGGCACTTGACGGGTGGCCACTGGTGCCGTTTGGGGGTGATTTCGAGTTTGCATGTGTGTCTCCATGGGTGTCTGTTTTGTTATTCCACTTTGCCGATTTTCTTGACCACATCGCTCATGCGTTTGGCATCGGCTGCAACGTATTTTTCAAAGTCTGGGCTGTCTAAGTACTGCACAGGGCTGCCCGTGTTTTGGATGACATCGCGTGCTTTGGTATCTTGTGCCGCTGCTTTGGCCGCAGCCCGCAAGCGTTGTGCGATGGGTTCAGGCGTGCCGCTGGGGATGAACAAGCCAGACCACTGGGCGTACTCTGCATTGAAGCCCAAATCTTTAAGGCTGCTGACATCGGGCAATGATGCCAAGGGGCCGTTGCCCCAGTGACCCAAAACACGAATCTTGCCCGCTTTGACATGCTGCAGCACGGTGGCGGGGCCAGTTGAGACCGCGTCGATTTGACCGCCCAACATGGCAACAATGGCAGGACCCGCACCTGTGAATGGCACGTGGGTCATTTTGACGCCAGCGGTTTGCGCCAAGATTTCCATGGGTACGTGCATGGTGCCGTAGTTGCCAGACGAGCCGTAGTTGATGGCGCCAGTGCGTTTGCGAGCGTCTTCAATGAATTCTTTCACCGTCTTCCAAGGTGCGTCGGCGCGTACCGCCAACACGGTGGGGTCGGCCGTGTACCGTGCGATGGGGCGCAAGTCGTTCAGCAAGAACATGGGATTGCGGCCTAGCAATGCATCGGCCTCTGGAATGACGGTGAGGGACGACAAGGCCATGAGGATGGTGTAACCATCGGGTTTGGCGCGCGCCGCCACACCCATGCCAATGCCGCCACCTGCGCCGCCTTTGTTCTCAATGACCACAGGCTGACCCAGTTCACGGCTCATGGCCTCCGCCACGGGGCGGGCCACGATGTCGGCCAAACCGCCCGGCGGGAAGGGCACGATCATGGTGATGGATTTGTTGGGGAAGGGGGCCGTTTGTGCCCAAGCCGTGCCCAGGGTGCCAAGTTGAACGAAGAGGCTGGCCAGTAAAACGGCCGTGGAAACCAAAACATGCGGATGATGGGGGCGAGTGTGGCGTGTCCGTCTGAAAAAATTCATGGGGTCTCCTGAAAGTTCGCGATGTGTTCGCGATGTGTATTTGTCAAAGCACTCTAACACCGCGACTCATTTTGTGCATGAACCTATGTCACAAGGTGGCTTTCTGACATTGAGCGCAACTCACGACCCAGATTTTCTGAAAGCGGCACAATAGTGGTTGATTCAATCGTTACTCCAAGAACACACACCATGCGCATTGCTGCTTTCTTTTACCAAGACCAACCTCATGTGGGTTTGGTGTCTCAAGATTTGAACACCGTCACGCCATTCGACCTGCCGCTGGCCGATCGCGAACTGGGCGCACTCACCCTGGTAGATGCCCTGTCACGTGGCGAAGCTTTGCCAGCGCAGGGTGCCGCCATTGCCTTGAAAGATGTGCAATTGCGTGCGCCCCTGCCGCACCCCCGTCGTAACATTTTTTGCGTGGGTAAAAACTACCATGCACACGCCAAAGAATTTGCACGCAGTGGCTTTGACAGCAGTGCCAAAGCCGGCGGCGAAATTCCCGCCGAGCCCATCATCTTTACCAAAGTGCCGGAGTGCGTCATTGCCACGGGCGAAGCCATTGAGATGCCCAAAGTGTCAACCGCCATTGACTACGAGGCCGAGTTGGCCGTGATCATTGGCAAGGGTGGTAAGGGCATTACCAAAGCAGATGCCATGAAGCATGTCTGGGGCTACACCATCGTCAATGACGTGACGGCTCGCGACTGGCAAAACAAGCACATGCAATGGCACATGGGCAAATCGTTTGACACCTTCTGCCCCATGGGTCCTTGGCTGGTGAGCGCCGATGAGCTCGACGGTACCAACACCCATGTGCGCTGCTACGTGAATGGCGAAGAGCGCCAAAACGCCGCCACGCCCGATTTGATTTTTGACATTCCCACGCTCATTGAAACTTTGAGTGCGGGCATTACCTTGTACCCGGGTGATGTCATTGCCACTGGCACGCCAGTGGGTGTGGGCATTGGCTTTACGCCGCCCAAATACCTCAAGGCTGGCGATGTGGTGCGCGTGGAAATCGATGGCATTGGCGCCATCGAAAACCCCGTTCAATGATTACTTCAAGCCAGCAGCCGCACGCAGTGTGGCGGCCAGGTTGGTGCGTTCCCATGTGAAGTTGGGTTCGTCGCGGCCAAAGTGACCGTAGGCGGCCGTCTTGCTGTAGATGGGGCGCAAGAGGTCTAGCATTTGAATGATGCCTTTGGGGCGCAAGTCAAAGTGCTCGTTGACCAAGGCGGCAATTTGCGCGTCAGGGATCACACCTGTGCCTTCGGTGTAAACGGTCACATTCATGGGGCGTGCCACGCCAATGGCGTAGGCCACTTGAATTTGACACTGTGTGGCCAGGCCTGCCGCCACAATGTTCTTGGCCACATAACGCGCCGCATAAGCCGCAGAGCGGTCCACTTTAGAGGGGTCTTTGCCGGAGAAAGCACCGCCGCCGTGGGGGCAAGCACCGCCGTAAGTGTCCACAATGATCTTGCGACCGGTTAAGCCGCAATCGCCTTGCGGGCCGCCAATCACAAAGCGACCTGTGGGGTTGATCAGGTACTTGGTGTCTTGCAACCACTCTTTGGGCAACACAGGCTTGATGATCTCTTCAATGATGGCTTCATTGAAGCTGGCCTTCATTTTGGTGGCTGATTCGCTTTGATCTGGGCTGTGCTGAGTGGACAACACCACGGTGTCAATGCTGTGAGGCTTGCCGTCCACGTAGCGCATGGTCACTTGGCTTTTTGCATCAGGGCGCAGGAAAGGCAAGCGGCCGTCTTTGCGCAACTGGGCTTGACGCTCGACCAAACGGTGCGCGTAGTAAATGGGCGCAGGCATGAGGTCGGGGGTTTCGTCGCAGGCATAGCCAAACATCAGGCCTTGGTCGCCAGCGCCGGTATTCAGGTGATCGTCAGACGCATGGTCCACACCTTGGGCAATGTCGTTGGACTGCTTGTCGTAGCAAACCATGACAGCACAACCTTTGTAGTCAATGCCGTACTCGGTGTTGTCGTAGCCAATGCGCTTGATGGTGTCGCGCGCCACTTGGATGTAGTCGACGTGGGCGTTGGTGGTGATTTCACCGGCCAGCACCACCAACCCGGTATTGGTCAGGGTTTCGGCGGCCACGCGGCTGCGGGGGTCTTGTTCAAAAATAGCGTCAAGAATGGCGTCGGAAATTTGATCGGCAACCTTGTCGGGGTGGCCTTCGGACACGGATTCTGAGGTGAAAAGATAGTCATTCGCCATGAGGGTTCTCCTAAAGTTTGGCATGCGTGTTGATCTGCGCTACCTGAGCTTTAGGGGCCGCGGCGAACGCTTTAGCAGATTTGTCCGAAGACAAGGCACAATCCGGGGCATGTGATGCATGCTGCCTAGACGGTGTGTGTCGCCCTGCAAGTTGCTCTGTTTAACTCAGCGACCCGCGTAGTTTACCAAACACAACATGATTTTTTGGTTTCGTTTTTTGGCCCATTGGCCTTTGTGGACATTGCATGCACTAGGCCAGCTCATTGGTTGGCTGGCTTGGCTGTTGTCGCCCACTTACAGGCGCCGGTTTTTGGCCAACGTGCAAACCGCTGGCTTGCGCGGATGGCAAGTGTTGGGTGCCGTGGGGCAGGCGGGTTGCATGTCGACCGAATTGCCGCGGCTTTGGTTGGGCAAACAGCCCTCCGTGACCTGGGCTTCTGGTGCCTTGGACACCACCGATGACGCCTATGCTGCAGGGCAAGGCGTGATATTTTTAACCCCGCATTTGGGTTGTTTTGAAATTGCGGCACAAGCCATCGCCGATGCTTTCAGTGCGAAGTACGGACCGTTGACCGTGCTTTTTCGGCCTTCGCGCCAACCCGGATTGGCGCAAGTGATGGAAGCCTCTCGCGCCAGACCCGGCCTTGAAACGGCCCCCACCACCTTGGCCGGTGTGCGCCAAATGATCAAGGCTTTAAGGGCGGGGCGATCGGTGGGCTTGTTGCCAGACCAAGTGCCGCCTGAAGGCATGGGGCAGTGGGCGCCATTTTTTGGCAAGCCTGCTTACACCATGACCTTGGCCGCACGCTTGACCTTGCAGACGGGTGCCAAGCTGGTTTTGGTTTGGGGCGAGCGCTTGCCGTGGGGCCAAGGCTATTGCATTCACACAAGTGAGTTGGCAGGTGAATTGGCCACCGATGTGGAGGGTGTTGTGTTGCAGATCAACCAAGCCATGGAACACTTGATTTTGCAGCGACCTGCGCAATATTTGTGGGGCTATGCCCGCTACAAACAGCCGCGTCAGGACCACCCCGCATGAGTGCTGTGTTCATTGCTTTGATGCGGTTTTTGGCGCATTGGCCACTGCCTGCACTGCGCATCTTGGGTCACGTCTTGGGATGCTTGCTGTGGGCTGTTGTGCCCAACCGCCGACGTGTTGTACAGACCAATTTGCGCTTGTGTTTTCCTCTCAAATCTGAAACAGAGGTACGTGCCTTGGCGCGTGCGCATTTTGTGCAATTTGCACAATCCTTGTTGGACCGTGCTTGGTTGTGGCACGCGCCATTGGCCACAGTGGCAACTCGTTTGAAATGGGTTGGCACCGACAAGGCGCTGCAGCAATTGGCCCAAGAAGGCCCCAAGATTGTGTTTGCCCCTCACTTTGTCGGCTTGGACGCGGGGGGCTTGGCCTTGACCTTGAAGGCCAGCAAACCGGTGTCGTTTATTTTTGTACCCCAGCACAACAAAGTGATGGATGCATGGGTTAGCCAAGGTCGCCAAAGAACCGGCAATGTGAAGCCTTATTTTCGGCACGAAGGTGTGAAGCACATCATGAGCGGATTGCGTTTGGGCGAAATGTTGCACCTGTCACCCGACATGGATTTTGGGCCAGAAGAATCTATCTTCGTTTCCTTCATGGGCGTGCCTGCAGCCACGGTGCCCTCCTTGTCGCGCTTTGCCCGACTGGGCCGCGCACCGGTCATGAGTTTGGTGACAAGGATGACGCCACAAGGCTATGAAATGGACGTGTCCGAGTGTTGGCAAGACTTTCCCACAGCCGATGTGCAGGCCGACACCCAGCGGATGAACGATGCACTGGCCAAGGCCATTGAAGGCTCACCCGCGCAATATTATTGGGTGCACAAACGCTTTAAAACACGCCCTGTAGGTGCGCCAGCTGTTTACAAGAAGGCGGCCATTTCGCGCTGAACAATGCCGGGCTGCTCATGCACCACCCAGTGTGATGCGTTGCTGATGGGCACATAGGTGAGCTGAGGAATGTACTGCGACAAACCTTCGTTCAAACTGGGCAGCAGGGCCACATCCTTCAAGCCCCACAGCAACAAAGTGGGCACCTGAATGTGCAACATGCTGTCGGGCAACTCCAAATTTTGCAGCGTGTTTTCACCGGGCTTGCTGGGCTTCAAGGGCGAGGCGCAGTAATAGTTCAGGCCACCTTGCAAACCGCATGACCATGCTGCAAGGTACTGAGCTTTGACCTCAGGCGTCAGCCATGTGGGTTGGAGCCCTTTTGCCAAAAAGCCAAACATCACTTCAAACTGATTGGCACTGAGCTCAGTCGCAGCGTGTGGCTCGCAGAAATAATTCATGTACTCGCTGGCCGCAATTTGCGCGGGATTGCTTTTGAGGTCGCGTAAAAAAGTACCTGGATGCGGCGAGTTGATGATGACCAATTTTTGCATCAACTGAGGCAATTGGTTGGCAATGTTCCACGCCACACCACCGCCCCAATCGTGCGCCACCAGCGCTTTCAAAGGCGCTGTGCCTGCTTCAATTTGAATCAGGGCGGCAATGTCTTGCACCAAGAATTTGGCCCGATACGCAGCCACATCGCTGGGCTGGCTTGATTTTTCGTAACCCCGCAAATTGGGCGCCACACACCGGTAGCCACCGTTTTCGGGTTTGGCGAAATGCAGCAGCATCTCATCCCATACAAATGCGGCCTCTGGAAACCCGTGCAAGAACATCAACACAGGCTGCCCTTTGGTGCCAGCGGCCCGGCAACTCAGTTGAATGCCGTGGGGCAGGTCTTGCTGCCAAGTTTCAATCATCGGTGTGCGTCCAGTCCCACATCAGTTGGGCCAAATCTTCAACCCCTTGTTTTTTGAGGGCAGAAAACAATTTGGCCTGACCGCCACCCGCTTGAAGCTTGGCAATTGACAAGGCTTTGGCGCCCTCTGAGCGGGTGAGTTTGTCTGACTTGGTGAGCAATACCAAGAAGTTCAGGCCTTCCTCCACGCGAGGGCGAATGACCTCCAGGAGAACCTCGTCCAGCTCGGTCATGCCCAAGCGGGGGTCGCACAACAGCACAATGCCTTTGAGGTTTTCGCGGGTGACCAGGTAATTGGCCATGACTTTTTGCCAGCGCAGCTTGTCTTGCTTGGGCACAGCGGCATAGCCGTAGCCTGGCAAGTCGGCCAAAACAGCATCTGTCACACCCTGCTTGCCCAGTGCAAACAGGTTGATGTGCTGGGTTCGGCCTGGTTTTTTGGAGGCAAAAGCCAGCTGTTTTTGTTGGGTGAGGGTGTTGATGCAGGTCGATTTGCCCGCGTTTGAGCGGCCCACAAAGGCAATTTCGGGCACGTCGAGCGCTGGCAAATGGAACAATTCAGCCGCTGTGGTCAGAAATCGGGCCGTGTGCATCCAGCCCATGGGCGTGATGGGCTTGATGTCGGGCGTTGCTGGGGCCGTGGCCGCCTTGGTAGAGGGCTTTCGCACCTTGGGAGGCACGATGGGATCGGTGGAATCGGGGCTTGTTTTGGTGGCCATTCGGGTCAAACTTTAAGGGCGTCAGAAATGACGCAAGCAGGCATTGTAGAATCCCATGGTTTAGCGCCCACTATTTCGGATGTCGTCCATGAAGTCAATGACTAAATTTTTGTTCGCCGCCTTCGCATCAGTTTTGATGGTTGGCTCTGTTTTTGCTGCCGATGCTGCGCCCAAGGCCGAAAAGCCCGATCTGGCCAAAGGCGAGGCCATTGTGGCGGGCGTTTGTGCCGCTTGCCACTCGGCCGATGGCAATTCCATGATTCCTCTCAACCCCAAGCTGTCTCAGCAACATCCTGAGTACACCGTCAAGCAATTGCAAGAGTTCAAATCTGGCAAGCGTGCCAATCCGGTCATGAGCGGCTTTGCGTCTCAGTTGAGCGATGCCGACATGCGCAATGTGGCGTATTTCTTGGCCAGCAAACCTGCTGCGCCTGGTTTCGCCAAAGAAAAAGAAACAGCTGGTTTGGGTGAAAAGATTTACCGCGGCGGCATCGCCGATCGCCAAATTGCCGCTTGTGCGGGCTGCCACAGCCCCAATGGTTCTGGCATGCCTGCGCAGTACCCCCGTTTGTCTGGCCAACATGCCGATTACACCGCCAGTCAACTGACGCAGTTCCGTGATGGCGTTCGCAAAAACAGCCTGCAAATGACCCAAGTGGCAGCCAAAATGAATGACCGCGAAATCAAGGCTGTGGCAGATTACATCGCTGGTTTGCGTTAATCGCACCCCAGACGACCCCGAAGTCGTCAATCTCAAAAATGGGCCTCTCAGGCCCATTTTTTTTTGTCGAGGTCTGCGCTTTAACCCTTGGCCATACGGGGTTTTGCCTGAAGTTTTCCAATGCATTCAAATTGATCGAAAGCTTGTCATGCTCATTCGCACTCACCAAGATGGCTTTATTCACCCGCTCAGCAGCGAAATCACGTCGCCTGAGGCTTACGCCACCCGGCGGCAATTGCTGCGTCAGTGGACAGCGGGCGCCGCTGCAGCTGGCTTGTCAGCTTGGGGGCAACGCGAGGCTTTCGCGCAAGGAACGACAGCCAAGCTGGCGGCTTTGCCCGCCAATCAATCGCCGGTGCAAGGCGCCATGGCGGTTGAAAAACTGACCTCTCAGCACGACGCCACCACGTACAACAACTTCTACGAATTTGGCGTGGACAAATCCGACCCCGCGCGCAAAGCCCATACGCTGAAAACCACGCCATGGTCTATCGAGGTCGAGGGCTTGGTCAAAAAGCCCACGCGTTTTAACTTGGAAGACATCATGAAATGGGGGGCCATGCAAGAGCGCATTTACCGCTTGCGTTGCGTGGAAGGCTGGTCCATGGTCATTCCTTGGATTGGGTATTCTTTGTCCGATTTGATTCGGCGCGTGGAGCCCTTGCCTGGCGCCAAGTACATTGAATTCATCACGCAGGCAGATGCCCAAACCATGCCTGGTATTCGCGGTGGTTATTTGGATTGGCCATACACCGAAGGCCTGCGCATGGACGAAGCCATGCACCCTTTAACTCTCCTCAGCTTTGGCATGTATGGCGAGGTCTTGCCCAAACAGAACGGTGCGCCCGTGCGCTTGGTGGTGCCTTGGAAATATGGTTTCAAAAGTGGCAAGAGCATTGTCAAAATTCGCTTTGTAGAAAAGCAGCCTGTGGTGTCGTGGGAAAAGGCGGCGCCGCAAGAGTATGGTTTTTATTCCAACGTCAACCCCAAGGTGGACCATCCGCGCTGGAGCCAGGCTTCCGAGCGACGCATCGGTGAAGGCGGTCTGCTGGACAAAAAACGCAAGACCCTGATGTTCAACGGCTACGAGGCGCAAGTGGCATCGCTCTATGCTGGCATGGACTTGGTCAAACACTTCTGATGCGGCGTTTGCACACCCATCAGCACTTACGTCAGCACTTACGTCATCCGTTGGCCAAGTGGACATGGGTGGCATGTTCGCTTGTGCCATTTGTGTATTTGTGCGCAGGCGTTTGGTGGGACCGTTTGGGCCCCAATCCAGCAGAGGCCCTGATTCGCGCCAGCGGTGATTGGACCTTGCGATTCTTGTGCATCACCTTGTTGATCACACCCTTGCGCATCACCACCCAATGGCCCGAGTGGCTTTTGTTCAGACGCAGCTTGGGCTTGCTGACCTTCTTTTACGCGTGCCTCCATGCGCTGTGCTACAGCCTGCTCGACATGTCGTGGGAATGGGATGAGATTGCCAAGGACATTGTCAAACGCCCCTTCATTGCAGTGGGCCTTGCCTGCTTTGTGCTTTTGATGGCGTTGGCCGCCACCTCGTTCAATGCGGCGGTGAAAGCCATGGGCGCAACACGTTGGCGCCAATTGCACCGGGCTGTGTATGCCGTTGCGGTGCTGGGCATTTTGCATTTCTTTTGGATGCGTGCCACCAAAAGAAATTTTGCAGAGGTCTGGTTGTACGCCAGCCTCTTAGGTGCGCTGTTGGGTTGGCGCGTTTATCACTTCACCAAGCGTTCGCTTTGGAAGGTGTCTTGAGGCGTTTCGCGTTCGCGAATCAAATGAACCGCTTTGCCATCGATCAACACTTCGGCTGCGCGGCCACGGGTGTTGTAGTTGCTGGCCATGCTCATGCAATACGCACCTGCTGACAAGACGGCCAAGATGTCGCCCGCCTGAACGTTCAATTCTCGGTCGCGGCCAATCCAGTCACCACTTTCGCACACGGGACCCACCACGTCCACCAAGGTGGTGGCACCAGGGCGCGGCGCCACGGGCACGATGTGATGAAAGGCTTGGTACATGGCCGGACGCGGCAAGTCGTTCATGGCGGCATCAATGATGCAAAAGTTTTTTTGCTCGCCAGGCTTCATGAACACCACATCGGTCAAGCACACGCCTGCATTGCCGACCAAAGAGCGGCCGGGCTCAATCATCAACTGCCGATCGCCGTAGCCACGTGCATCAAGCTTGGCCAACAACTGGTGCCACAACTGGTCGGCGGCAGGCGGTGTGTCGCCGTTGTAGTTGATGCCCAGACCGCCACCAAAGTCGATGTGGTGAATGGGTATGCCGGCGGCTTCGACTTCGGCCACCAAATCCAAAATGCGGTCCATCGCGTCCAGGTAGGGCGTGGCTTCTGTAATTTGCGAGCCGATGTGGCAATCAATGCCCACCACTTTCAGGCCCGGCAGAGACGCTGCACGTTGGTAAGTTTGAAGCGCATGCTCGTGGGCCACGCCAAATTTGTTGCCCTTCAAGCCCGTGGAAATATAGGGGTGTGTCTTGGGGTCGACGTTGGGATTGACGCGCAGGCTGACAGGCGCACGCGTGTTGAGCGACAAAGCCACCTCGTTCAAAACTTCCAGCTCTGCGTCGCTTTCGACGTTGAAACAGCCGATGCCAAGCTGCAAAGCCTGTTTCATTTCTGCACGTGTTTTGCCCACGCCAGAAAAAATGATTTTGGCGGGTGTGCCGCCAGCAGCCAAGACGCGCGCCAATTCGCCGCCCGAGACAATGTCAAAACCACAACCGGCTTGCGCAAACACTTGCAACACCGCCAAATTGGAGTTGGCTTTCATGGCATAGCAAATTTGTGCTTTGCGACCTGCGAAACCGCGCTGGTAGGCGGCCAAGGCAGACAACATGGCCGCTTTGGAATAGGCAAACACAGGCGTGCCAAATTGGCTTGCCACATCGGACAGGGCGACGCCCTCCATGTGCAAGGCCTCGCCTTGGTATGCAATGTGAGGTTGGCCGGGGAGTGCGTTGGCTGTCATGGTTCAGTTTTGGAAGGTGGCTGAGGCATCAAAGTTTGGAGCAGTGTGGCGCGGTCTGCCGCCAAGGGGTCTTGGGGGTGAACCAGAGGCCCTTTTTGGCCGCAGGCGCTCAAAGCCACCGCACAAACCCCAAGGATTTGACCAATGACTAAAATTCTCAAAACTTTGAACATGTCACGGATTGTAATGACCGACCTCGAATTTCTGGATACCGCTGAAAGCCTTTTGTCACGCATTGAGGCCAGTTGCGATCGCATCAACGACGAAACCGATGCCGACATCGACAATCAGCGCGTGGGTGGCATGATCACCATCAGTTTCAGCAACCGCAGCCAAATCATTGTGAATTTGCAAAAACCGCTGCATGAAGTTTGGCTGGCCGCCAAATCGGGCGGCTACCACTACAAGTTCAAAGACGGCCAATGGCAGGACACCAAGGGTGCGGGTGAGTTCTTTGAAAACCTCTCGCGCTTTGCGTCCCAACAATCAGGCGTGGCGTTGGGCTTCTAACCCTTTTGGGCCCATTCTTGACCCGTTGCTGATCTAGTTTCGGAACAAGTCCAAAATTCGTTTGCGCTCGTCGGCTTCAGGCAGCGCACCGCCTTTGTCATTGCCAAGCCCCAGGCTGGTCACGCCGCCACCCTTGGCGTATTCATCAAAGTACCATTCACCGTTGACATTCAGCACGCCTTCAGGTGCCGTGGCATCCGCCACCGGCAAGGTTTTGAGGGCTGTGTCCATGAAGCTGATCCACACCGGCAAGCTTAAGCCTCCCCCTGTTTCTCGATCGCCCAATTTGCGAGGTGTGTCATAACCAATCCACACCACCGCGGCCAAATTGCGGTGATAGCCTGCAAACCAGGCGTCCATTGAGTCGTTGGTGGTGCCCGTTTTGCCATAGATGTCGTCACGCTTTAAGGCGACGCGGGCTTTGGCCGCCGTGCCGGAGCGGGTGACCTCTTGCAGCAAACTGGTCATGACAAAAGCGTTGCGCGGTGAAATGGCACGACTGCTTTCGTCCACTGGCACGGGCGGGCTGTCGACCAAGATTTTGCCCTTGTGATCGGTGATGCGCGAGATCATGTGCGGTTGAACGCGCAGGCCACCGTTGGCGAACACAGAGTAGCCAGTGGCCATTTGCATGGGCGTCACAGAGCCCGCGCCCAAAGCCATGGTGAGGTAGGCCGGATGTTTGTCTTCGTCAAAGCCAAATTTGGTGACCCACTCTTGCGCATTGCGTGTGCCAACAGCTTGCAAGATGCGAATGGAAATCATGTTTTTCGATTTGGCCAAACCTTTGCGAATGCTCATGGGGCCTTCGAAGGTGCCGTCGTAGTTTTTGGGCTCCCAAGGTTGCCCCCCTGTCACGCCGGCGTCAAAGAACAACGGAGCGTCGTTCACCACCGTGGCCGGCGTAAAGCCTTTTTCCAAAGCGGCAGAGTAAATGAAGGGTTTGAAGCTAGAGCCGGGTTGGCGCCATGCTTGAATCACGTGGTTGAATTTGTTTTTCGCAAAATCAAATCCACCGACCAATGCGCGCACAGAACCATCTTGTGGGTTGATGGCCACAAAGGCGCCTTCGACTTCTGGCAGTTGTGTAATTTCCCATGTGCCTTTGGGTGTTTGCACCACGCGGATCACGGCGCCGCGCTTGATCTTGATGTTGGGCCCCGCTTTGTCTGACAAGCCCGATTGAGCTGGTTTCAAGCCTTCGCCTGTGATTTCAAGTTGCTCGGCATTTTGGCGAACAGCCACAATCTTTTTGGGTGTGGCTTCCAGTACCACCGCCGACATGACATCGCCATTGTCGGGGTGGTCGTCCAGCACATCGTCAATGGCATCTTCCAACTCTTTGGCCGAGGTGGGCAGGTCGATGAACTTTTCAGGTCCACGGTAGACCTGGCGGCGTTCAAAGTCCATGATGCCTTGGCGCAGTGCTTTGTATGCTGCCGTTTGTTCAGTCGATTGCAATGTGGTGTAAACGTTCAAGCCGCGCGTGTAAGTTTCTTGGCCGTATTGGGCAAACATGAGTTGCCTGACGGTTTCGGCCACGTACTCGGCATGGATGCGATTTTTGTCATGCGTGGCGCGAATCTTCAACGGTTCTGCTTTGGCTTCTTGCGCTTGTTTGGCGGTGATAAAACCGTTCTCTTCCATGCGCTCAATGATGTAGAGCTGACGGGAACGTGCGCGCTTGGGGTTGCTGATGGGGTTGTAGGCAGAAGGGGCTTTGGGCAAACCGGCCAGCATGGCGGCTTCGGCAATGCTGATGTCTTTCAGAGATTTGCCAAAGTAAGTTTCGGCCGCTGACGCAAAGCCATAAGCCCGATTGCCCAAGAAGATTTGATTCATGTAAATCTCAAGAATCTGATCTTTGCTTAGCAAGTGCTCCAGCTTGAAGGTGAGCAATACTTCGTAAATCTTGCGGGTGTAGGTTTTCTCTGTGGACAGGTAAACGTTGCGTGCCACTTGCATGGTGATGGTGGACGCACCTTGACTTTTGCGTTTGCCCAAGTTGGCAATGCCCGCGCGAATCAAACCCAAATAGTCCAAACCACCGTGTTGGTAAAAACGTGCATCTTCAATGGACAGCACGGCGTCTTTCATGACTTGAGGAATTTCTTGAATGGGCGTGAGATTGCGTCGTTCTTCACCAAATTCACCCATGAGTGCGCCATCGGCGGTGTAAATGCGCAAGGGCAATTTGGGGCGGTATTCGGCCAAGTCAGAGGTGTCGGGCAGTTGCGGATAGGCCATCACCATGGCCACCCCGATCACCATCAACAAGGACAAGAAGCCTGCAGCCACCAATCCTGCGGCCCATAGGCAAACGCGCAAGGCCCAATGCAGGCGCGGTGACTCGATCAGATCGAGTTGTTGGGAGGCAGAGGCGTTGCTTTTTTTGGACATGTTGAAGGCGGAAAAAACCGCTGACCGCATTATAAAAACTGCAGGGCAGATGGCGGAATTTGAATGTTGCGCAAAGCAACTGGAATGGCGGGAATTGTAGTCTTTTCGGGCCATGGTAAGGGGTGCAATGGGAGATTGCCGCAACCTCTGAAAGCCTTGCTTTGTACATGACGTCCTTCTTTTCACGGCCTACCGTTCCGCGGTGGGGTATTTATGCGCACTCGCAACTTCCAAACTTGTTCAGTGTGGTGGCGGTCAAAGACCACCAAATGCACTGCCACACTGGCATGGGTTTGGCGTTGCAGGTTTCTGCCGTGATTCAAAACTGCCAAGCTGCATGGCCTCAATGGGCGCGCCGGCAGCGGGCCAAACCTCAAACCATGCCAGCCGCTTGGGTCATGCCCGATACAGAACTCTCAAGTTTTGACATGGCGTGCTCACCGGCTTGGGGGCCACAAGACACACAAGCTGAGTGCCAATTGGAAGCCGGTGCGCGCATGCAATTGTCTGCAGAGCAAGTGGCATTCAATTACGCGGTTCATCGATTGCCCAGTGGCGCGATGCAGGCTCGGGTTTGGGCCTGTCACTTAACAGTGCTCACCTCGCAGGCCGCGCAACTGCAAGACTTGGGTTTGCAACTGCAAGTCACAACATCGCGCAAGGAAGCGTCTGGCATGAACGTGTTTTTGGGCGTCACACGTCAGAGCCTGCAAGACTTGCACAAACGCATTGAAGGGCAGGTGGCGCAATGTTTCGTCCAAGGTTCGGCTCAAAATTCGGTCCAAGATTTGTCACAAGATTTGCCACAAGGCTCGCAACAAGAGGCAATCCCATGTTGAATTTGATGCCGCCACCGGCCACGGGTCATCCCATCATGCGCCGTGACATCCAATGGCCCATGGCCCTTGGCTTGCTGCTGGGTTTGCTGTACCCAATGGCGCAAGAAATGGAGGCCAGCAAGGCCCTTTCAAGTGATCGCTCAATCACTGCATCCAATTCACAGTTGGCCTTGGCTTCCTCTGTGGCCGTGTCGCCAGCCGCGCAAGCTGAGGCGCAAGAAGCCTTGAGTTTGAGGCGGGCCAGTCTGACATTTTTAGAACGTCGTCAGGCACAAAGAGACGACGTCACGGAAGTGCAAGAAATTTGGCTGTTGAGTCGTTTGGGCAGTTCGCAAGCCGCGGTCAAATTGCAAGCGCAGCAATGGCAGATGGGGCAATTCAGCTGGGAAGGGGTTGCCGCGCACTCGGGCCATCTTGATACGTTGTTGCACCGTCTCAACCGATTTTCGCGTTGGGCGGAGGCGCCAGTTTTGGTGCGCCTGCAGCCAGAAACAACTGTGCAAAATTTGGGCAGCAGCGTCACGGGTTTGACCTTTCAGTTGCAAGCATCGGTTCATTCACAACCAGGTCGGGGCTCATGATGACAAGCACTGCATGGACTTGGACCCAAGCCCAGCTGGCGCGTGCTTGCCATGAGCACATGCCTGTGCTGTGGGTGCATTGGCAAAACCACACCTTGTTTGCTTCGCCGTTTGCGCGTGCAGGGAGAGCCTTGGCTTTGTCCGTGGCGACAAGTGGGGCGTTGGTGTTGTTGTGGCAAAGCTTGGCAGGTTGGGCCGCTTTGCCCTCTAGCCGGTGGGCTCAGCGCCAGCTTCAGGTCCGGGTCCAGACACGCCAACAGGTTGACCAACAGGCCCAAGCGGTGGGCGCGCTGGCCGCCATGGAAAGGCTGCGGCAAGTCGCGCTAGACCAGCAGGCTCAAATTGATGAGCAGGTTTTGGCATGGCCTAATTCCGCGCTGCGTTTGTCCTTGCTCAACCAAATGCAGCAAATGGCGCAGCAAAGGGGCTTGCACGTGCGCCATTTAAGGTCCCTGCACGAGCCTGCGCAGCATGGCTACGAGGGCAGTGCCGTTCATTTCAGTGTGCTTGGCACAGAATGGGCCGTTCACGCCTACTGGCAGGCTCTTCAGCAACTGCTCCAAAACGGCGCCTGGACTTCCTGGGCCATTCGCTTACAACCCGACGGACAGTACAGTTTTGAAGGTCATTTGGCGCTGCTGTGGGATGCGCAAGATGCCATCACCGACACGGGCGTTGCTTTGCAGTGGCACGCCAGTGTCGCGGCTTCAGCAGCCGCGCAGCCTGTGGCTGTGCCGGTCCATGCGCATGTGCTGTCCGATCAAAGCCAAGCGCAAATGCGGGTGGTGGGGGCGGCGCAATCGACCCTGCCCGGCAATCCCGAAACCGCTTGGACCTGGATTCGGTCAGGCACAAGCGTGCATTTGGTTCGCCCAGGACAGCTCTTGGGCAGGGAGCACAGCAAGGTGGGATTCACAGACGCCCTTGGACTTCGGCTCAGTGCTGGCGCGGGCCAAGCAGATTCGCAGTTGGGCTGGGAGGTGGTGAAGCCATGAGACACGCCTCTTTTTGGACCGTTTGTGCATGGATGCTGGTGGCCAACGGGCCAGTGCAAGCCGCCGATGAGAAGCTGAAATGGACCTTTCAGAACATAGAAGTCAAAGCCTTGCTGCAATCTTTGGCCGAAATCGGTCAGCACAATTTGATTGTGGCCGATGGGGTCACAGGACCGATCAGCCTGCATTTGAAAGACATGACGTGGCGCGAAGCATTGAACGTGGTGGTGCAGTCGAAAGGTCTGGTGGTCACAGACCAACAGGGTGTGTTGTGGATCAGTGCGCGCAGCGATGCCTCTGAGGGTTTGCAAGCATTGGCCATCTCCTTGAAGTACGCCAAGGCCGCTGACATTGCGCAGCGCTTGCAGTCAGCCAGTGCCGGTGTGGTGGGGCAGCGCTGGCTCAGTGCCCGGGGCACCGTCATGGCCGAGCCTAGAACCAACCAGTTGTTTTTTTTGGACACACCGACAGCGCTGAAACAAATCAAAGATGTCATTCAATGGCTCGATATTCCGGTTCGTCAAGTGATGATCGAGGCGCAAATCGTGGAAGCTGAAGAGCAGTTTGGTAAATCTTTGGGCGTGCGATTGGGCGGTGCATTTGCCAGCAATTTTGCAGCGCCTTTTGCAGCCACGGCCAAACCCGTCCAAATGGCTTTGGGCGGTCAGGGCTTGGCGGGAGGTGGCGGCATCCAACCCAGTTATTGGCTCAATTTACCCGCTGGCCCGGCCGGTCAGGCACTTTACCCGCCCGCCAGTTTTGCCGTGTCACTGTTCAATGCGGCCGCCAATCAGTTCTTGAATTTGGAAATTTCAGCCTTGGAGGCGGATGGTAAGGGCAAGGTCATTGCCAGCCCGCGGGTGGTTACCGCCGACCAAACCAAGGCCTTGATCGAACAAGGCACCGAGCTGCCTTATCAAGTCAGCAATGGCAACGGCGCGGCGTCCATCGCCTTTCGCAAAGCCAACTTGAAACTGGAAGTCACCCCTCAAATTACCCCAGAAGGGGCGGTGGTCTTGGAGTTGGACATCGCCAAAGACAGTGTCGGGCAAGTCACTAGCGCGGGCTATGCCATCAATACCAAGCATGTCAAAACCCAGGTCTTGGTGGACAACGGTGGAACAGTGGTCATTGGCGGTATTTTGGAGTCGGCAGACAAACAAGATGAAGCCCGTGTGCCCGGCTTGGCCAGCTTGCCAGGCATTGGCCACCTGTTTCAAAGTGAGCAGTTGACGCAGCGTAAAACAGAACTTCTCATCTTCGTCACCCCCAGGGTTTTGGCCGAAACCGTGCCCCGTGCCGCCTCGAATACACTTAGGGCCTCTAACGTACCTTGAATTTCTTCTTTTGCTCATTATTTTTGTTGGCCTCCCGGGATCTGGCAAAACGACCATCGGCAGACAGATGGGGCGTCGCTTGGGCCTGCCTTTTTTAGACTCAGACATCGTCATCGAGCAGCGTTTGGGCTGCTCCATTCGCGAGTTTTTTGATCGAGAGGGCGAAGAGCGCTTTCGCGACATTGAGCAAAGTGTCATAGACGATTTAAGCAAACACCACCACGGCGTGTTGTCCACCGGTGGTGGTTCGGTGTTGCGTGAGGCCAATCGCCAGCATTTGCGAGCACGTGGCAAAGTTGTTTATTTGCGTTCTTCACCCGAAGAAGTGTTTCGCCGGCTGAAACACGATTTGCAAAGACCGCTGTTGCAAGTCAATGACCCGCTTGAAAAATTGCGCACCTTGTACCAAGCGCGTGATCCCTTGTACCGCGAAACGGCCCACTATGTCTTTGACACAGGCCGTCCCAGCATCAACAAATTGCTCAACAGCATCATTGGCGAGTTAGACCTTCAGGGTTTTGACACCCACACCTCACATCATCCTTGACGCAGTTTATGAACAGCACGACGCAGCAGCCGGAAGTGGTCCGAATTGACTTGGCAGACCGAAGCTATGACATTCTCATTGGTCAAAATTTGCTGGCGCATTCGGCCAGTTATGCCCATTTGCCCAAAGCTGCTGCAGCGCTGATTGTGAGCAACACCACCGTGGCGCCCTTGTACGAGGCTGCTCTCAAGCAGGCCTTGTCGGCCCACTACCAAGTCATTCACACCGTGCATTTGCCTGACGGCGAAGCACACAAAGATTGGGTCACCTTGAACTCGATTTTTGACACCTTGTTAGGACAAGCTTGCGATCGCAAAACTGTCTTGTTTGCACTGGGCGGTGGCGTGGTGGGTGACATGACGGGCTTTGCTGCCGCCAGTTTCATGCGCGGCGTGCCCTTTGTGCAAGTCCCCACCACGTTGTTGGCACAAGTTGATTCATCGGTGGGTGGTAAAACGGCCATCAACCACCCAATGGGTAAAAACATGATTGGCGCGTTTTACCAACCACAACGTGTGGTCTGCGATTTGGCGGTGTTGCAAACTTTGCCAGCGCGCGAGGTGAGTGCCGGCTTGGCTGAAATCATCAAGTACGGCCCCATTGCCGACATGGCATTTTTTGATTGGATTGAGGCCAACGTCCAAAGCCTGAAAGCCTGCCAACCCTCCGTCATGGCACATGCGGTCAAACGCAGTTGCGAAATCAAAGCCCACGTGGTGGGGCAAGACGAACGTGAAGCGGGTTTGCGCGCCATTCTGAATTTTGGCCACACCTTTGGTCACGCCATCGAGGCCGGGCTAGGTTACGGTGAATGGTTGCACGGCGAGGCGGTGGGTTGCGGCATGGTCATGGCGGCGCATTTGTCTGAAGCCTTGGGTCTCATTGATGCCAGCTTCGTGGCCAGATTGACGCGCTTGATTGAACAAGCCGGCTTGCCTATCAAAGGTCCCATATTAGACAGCCACGACAACGCAGGCAAATACCTGGCACTGATGTTGCACGATAAAAAATCGGTGGCCGGTGACATTCAATTCGTCTTGATTGAAGGCCCAGGTAAAGCCCGTGTGAGTGCCGCACCTGAAGCCATGGTGCGTGCTGTGATCGATCGCTGCTGTGCTTGAAGCCTACGCTTGTCACGCCGATCAATCGCGTGGGCGTCGTCACCCCGAAGTGCCAGCGCCTACGCGCAACGATTTTCAGCGCGACCGCGACCGCATTGTTCATTCCACCGCGTTTCGGCGCTTGGTTTACAAGACGCAGGTTTTTTTAAACCATGAAGGTGATTTGTTTCGCACCCGGCTCACGCACTCTCTAGAAGTTGCGCAGCTGGGGCGCTCTATTGCCCGGGCCTTGGGCTTGAACGAAGACCTGGTGGAAGCCGTTGCGCTGGCGCATGACTTGGGTCATACGCCGTTTGGCCACGCAGGGCAGGACACTCTGAACGAGTGCATGCAAGCCTATGGCGGCTTTGAGCACAACTTGCAAAGTTTGCGGGTGGTTGATCATTTGGAGGAGCGCTATCCAGAATTCGATGGTTTGAATCTCAGCTTCGAAACGCGCGAAGGTATTTTGAAACACTGTGCGCAGCGCAATGCGCTGCTGCTTGAGGCACAAGAGCCTGGTGGTGTGGCGCATCGTTTTTTGAAGGGCACGCAGCCCAGTTTGGAAGCGCAGTTGTGCAACCTGGCCGATGCCATTGCCTACAACGCGCACGACATCGACGATGGCGTGCGCTCGGGCTTGCTCACTCTTTCGCAAATGGACGACGTACCTTTGTTTGCGCATTACAAGTCGATCACGCTGCAGCAGCATCCTGGTTTGGCCGATGCCGCCAAAGCCAGGCGCTTGCTCTATGAAACCATTCGCCGCATGTTGAGCGATCAGGTCTACGATGTGATCGACACCACACGTGCCAAGTTACAGCAACATCGGCCTCAAAGCGCAGACGAAGCGCGCTTGGCTGGCCCCATGGTGGCTTTTGGCGCGCAGATGGCCGAGCAGGTCAAGGTGATGAAATCCTTTTTATTCAAACACCTTTATCGCCATCCGCAAGTGATGGACACCACATCCCATGCGCAAGTGGTGGTGCAGGAATTGTTTGACGCATACCTCAGCGCACCCCATGAAATGTCGTCCGATTTTGCTGCGCGCGAAGAAACGCCCCGTGCGGTGGCCGATTACATTGCCGGCATGACCGATCGTTTTGCGGCCAAAGAACACGAGCGCCTCACAGGGCGCCGGTTGCTGGCATGAGTCAGACAGATGTGACGGGCAGTCACAAGTCGCAAGCGGCGGCATTGATTGTGATTTTTTCTGGCGTGGTCGCGGCTTTGCAAATTGGCAAATTGCCGCCAGCTCTGCCGGCGCTCAGTCAAAGTTTGAATTTGAGCTTGATGCAATCAGGCTTCCTGCTGTCTTTGGTTCAACTGGCGGGCATGAGCTTGGCCTTGGTGGTGGGTTTGTCGGCCGATGGTTTGGGTCTGCGTCGGAGCATGCTGACCGGTTTGGTGGTCTTGGGTGTGGCCAGTGCCATGGGCGCATTGGCTGAAAGCGTGACGGCGTTGATGGCTTGGCGCGCCGTCGAGGGTTTCGGTTTTTTGTGGGTGACTTTGCCCGCACCAGGACTCATTCGAAAATTGGTCAATGCGCAACAGGTGCGCAAACTCCTAGGTTATTGGGGTGCTTACATGCCGGCAGGCACGGCACTTACTTTGCTGGTTGGCCCGCTGTGGTTGCCTGCATTGGGCTGGCAAACTTGGTGGTGTTTGTTTGCCGTTTTGTCGTGGGCCATGGCCTTGGTGTTGTGGCGCGTGGTGCCTCCAGATGCAGAGGCGACTGTGCCGGAGACGCTGGCATCGCCCGCACTGGCTTTGGCGTCATCAGGGGCATTGCGTGTGGCATGGCCTCAGCGCCTGCGGGAAACCTTGACAGCGCCAGGCCCCTGGCTGGTGGCCCTGTGCTTTGCCATGTACTCGGGGCAATGGTTGGCGGTGGTGGGTTTCTTGCCATCCATTTACACGCAGGCGGGTTTGTCTGGTGCCACTTTGGGGGTGCTCACCGCATTTGCAGCAGCCGTCAACATGGGGGGCAATATGGCCTCGGGTCGATTGTTGCAAAGAGGCCTTCACCCCAGTTTGTTATTGGGCATGGGCTTCATGGCCATGGCCTTGGGTTCGTTCGTGGCATTTTCTGAATGGACTGTATCGGCCCCATGGTTGCGTTACCTCGGGGTGTTGTTGTTTTCCTCTTTCGGCGGTTTGGTGCCGGGTACTTTATTTTCTTTGTCGGTGCGCTTGGCACCGCATGAACGCAATGTGTCCACCACGGTAGGTTGGATGCAGCAAGGTTCTGCGGCAGGCCAGTTTGCCGGGCCACCCGCTGTGGCTTGGTTGGCCTCGCTGGTGGGTGGATGGCAGTGGACTTGGATGGCCACAGGGCTGTGTTGTGTCGGTGGTTGTCTCTTATCGGTCTTGATTGCTCAAGCTTTGAATGTGCAAAAGGAGTCTGTATGACACAGGTCAGTGCAGAAGTGATGGTGCAAGACACCTTGCGTTGGTTAGAGCGCGCTGTCATTGGTTTGAATTTGTGCCCATTCGCCAAATCGGTGTATGTCAAAGGACAGGTGCATTGCGCCGTCAGTGGGGCCGCTGATCTGGAAGCGCTGCGCGACGATTTGCTCAATGAGTTGCACAACTTGGTGGCGCTAGAGCCTTCTGTGCGAGACACCACCGTCTTGGTGGTTCAAAATCTATTGCAAGATTTTTACGACTACAACGACTTCTTGAATGTGGCTGATGATTGCTTGTTGGCGCTGAATTTAGAGGGCGTCATTCAAATTGCCAGTTTTCATCCGCATTACCAATTCGCAGGCACCGATGAAGACGACATCACCAATTTCACCAATCGTTCGCCTTACCCCACCTTGCACCTTATTCGCGAAGCCAGCATTGACCGAGCTGTGGCGGCGTTTCCCAACGCAGAAGACATTTTTGAAACCAACATGACCACCATGAACCAATTGGGTTTGCAGGGTTGGCAAGATTTGAACGTGGGGCCTTCATTGGCGCAGAATGACACAGATGAAAAAAAATAACACCCCATTAGACGTGGCCAAACCGCTGGACCTTGACCTGCGTCCTGGCCAATCCATTGAGTTGCTGAAAGAGCTGCACATCCTCACGCGTGAAGGCAAGCTGAACCAAGACTCGCGTCGCAAACTCAAACAGGTTTTGCATCTGTTCCAGTTCATTGAAAAGATTTTGAAAGAATTGTCGGCGGAAGATGCGGTTAAATTGGCCGAGCAGACCGGTGTGCCACAAGGTTTGACGATGGCAGACCATGGTGCCGGCAAGTCTTATTTGGGCTTCATCGTGTATGACTTGTTCTTCAAAGCTTTGTCGCAAGGCCACATTTACGGCATTGAAACCCGCGCTGAATTGGTCGAGGCTTCCCGCGCTTTGGCGCAGCGTCTGGACTTTAAGCGCATGGTCTTCCTGAACACCTCAGTGGCTGAGTCGTCTCAGTCTGAGCAGATGCCTGCGCAAATCGATGTGGTCACAGCCCTTCATGCATGCGACACCGCCACCGACGACGCCATTGCCTTTGGCTTGCTGAAAAAAGCCCGAGCCATGGTCTTGGTGCCCTGTTGCCAGGCCGAAGTAGCGGCCAAATTGCGCCAAAACAAAGCCTTGAACCTGTCGCGCACGCCTTTGGCTGAGCTCTGGCGTCACCCCTTGCACACCCGTGAAATAGGCAGCCAACTCACCAACGTTTTGCGCTGCTTGTACCTAGAGTCCAAAGGCTATGCCGTCACAGTCACCGAACTGGTGGGATGGGAGCACAGCATGAAAAATGAACTGATCCTGGCCCGCTACACAGGTCGACCCAAAGCCGGCGCCGCCGATCACCTCCAAGCCCTCCTGGCCGAATTCGGCCTCACCGAAACCCTTGCATCGCGCTACCCTTAATTGGGGTCAGATCAACATTAATTCCTTTCGGGTTAGCATTCAGGCATGGCCCGTCAACCTCGTTTAGCCCTCCCTGGTTACCCGCATCATGTGATTCAGCGGGGGAATAACCGCCAACCCATCGTGCTCGACGAGGCCGATCGCAAAATGCTTTACAGCTTGTGGCTCGAAGAGTCTCAGCGTCACAAGGTGTCGGTCAACGCATATGTTTTGCTGGACAACCACTTTCACATGCTGCTCACGCCGCCCAGCGACGAGGCCATGTCTTTGATGATGCAATCGGTCGGGCGCAGTTATGTCCGTTATTTCAACAAACGGCACAACAGAAGTGGCACCTTGTGGGAAGGGCGTTACAAGTCATCGGTCATTGATTCGGAGGCGTACCTCCTGACGTGCATGGCCTACATTGACTTGAATCCGGTCAGGGCCGGCGTGTCGGACACTGCCCCAGCGTTCAATTGGTCCAGCCACAAGCACCTGATTGGCCAAAAAATCGACAAATTGGTGACACCGCACGCACTTTATTGGGGCTTGGGCAATACCCCATTTTCTAGAGAAGCGGCTTACGCTGAGTTTGTCGCAGCGGGCTTGTCTGCTTCTATTCAAAAAAACCTGACCGATTCGGCCTTGAAGGGTCGAGTGGTGGGGCGGCCTGAGTTTTTAAAGTCTTTGCAAAAGACCACCCAACGTCAAATCCTGCCGCAAAAGGCTGGCAGGCCATTCAAAAAACCTCAATAAAGCGACAAAAAGGCCTGAAAGTGGCTGGAATTGACGATTTTCATCCGTTATTTGATCTGTCCCCAATTAATTTGCTTTGCTAATTAATCCAAATTAATGTTGATCTGACCCCAATTATTTTTCTTGGCATTTTTGTTGCAATGCAATATGCTCTGTTTCCCGCGAAATATCTCTAGGAGAGCGCCATGACTTCGGCTGCCGAAAAATCATCTTTGCAACAAACGGGTCTGTACGACCCAACTCAAGAACACGACGCTTGTGGTGTGGGCTTTGTGGCTCATATCAAAGGTGCCAAAACGCACGCCATCGTGACGCAAGCGTTGAAGATTCTTGAAAACTTGGACCACCGGGGTGCGGTGGGTGCCGATAAGTTGATGGGTGACGGCGCGGGTATCTTGATTCAGTTGCCAGATGCTTTGTACCGTGAAGAAATGGCCAAGCAGGGCGTCACTTTGCCAGCACAAGGCGAGTACGGCGTGGGCATGGTGTTCTTGCCGAAAGAGCATGCGTCACGCATGGCTTGTGAGCAAGAGCTTGAGCGCGCAGTGAAGGCCGAAGGCCAAGTCTTGTTGGGCTGGCGCGATGTGCCAGTGAACCGTGACATGCCCATGTCACCTACCGTGCGCGAAAAAGAACCTATCCTGAAGCAGATTTTCATTGGCCGTGGCGCCGATGTGATTGTGCAAGACGCCCTCGAGCGCAAGCTGTACGTCATTCGTAAAACAGCCAGTGCAGCCATCCAAAACCTGCAACTCAAGCACAGCGATGAGTACTACATCCCCAGCATGTCCAGCCGTACCGTGGTGTACAAAGGCTTGCTCTTGGCTGATCAAGTTGGTACCTACTTTCGCGATTTGGAAGACGAGCGTTGCGTATCAGCTTTGGGCTTGGTGCACCAACGTTTCTCTACCAACACTTTCCCAGAGTGGCCTTTGGCGCACCCCTACCGCTATGTGGCGCACAATGGTGAGATCAACACCGTCAAGGGCAACTACAACTGGATGAAGGCGCGCGAAGGCGTGATGTCTTCGCCTGTGCTCGGCCCCGATTTGCAAAAGCTCTATCCCATCAGCTTTGCGGGTCAATCTGATACCGCTACGTTTGACAACTGCTTAGAGTTGCTCACCATGGCCGGTTACCCCATCAGCCAAGCCGTGATGATGATGATTCCCGAACCATGGGAAAACCACAACACCATGGACGAGCGCCGCAAGGCCTTCTATGAATACCACGCCGCCATGCTTGAGCCATGGGACGGCCCCGCTTCGATTGTGTTTACCGATGGTCGTCAAATTGGCGCCACCTTGGACCGCAATGGTTTGCGTCCTTCACGCTATTGCATCACCGACGATGACATGGTCATCATGGGTTCTGAAACCGGCGTGTTGCCTATTCCAGAAAGCAAAATTGTTCGCAAATGGCGCCTGCAGCCCGGCAAAATGTTCCTGATCGATTTGGAACAAGGCCGCATGATCGACGACGAAGAACTCAAGTCGAACTTGGCCAGCAGCAAGCCTTACAAGCAGTGGATTGAAAACTTGCGCATCAAGTTGGATGACGTCAAAACAAGCACGGCAGAAGCGCCTACATCCAAAGAATCATTGCTCGACCTGCAGCAAGCTTTCGGCACCACCCAAGAAGACATTAAATTCTTGTTGGCACCCATGGCGCAAGCTGGCGAAGAAGCCTTGGGCTCCATGGGCAACGACAGCCCCTTGGCTGTGTTGTCCGACAAAAACAAACCGCTGTACAACTACTTCAAGCAGCTGTTCGCGCAGGTGACCAACCCACCAATTGACCCGATTCGCGAAGCCATCGTGATGTCTTTGGTGTCCTTCGTGGGTCCCAAGCCCAACTTGCTCGACATCAACCAAGTCAACCCGCCCATGCGCTTGGAAGTGAGCCAGCCTGTGCTGGACTTCAAAGACATGGCCAAACTGCGCAACATTGAGCAGTCCACACAGGGCAAGTTCAAGAGCGCGACCTTGGACATCACGTACCCCGCTGCTTGGGGTCGTGAAGGTGTTGAAGCCAAACTGGCTTCCTTGTGCGCAGAAGCTGTCGACGCCATCAAAGGCGGCAACAACATTCTGATCATCAGCGACCGCGGTGTGTCACCCACGCAAGTGGCCATTCCCGCCTTGTTGGCACTGTCTGCCATTCACCAACACTTGGTGCGCGAAGGTTTGCGCACCACAGCAGGCTTGGTGGTAGAAACAGGCACAGCCCGCGAAGTGCATCACTTTGCCGTTTTGGCCGGTTACGGTGCAGAAGCCGTTCACCCCTACCTCGCGATGGAAACTTTGCAAGCTTTGCACAAAGAGTTGCCTGGTGATTTGTCTGCCGACAAAGCCATTTACAACTACGTCAAAGCGGTGGGCAAGGGCCTCTCCAAGATCATGTCCAAGATGGGTGTCAGCACCTACATGTCTTACTGCGGTGCGCAGTTGTTTGAAGCCATTGGCGTCAACACAGAAACTGTGAACAAATACTTCACCGGCACACCGAGCCGTGTTCAGGGCATTGGCATTTTTGAAATTGCCGAAGAAGCTTTGCGCATGCACAAAGCAGCGTTTGGCAACGACCCCGTGTTGGCCACCATGCTCGATGCAGGCGGTGAGTACGCATGGCGTGCCCGCGGTGAAGAACACATGTGGACACCCGATGCCATTGCCAAGTTGCAGCACAGCACCCGTGCCAACAACTGGAACACGTACAAAGAATACGCACAGATCATCAACGACCAAACCAAGCGTCAAATGACATTGCGTGGTTTGTTTGAATTCAAGATCGATCCTGCCAAAGCCATTTCGATTGATGAAGTAGAACCCGCCAGCGAAATCGTCAAACGTTTTGCTACAGGTGCTATGTCTTTGGGCTCGATCTCAACAGAAGCACACGCCACATTGGCCGTTGCCATGAACCGCATTGGCGGCAAGAGCAACACCGGTGAAGGTGGTGAAGACTCCGCACGTTATCGCAACGAACTCAAAGGCATCCCTATCAAAAAGGGCGAGACTTTGAAGAGCGTGATTGGTGCCAAAGAAGTGGAAGTCGACATGCCCCTCGAGGCTGGCGATTCCCTCCGCTCCAAAATCAAGCAAGTGGCGTCTGGCCGCTTCGGTGTCACCGCCGAATACTTGCACAGCGCTGATCAAATTCAGATCAAGATGGCGCAAGGTGCCAAGCCCGGTGAAGGCGGTCAATTGCCAGGCGGCAAAGTGTCCGACTACATCGGCAAGTTGCGTCACTCTGTGCCTGGCGTGGGTTTGATTTCTCCTCCCCCACACCACGACATTTATTCCATTGAAGATTTGGCCCAGCTCATTCACGACTTGAAAAACGTGGCGCCGCACAGCGACATCAGCGTCAAGTTGGTGTCTGAAATTGGCGTGGGCACCATTGCCGCAGGCGTGGCCAAGTGCAAGAGCGATCACTTGGTGATTGCCGGCCACGACGGTGGCACTGGCGCATCGCCTTGGTCTTCTATCAAGCACGCTGGCAGCCCCTGGGAAATTGGTCTGGCTGAAACACAGCAAACCTTGGTGCTGAACCGCTTGCGCGGTCGCATCCGTGTGCAAGCCGACGGTCAGATGAAGACCGGCCGCGACGTGGCCATTGGCGCGTTGCTGGGCGCAGACGAGTTTGGTTTTGCCACGGCACCGCTGGTGGTGGAAGGCTGCATCATGATGCGCAAGTGCCACTTGAACACTTGCCCCGTGGGCGTGGCTACGCAAGATCCTACTTTGCGTAAAAAGTTCTCTGGCAAGCCAGAGCACGTGGTCAACTATTTCTTCTTCATTGCCGAAGAAGTACGTCAAATCATGGCGCAGTTGGGCATCAAGAAATTTGACGACATGGTGGGTCGTGCTGATTTGCTCGACACACGCAAAGGCATTGAGCACTGGAAATCCAGTGGCCTCGATTTCAGCCGTTTGTTGGCTGTGCCTGATGTACCGGCCGACGTACCCCGTCGCCACATTGATGTGCAAGACCACGGCTTGGACAAAGCTTTGGACAACGTGCTCATTGCCAAGAGCCGCGCCGCCATCGACAAAGGCGAGAAGGTGCAGTTCATGGAAGTGGCCCGTAACGTCAACCGTTCTGTGGGCGCCATGCTTTCAGGCGCGGTGACCAAAGTGCACCCAGAAGGTTTGCCAGACGACACCATTCGCATTCAACTTGAAGGCACCGGTGGTCAATCCTTTGGCGCGTTTGTGGCCAAGGGCATCACGCTGTACCTCATTGGTGAAGCCAACGACTACACCGGCAAAGGTTTGTCAGGCGGTCGCATTGTGGTTCGCCCAAGCCTCGAGTTCCGCGGCGTGGCCAGCCAAAACATCATTGTGGGCAACACCGTGATGTACGGCGCTACCACTGGCGAAGCATTCTTCGCAGGTGTGGGCGGTGAGCGTTTTGCAGTTCGTTTGTCTGGCGCCACCGCAGTGGTGGAAGGCACGGGCGACCACGGTTGTGAATACATGACCGGCGGTACCGTGGCGGTGCTGGGCAAGACCGGACGCAACTTCGCGGCCGGTATGAGCGGCGGCGTGGCCTACGTTTATGACGAAGACGGTCAGTTCGCCAGCCGTTGCAA
>ERZ1034361.313-NODE-313-length-34373-cov-6.582109_pt1 | contig 34373 bp, 34 predicted proteins | sample MGYA00520617_ERZ1034361 | MGnify/ENA primary metagenome ERZ1034361 (study PRJEB33736, sample SAMEA104284507) | Azolla filiculoides | biome: Urban; feature: Water surface; material: Ditch water | place: Netherlands | collected 2015-10-28 | depth 0-0.1 m ...
CGTGAACCGGGTCAGGTCCGGAAGGAAGCAGCCCCAGCGACTGAGGCAAGTGCCGGGGGTCAGGCTCGCCACCTTCTCTTTTTGCAGATCCTTTCATGAGCTACCAGGTCCTCGCGCGCAAGTGGCGCCCGAAATCGTTTGAGTCCCTGGTGGGACAGGATGCTGTTGTGCGCGCTCTAACGCACGCACTGGATGCGAATCGGCTGCATCACGCCTATCTGCTTACCGGTACTCGCGGAGTCGGTAAAACAACCATCGCCAGAATTTTGGCTAAGGCATTGAACTGTGAACAGGGCGTTTCATCCAAACCCTGTGGTGTGTGCTCAGCCTGCCAGCAGATTGATGCGGGCCGTTTTGTTGATTACATCGAAATGGATGCCGCCTCGAATAGAGGCGTTGATGAAATGGTGCAGCTACTCGAGCAAGCCACCTTTTTGCCGAGCGTAGGTCGATATAAAGTCTACATGATTGATGAAGTTCATCAGCTCACTGCGCATGCCTTTAATGCCATGCTTAAAACGCTGGAAGAGCCCCCAGCTCACGTCAAATTTATACTAGCAACGACTGATCCACAGAAGATTCTGGTAACGGTACTGTCGCGTTGCCTGCAATTTAACTTGCGTCAGGTATCGCCCCCACAACTTTCATCGCACCTTGAGCATGTGCTTGCCGGCGAAGGAATCGCCCCAGACATTAAAGCGCTTGAGCTGATTGCGCGTGCTGCTGGAGGGAGTGTCCGTGATGCGCTTTCACTGCTGGATCAAGCTATTGCCCATGGTGGCGGCACGGTTCAAGCTGATCAAGTCTCGCAGATGCTGGGTACTTCAAATATATCCCGTATGTTGGGCGTATTGAGCGCATTAGTTCAAGGCGATGTGACCGCTGTTCGTGAGCAAACATCTCAAATGGCCGCAGGGGCACTTTCATTTGAGTCTGCACTCGATGATCTTGCACGCCTGGCTGTCTCGTTGCAATTAATGCAATTCGATGCCTCTGATGGTGCACAGGAATTCTCTTCGCTAGCTGAAGACGATGCGATTCAGTTACGCGATCTTTCTGCCCAATGCTCACGCACCTATGCGCAACTGATCTATCAGGTGGCGACTAAAGCACGTGGTGATTTACGCCTTGCGCCTGATGCAGCGCATGGGTTCCTGATGGCAATGCTGCGTTTGTTAGCGATTCATCCCGGACACGCCGCTGTTGTGCAACCGAAGATGACTTCTGGCGTTATTTTAGATTCAGTACCCGCTGTGCCGCAGGCGATCAAACCCATGCAGCACGATACTGCTCGTAAAGAAACGCCGCAAGCAGTTGTGCCTGCAGTGACGCCTAATGTGTCCGCGCCAGCTGAAGTCAAACAAGAGAGCACTGCTACAGATATTTCGGCAGAAAGCTGGCCACAGTTGGTCGATCGCCTTGGCCTTAAAGGGATGGCGCGTGAGTTAGCGCAACATAGCGCGTTTTTGTCCTTCAGCGAAGGTTTGATTACGTTGAACTTGCCGGCAACCCATCGTCAACTGTTGATGCCGGCCTCTGAGCAGCGTGTTACTCAGGCACTTTCAGAACTGCTGGGCACAGCCATTCGCGTGCGGTTTGACGTTGTTGAGCAGGTAGGGGTCACGGCGGCCGTATTGAAAAAGGAAGCCGCAGAGGAGCGCCAGAATAATGCGGTCGCTGCCATCGAGAGTGATCCGTTGGTTCAGGAACTGATTGATGTGTTTGACGCAAAACTGATTGATGGCTCTATTCGTCCTGTGACGGGTTGATTTCTTTAAATAAAAGAGGAGTTTCAAGATGCGCGGTATGGGTGGAGTGGCTGGTCTGGGTGGCTTGATGAAACAGGCGCAGCAAATGCAGGAACGGATGAAAAAGGCTCAGGAAGAGCTGGCCGATGTTGAAGTAGAAGGCCAAGCTGGTTCCGGCATTGTTAAAGTTACGATGACTTGCGCTCACTTAGTTCGTCGCATTGCAATCGATCCTGCCGCCATGGATGATCGCGAAATGCTGGAAGACTTGGTTGCTGCAGCCGTTAATGATGCCGTTCGACGGGTTGAAGAGACATCGCAAAGCAAGATGTCAGGTTTCACATCGGGACTCAATCTGCCGCCAGGCTTCAAATTGCCGTTTTAACGCGTGTCGGCAACCCTAGAAAGCTTGATCGAAGCACTGCGCTGTTTGCCGGGTGTAGGCCCGAAATCAGCGCAGCGCATGGCGTATCACCTGTTGCAGCATGACCGTGAAGGCGCTGCACGTCTTGGGTTTGCCCTGGATTCGGCCATTAACCGTATTCAGCACTGTGAGCGGTGTAATACCTATACGGAAACCCCTGTTTGCGATCGTTGCCAGTCGGATCGGCGAGATACCTCGGTTCTATGCGTGGTAGAAACACCGGTGGATCTGAACATGGTCGAGCAAACTCAGGCCTATAACGGACTTTATTACGTTCTGATGGGGCGGATATCACCGTTAGATGGGCTTGGGCCCAGAAACCTGCGTTTGGAGCAATTAGTAGCCCGCGCTAGCGATGGTTTGGTAAAAGAAGTAATTCTTGCAACTAATTTTACTAACGAAGGGGAGGCCACTGCACACTTTGTCAGTGAGCTTCTAAAGCGCCAGGGGCTTAAGGTTAGCCGGATTGCCCGAGGCGTTCCGGTGGGCGGTGAGCTTGAATTTGTTGATAGTGGGACCCTAGCCCAGGCATTAAGAGAGCGCCGACGGCTAGAATCCTGATTTTTCTTTGCGTATAATCATAGAATTAATTGAAGCCTGAACATTCTGGGGACCCGTCCATGAGCAATGAGCAGAAAATAGATCCCAGCCGTCGTCGGTTACTTGTAACCACAGCGGCTATTGGGGGTGTGGGAGCGGTCGCCGCTCTGGTGCCGTTCGTCAGCAGCATGCTGCCATCTGCCCGTGCCCGTGCGGCCGGCGCACCGGTAGAAGCTGATATCAGCAAACTCGAACCCGGTCAGATGATGGTGGTTGAATGGCGCGGCAAGCCCGTGTGGATTCTAAACCGTACGCCGGAAATGCTGGGCACTCTGCCAAAACTCAACGAAGCAGTCGCCGATCCTAATTCGGAAAAGCCGCAGCAACCTGAATATTGCAAAAACGAACATCGTTCGATTAAAGACAATATCTGGATCGCCATTGGTATCTGTACGCACCTGGGTTGCTCACCGTCATCAAAGTTCTCCGAAGGCGCTTCGCAAGGCATGCCGGGTGACTGGCTAGGCGGCTTCCTCTGCCCGTGCCACGGTTCCACCTTTGACCTTGCCGGCCGTGTCTTTAAAGACAAGCCCGCACCGACTAACCTCGAGATCCCGCCGCACGCCTACCTGAGCGATACGCGCCTGGTTATCGGCGAAAGCAAAGGAGCCTGACGATGGCCAGCAACAAGCATTACGACAAGTACAAGTCCAACGGTGGTGTTGGCGGCAATGTCCTCGAGTGGATTGATGCACGATTCCCGCTGACGTCGACGATCAAGAGTCACCTCACCGACTATTACGCGCCAAAGAATTTTAACTTCTGGTACTTCTTCGGTTCACTGGCACTGTTAGTGCTGGTTCTTCAGATTGTTACCGGTATTTTTCTGGTGATGAACTACAAGCCGGATGCCAATCTGAATGAAAGCGGCATTCCGATCGCCTTCGCCAGTGTGGAATACATCATGCGTGATGTTACTGGCGGTTGGCTGATTCGCTACCTACACTCGACGGGTGCTTCGGCATTCTTCGTGGTGGTTTACCTGCACATGTTCCGTGGCCTGCTGTACGGTTCGTACCGTCAGCCACGTGAGCTGCTATGGGTATTCGGCACGCTCATCTTCTTGTGCCTGATGGCCGAAGCCTTTATGGGCTACCTGCTGCCTTGGGGTCAGATGTCGTTCTGGGGTGCCCAGGTCATTATCAACCTGTTCGGCGCTATCCCGCTGATTGGCCCTGATCTGTCCACGCTCATCCGTGGCGACTTCGTGGTGGGTGATGCAACGCTGAACCGCTTCTTCTCGCTACACGTGATTGCCGTACCGCTGATCCTAATCGGTCTGGTTGCTGCTCACCTGGTAGCACTGCATGAAGTTGGTTCGAACAACCCGGACGGTATCGAAATCAAGGCGAACCTAGACGAAAACGGTAATCCACGTGATGGTATTCCGTTTCACCCGTATTACACCGTTAAGGATATTGTCGGTGTTGTCGCCTTCCTGTTCGTGTTCTCGATCGTAGTCTTCTTTGCACCAGAAGGTGGTGGCTACTTCCTGGAATACAACAACTTCTATCAGGCTGATCCGCTCAAGACGCCGTTGCATATTGCACCGGTCTGGTACTTCACACCGTTCTACTCGGTACTACGTGCCATCGTCTGGCCAATCCTCGGTATCGATGCCAAGTTCTGGGGTGTCGTCGGTATGGGCGCTTCGGTCGTGATTATTGCCTTCCTGCCTTGGTTGGATCGTAGCCCGGTGAAGTCGATCCGCTATCGTGGCCCGATCTTTAAGTCCGCGTTGACGATCTTCGTCATTGCTTTCTTCATCCTCGGCTATCTCGGTACGCAACCGCCGTCATACGTGGGCGAGAAGGTTTCACAAGTCTGTAGTTTGATTTACTTTGGCTTCTTCCTGCTGATGCCGTGGTATTCGAAGATCGATAAGTACACCATTCCGCCAGAGCGCGTGACGGATTAACAGGGTTGAAGATCATGAAAATGAAATCATTCTTTGCTGCACTCATCATGGTTCCGGCGCTGGCTTTTGCAAGCGGTGCCGAAGTTCACCTGGACAAGGCACCGAACCTGCAGGGCAACAATGCCGCCCTGCAAAATGGTGCGCGTTTGTTCGTAAACTATTGCCAGAGCTGCCATGGTGCATCGTTTATCCGTTACGAAAAGCTAATGGAACTGGGTTTGTCCGAGCAACAGATCAAGGACAACCTGATGTTTACTAGCGATAAGATCGGTGACACGATGAAGATCGCCATGCGTCCAGACGAAGCCAAGAAGTGGTTTGGCGCGACACCGCCTGACCTGACGCTGATTGCCCGTGCCCGCGCTTCTGAAGCCGGTAGCGGCGCAGACTGGCTCTACACCTATCTGCGTAGTTTCTACAAAGATGACGCCCGCCCGACTGGCTGGAACAACGTGGTGTTCGCTAACGTCGGCATGCCGAACGTTCTGTGGCAGCTACAGGGTATCCAGACGCTGGAAACCGTTAAAGAAGAAAACGGTACCGAGCATCACAAGCTGGTACTGTCGGAGCCGGGTCAGCTGACACCGGAGCAGTTCGACAAGCAGGTCGCCGACCTGGTTGGCTTCATCGTATGGATGGGTGAACCAGGCGCTGCCAACCGTAAGGCAATCGGCGTTGGCGTTCTGATTTTCTTGGCAGTTCTGTTTGTTTCTGCGTACGCGCTGAAGAAGAACTACTGGAAAGATATTCACTAAGTAATAACCACAGGCACCTTTAGGTGCCGGTAAGGTCGGGGTCGAGAGTATCGATCCCGATCTTTTTTAGAGGGCCTTGATCATGATGCATTTGTACTCGGGAACCGTTTGTCCCTTCAGCCACCGCTGCCGGATTGTGCTGTTCGAAAAGGGGATGGACTTCGAGATTCACGACATCGATCTGATGAACAAGCCAGAAGATCTGGCTGTGATGAATCCACATAACCGTGTGCCCGTTCTAGTCGAGCGCGATCTCATTCTGTATGAACCAAACATCATCAATGAGTACATTGATGAACGCTTTCCGCATCCGCAGCTGATGCCGCCAGATCCGGTACAGCGTGCTCAGGCTCGCCAGTTGCTGAACGGTATGGAGCGCGAGATTTTTTCGTTCATTGATCCCATCGAACGCAATCTGAAAACAGCTGACAAGGCGCGTAGTGAAATTCGCGATCGCCTGATTGAAATCGCACCGATCTTCAATAAGCAGAAACATTTGATGAGCGACGAGTTCTCGATGCTGGATGTGGCCATTGCGCCATTGCTCTGGCGTCTTGACCATTATGAGATCACATTGCCGAAAACTGCTGCGCCATTGTTCAAATACGCCGAGCGTATTTTTGCCCGTCAGGGTTTCATCGACTCGATGACGCCGCAAGAAAAAATCATGCGCAAGTAAGCCGGACGTGCTCTCGACTAAGCCATATCTAATCCGTGCATTGTGGCAGTGGTGCTGTGATGCCGGATTGACACCTTATCTAACGGTCTTTGTTGATGAGCATTGTCGTGTGCCACTTGATTACGTGCAGGATGGTTCGATAACCCTGAATCTGAGTCCGTCTGCAACCGGACAGCTCGATTTGGGTAATGAATGGATTACCTTGAGTGCCCGATTTGGTGGCGTGCCCCGCGAACTATTTTTCCCAATTGGTGCCGTAGTTGGCATCTTTGCGCGTGAAAATGGGGCGGGCATGGAATTCGCCTATGAGCCTACGGTTGAGCTCGTTCCAGCCCCATCGACCATTGAGGTACACCCAGCACTATCTGCCGTAGAGACTAAGCACGACGCTGTAGATAACGGGGGTGACAAATCCTCTCCAAAGCCATCTCGCCCGCCGCACTTGCAGCGCATCAAATAGCAAAGAGAGACACCATGGCCGCCGATGCAATGATTCTGTTTGCTCATGGTGCGCGAGATCCCGAATGGGCGCGCCCAGTTGAGGCTGTGGCTAAGCGATTACGTGAACGGTTTCCTGAACGATTGATCGAGGTCGCTTTCCTCGAGTTCATGAAGCCGACATTATCAGAATGCGTTGCGCAAGTTGTTGCATCCAAATCGAGTGCTGCAGATAGGCGTATTCACATATTGCCGTTTTTTATAGCCCAGGGCGGCCATCTGCGTAAAGAACTACCGGAAATGCTAGACGCCCTGCGGCAGGAGCACGAAGGCTGGGTCTTTGATTTATTGCCGCCTCTGGGAGAGCTGCCATCCGTTCAAACAGCGATGGCTGAGGCTATCTCAAGCCTCATCCCCTGATTTATATGGCAGCACGGTTAGTGCTGCTTAGGCTTGACGTAAAGGCTGGCGGCCATCGTAACCAGCAAGAAGGCCAGAACCACCATTAAAGATGCACCAACTGGGATGTGATAAAAATCCATCATCAGCATTTTGGCGCCGATAAATACAAGGATTGCCGCCAAGCCGAATTTGAGCAGGTGGAAGCGCTCCGCCATGCCGGCCAGCATGAAATAAAGTGCCCGCAAGCCCAGAACTGCAAAGATGTTTGAGCTCATCACGATGAACGGGTCAGTCGTGACTGCAAAGATGGCAGGGATTGAATCTACGGCAAACATGACATCAGTGACGCCGATGACGGCTACGACCAGGAAAAGCGGGGTATAGATCCGCGCTCCGTCTTTTATCAGCATGAGCGCGCTGCCATGGTACTCATGCGTGATGGTTAGATGATTATTCATCCATTTAAGCAAGCGGTTGTTCTTGAGATCGAGCTCTTCTTCTTCGGCAACCACCATTTTTACCCCAGTGTAGAGGAGGAAAAGACCGAAAATGTACATGATCCAGCTAAAGCGGGAAATCAGCCATGCCCCAACTAGAATCAGCAGGATTCTCAGAACGATCGCTGCGATGATGCCGATCATCAGCGCCTTTTTTTGTTGGGGAAGCGGTACTTTGAAGGCAGTGAATAACATCAGGAAGACAAATAGGTTGTCCACCGAAAGCGATTTTTCGATGATGTAACCGGTGAGAAATTCGCCTGCCTTCAGGTCGGCCAGCGCGCGCCCTTCCGATAGATCCAACGTAAACCACAGGCCAGCGCAGAAAACGAGCGCTAGGGCAATCCAGATTAGAGACCAGCGTAAAGCATCTTTGAAGCCAATGACCCGGCTGCCTTGCTGGCGCAACATCATGAAATCAGCACCGAGCGCAGCCGTTATAAAGATTATTAAAGCAACCCAGGCAAATGGCGAGTCAATATTAGGGATGGGGCTCAAAGGCATTGCAAATCCTAGGGAAGTTCATTGTCGCTAAGCTATTCGCAAGCGACCGTGGCAGAATTAAGTCTTTAGGCAGACATTTTGCCACGAACCCCGGATAAACGATGATGTCAGTACTTGAGTTTGCCATTTTGCCCGTAACGGCTTTTTCCCAGAACTGCACATTGATCTGGTCGCCCAGCAGCAAACACGGCGCGATTGTTGATCCCGGTGGTGATCTGGATCGCCTTGAAGCTGAGATAAAAAAACGGGGCGTGGTTCTTGAAAAAATTCTCATCACCCACGGGCATATCGATCATGCCGGGGGTGCTGCCGAATTATCCAAGCGCATGGGGGTGCCCATCGAAGGACCGCACAAAGACGATTTGTTCTGGATTGAGGGAATGCCGATGCAATCCAAACAGTTCGGGTTTCCGCATGCCGATGCCTTTGTCCCTTCCCGCTGGCTGGTCGATGGCGATTCGGTGACGGTTGCGGGGGAGACGCTGGATGTGATTCATTGTCCGGGCCATACGCCGGGGCATGTCTGTTTCTTTCATGCGCCGTCCCAACTCGCTTTGGTGGGCGATGTATTGTTCCAGCAATCAATTGGTCGAACAGATTTCCCCAAGGGAAATCATCAGCAACTGATCCACTCTATTCGTGAGAAGCTATTTCCACTGGGGGATGACGTGCGTTTTGTGCCTGGGCACGGCCCCATGTCTACTTTCGGAGATGAGCGCATGGATAATCCCTTTGTAGCGGATGGACAGCGTTAAAAAATCCAAAGTAACGGTGTTTGAGCTCGTTTTATCTCGAACTCTAGGAATTGCTCCCCCTCTGTTAGAATAATGACCAACGTAAAGACTCCAGGAATTAGCGCGATGAAAACCACTTTTCTCGACTTTGAGCAGCCGATTGCCGAACTGGAAGGCAAGATCGAGGAACTTCGCGCCATGCAGGACGAATCGGGCGTAGATATCTCGGAAGAGGTAGAGCGCCTGGCTGAGAAGAGCCGTACGCTATCGAACGATATTTACGCAAAGCTCTCGCCTTGGCAGAGTGCACAGGTTGCGCGTCATCCGCAGCGCCCGTACACCTTTGATTACATCGAGAATATTTTTACAGACTTCCATGAGCTACATGGAGATCGCGCATTTGCTGACGATACGGCTATTGTCGGTGGCTTAGCCCGTCTCAATGGAGAGCCTTGTGTCGTTATCGGCCATCAGAAAGGCCGCGACACCAAAGAAAAAATCTATCGTAACTTTGGTATGCCTCGTCCAGAGGGCTACCGTAAAGCGCTACGTCTGATGAAGCTGGCAGAAAAATTCGGTCTGCCGGTCTTTACCTTTGTCGACACCCCGGGTGCTTATCCGGGCATTGGTGCAGAAGAGCGCGGCCAGTCGGAGGCCATTGGGCGCAACCTGCTGGTTATGGCAGAGCTCAAGACTCCGATTATCGTCACGGTGATTGGCGAAGGTGGCTCCGGCGGCGCTTTGGCCATTGCGGTCGGTGATGAAGTGCTCATGCTGCAACATTCCACATACGCTGTGATTTCGCCGGAAGGCTGTGCCACCATTCTCTGGAAGAGCGCTGAAAAAGCCTCTGAAGCGGCAGAAATTATGGGTATTACAGCCGGTCGTCTCAAGTCGCTCGGCCTGATTGATCAGGTCGTTGAAGAAACGCCGGGTGGCGCGCATCGAGATGTCGTCGGTATGGCCAAAAACCTCAAGCAGGCGCTTGAGCAAGCCTTGGGTCGTGTCAGTGGCCTAGATCATGATGCGTTGGTACGTCGACGCATTGATCGTCTGATGGCTTATGGTGCCTTTGATGAGGTCGCTGCCTGAACCTTCGTTCAGAAGCCGCTTGAGTCCGCATGACAGCGGACACTGATCCCATCCTCAGCCAGCTGCGTGTTGCGCTGGGGGATTATTGTCAGCCCGGTCAAAAAATTTGTATTGCGCTCTCCGGCGGCATGGATTCCATCGTGCTTCTGCATGCCATGGCTCGCCTGCGGGATGAGACGCCTATTTCGTTGTTTGCATTGCATGTAAATCACGGCATTTCACCGCATGCCGGGAGTTGGGCAGAGTTTTGTCAGCAAACTTGTTTGGCGCTGAATGTCCCTTGTGAAGTGGCTGCGCTGGCACCATTAACGGCTGCAGGTACTGGGCTGGAACGCGCTGCGCGAGATGCGCGTTATGCCGTCTTTGCGGCAGCAGATGCGGATGTGCTCTGTATGGCGCATCATCAGAATGATCGGGCAGAAACGCTGCTGTTGAATCTATTTCGTGGGGCGGGCCTGCAGGGGCTGGCCGCAATGCCGAGCACCCGATTTTTAAGTGGCAAGTGTCTGATTCGTCCTTTTATAGATCTGCCACGATCAGAACTATTGGCGTGGGCAACGGCACAGAATCTGCACTGGATCGAAGACGAAAGTAACCTTAATCTGCATTTTCGCCGTAACTACATGCGCCATGTGGTTCTGCCTGCAATCAGCGCACAGTTTCCGGGGATAACGGCCGTTCTTGCTAGAACAGCGGCGCAAATGCAGGCGCAAACTAAACTGTTGGCACGTCTGGCTGAAGCGGATGCGCAATCCTGTCAGGACGAAGCAGGGCACCTGGTGGTGTCAAAATTGGCGTTGTTGCCGGATGAGGCAAGACTCAATGTGTTGAAACATCGTCTTAATGCGCTGGGTGTGCATATTCCCGCAGCGCGTCGGTTGGAAACCCTCTCTGAACAGCTGGTCAATGTGCGCCCGGATGCGGCGGTTTTTGTGCGCTTTGGAAAAACCGGTTGTCATTTGTGGCGAGATAAATTGTGGCTTGATGATGTGATGGGTGTCGCTTTGCCAGAAGAAAATGGCTTGCAGACAGGTGAAATGCAATGGCCAGATGGTCGGTTGATTATTAAACCCACGGTTCAGTCAGATATTGCGCCTGCTATGGTGTTTCGGGCTGTGGGGCAGGGGCTGCGATTCCAGCCGGCAGGGCGTTGCCGGAGCGTTTTGTCTGAACTGCTTCGGGAGCAAGGGGTGCCCGCCTGGGTTCGGCCACGATTGCCGTCGCTCTGGGTTGGGGGCGAACTGACCTGGGTGGCAGGGCTCGGGTGGTCAGAGGATGCAGAAATAAATAATCTGGTTCAGCTCACCTGGGTTGCGCAAGTCCAGCGAACTTTGTAGGCAGGGCGCTACACGAACCTGGAGCGCTTTCTGGCGGCTCAGAAGGGTTTTGCTTGATTTCCGGAATCCCGGAAATTAGTACAGCGGCACAGGCGCTGGCTTGTTAAAAACAACATAAAAATCAGTTGGTTAGGGTTGCGATATTGTTGTGAAAGTTTTGGCACGTTCTCTGCTAAATATGGTGTAATGAACAACGTGCTTAGTCGTTCATAACAAAGCAAGAAAGCACCTAAATTAACCAAAGGAGCGTTGGAATGAAAGCCATGAAAGTACTCGTCGCATCGATGCTTGCCGCTTGTTCTACCTGGGCAGCTGCGCAGCAACCGATCGTCATTAAGTTCAGCCACGTTGTAGCCAACGACACCCCTAAGGGTCTGGCTGCCGAATACTTCAAGAAAAAGGCCGAGGATTACACCAAGGGCCGTGTCAAGGTAGAGGTTTATGCCAACAGCACCTTGTACAAAGATAAAGAAGAAATGGAAGCGCTGCAGCTAGGTGCTGTTCAGATGTTGGCACCATCGCTGGCCAAATTCGGTCCTCTGGGTGTTAAAGAATTCGAGATGTTCGATTTGCCGTACATCTTTGATAACTATGACCAGCTGCATAAGATTACCCAGGGTCCAATCGGCCAGTCGATTCTGGCCAAGCTGGAGCCTAAGGGCATCCGTGGCCTAGGTTACTGGGATAATGGCTTTAAATCGTTCTCCGCCAATACGCCAATCAAACAGCCCGCTGATTTGAAGGGTAAGAAGATGCGTATTCAGTCGTCTAAAGTCCTTGAGGCTCAGATGCGCGCCCTGGGTTCTTTGCCACAGGTTCTGCCATTCTCCGAGGTCTATCAAGCCCTTCAAACCGGCGTAGTTGATGGTACCGAAAACCCGATTTCCAATCTGTATACCCAGAAGATGTTTGAAGTTCAAAAACATCTGGCTATGACTGAGCATGGTTACTTGGGTTATGCCGTTATCGTTAACAAGAAGTTCTGGGATGGTCTGCCTGCAGATGTCCGCGAACAACTTGAAAAAGCAATGAATGAGTCGACCGCCTTTGCTAACCGGATCGCTAAACATCAGAACGATCAGGATCTAGAAAAGGTCAAGAAATCAGGCAAGACAGCGGTATACAACCTGACGCCAGCTGAACGTGACGCTTTCAAGAAGGCCTTGTTGCCAGTTCATAAAGAAATGGCATCGCGTATTGGTCCGGATCTGCTGCAAGCCGTTAATGCAGAGCTGGCCGCACCAAGCAAAAAGAAATAAATACAGTTGCTATGAAGTAATCGATCGCCCTACATCAGTGGGGCGATCGTTTTGGAGAAAGACATGAAATTTCTTGATCGATTAGAAGAGTGGTTAATCACCTTCCTAATGGGTGGGGCAACGCTCATCATTTTTGCGGCGGTTATTCATCGCTATCTGACAGGGTTAGATATTCCGGGGCTGCAAGATTGGTTGCTCTCGTTCAGCATGGCTTGGGCGCAAGAGCTCACGATCATCATGTTCGTGTGGATGGCTAAGTTTGGAGCCGCTTATGGCGTGCGGACGGGTATCCACGTGGGCGTTGATGTCATGATTAATCGTTTGCCAGATGGCAAACGTAAATGGTTTATTAGCTTCGGGTTGCTGGCAGGTGCGTTGTTCACCGGCATCATTGCAACTTTGGGCTATCACTTTGTCATGGAAAACGGCTTGCACTATGCATGGCTGCATTACTGGGGTAAAGAAACAGGCGACCTGTTCGAAGGACCTATTACGCCGGATCTTGAGTGGCCAACCTGGATTGTCTACTCTGCAATTCCATTAGGCTCGGGTCTCATGTGCTTCCGTTTTCTGCAGGTCCTAGTGTCTTTCAATCGTACCGGCGAACTGCCTCATGTTGATCATGGCCATGTAGAAGGCCTGGATGAAGACACCGCAACGGATCCAATCGTTGGCCCAGGCAACAAAGCAGAAGACACGCCTTGGTTCCAGAATACAGAGGGTTTGTATCCGAAAGAGGTTAATAAAAACCAGGATTCCGATAAGAAGGAAGGGGGTGCCAAATGAGTACCTTAATCATTTTTGCCATCCTCACCGCGCTCATGCTCACGGGGATGCCGATTTCGATTGCGTTGGGCCTCACTGTTCTAACCTTTTTGTTCACCCTGACGCAGGTGCCGCTTGAAGCGGTAGCGCTAAAGTTGTTCACCGGGATTGAGAAGTTCGAGATCATGGCGATTCCGTTCTTTATTCTGGCGGGCAACTTCCTTACGCATGGTGGGGTTGCCAAACGGATGATCCGGTTTGCATCGGACATGGTTGGCCACTTCTATGGTGGTCTTGGCCTGGCAGGCGTGGTTGCTTGCGCTCTGTTTGCAGCTGTATCGGGTTCATCGCCTGCAACGGTGGTAGCGATTGGTTCGATTCTGCTGCCGGCCATGGTGAAAGCTGGGTTCCCTAACCGCTTTGGTGCCGGCATCATTACAACATCGGGTGCATTAGGGATCCTGATCCCGCCATCCATCGTCATGGTGATGTACTCGGTATCGACTAACACCTCGGTGGGCGCGCTGTTCATGGCAGGTGTCGTACCGGGCATCATGTTGGCAACGATGCTGGGTCTGACAACCTGGTACTTGGCACGCAAGAATGACTATCCCCGTTTGCCCAAAGCAAGCTTTGTGCAACGCATGAAGTCATTCAAGGAATCTATCTGGGGGTTGATGCTCATCGTCGTGGTGATGGGCGGTATCTATACCGGTATCTTCACCCCGACAGAAGCTGCTGCGATCAGTGCTGTGTATGCCTTCGTAATTGCTGTCTTTGTTTATAAAGACATGGGCTTGAAGGATGTGCCGCGTGTGTTGCTCTCATCAGCCAATATGAGTGCCATGCTGCTTTACATCATTACGAATGCGGTGCTCTTCTCGTTCCTGATGACGAGCGAAAGTATTCCGCAGGCGATGGCCGACTGGTTGTTAGACAAGGGTTTGGGCGTTATCACCTTCCTGCTCTTCGTGAACATTATCTTGTTGGTCGCCGGAAACTTCATGGAACCATCGTCCATCGTGTTGATCTTCTCGCCGATTCTGTTCCCGGTCGCGATGAAGCTTGGGATCGACCCGGTGCACTTCGGCATCATGATGGTGGTTAATATGGAAGTCGGTATGTGTCACCCGCCGGTAGGCTTGAATTTGTACGTGGCTTCCGGGATTACCAAGATGGGTATTACCGAGCTCACCGTGGCGGTATGGCCATGGTTGCTCACCATGCTGGTTTTCCTGGGAGTCGTTACCTATTGGCCGGGACTGAGCTTGTGGTTCCCTCGCATGCTAGGGATGGTAAGCTAGATCAAAGAACCCGGCGCAAGCCGGGTTTTTTGATGAGATAAACGCTGGACCAGATCACATAAATTTCGAACCGTTCACCATGCTGAAACAAAAAGCTTCCGCCAAAATCAAAGCGCGCTATGCCTTTGTCGGTGTCGTCGTTTTATGTGTTTTGATTGGTTATGGTGCGTATCGGAATATTTTCGATAAGACGATTGAAAAAGAGGCCGCACGTCACCGGCAGAATCTTGAAACCGTCAGTCTGTCCATCAATGCAACGTTATCGAAGTATGAAGAGTTGCCATTGGCGATCGCCAAAGATGCTCGAATTCATGCGGCATTAAGTCAGAAGTCGCAACCCGCTCAAATCGTAGCAGCCAATCAGTACCTTGCTGAAATCAACCAGATTCTCGGTACAGATACCATTTACATTATGAATCGGGATGGGCTGACGCTGGCCTCCAGTAATTGGGATCAGTCTGATAGTTATGTGGGAGATAACTATTCGTTTCGCCCGTACTTCACGGGTGCGATGCAGTCCGGGATTGGAAAGTTCTATGGCATTGGGGTGGCTTCCGGCAAGCCTGGCTATTACATCGCCTGCCCAGTCGTTATTGATGGCAAGACATTGGGGGTCATAACCATCAAGATTCGTCTTTCCGAGATTCAATCTGCGATTGGTGAGTTTAATGACTATCTGTTGGTCACCAATGAAGATGGCATCGTGATCTTGTCATCTGAAGCATCGCAGTTATACAAAGCGACTCGGGTTTTGAACGCAGACGCAATGGATCGAATCAAGGGGAGTCGGCAGTTTTCGGGTCAGCCGCTAAGCCCTTTTCAGTTTCACGGCGCATCACTGACGATTGATGATGACAACGAGCGTAAGTTGCTCAACGGTGAGTCTTATCTGGTGCAGTCCGTGCCGCTGGGTGAGCGGGGTTGGGACATCGTACAAATTAGTAGTACACGGGAAACAAGAACGATCGCCCTGGCCAGCTCCGTGGCGATTGGTTTTGCCGTAGGCTTTTTAATGATCTCGCTACTTAACTGGTACTACCGCAGAACGGCGCATCGAGAAAAGCTTGAAATATTTGCGAACATCGAAAGTCAGATTCAGGAACGCACTTTGGAGCTCACTGAAAAAATTCGTGACCTTGAAAAAGCTGAGACCATTCTCAAGAAGACCAGAGATGATGCAGTACAGGCTGGGAAACTTGCCGCGTTGGGTCAAATGGCGGCGGGGGTAACACATGAGCTGAGCCAGCCTTTGTCAGCCATACAGCTTTATGCTGGCAATACGAAGCGACTGCTCGAAAGCGGTAATTTGCCTATGGCCTTCGAGAACATTGATAGCATCAATGCGCTTGTAACGCGGGCAGGTGCCATTCTTTCGGAGCTTAAGACGCTGTATCGCAACGATGAAACGCGCGTTGAGCCCATCGGGCTTAACGCAATCATTCAGAATGCCGTGCTGGTGATGAATCCCTTTCTGCGCAAAGCCAATGTACGGCTTAACGTTTTAGGCCTAGACGACAAAGTCATGTCGTCGACAGGCAAGTTAGAGCAAGTCTTTATCAATCTGATGTCTAACTCAATTGATGCGCTAGCAGATTCATCAGAGGGCGTTATTGAAGTGCAATGTACCCGAGTTGGAAATAATGTCGTTGTGCGATATGCCGACAATGGGCCCGGCTTAGGCGATGCCGTGGCTGGTAAGATTTTTGAACCATTCTTTACGACTAAGCCTTCGGGCAAAGGACTCGGTTTGGGCTTGGCAATCAGTAAGTTTATTGTCGATGCAATTGGTGGGAAAATTGATTGCCGTAATTTGTCGTCGGGTGGACTAGAGTTCACCATTGTTTTGCGTCATGTGAGTGATTAAGTTTATGCGATTGAAAGATGCTGCTAATCGGGTCAAGGTTTACTTGATTGAAGATGACGATGCGATCCTTAAAAGTTGTGAGCAGGCACTAACGCTAGAGAGCTTTAGTGTCAGGACATTCAAGGACGCCACATCATTTTTGAATCTGGAACCGCGTCAGTTTCCGTATGTGGTCATTACAGACGTCAACCTCCCGGATGAGTCCGGCATTAGCCTGATGAATAAGGTGCTCGTCAAGCAGGCAGAGGTGCCGGTCATTATTATGACGGGACATGGTGACATCAACATGGCGGTAGATGCCATGAAAGAGGGTGCGTTCGATTTTATTGAAAAGCCATTCAGCTTTGACCGCTTGATCACTACTGTAAGAAATGCCGTTGAGAAGGCTGCCCTGCTTGATCAATACAACACGTTGGCGCGTAATACGGCAAAGCAAAGTTTCAATTTGATCGGGCAGTCCGAACGGCTTCTCAAGCTAAAACAACAGATCACCATGCTTGCCCCGACTGGGGTGGATATCCTGATTAACGGGGAGACGGGGACGGGCAAAGAGGTTGTTGCACAAGCTCTGCATCAGGAAAGCCGTCGCACAGGACCATTTGTTGCAATCAATTGTGCTGCGCTACCTGAGCATATCTTTGAGAGTGAGCTTTTCGGTCACGAGGTTGGTGCGTTTACTGGAGCGACCAAGCGTCGTATCGGCAAATTCGAATTTGCTAACGAAGGCACCCTGTTCCTGGACGAAATCGAATCTATGCCGCTGGGGCTACAGGCAAAACTACTGCGCTCTATTCAGGAGAGAACGATCCAACGATTGGGATCCAACGAATCCATCCCCGTATCCTGCCGGATTATTGCCGCTACAAAGACCAATCTTAAGGGTTTGTCTGATCAGGGATCGTTCCGCAGTGATCTCTATTTTCGGTTAAATGTCGTTAATCTTTATTTACCAGCGTTGCGGGAGATCTCCGAAGATATCCCTCTGATCTTTAATCATTACCTGGTTCGTTATCGAGAGAAATACGGATCACAGTCAGCAGACCTTTCCGAAAATGTCCTGAGGTATCTGGTTTCTCACCCGTGGCCCGGCAATGTTCGTGAACTAAAAAACTTTGCGGAGCGAGTCGCCGTCGGGATTCCATTTGCTGACATGAGTCAAAGTGGATCTGATGAAGAGCCTCTCACACTGGCTAAGCTTTTGGAACGTGCTGAAAGAGATGCTCTTGTGATGGCACTTCGACTGGCAAGTGGCAACGTGTCAGATGCGTCACAGATATTGGGAATTCCGGCAAAGACGCTATATGACAAGCTTGCGCGCTTATCTATTCAGGTGACCGATTTTAAAGTGCTTTCTTAGCCAATCAGCCGCGGTAGATCGTTGTCAACTTGTTATTATTGTCGAAAGATACGTTTAGGATAAAAAAGATGTTGCAGACTGTCTCACCGATGGAAGTCATTGCCACAATCATATTTGCGGTAGCGGTTCTTCATACCTTTTCAACGAAGTTCTTTGCGCAACTCGCCCATGTCCAACCAGCCCATGCTGGCTTCTGGCATCTGCTCAGCGAAGTTGAAGTGGTATTTGGATTCTGGGCGTTTATATTCATGTTGGTCGTTTTTTTCTTCATGGGACAAAGCGCTGCAATTGAATATGTGGAATCCAGAAACTTTACCGAGCCATTTTTTGTATTCGCCATCATGGTTATTGCAGCAAGCCGCCCGATTCTCAAGGCTGTTGAATCAATCATTAAATTCTTGGCTGGCGCGCTCCCTATCAATCGTCCGTTGGCCATGTTTTTCCTATGTCTGTCACTGGTGCCATTGATGGGCTCACTGATCACCGAGCCAGCAGCCATGACGCTGGGCGCGCTGATGCTCAGAGATAGCTTTTATCGTTACGGACTTTCCCGTCGGCTCAAATACGCAACGATTGCGGTCTTGTTTGTGAATGTGTCGGTAGGCGGCACGCTGACCAACTTTGCTGCGCCACCTGTTCTGATGGCAGCGGATGCATGGGGTTGGAGCTCACATTACATGCTCGTGAATTTCGGTTGGAAAGCCGCCTTGGCGGTTTTCTTTAACGCCCTGTTCGTCACCTGGTATTTCCGCAAGGAAATCGCTGCAAAGGGAAAAATACCCGAGTTGGCCCCGGATCAGCGCGTGCCTCTGGTGGTCGTGCTCGTTCACCTCGCGTTTCTTGCTGGTGTCGTTGCGTTTTCTCACCACCCAGCTGTGTTTCTTGGCCTGTTTCTGTTTTTTCTCGGATATACAGAGGCTTACAGCCGTTATCAGGATCGGCTTTTGCTCCGCGAAGCGTTGCTCGTTGCCTTCTTTTTGGCCGGGTTGGTCGTTCTCGGAGGCTTGCAGCAGTGGTGGTTGCAGCCGGCGATTTCAGATGTGGAACCCATGCCCATCTATTTTCTGGCAACTGCCTTAACCGCCATTACTGATAATGCCGCGTTGACCTACCTTGCATCCCTTATTCAGGGCGTTTCTGTGGAGTTTAAGCATGCTGTCATGGCGGGTGCCGTTACCGGTGGCGGTTTAACCGTTATTGCTAACGCGCCAAACCCCGCTGGTATGTCAATTCTGCGATCTGATTTCGAAGACGAGGCTGTTAGCCCGATGGGGCTTTTGCTGTCGGCCTTACCGCCTACATTTGTCGTTATCTGTGCATTCCTGTTTTTTGCGTAGCGGACTGTCCGTAGGGCGGTTTGGTGCATCGCACAAGCTGCCTTTCTGTTAAAATTCTCGTTTCCTTTCAACCTGCTGACAGAACTACGGAGTTTTTATGGCAATCCAACGCACCCTTTCCATTATCAAACCTGATGCCGTCGCCAAGAACGTTATCGGTCAAATCATCGCCCGCTTCGAAGGCGCTGGCCTGAAGGTTGTTGCCGGTCGTCTGGTGCATCTGTCGGCTGCTGAAGCTGGTCAGTTCTACGCTGTTCACAAAGAGCGTCCTTTCTTCAAGGATCTGGTTGAGTTCATGATTTCGGGTCCAGTATTCGTGCAAGTGCTCGAAGGTGAAGATGCCATCGCCAAGAACCGCGACCTGATGGGTGCAACGGATCCTAAAAAGGCTGCGCCAGGCACCATCCGTGCCGACTTCGCAGAATCGATCGACGCTAACGCTGTTCACGGTTCTGATGCGCCTGAAACTGCTGCTGTGGAAATTGCTTTCTTCTTCCCAGGCATGAACGTATACAGCCGCTAAGATTGCGCTAAAGCAGTAACGATGCAAAATCTGCTCGACCTCGATATGGCCGGGCTGAAAGCCTGGTTGGCCCAGATCGGCGAAAAGCCTTTCCGGGCCAATCAGCTTTTACGCTGGATCTATCAGCGCGGCGAAACTGATTTCTCCGCCATGTCAGACCTTGCGCGCGTATTTCGCGAGCGACTTCCGACCGTGGCAGAAATTCGTTTGCCAACCATTGTTTCAGACAAGATTTCTGATGATGGCACCCGTAAATTCCTGATGGATGTGGGCGTCAGCAATCTGATTGAAACCGTATTTATCCCCGAAACAGATCGCGGCACCCTCTGCATCTCAACCCAAGTGGGTTGCGCGTTGGATTGCGCTTTCTGTTCCACAGGTAAGCAGGGGTTTAACCGTAACCTGACGACCGCCGAGATTATCGGACAGCTCTGGCTGGCCAACCGCGCCCTAGGCTTTGATCCGGCGGGTGATCGCATCATTTCTAATGTCGTGATCATGGGCATGGGCGAACCCCTGGCTAATTTTGAGGCCTTGATACCGGCGTTGAACCTGATGCTGGATGACCATGCGTATGGGTTGTCTAGGCGCAGGGTCACGGTGTCCACCTCGGGTATTGTGCCGGCCATGGATCGTTTGCGTGAGGCCTGTCCAACAGCCTTGGCCGTATCGCTGCACGCACCCAACGATGCATTGCGCGACATATTGGTGCCGATTAACCAGAAGTATCCACTGGCCGAGCTCATGGCAGCTTGCAAGCGTTACCTGGATAAAGCGCCGCGTGATTTCATTACCTTTGAGTATGTGATGCTGGAGGGCGTTAACGATAGCCCGGCGCAGGCCAAAGAGTTGGTCGCACTGGTCAGCAAAGCCAAGTTCCGCTGCAAGTTCAACCTCATTCCATTCAACCCGTTCCCGGGCAGCCCTTATCGTCGTTCGCCGCGTGACCGCATTTCGGCCTTTGCCAATATATTGATTGGTGCCGGTTTTGTGACCACAACGCGCAAAACGCGCGGTGATGATATTGATGCCGCCTGCGGGCAGCTTGCAGGGCAGGTACAGGATAAAACCAAACGCACGCAACAAATGCCGCCGGTACGCACCGTAACGCAGCGAGGTACGCTGTGACATTGCATTCGTGGCATCTGTTCGCTGTAGCGTGTGTAACGGGCGTTGCCTTAACCGCATGCACGAGCACTAATCCGTCTTTACCTAATGAAGCTAAGCCCGTTGCGTCTGATCCGCAAAGTCGCGCTCGCGTGCACACCGAGCTGGCAGCGCTTTATTATCAGCAGGGCAGCATGAAAACGGCGCTGGATGAATTGGCTACCGCTACCAAAATTGATCCGCAGTATGCGCCGGCTTACAGCATGCTGGGGCTCGTTTATATGCAGCTGGGAGAGCAGGGGCCGGCGGATACGAATTTCCAGAAAGCAGTTGCTCTGGCGCCTAACGATCCTGACATCCGCAACAACTACGGCCTCTTCCTTTGTGACACACGGCAATATCAAAAAGGCCTGACACAGTTAGATGCCGCTTTGGTCAACCCGCTCTATAACACCCCGGTGCGTGCACTTGATAATGCCGCACGATGCGCCCAGGACATGGGAGATGCTTCATTGGCGAGTCGCTATCGCCAGCGGGCGGCGCGTTATGGTGCGGTTGTCGAAACCTCTTCTCAAAAACTTCAGTAACCGGTCGTCCGGAAAGTCTCATGCAAAACGAAAACAACCCAAATCCTCAAGCCGAAATCGAAATCCCTGTGCCATCTGTTGCTGATATAGAAGCCGTTGCCGAAGTCGCAGCGCCTACAGGTAATAGCCTGTCTGCAGCACGTGAGGCAAAGCGTCTATCGGTGGGTGATGCCGCTTATGCACTTAAGGTAGGCAACAAAGTGATCCTGGCGATCGAAGCCTCAGACTGGCAAGCGCTGCCAGGCCGCACCTTTACCGTGGGCATTTTGCGTGCCTATGGCCGTTTGCTCGAAGTGCCTGTCGATACGATTATTGCGGAAGTACCAGGTGCGCCGGCCGCTGTGAAGAAAAATCACGTGCAGGCATCTACCTCAACGCTGAAAGCACACCCTGCGGCACGCCGTGATGGTGAAACCAAGCGTCAGGAAAAGCGCATGCTCAAACTGGGTCTGGTGATGGTGGTTCTGGCCGTGGTGCTAGCCTATGCCATGCCCGGCAACCTCTGGGATGATGCGATTGAATCGGCGCAGACGCTTGTAAACCGTTGGGTCCGTCAGGATGTCGTTCAGCCACAAGCCTCAGACTCAGCAGCACCTGCGCCGTCGGCAGATGCTGCAAAGCCTACTGAAGCTGGGGCAGAAGTTGTTGCTCAGGCGCCAACCAGCCCGGGCACCTTGGAGCTGAAGTTTGCGGCGCCGGCCTGGGTGGAGGTTCGCGATCACACGGGACGCATTATCTATTCCCAGCTCAACGCAGCAGGCACCACGCAGTTTATTACCGGGGCGGCCCCATTGGATGTGCTGATTGGCAATGCTCGCCAGGTTCAGGCTCGCTGGCGTGATGAACCCGTTAAACTTGATAAACTCACTGGCGATGACGTCTCGCGCCAGGTGCTCCGCTAAGTCGCCCCTGTTATGACACTGCAACGCAAACTCACGCGCACGGTTTCTATCGGTGCAGTCTCCATGGGGGGTGGTACACCGGTGGTCGTCCAGGCGATGACCAATACCGACACGGCGGATGTACTTAAAACGGCTATTCAGATTGCCGAGTTGGCACGTGCGGGCGCAGAAATGGTGCGCATTACCGTCAATTCTCCGGAGGCCGCCGCAGCGGTGCCGGCGATTCGTGAGCAGTTGTTGCGGATGGATGTCGACGTACCATTGATCGGTGACTTTCATTACAACGGCCATCGCTTGCTGACTGATTATCCTGCCTGTGCTGAAACGCTGGATAAGTTCCGGATTAATCCGGGCAATGTCGGGTTCGGTAAAAAGAAAGATGAACAGTTCGCGCAAATGATCGAACTGGCTGTGCGCTACAACAAACCGGTGCGTATTGGCGTTAACTGGGGCAGTCTCGATCAGTCAGTACTGGCGCGCGTTATGGACGAAAACGCCCAAGCCACTCATCCACGCTCAGCAAACGAAGTGATGCGTGAAGCGCTGATTCTTTCCGCGCTGGAGTCCGCAGCGCTGGCAGAAAGTATTGGCCTTGCGGGCGATCGTATTGTGCTTTCGTGCAAAGTATCCAGCGTGCAGGATCTGATTGCTGTCTATCGTGATCTATCGGGGCGTTGTGACTATCCCCTGCACCTTGGTTTAACCGAAGCCGGCATGGGCTCAAAAGGCATCGTGGCATCTACGGCAGCCATGGCAGTATTGCTCCAGGAAGGCATTGGCGACACCATTCGTGTTTCCTTAACCCCGGAGCCCAATGGCTCGCGTTCGCTGGAAGTCCAGGTCGCGCAAGAACTGTTGCAGACCATGGGCTTGCGTGCTTTTACACCCCTCGTAACTGCTTGTCCGGGTTGTGGACGCACCACGAGCGTCTTCTTCCAGGAACTGGCGGCCGAAGTGCAAAGCTATGTGCGCGGGGCCATGCCGCAGTGGCGAGAGCAGTTCGATGGTGTTGAGAATATGACGCTGGCGGTGATGGGCTGCATCGTCAACGGACCGGGTGAAAGCAAACACGCCAATATCGGTATTTCATTGCCGGGTACGGGCGAAGTTCCTGCGGCACCGGTATTTGAGGATGGTGTTAAAACTGTCACCTTGCGTGGCGATAACATCGCCAATGAATTCAAAGAAATTATTGATCGGTACGTTGCGCGTACGTATCAGCGGAAAGCATGAACATGAGTAATCGCCTACAAGCCGTTCGCGGTATGAATGACATCCTGCCTGATGAGGCGGAGTCATGGGAATGGCTGGAAGAAGCCTTGCGTGCCTGGCTCAAAAGCTATGGTTATCGCCCGATCCGTATGCCGATCGTTGAACCAACACCCTTGTTCAAGCGTGCAATCGGTGAAGTCACCGATATCGTCGAAAAGGAAATGTATTCCTTCGTTGACAGTCTGAATGGTGAAGCGCTAACCCTCCGTCCTGAAGGTACAGCCGGTTGTGTGCGTGCCGTGATTCAACACAACGTTGCCGCAGAGCGTCCGCAGCGTCTGTACTACACGGGGCAAATGTTCCGTCATGAGCGTCCACAAAAGGGGCGCTATCGTCAGTTCCATCAGGTCGGCGTTGAAGCATTCGGCTTTACCGGACCCGATGTTGATGCCGAACAGATTTTGATGGGCGCACGCCTCTGGCAAGATCTCGGGCTGGACAACATCCGGTTGGAAATCAACAGCCTGGGTCAGCCTGAAGAACGTGCGGCACATCGTGCGGCATTGATTGCCTACTTCGAGGCGCATCAGAATCAGCTGGACGAAGACGCGCAGCGCCGACTGCACAGCAACCCACTGCGTATTCTCGATACCAAAAATCCAGCCATGCAGGCCTTGGTTAATGAGGCACCACGTCTCATGGATTATCTGGGCGCCGAATCGCTGGCACATTTCGAGCGGGTACAGTCACTGGTGCGCCATGCCGGCATCTCGTTTACGGTGAATCCACGTCTGGTGCGTGGTCTGGACTATTACAACCTGACCGTGTTTGAATGGGTTACCGATGCGCTGGGTGCACAGGGCACCGTCTGCGCTGGCGGCCGTTACGATGGCTTGGTCGAGCAATTGGGTGGCAAGTCAACACCTGCTTGTGGTTTTGCACTGGGCTTTGAACGTTTGCTGGCACTGCTTGAAGATGCCGGCAATCTGCCTGAAGCAGAATCGCCGGACGTATACATCATTCACCAGGGCGATGCCGCTGCGGATCTGGCCATCCGCGTTGCAGAAAGCCTGCGCGATACAGGTTTGAATGTGCTTTACCACTGTGGTGGCGGTAGCTTTAAATCGCAAATGAAGCGAGCAGACAACTCTGGTGCCCCGCTGGCGGTTATTATTGGCGACGATGAAGTGGCTACTGGCGAAGTCACCGTTAAAGCCATGCAACAGAAAGACTGGGTCGAAGGTGATGCCGCAAACAATCAGGTGCGTGTAGCCCTAGACGATCTAGCCGAACACATCATGTCACAATGGTCAGAAAATGATCTAGGTCAGGGCTTTTAAGCCGGACACATTCGTACAGGAATAATCAAATGGCAGTTTACGATCTCGAAGAGCAGGAACAGATAGCCGCATTACGCAGCTGGTGGAAGCAATATGGTGGCTGGGCAACGGGTCTCGTGTTGGCGATCGCCATGGGTTGGCTGGGTTGGTACGGCTGGCAAACCTATTTAAAGACCCAAAATGCAGAAGCAAGTCGCGTATTCCTCGTGCTGCAGCAGGCCAGCGCACAACAAAATACCAGCCAGGTAAAACAGGCGGCAGGCGAACTGGTGAACCAGTATCCGCGTAGCCAGTTTGCCTCGCTGGGTGCTTTGCTCGCAGCCACCACGCTGGAAGCGGCGGGCGATGCAAAGAGTGCTGAAGCCCAACTGGTCTGGGTCGCCGAGAATGGCAAAGATGCCGTGCGCGGTGTTGCACGGTTACGCCTAGCCGGCGTCCAGATGGATCAGAAAGACTACGATGGTGCACTCAAAACATTGTCTGAGACTGCACCGGCAGGCTTTGCGGCCCGTTTTGATGCTGCCCGAGGTGATGTTTATGCCGCCCAGGGTAAGTCGACAGAAGCGCGAGCTAGCTACGACGCGGCCTTAAAGAATCTGGATGCGGGTGGCAAAGACGTGACGCCTAATTCTGAATTTGCGGGTAGCGAGCCTGGCCAGCTTTTGCGTCGACTGGTGCAAGAAAAGCGTGATGCACTGACGAACGCCGCTGCCGCAGGAAAGTAAGTTAATGATCCAGATCCGGAGTCGTCAGATGCAGCATCTCTTGCTGTGTAGCCTTGTGGGGTTGACCCTCACAGGATGTGGTTTGTTTGGTAGCTCCAAATTCAAACCCACACCGCTGACACCGATCGTCGAGCGCGTAGGCGTCAAACAGGACTGGCAGACTTCTGTAGGTAAAGCAGGTAATTTCACCTTCTTGCCGGCAACGGGCGGGCCGGTAGTTCTGGCCGCCTCGCAAGATGGCACAGTCGTACGCCTGGATAATGGTAAAGAAGTCTGGCGAGCGAGTGCCGGGCAAAAGCTTTCATCGGGTACCGCGAGTGACGGACGTCTGGTAGTGGTTGGCACCTACAAAGGTGAGGTGCTGACCTTTGACTTCGAAACCGGCAAACCGGGTTGGACGGCTAATGTGAAGGGTGAGCTGGTCGCAGCACCGGCAATCACAGAAGGTCTGGTGGTCGTGCGTACCAGTGATAACCGGGTTATTGCCCTGGATGCCCAGGATGGTAAACAGCGCTGGAACTATCAGCGTAGCAACCCGCCGCTGGCAGTTCGTTCTGTTGCACCACCGCTACCCTTTGGCCCGTTTGTGCTGGTTGGCATGCCGGGCGGCAAGATTTTTGCGCTCTCTTTACAGAATGGGGCGCCGGCCTGGGAAGGCACCGTGTCTGTACCGCGCGGTGCGACTGAACTGGATCGTGTATCTGATGTCGTCACTGTGCCAGCTGTGCAGGGCCCGCAGATGTGCGCCGTTGCCTTCCAGGGTCGAGCAGCCTGTTTTGACATGCAGGGTGGTAGCCAGATGTGGTCGCGTGAAGTCACTTCGGTGGCTGGTATCACCATGGATGATCGTCGAGTCTTTATTCCGGACGAGCAGGGCGTGGTACATGCTTTTGATCGAGGCACTGGCGCTTCTGTCTGGCGTCAGGATAAGCTCAAGTACCGAAATCTCTCAGCACCGGTGGCCTTGCCCATGGGGCTGGTGGTTGGTGATGCCGAAGGCTTTCTGCATGTGCTCGATCGTGACACCGGTGAATTTATCAGCCGCATGAATGTTGGTGGCGGGGGCGTCATGTCCATCCTGCCAGCGCTAGGCCCTAATACTGTCCTCCTCCAGACGCGAGGCGGATCTCTGATGGCGGTAACGTTGCAATGAAACCTACAATCGCTTTAGTTGGCCGTGCCAACGTTGGCAAGTCGACACTCTTTAACCGGTTAACGCGTTCGCGCGACGCCATTGTTGCCGATGTGCCCGGCCTAACGCGCGACCGTCACTATGGCCATGGCAAGATGGGTCGCAAAGGCTTTCTGGCTATTGATACGGGTGGCTTTGAACCCAAGTCACGCGAAGGTATCAAGCAGGAAATGGCGCGCCAGACCGAACAGGCGATCCACGAAGCTGATCGCATTATTTTCGTGGTGGATGGCCGCGAGGGTATTACGCCGCTCGATAAAGATATTGCACAGTTGCTACGCCGCATTAATCGGCCGGTATTGTTGGCCGTTAATAAAGTCGAGGGCATGGATCGTGGCGTAGTGACAGCCGATTTCCATGAGCTCGGTCTGGGCGAGCCGCATCCTATTTCAGCAGCGCATGGCGAAGGTGTCCGCAGCCTCGTCGATGAAGCGCTTGAAGAGTTCCCGGAAGATCCGGAAGACGAAGATGAAGCCGATCGCATTCCCCGCGTCGCCATTGCCGGCCGTCCTAACGTTGGCAAATCCACACTCATTAATGCACTCCTGGGTGAAGAGCGGGTTATTGCATTTGACCAGCCCGGGACCACGCGTGATGCCATCGAAATCGAATTCGAACGTGGCGATAAGAAGTATCAGTTGATCGATACGGCAGGCGTACGTCGTAAGGGTCGCGTATTTGAAGCCATTGAAAAATTCTCGGTCATCAAAACGCTGCAGGCGATTGAAGCGGCAAACGTGGTGATCCTGGTGCTTGATGCCCAGCAGGATGTGGCCGATCAGGATGCCCATCTGGCCGGCTTTATCAAAGAATCCGGTCGTGCCCTGGTAGTTGCAGTTAACAAGTGGGACGGCATGGATGCCTACGATCGGGAGCAGTGCAAGATTGCCATCGAGCGTCGTTTCAAGTTCCTCGACTTCGCCAGCTTCCATTACATTTCGGCAAAAGAAGGCAAAGGTCTGGATAGCGTGATGCGCTCGGTCGACAAGGCCTATGCCGCCGCAATGGCCAAGTTGCCAACGCCGCAGCTAACGCGTGTATTGATTGATGCGGTAGCCCGTCAGACGCCGCCGCGCCATGGCATTTTCCGTCCGAAGCCACGCTATGCGCATCAGGGCGGCATGAACCCACCGCTGATTGTGATTCACGGTAACGCGCTCAATCATATTCCGGACAGCTATCGACGTTACCTCGAGCATTGTTTCCGCGATCACTTCCATCTACAGGGAACTCCGTTGCGCGTGCAGTTCAATGTGTCGCACAACCCGTATGCGGACGATTAAACGAGACTTAATGCGCAAAATGCTTTGCGCATTAAGTCTTTTTGCTTTACATTGATCCATCAAGTGCTTGAACAGCCTCTCATCCCCCCGCAATAATCAGAAGAAAGCGGAGTAATAAAAATGACAAATAAGGGCCAGTTGCTGCAGGACCCCTTCCTTAATGCGTTGCGCCGTGAGCATGTGCCCGTGTCGATTTATCTGGTCAACGGCATCAAGCTTCAGGGACAGATCGAATCTTTTGACCAGTATGTCGTGCTCTTGCGCAATACCGTTACCCAGATGGTTTATAAGCATGCTATTTCAACGGTCGTGCCGGCGCGTGCCGTCAATTTTAGCCAGGATCCGCCAGAGGCATGACGGTTAACGACCCGGCACTGGCCGGGTTGTCTGATCCCCGGTTAGCCAGAAAGTCTGCGCAAAGCCGCTCCGCTGAACAGGCTAAGGAGCGCGTACTCATCGTTCAGGTTAACTTCGGTGATCTGGATATCGAAGAAGCTATAGAAGAAGTACGCATGCTCGCTGAATCAGCGGGCGCTGAAGTTGCGGACGTCATGACTTGCCGCCGCGACAGGCCGGATGTCGCGCTCTTTGTCGGCTCTGGCAAAGCAGAAGAAATCGGGCAATACGCCAAGGCGCTCGATGCCAATCTGGTCATCTTTAATCACAGCCTCTCGCCGGTGCAACAACGCAACCTGGAGCAGGTGGTGCATGGTCGGGTTATTGATCGCACCAGCCTGATCCTCGATATTTTTGCGCTTCGCGCGCAAAGCGCTGAAGGTAAGTTGCAAGTAGAGCTGGCACAACTTGAGCACCTAGCATCGCGTCTGATTCGTGGCTGGACGCACCTTGAAAGGCAACGCGGTGGTATCGGTATGCGTGGTCCGGGTGAAACCCAGCTAGAAACGGACCGGCGACTGATTGGCACCCGCGTCAAAATGCTCAAAGAGCGGCTTGCCCGTTTGGCCAAACAGCGGCGAACCCAGGGGCGGGCGCGTAGTCGCCAGGGGGTTTTAACGATTTCTCTGGTGGGCTACACCAACGCAGGCAAGTCCACGCTGTTTAATGCCTTAACGCATTCGGGGGCCTACGCGGCTGACCAGTTGTTTGCCACGCTGGATACCACCGTACGCCGGGTCTGGTTGCCTGAAGCTGGCAACGTTGTGGTCGCCGATACCGTCGGGTTTATTCGCGATCTGCCGCACACATTGGTTGAGGCCTTTAAAGCGACCCTCGAAACCACCACTCAGGCGGATTTGCTTCTGCACGTGATTGATGCGGCGAACCCGGCACGAGATCAGCAAATCGCCGAAGTTAATAAGGTTTTAGCCGAAATTGGTGCAAGCCATGTGCCGCAGATCAGGGTCTATAACAAGTGTGATCTTACGGCCGCCGAGCCGGGAATCGAGCGCGATCCCTATGGTAAAATCACCCGTGTACGACTTAGCGCCCAAACCGGTGCAGGTCTTCCCTGGTTAAGGGCGGCGATCGCCGAATTTGCCCACCCGGAAATTGAAAAGCTGTCGCCTGATGTCGATCAATGATCCCCAATGGGGAAATAGCCACCGACCGGAACAAAAAGATCCGGAGCAGGTACCAGAGCAAGCTGGTACGGAGCCGGTGCAACCCGATAACGGCTTAAAGACGGCAGAATCACCAAAACCCCCTCAGACAGAACCATCAACTGGCGGCCCTAAAAAACCGGGTGAGCCACCCGAAGGCCCGCCGGATCTGGAAGTGCTCTGGCAACAGCTGGTACATAAAACACGGTGCAAGCTAGCAATGATTATGCGCCGTGAGCCGCCGCCTTTGCCGGATGCGCTTAACGCAGATCGGCCGGCGCCAGCCGCTTCGGCCGATGAGCCGCTCAGCTGGCAGGCTTTGTCGATCAAAAGCTGGCTGATTGGCGTTTCTTTGCTGGTCGGTGCCTGGTTGATGAGTGGCTTTTATCTGGTCGATGCCAATCAGCGCGGTGTGCTGAGTCGCTTTGGCGTGATCGAGAGCACCGAAGATCCTGGTTGGCACTGGCGCTGGCCTTATCCGATTGAAAACGTACGTCTGGTTAACGTCACCAACGATCGAACGCTAGAGGTCGGTGTGGCTACTGCCAAGCGTTCGGCGCCTCTCATGATGCTCACCGCAGACCAGAACCTGGTAGGTTTGGGTTATGCGGTTGTGTACCAGGTGAATGACCCCGTGGTCTATTTAAGCCGCCTGGACGCGCCAGCCGAATTGCTAAGCATGCTGGCAGAAACAGCCTTGCGTCAGGCCGTGGCAACACAGCCTATGGCGCTGATTCAGGGCGCTGCTGTAAAAGCGGGAGCTGATACAACTAATCCGTTATTCCTCGATGCGGCACGCCTCCAGATGCAGGCCTCTCTGGATCAGTTGAATACCGGTATTCAGGTCAAAGCCCTACAGATAAAAGAAGTAGCCTTGCCCGGCCCCGTTTTAAAAGCGGCCAAGCAGGCCGAGCAGGATGAACAGGCACAGATTCAGGCATTGCGTAATGCACAGCTGGCCTCGGGTGAAAGCCTGATCAAAGCCCGTAAGTTGGCTAACCGGCTTCAGGAAGAAACCACAGGGTACGTCCAGGAGCTGGATGTTGCGGCCATGCGCTTGAACGCAAGCAACCCGAAGCCTAATAGCACCGATGCGCTAAGCCAGGTAGCCAATACGAGTACCAGCTTACGCCAGCAGTATCCGTTGGTATTTGATAGCTATGCCGGGCTGGTTGCCCGAACGCAGCAAGCCAGTGGCGCACAGTCAAAGCGTATTGCGGATCAGGTAACTGATTCGGCTGCAGCGCCTAAAACGGGCGAGTGGCGCGATCGAGAATTGATGCGGTCGCGAGATCGGGTTGATCGTCCGGGGAGTGGCTCATGACAGCACTAGAGACACCTAAAGTAGATCGACGCCTATCGCTAGGCAGGTTCGGCGCCGCTGCACTTGTGCTGGGGCTCTTGCTGGCAATTTTTTCGGTGGTCATCGTTGAGACCGGGCAGGTGGGTGTGGTGATACGTACCGGCGCCGATGCGCCGTCACGTGTGCTTTCTACCCCCGGTATTTATGTCCGGCTGCCGTTTGCCGAGCGTATCTGGCTGATCGATACCCACTTGCAAACGGCCGAGCAAATGGCGCCGCAAGCAGTAACGTCGCAGGATAACCAATCCCTGCAGCTGGCCGCTTGGGCGGCTTGGCGCGTTAATGATCCAGAACGCTTCAATACCAGCACGGCCACCGGTAAAAACTCCGCGAATGAACGCGTGTTGACCTTGCTTGCAAAAAGCCTGACAGGTCTGGCACAAACTCAAACGGCCGCAACCCTACAGCAGGGCTTATCAGCTGATGATCAGGCCAAGTGGCTCTCCGCTCTGAATGCCGAATTAGCGCCTCTGGGCATGGTCGCCGAACAGGTTGGCCTCCGTCAGGTCGCTCTGGCAGATAACGCCAACGAAGCCATTTACAAACGAATGGCCGCAAGTCGGCAGCAGGCCGAACAGCGCTTAGTGCAGGGGCTTTCTGCTGATGAACAGCAGCTAGTCGCTTTGCAGACCAAACAACGCGATCAGGTGCTTGGCGACGCTTACAAACAGAGCCAGCAACAACGTCAGGCGGCCGAAACCCGATTGGTGGCAGCCTATGCCAAGCAATATGGCCAGGCGGCGGCTTTCCAGGATCGACTGAATAATCCGCCAGCTGCGCCCGCAGCCGCGGTTCCTCCGGTTGGTGCAGATGCGCCCCGGTCCGAATAATCTATCTATACCAAGAGTGCCCGCATGAACGACACGATCTGGCTGGCGATTGCCCTGATGCTCGTATTTGAGGGTATGCTCCCATTCATTTCGCCGCGCATGTGGCGTGAAACCTTTGAACGCATGCTTCAGCTGCGTGACGGCCAGATCCGCTTTCTGGGTCTGACAGCCATGCTTGCCGGTGTGCTCATTCTTACTGTACTGCGTCAAACATCATGATGAAGTGGTTGTTGCCTGAATCCGTTGCCGATGCGTTGCCCGATGAGGCCGCACGACTTGAAATACTGCGCCGTCGTCTGCTGGATCTGTACCAGGGACATGGCTATGAGCTGGTGCAACCACCGTTGATCGAGTATCTGGATTCGCTATTAACCGGCGCTGGCCGTGAGCTCGATCTGCGCACCTTTAAACTGGTTGATCAGGGCTCGGGTCGTACGCTGGGCGTACGTGCCGATATGACGGCCCAGGTGGCACGAATCGATGCGCATTTGCTCAATCGTTCCGGTGTCGTCCGCCTTTGTTATTGCCACAGCGTGTTACACGCGCAGCCAGCAGATATGCAGGCCAGTCGTGAGCCCTTCCAGTTAGGCGCCGAGATCTATGGATACGCAGATCTGCCAGCCGATCTGGAAATCGTTCGTCTGGCCGCGGCAACCTTGCAGTCGGCAGGTGCGCCGGCAGCCCGGATTGATCTGGGTCATATGGGCATCTTCCGCACACTGATGACGCTGGCAGGGGTTTCAGGCGAAGGCGAAGAGCACTTCTTCAAATTGCTACAGCGCAAGGATATTCCGGCGTTGGATAGCGAAACAATTAATTGGCGTCCGGAATTGCGCACGGCCATGCTGGCGCTACCACGCCTGTATGGCGACCGCACCGTGTTGGATAAGGCGCGTGAGGCATTGCCTAAGGTGCCCGCCATTCATAAGGCGCTGGATGACCTGGAAGCGATTATCAATCAGGCAGCTGATTTGCCGTTGTACGTGGATCTCTCGGATCTGCGTGGGTATCATTACCACAGCGGCATGGTCTTCGCGGGTTACTGCGAGGGTCATAGCGCAGCCATGGTGCTGGGCGGCCGTTATGATGGCGTAGGTGCTGCCTTTGGTCGTGCGCGACCAGCCACCGGGTTCTCGTTAGACATTCGCGAATTGTGTCGTTTGTCAGCATTGCCCGTTGTGCAGGCAGCGGTTTTCGCACCCGCCTTGGCCGCTGATGCTACTGCAGAAGCGTGCGAGATGCGCGCCCAGGCCATCAAGGTTTTGCGTGATCGTGGTGAGCGTGTCATCGACGCGCTACCGGGTGAAGTGCAAGCGCCGGCCATCGCGACCGGCGAAGTGGTTTACAGCGGTGGGGTTTGTGATCGAATCCTGGTGCAGATGCAGGGTAAGTGGGTCGTTCAGGCTTGCTGAGCCCGGCGCTTTTTTTTGATTCAACTTTCTTAGAACAGACGTTACGTATGGCTAAAAATATCGTAGTAGTGGGTACCCAGTGGGGCGACGAAGGCAAAGGCAAGATCGTCGACTGGCTAACAGATAACGCTGGTGGTGTTGTCCGCTTTCAGGGCGGCCATAATGCTGGCCATACGCTCGTCATCGGTGAAAAAGAATACAAGCTGAACCTCGTGCCTTCGGGCATCGTGCGTGATGGCGTCCATTGCTACATCGGTAATGGTGTGGTGCTGGATGTGCATCACCTGCTGAGCGAAATCGCCACCCTGGAAGCCGATGGCCTCAAGGTGCGCGGTCGTGTCACCATTAGCCCGGGTTGCCCGGTTATTCTGCCGTATCACTCGGCGCTGGATCGTGCGCGTGAAGCCAAGCGCTGCAGCGACACCAAGATCGGTACGACCGGCAAAGGCATTGGCCCGACCTACGAAGACAAAGTGGCTCGTCGTGCACTGCGCGTTTACGACCTGTTCCATCCGGAAACATTGTCGGCCAAACTCAAGGAAGTGCTGGAATACCATAACTTTGTACTGACCCAGTACCTGGGTGCAGAGCCCCTGGATCACGCCACAATTCTGGCGCAGGCACTGGCGGATGCCGAGCAGATCAAGCCAATGGTCGGCGATGTATCGGCAGCGCTCTATGCTGCCAATAAAGCCGGTCAGAACCTGCTGTTCGAAGGCGCACAGGGCACCTTGCTGGATATCGATCACGGTACCTATCCATTTGTTACGTCATCCAACTGTGTGGCCGGCCAGGCATCGGCTGGTACGGGTGTGGGTCCGGGCATGCTGCATTACATCCTCGGTATCACCAAGGCTTATACAACGCGTGTGGGCGGCGGTCCGTTCCCGACAGAACTGGACATCGACACCGAAGGTGCACCGGGCTATCAGATGTCTACCGTCGGTCGTGAGTTCGGTACCGTTACCGGTCGTAAGCGCCGTTGCGGCTGGTACGACGCAGCCGCTATGCGTCGCTCGGCCATGATCAACGGGCTGACTGGCCTGTGCATCACCAAGCTCGACGTGCTGGATGGCATTGAAGAACTGAAGATCTGCACGGGCTATAAGCTCGACGGCAAAATGCTGGATCTCCTGCCGCTGGGCGCAGATGACGTGGCGCGTTGCGAGCCGATCTACGAAAGCATGCCGGGTTGGTCTGAAACCACCTTTGGCGTAAAACGCTGGGAAGATCTGCCGCAGGCGGCACGTGATTACCTGCTGCGACTCGAGCAGGTAACAGGTGTTCCGGTAGCGATTGTCTCTACCGGCCCTGAACGGGATGA
>ERZ1034361.316-NODE-316-length-34159-cov-5.947685_pt1 | contig 34159 bp, 36 predicted proteins | sample MGYA00520617_ERZ1034361 | MGnify/ENA primary metagenome ERZ1034361 (study PRJEB33736, sample SAMEA104284507) | Azolla filiculoides | biome: Urban; feature: Water surface; material: Ditch water | place: Netherlands | collected 2015-10-28 | depth 0-0.1 m ...
GGCTGAATGAGGTTGCCCACCCACTTAGGTGCCGTCATGACGGGGAGCACATCGGTGAGGTGACGAATCATTTCAAAGCTTGTGGATCCAGAGCCAATAATTACGCCGGCTTGCAAGGCGACAGTGGGGACTCCGGAATCAAGAAGAATCTCGCCCACTTCTGCCCGTGACCGGAGGTGCTTGGAGAGTTCACCCGTGGCGGGGTGGAGACCTCCCAGATACACAATCCGGGAAAGTTTGTTGGTTTTGGCTGCGTGAGCGACGTTCCTGGCGCCGGTGAGTTCTTTAGCCTCAAAGTCACCTTTTTGCCCCATGGCATGGACCAAGTAGTAGAGAACATCGATGTCAACACACGCCTGGTTGACTGCCTCAGCATCGAGCAGATCACCTTCGACAATGTCTACCTGAGCACGCCACGGCACGTCCTTGAGCTTGTCTGCGGTCCTGACCAGCACTCGAACGCTAAAGCCGGCTTCAAGGAGACGTGGAACTAGGCGCCCACCGATATATCCGGTTGCACCGGTGACCAGTGCTCTGCGAATCGACATGTCCTGACTCTACGCCTGGAAGCTTGGTAGCTTCTATATACGGGGAGGGAAAAATGCCGACTAAAAAACGCCTGTGGCTCAGTGGCGTCATCGCTGTCTTGATTCTCCTGCCCATTGTTTCTGTGGGCTCTGCATTCAACGCTGTGCAGTCCATGCAGACGGTGGGCACCGTTGAATCTCTGGAGCAGGCTCTCTATGGAACAGAAGTTCCCGTTGATATTGCGATCCCGACAGAAACCGCCTCCGCCACTCCCGAAGTTCCGGCAACACAAACTGCCCAACTGGGCTCCACTGGAGCCACCTCGTTCTTGTCATTGCTCGACCAACTCGCCACCGACGATTCCCCAGGAACTCACACCGGCTACAACCGGGACTACTTCAATGCGTGGGTTGATGCCGATGGCGATGGCTGTAATACCCGTGCTGAAGTTCTCATCATGGAGTCACAATCAGCGGTGACGACCCGTGGTCGATGCACGGTCAGCACTGGCCAGTGGGTTTCGGCCTATGACGGCGCTACTTTGACCGATGCTGGTGATCTTGACATTGACCACTTTGTTCCCCTCAATGAAGCCTGGGGTTCTGGTGCTTACGGGTGGGACAGTGCAACCAGAATCAGTTTCGGAAATGATCTGGGCTATGACGCTTCATTGCTGGCAGTGACCGCAAGTTCGAACCGTTCCAAGAGCGATCAAGATCCTGCGCAGTGGATGCCCGCTAACCATGGCTACTTCTGTGACTATGCCGCTACCTGGGTGGCTGTGAAGTGGCGCTGGAATCTCACCGTTGATTCGCTAGAACGCCTCACCCTGCAATCTGTCCTCAACGGTTGTTCAACAGTAAGTATTTCTGTTCCAGAGAAAGCTGTTGTCACCGCTGGAGTACCTGCCGAACAAGTTGCTCCTGTCAGTGATGGTGTTCTTGACCCCAACTATGGAACCTGTTCTGTGGCACAAGCCAATGGCGCTGGCCCCTACTACCAAGGTGTGGACCCGGAATATGACTGGTATCGAGACCGCGATAAAGACGGAATCGTCTGCGAGTAGGAATTAACAGAACAAGGGCCCGACCTCAAAAGAGGTCGAACCCTTGTGCGCTGTGTTTACGCTTACTTTCCGCCGCAGCACGCGCCGCCGCAGCAGCCGCCCTCTTCGCCGCCACCTACGGTTGCGGAAGGGGTCTCAAGCTTGATGTTCGCGGTTGCCATGTGGTCTCCTTCAGATAAGGGGTGACCGTCGGGGCTTTCGCCTGACCGGTCGAGGTCTATATCCAGTGTGCGCTTGTTTTCTCTGAACGTCAATGTGGGAAGTGGGTATGTCGCCGAGAGCTTAATTGTTCTCCCCACAACGATGCCCCACCGAAAACTCGATGGGGCATCGCCACATTGGAGGTGGTTAGTGACTATTCGTCAAGGAACAACATTGAATAAGCGCCGAGAGTGAGGAAGGTGGGGAAACTGTCTCCGTCGAGGCAAACCTGACGGAATATCTCCACTGCATCGTCATAACGGTCATCACGTGAACGCTCGAGGCCAGCAACTGTGTCAAAGATGAGCTGTTCGATGAGTGCTTTGGTGATCAATGTGCCTTCACGAGTCTTCACTTGGTAGTGAATCCACTGCCAGATTTGCGAACGGCTAATTTCAGCCGTTGCTGCATCCTCCATCAGATTGTCGATCGCTGCGGCACCGACTCCACGGAGCCAGGACTCGATGTAACGAATACCGATAGATACGTTGTCGTGAACACCACGATCGGTAACATCCCCGCCCATTGCCTTGATATCAAGAAGATCTTCTGGCTCAACGTGAACCTCGGGACGGAGTCGGTCAACCTGGTTGGGGCGATCTCCCAGAACTGCGTCAAATTCAGCTCTGGCGGTGGGAATGAGGTCTGGGTGAGCAACCCAGGTTCCATCAAAACCATCACCGGCTTCACGAGACTTGTCATTCTTCACGGCAGCAAGTGCACGTTCGGTCACTTCTGGGTCACGGCGGTTGGGAATGAAAGCGCTCATTCCACCAATAGCGTGAGCTCCACGCTTGTGGCAGGTAGAGACCAAAAGCTCCGTGTACGCACGCATGAAGGGAACCGTCATGGTGATTTGTGAACGGTCAGGAGTGATGTACTGCTGCCCAGAATCACGGAAGTTCTTGATGATCGAGAAGATGTAGTCCCAACGGCCAGCGTTGAGGCCTGCGCAGTGATCGCGCATCTCCCAGAGGATTTCTTCCATCTCGAATGCTGCAGGGATGGTTTCAATCAACACCGTCGCACGAATGGTTCCATAAGGAATTCCCAAACGGTCCTCGGCGAAGGTGAAGACATCGTTCCACCAACGTGCCTCAGCGTGGCTTTCCAACTTCGCAATGTAGAAGTAGGGGCCAGCACCTCGAGCAATGAGCTCTTTAGCGTTGTGGAAGAAGTAGAGACCGAAATCAACCAGGCTGCCTACTGCTTTGGAAGTGTTGCCATCTTCGCCAACGTAAATGAGGTGCTTTTCTGGAAGGTGCAATCCGCGAGGTCGCATCACGATGGTAGGGGTGACCTCCTCCGTGATTGTGTAGGTCTTGCTGCCGGATTCAAACACAAGCTGGCGACGGATTGCGTCATACAGCGAGATTTGTCCGCCAATGATGTTGTTCCAGGTAGGGCTGGTCGCATCTTCTAAATCCGCCAGCCATACCTTTGCACCTGAGTTGAGTGCATTACACGTCATTTTGGGATCTGTTGGTCCCGTAATTTCAACACGACGATCTTCGAGACCAGGACCAGCCCCTGCAACCGACCACGTCTCATCCTCACGGATGTGACGGGTCGAGTGCAGGAACTCAGGACGGCGTCCACTCGCAAAATTTGCTCGGTTGACCACTCGGCGGGCAAGCAGGTCATTGCGAGTGCCTGCAAAGAGGTCGTGCAGCTCTGTCAGGAATGCCAGGGCTTCTGAGGTGAGGATCTCGTTGAAGCGAGGTCCTCGTGGGCAATTAATGCTGATGTGAGACATGATCTGTGTCCTTAGCGTCTGATCGTGTTACGCGATTTAGTGGAACTGCTCTTCCTCGGTTGAACCAACCAAGGCGAGAGTTGCGCTGTCAGGGTTGAGTGCAGTGGAGATGACATCGAAGTAACCGGTGCCAACCTCACGCTGGTGCTTGGTTGCGGTGTAGCCATCAACTTCGCTCGCGAATTCTGCTTCCTGAAGCTCTACGTAAGCGCTCATTGCACGCTCCTTGTAGCCCTTGGCCAGGTTGAACATGGAGTGGTTGAGAGCGTGGAAGCCAGCCAGAGTAATGAACTGGAACTTGTAACCCATCGCTGCCAGGTCTGCCTGGAAGGTTGCAATCTCAGCGTCAGTGAGGTGCTTCTTCCAGTTGAAGGATGGCGAGCAGTTGTAAGCGAGCATCTTGCCAGGGAACTTCGCGTGGATTGCTTCTGCAAACTCACGAGCAAGTGCCAAGTCAGGCTCTCCGGTTTCAACCCAGATCAGGTCTGCGTACTCAGCGAAAGCAAGACCGCGGGTAATTACTGGATCCAGTCCAGCATTGACGCGGTAGAAGCCTTCGTTGGTGCGCTCACCGGTGGTGTACTGAGCATCACGTGCGTCAACGTCGCTGGTGAGCAAGTCAGCAGCAAGCGCATCGGTACGAGCAATGATGATGGTGGGAACACCAGCAACGTCTGCTGCCAGACGAGCTGCGTTCAAGGTGCGAACGTGCTGCTGGGTGGGGATCAGAACCTTGCCACCGAGGTGACCGCACTTCTTCTCCGAAGCGAGCTGGTCTTCCCAGTGAACACCGGCAGCGCCGGACTGAATCATGGACTTCATCAGTTCGTATGCGTTGAGAGGACCCCCGAAGCCAGCCTCAGCGTCAGCAACGATCGGAGCGAGCCAGTCAACAGTTGCTTTGCCCTCAACACGCTCAACCTGGTCAGCACGGATGAGTGCATTGTTGATGCGGCGAACTACAGCAGGTACGGAGTTTGCAGGGTAGAGGCTCTGGTCTGGGTAGGTCTGTCCGGAGAGGTTTGCATCTCCAGCTACCTGCCAACCAGAAAGGTAAATGGCCTTGAGGCCAGCCTTGATCTGCTGAACTGCCTGATTTCCTGTGAGTGCACCGAGTGCAGGTACCCACTCTTCAGTGTGCAGGAGGTTCCAGAGGTTCTCAGCACCACGACGAGCAAGGGTTGCCTCTTCGGTGATGGAGCCGCGAAGGCGGATGACTTCTTCCGCGGTGTAGTCGCGCTTGATGCCTGCCCAGCGAGGGTCGGTGTCCCATTCACGCTGCAGCTGTGCTGCGCTTTGGGTGTTGTCTCCGGTGCGGAATGTCATTTTGATCTCCTTTGATCGATTTGGAAGGTTTTGGAAAGTGGGAAACATTTCTGCCGTTTGCTTCGTTACTTCGAGTATTTGGCCTCCGCAACCCCAGTGGATGACATTTCTGGGTAGAAATATTGCAAAACTTCTGTTTTATAAAACTTCCTTTGCTCTGCTACAGCTGAGAGAGTTAATACATGAGCGAACCACTCGATGCCCTTCTGATAGGCCGGAACATCCGTGACCTCCGCACACGCCAAGGAATGACCCTGGAAGCACTTGCTGTTGCGATCGAGCGTGCGCCCTCGCAGGTCTCTGCTTTAGAGAACGGCAAACGTGCTCCGCGAATTATTCAGTTGCAACAGATTGCCACCGCTCTCGGGGTTTCCCTCGACGCCCTTCTCACCCCTGAACCACTTTCCGACCGCAGCTCGAAAGAACTCGAGATTGAACGAGCACAGCGCAACGGAATGTATGCCTCGTTGGGACTTCCAGATATGAAGCTCAGTAAAGGTCTGAGTGAGAGTGTCTTGGACACCATCCTGGGGCTTCAGAAAGAAGTGGAGCGACTCCACCTCCTCAAAGCTGCAACTCCCGAAGAAGCACGACGTGCCAACTCAGCTCTGCGCCAAGAAATGCGAGAAGTCAACAACTACTACGCCGATCTCGAAGGCCGCGCCAAAGAGCTCCACGCCCTGATTGGACACACAACCGGCCCGCTCTCCGAGCGATTAACAGCAGAGCTTGCCAACAAACTCGGCTTTACGTTGCACTATGTGTCTGACCTCCCAGCCTCTACACGCACGGTGACCGACACCAAGAATGGTCGCATCTTCCTCCCGGTCAGACGCGAGGGTCGCGATCCACGAACGGCTCTGTTGCAAGCCCTGAGTGCACACGTGCTGCAGTTTTCTGAACCCACAAACTATGAGGAATACCTCAACCAACGCGTTCTGTCGAACTGCCTTGCAGGTGCTTTGCTGATTCCGGAATCAAGCGCAGTTCCCTTCCTCGCACAAGCCAAAGAACAGCGAGAGCTTTCAGTAGAAGACCTGCGGGATATGTATGCAGTGGGGTATGAAGTTGCTGCCCACCGCTTCACAAACCTTGCCACCGTCCACCTAGATATCCCCGTGCACTTCCTCAAGGTCTATGAAAATGGAACCCTGTCCAAGGCTTACGAAAACGACAAGGTAGCTTTCCCTACGGATGTTTTTGGCGCCGTTGAAGGGCAGATTGTGTGCCGCAACTGGAGTGCACGTCGCGTCTTTTCAATAGATGACCGCTTCACGCCCTATCACCAATACACCGACAAGCCTTCAGGCACCTATTGGTGCACCTCACGCATTCAGTCTTCGCCTCAGGGAGACTTCTCGATCAGCGTGGGAACACCTTTTGCCTCGGTGAAGTGGTTCCGTGGGCGAGACACAACTATCCGCCACCGCTCTGAATGCCCTGATTCGTCCTGCTGCCGTGAGGCACCTGCTGAACTCAGCGCAAAATGGGATGAGGGTGTTCGCCCTGTTCCCAAGATCAATTCAAGCCTGCTGGCAGCGCTGCCAAGAAATGGAATTCTGGGCGTTGATCAGCGTGAGATTCTTGAATTCTTAGAGGCCCACGAACCTACGAACTAGCTGTGTGAGCTGCCCATTTTTCAGACTATCCCGCACCGTGAATACGGCGGCTGAGCTCGTGAGCTGTTGCGCTCATTTCAGGAAGTAATGAGTCCACTTTCTCCTTGAACGCTTCTGGGGAATGTAAACCTGCTGAAGAGAAGGTGACAGCAATACCCGCCGCAGGCCAACCAATGTGATCTTTCACAACAACGCCAACCGAAGCCAAGCCTTCTGTGATCTCCCCGCGCTCGATGGAATATCCGTGTGAAGCAGAATCTGTAACAAGTGCTTTGAGCTCGCGATAGGTTCGAGGCCCCGTGGTGGCAACGCCTGCTCGCTGACTGAATACGATGCTGTCTGGATAGAGCGCACGCAATTGAGCGGGTGGCAACGCAGAAAGTAATGCGCGGCCAGATGCGGTGAGGTGGGCTGGAAGGCGAACGCCCACTTCAGTAACGAGGCTGGGTCGGCGTGGAGCGCGTTCTTCCACGACATAAAGAACATCAGTACCATGCAGCACGGCAAGGTGGGCAGACTCCCCGATGTGGTCCACCAACTTTGCCAACAAAGGTGCTCCAAGACGGGTCAGCGGTTGTTGGCGAGTGTAGGCGGAGGAAAGTTCAAAAGCAGCGGGACCTAGACCATAGCGACGCTCTTCAGGAATGTGGAGTGCAAATCCACGCTCGGTGAGCACGGTCAAGATTTGATAAACCGAGGACCTGGGTAACTCCAGCGCAGTGGCTATTGATTGCGCTGGAACAGGTCCTCGCTGGTGGGCAAGATGTTCAAGAATGCGCAGGGTTGAATCGGCTGCAGGGACTTTACTCACATCGCCAGTCTGCCATGTCTGTTATCTCAGACACAAGGGGGACTTTCACTGTATTTTCAAGCATTTTTTTAGTGTGAAATCAGAGCATGAGTTCAGTAGTCGTCGGCACAGGTGCCGTATCCATCGAAGACGTGGTCGCGGTTGCCCGCCACAACGCCACCATCACGCTTGATTCTGGAGCACTTGCAGGCGTTGCCGCTTCTCGCGCTGTGATTGATGGCTTGGCGTCAGACCCCAACCCTCACTACGGAATCTCCACCGGCTTTGGCGCTCTCGCCACCACCTTCATCGAGACTGACCGCCGGGCTCAGCTCCAGGCATCACTTGTTCGCTCTCACGCAGCTGGCTCTGGCCCCGAGGTGGAGCGCGAAGTCATTCGCGCTCTGATGCTTTTGCGCCTCTCCACGCTGATGACCGGTCGCACCGGCGTGCGCCCTGTGGTTGCTGAGACGTATGCCGCAGTCATCAACGCAGGAATTACTCCCGTGGTTCGTGAATACGGATCCCTCGGCTGTTCCGGTGACCTCGCTCCGCTCTCGCATTGTGCTCTTGCAACTCTGGGCGAAGGCGATGTTCGCGACGCAGAGGGTGTTCTCATGCCCGCTGCAGAAGCACTTGCGGCAGCTGGCATCACTCCGCTCAAACTCGAAGAAAAAGAAGGCCTCGCGCTCATCAATGGCACCGACGGCATGCTCGGCATGCTGGCACTGGCCATTACTGATCTCAAGATGTTGATGACCACCGTGGATGTTTCCGCGGCCATGAGCATCGAAGGCCTGATGGGCACCGACAAGGTATTCGCAGCAGACCTACACGCACTGCGTCCCCAGGTTGGGCAGGGTCAGTCAGCAACGAACCTGCGCAATATCCTCGCTGACTCCCCCATCGTGCACTCCCACGCTGGGCCCGAAGATGGTCGCGTTCAGGATGCTTATTCGTTGCGCTGCTCACCTCAGGTGCACGGTGGTGCGCGTGACACTATTGCACATGCCGAGATGGTGGCAGGTCGCGAACTTGCCTCTGCCGTGGACAACCCCGTCCTGACCGTGGATGGCCGCGTGGAAAGCAACGGTAACTTCCACGGTGCTCCAGTGGCATATGTACTCGACTTCCTCGCCATCGTGGCCGCTGATGTGGCCTCCATGAGTGAGCGTCGCACAGACCGCTTCCTCGACCGCGCACGCAACCAGGGCCTTCCTCCCTTCCTCGCCCACGAAGTTGGTGTCGACTCTGGCCTCATGATTGCCCAATACACCGCAGCAGGCTTGGTTTCAGAGATGAAGCGCCTGGCAGTTCCCGCTTCTGCTGACTCCATTCCTTCTAGCGCCATGCAAGAAGACCACGTTTCAATGGGTTGGCATGCGGGACGCAAACTGCGCAAGGCAGTTGATGCGTTCTCCCGCGTAATCGCCATTGAACTCATGACTGCAGCCAGGGGCATTGATCTGCGCGAACCTCTGAAGCCCAGCCCCATTACTGGTGCAGTCATTGCCGAACTGCGCAGCAACGGCGTTGCCGGCCCTGGTGCAGACCGCTTCCTCTCCCCCGAGATTGAAGCAGCAGCAGAACTCACTCTGAGTGGACGCATTGCAGCGGTCGCTCAGTCCGCAGCCACTACCCCACTGATCTAGTCAGCACGAAGAATTAGCCAAGGAGAACATCATGACCTCAGGACCTCGCACCGTTCGCGCCGCACGCGGAAACAAGCTGACTGCCAAGAACTGGCAGACCGAAGCCCCCATGCGCATGCTCATGAACAACCTCGACCCTGAGGTTGCTGAGCACCCCGAGAAGCTCGTGGTCTATGGCGGCACAGGTAAAGCTGCCCGCACCTGGGAAGCATACGACGCCATCGTGCGCACCCTCGAGACGCTTGAGTCCGACGAGACCCTGCTGGTTCAGTCTGGAAAGCCTGTCGGCGTATTCCGCACCAACGAATGGGCACCTCGAGTGCTCATTGCTAACTCGAACCTTGTTGGTGACTGGGCAACCTGGCCCGAGTTCCGCAAGCTTGAGGCTGAAGGACTGACCATGTACGGCCAGATGACTGCTGGGTCCTGGATCTACATCGGAACCCAGGGCATACTGCAGGGAACCTACGAAACCTTCGGTGCTGTTGCACGCCAACACTTTGGTGGCACACTGGCTGGAACGCTGACCTTGACCGGTGGCTGCGGTGGCATGGGTGGTGCACAGCCTCTGGCTGTAACCATGAATGACGGTGTCGTTCTCATCGTGGATGTGGACGCCTCTCGCCTCGAGCGTCGTGTTGAACACGGCTACCTCGACGAGATGACCCATGACCTCGATGACGCGATTGCGCGAGTGCTTGCGGCTAAGGAATCCAAGACTCCCCTTTCTGTGGGCATCGTGGGTAATGCTGCTGACGTGTTCACTGAGCTCCTGGAGCGCAAGGTTCCCATCGACATCGTGACCGACCAGACCAGTGCCCACGACCCCCTCTCCTACCTTCCCGAGGGTGTCTCTGTCGAGGAATGGCACGCCAAGGCAGAAGCAGATTCCGTCTGGTTCACCGATCACTCCCGCGCGGCCATGGCCAAGCAGGTCAAGGCCATGGTTGAGTTCCAAGATGCAGGCGCCATCGTCTTTGACTACGGCAACTCGATCCGTGCTGAAGCCAAGCTCGGCGGTTACGACCGCGCATTCGAATTCCCCGGATTCGTTCCTGCCTACATTCGCCCATTGTTCTGCGAAGGCAATGGCCCCTTCCGCTGGGTTGCTCTTTCTGGTGATCCTGAGGACATTGCCAAGACTGACAAGGCCATCCTGGAGCTCTTCCCCGAGAATGAGCACCTCAAGCGGTGGATCACCAAGGCGGGCGAAAAGGTTCACTTTGAAGGCCTCCCCGCCCGCATCTGCTGGCTTGGTTACAAGGAACGCCACCTCGCTGGACTGAAGTTCAACGAGATGGTTGCTTCAGGTGAGCTTTCTGCACCCATCGTGATTGGTCGCGACCACCTAGACTCCGGTTCGGTAGCTTCTCCATACCGCGAGACAGAAGCAATGAAGGATGGCTCGGACGCTATTGCTGACTGGCCTTTGCTCAACGCACTGCTCAACACGGCATCGGGTGCAACCTGGGTTTCCCTCCACCACGGTGGTGGCGTCGGCATCGGTCGCTCTATCCACTCTGGCCAGGTCACTGTTGCTGATGGCACTCCACTTGCAGCTCAGAAGCTCGAGCGTGTGCTGACCAATGACCCTGGAACCGGTGTGATGCGTCACGTTGATGCTGGTTACGAGCGTGCAGAAGAAGTTGCACGCGAGCGTGGTCTGCGCGTTCCCATGCAGGAAGGCTAAGCCGTAGGCTCACTGTCATGACCCGCACACTCTTCACCAATATCGGATTGCTCGTCACGAACAATCCGAGCGAAGCTGTGCGCGCTGGCGGAACGAAAACTCCCACGGGGGAAATCGAGAACGCCGCCATGATCGTGGACAACGGCCTCGTTGCCTGGGTTGGCCGTGCTGTTGATGCCGAAACCGGCGGCGGTTTTGATATCGATGCCGTGGTCAATGTGCACGGAAACACTCTGATTCCAGGCTTTGTTGATTCTCACTCGCACATCGTCTTTGCTGGAGATCGTGCGGGAGAGTTTGCTGCCCGCATGGAAGGCAAGCCGTATGCCGCTGGTGGAATACGTTCCACCGTGGCGGCCACAAGGGAAGCAACAGATGAAGAGCTGCGTCACCGCCTGCATTCTTTGCTCACAGAAATGCACGCTCAAGGAACCACCACTGTAGAAATCAAGAGTGGTTATGGCCTGGACGTTGCCACCGAAGAGCGCCTTGTTCGTCTGGCACGAGAAGTCACCGAAGAAGTGACCTTCTTGGGTGCTCACGTTGTTCCTGCTGAATACAAGGAGAACCGCGAGGAATATGTTCAGCTCGTCATCGGCGAGATGCTCGAGAAATGCGCCCCACACGCCAAGTGGATTGATGTCTTCTGCGAAGAAGGCGCCTTCTCTGTCGAGGAATCACGCCGCATCTTGAACGCAGGTAAGGAAGCAGGGCTTCTCCCCCGCGTTCATGCCTCACAACTGGGCCCAGGTGAAGGCATTGCACTGGCTATTGAAGTCGGTGCTGCATCTGTTGATCACTGCACGTATCTGACAGATGCCGATGTTGAGGCACTTGCTGCTTCTCAGACCGTGGCGACGCTGTTGCCAGGAGTCGAGTTCTCCACCAAGCAGCCCTATCCTTCCGGACGTCGCCTGATCGATTCTGGTGTGACCGTGGCGCTGTCAACAGACTGCAACCCCGGCTCTAGCTTTACGTCCTCTATGCCCTTCTGCATCGCTGTGGCGGTGCGTGAGATGGGTATGACCCCTGCAGAAGCACTCTGGGCCTCCACTGCAGGTGGCGCCCAAGCTCTGCAGCGCACAGACGTGGGAAAGATTTCCGTCGGCATGCGTGCGGATATTGCTGAGATTTCAGCGCCGAGCTATGTCCACCTGGCTTATCGCCCAGGTGTTCCCCTGATTGGTCGGGTCTGGAAAGACGGAGAACTTATCGCTGGCTAAGCCCAGCGACCGCTTCCAGTACACACAGAGCTGCCAAGCGAATGGTGCGCCCATCGGGAGCATCCATGGTGGCATCAATCTCGGCCAGGTCAATAGAGCGAACCTGAGGGTGCTTCCCTGCAGCACGTGCAGCTTGGCGCAGTTCATAGGCACTAATGCCACCGGGAACACTTGCTGGGCAAGCAGGAGCCACAGCCCGATCACACACGTCAACGTCAAGATCAACGTGGATGGGCCCACCGGCTGATCCTGCAATGCTCAACGCTTCAGCCATGACATCCGCCATGGGACGACGCTCGAGCTCATCTCGGTGAATAACCGTGATGCCGAGCTCTTGAGCTCGACGGGCATAACCCACTGAGTTGGCAAAGTCTTGAATACCGATCTGAACAATACGCTCAGGGTTCATTCCCGCTTCGATGAGACGGCGCACGGGTGACCCGTTACTCACACCATCTCGCAGGTCATAGTGAGCATCCAGGGTGATGAGCCCTGCAGTTTCGAGGTTGCTTCCCCACACGCCCAGTGCTGCAGCAACGGTGATGGAGTTATCCCCACCCAGAGCAATAACAAGTTCGGCCGCTTTCGCAGCATCAGCCATCAGAGCGATGGTGCGGGCTTCACCCGCAGGTGAGTCAGGATCGCTCACATCGCCAAAGTCAGCAACAGTGAGCTCTTCCAGATCGACGATGGCGGGATCAGTTCGAAGGTTCTTATCGAGGCTTCCGCGATCCTGCATCAGTGCTGGTGAATAGCGATACAGCGCTGCACGAATAGCGTCAGGGGTTTCGTGGGCGTTTGTTGCACTCAAAGATGTCTGGGAAGCAGGAATACCCACTAATGCAGCATCGATTTTCTTTCCCGCAGGAAGGTCTTCCGGGGAAGGCCAGCCTCCAGCACGAGGCCAGAGAGGGTCGTTGGACAGGCCTGATGGCTGGTTAGACATCAGCTGCCTTTGCTGCTTTCTGCCCCTGAACGGCAGCAAAGATGACGCCTACAAGAAGTGCACCCAGTGCTACTTCAACGAGGTAAGCCTGGTACTCGAAAGGGAGGAAAAGGGACACGATCATCAAGGTGGCATTAGCAAGAGCAGTGTCACGCATCAGTGGATAGGCAGCCACGTGAGCGGCGAGCCAGGTTTTGTCGTTCTTACGTGTTGCCTTGGTGCGGATACCTGCCCAGGCGTTGGGGCCTACCTTGCCCGTTGCGGCTCGTGCAACAACGGCATACAAAATGACGTCCGCCACAATCGAGAGCGAAACGATGAGGTAGTGAGTGCCTGAATCCATGCTTCTAGGCTACTGGTCTGGCGCCCGTTTTTACCGTGGTAAACTGGTATCACCGACGCGGGGTGGAGCAGCTCGGTAGCTCGCTGGGCTCATAACCCAGAGGTCGCAGGTTCAAATCCTGTCCCCGCAACAAAAAGAGAAAGCCCTTCCGTTTGGAAGGGCTTTCTTGTTTCTATTCGCGAGTATCGTGGAAACGTGACCAGAAACCACTACACCCTCAACGAAGACCTCCAATTAGCTCTTCAGCTTGCTGATGCAGCGGATGAGATTTCCCGCGCCAGATTCCTCGCGATGGACCTTGAGGTGAGCACCAAGCCTGACAAGACTCCTGTCACTGATGCCGATCGTGCTGTTGAGCAGGCCATCATTGACATCCTCAGCCGCGAGCGCGGAGAAGACTTCATGCTGGGCGAAGAGTTTGGTGAACAAGCAGGCTCTGTTTCTCAACACCCCACTGGAACTTCCGATCACCCTCACCGTCAATGGATTATTGATCCCATTGATGGCACCTCTAACTTCCTTCGTGGCGTTCCCGTCTGGGCGACGCTGATTGCTCTTGCCATTGATGGCGTTCCCGTTATCGGTGTGGTGAGTGCTCCTGCCCTGGGAAAGCGCTGGTGGGGTTCTAAAGGCAATGGTGCGTGGGTTGATGAGTCTCACGATCCTCTAGCGAATGTTCCCATCCCCGAAGAACTCTCTGAATACCTCGAGCAGCCCATGGTTGCTGTTGCTGCACCACGCAAGCTGGAAGTCTCTGGAGTGAAAGACCTTGCAGATGCCAGCATCAGCTACAACTCACTCCAGCAGTGGGACCAGGCTGGCTACCTCGACGAGCTTGTCGGCTTGAGTCGTAAGGTTTGGCGCACCCGCGCCTATGGTGACATGTGGTCCTACATGATGGTCGCTGAAGGCATCCTTGATGTGGCAGGCGAATTCGACCTCAAGCCCTATGACATGGCTGCTCTGATGCCCATTGTGACCGAGGCTGGTGGAAGCTTCACCTCTATTGAAGGTCACGCTGATGTCTGGCACGGCAGCGCATTGGCCACTAACGGCCAGCTTCACGCAGCCGTCTTAGCTGAACTAGCTCGCTAACTTTCCTTCAGCCTTCAGGCGCGCGATTCGCACCCGTGCCGCATCCTCAGAAGTGGATGAAGGCCCAAGGAGTGTTCTGAGCATCTTCAGGATGACGCCAGTCATCCAGAATGCTGGCCACCAGGGCTTCTTGAGCCCCAGAATCTGGCGGTATTCCTCAGGAATACTCGCCACTGCTCCCCCGAACATGATGCGATAAAACGGCATCATGCTGCGCCGTAATGGTGGCTTCTTGAGGAACTCAATTGTTTCCTCCACGCGTTCGTCGTGTTTGAGCACACCATCAACATTGAACTGATGCAGGGCAGCAATGAGCTCTGCTTCACTACGTGGTGGTTTTGCAACACCGACGAGCTCGCCTGCCTTGGACCATTCGTTGACGTATTGGTCAGCTCCCCCAGGAATAGGTTCTCCCCATGCCTGTTGGCAGCCCAGGAAAGCGTCTGTGAAGACAACATGAACCCAGTAGAGCAACTCTGGGTCTCCGGCCGTGTATGTCCGCTCTATTCCCTGGGCATCGACGTAAGTACCTTTGACACGGTCATGGAATTTTGCCACGCGAGAAGACTCGTGTTCGGCTAGTTTGGTGTCTCCGAAAGTAACCGTGATGAGCCACTGAATGGTTCCAGCGAGACGACCCAAAGGGTCTTCTTTGTAGCGTGACCAGTCGTGAACGCCGGCCATAGCTCCAGGATGCAGGGTTTGCATCAGGAGGGCACGAATACCAGCAACCATCGTGGGCATGCCGCCGTGGACTGTCCAGGAAGCAGATCCTGGACCAAAGAAGCCCACGTCATCGCCGGCTTCAATGTTCTTCACCCAATAGGGAGTGCCGGCCGTGTCCCCCGAGAAAGTTTCGAGCAGGTGTGAGCGAATGCTGTCGCTGAAGCGACTCATGCGTCGAGCTTGGAGTTGCTGTCTAGTTTGTGCCAGGTGCGGTTGTGATACACCAGCGGATGAGCTGCACTGGCGTCCAGTTCTGTGCTTCCCTCCGCAGGCGACTTGGCTTCCAGCGCTTCAATCAGGAAAACGGTTGAACTACCCGCCTTGAGTTTGTTCACAGTGCGACCACGAATCCAGGCGTGAGCTTCGGAATAGACGGTCTCACCGGTGGGGAGTTTCTCCCAGGCAATGTCGTCGGGGAAACGGTTTGCGCCACTGGTGGCAGCAAGCTTCGCCAGATGAAGTTGATCAGCACCGAGGAGGTGAATCACCACCGTGTCCGACTCTGCGATGGTGGGCGTGGCAGAGGACTGGGCAGACGCAGAAAACACCAGCAATGGTGGCTCAGCACTGACAGAGAACACACTCGTCACCGTCATGGCGACAGGGCCCTTGCCTGCATCCGCTGTGACAATGGCTACCCCAGCAGGGTGATTGCGGAATGCAAGCTTGAACTCATCAGCAGAGAGCACCTCAACATCGTGAGGTGGGTCGATGATGCCATCGTGAATGATGGGCAAGTTCTCTGACGGCGCATTGTTTGTCATGGTTTCTCCATTGTTTCACCTTGTGCTGCACGTTAGCCTCAGAACTATGAGCCTCAACGAGATCGCCTTGACCACTTTGACCGGAGAACCCACCACTTTCGGCGCTTATTCCGACAAAGTGGTGCTGGTTGTGAACGTGGCCAGTAGGTGCGGTCTTTCACCGCAATACCAGCAGCTCGAAGAACTCCAGAAGAAGTATGGCTCTCGTGGTTTCACTGTGGTGGGAGTTCCTTCCAACCAGTTCCTGCAAGAACTCAAGAACAGCGATGACATTGCCGAGTATTGCTCCACGACTTGGGGCGTCACCTTCCCCATGATGGAGAAGGCCAGTGTCAATGGCCGCAAGCGTCACCCGCTCTATGTTGAGCTGGTCAAAGCAAAAGATAGCTCAGGTAAGGCTGGCCCAGTGATGTGGAACTTCGAGAAGTTCCTTGTTCTTCCCAGCGGAGAAATCAAACGCTTCCGCCCCACAACTAAACCAGATGATCCAGAGATCATCGCGGCCATCGAGGCAGCGCTGCCCAACTAGAACTTAAACAAGAAAGCCCCTGGTTACCCAGGGGCTTTCTGTATTGCGTGAGGAGAATTACATCTTCTCTGCTTCTGGGTCCTTGACGCCTTCTTCGACGATGCCCTGGGCGAGGAGAGCCAAGCGGCGCTCTTCGAGGCGACGCTCGAACTCGGTCTGACCTGCTGCGATGAATTCATCGGTCAGTGGGTAGTTGGTGGCGCGGGGCTTGCCGTTGTACTTCTCGATGTAAGCATCGAGCTCGGGGCCGGACTCCCATGAGGTGATGAGGCAGTAACGTGGCTCGTCACCCTGGTGCCATACGGCGTGCCAGAAGCGCTGAGTGTCCACAATGAGCTGTGCACCTGCAGGAAGAGGAATGCGAATCTCGGTGGAGGGGTCCAGGCGGTCTTCGCGCAGGATCATCATCGAGTCTGGGTTGTCAGAGAGGTTGAAGAAACCACGGACAATCCAACCAGTGCCATCTGGGTTCAGACGGTTGTTGTCGTCCTGGTGCATGTTGTAGAGAGCGTCAGAGTACTTGTTGGGCTGAAGCTCGATAACGCGGCAACGACCAATGTTTGCACCTGGTTCTTCAGCACGCTTGGTCAGGATGGGGGCGAGGTCAACGTTCTTCTTGACCCAAACGCCGTCCTTGTCCGTGCGAGGAGGGGTGTGGTTCCAGAAACCGTTGCACTCCATCTCGCCGAAGGCAGAAGCCAAAGGAGCGAAACGAGTAACGCCGGAAGACTTCCAGTCGACATACTCGATGTCGAGCCATTCCTTGGGGTCTGCAGCCTGGTCGTAGCTGTCAAGAACGACATAGCCAGTTTCTTCAAATGCCTTGAGGCGGTTGTAGCCCATGAGGTGGGTCCCTTTCAACAACGAGCGCACACGTTTTAATACGCTCAACTGAGGGAAACGCTACCACTGGAGGTGGTGCGTAACCGGGATACTCACGGCGTTCTTTTCCAATTCATTCTGGGCGAGAACACGTGTCCACTCCGGCATACATATTCATCTCAGAACCCATCATGTGTTGCTCTTCCAGAAGTTATAAATGAATGTGCACAACACAACTCGTGATGTCTCCCGCAGCACAACTGCCCAGAGTCATTCACTTCTTGACGACATTGTCGGAATTTCAGCTTCCTCTCTGCTGGCGGCCATAGGAATCTTCCTGATGGACAGCGGACATGTGGTGACTGGCGGTATTGCCGGTCTGGCTCTGCTGATTAGCTATGCCACCCCCTTTTCTTTCAGTGTGGTGTGGATTGTTGCCAGCCTTCCCTTCTTGCCTTTGGCGGTGTGGAAAAAGGGGTGGAACTTCACTCTGCGCAGCTTCGTTGCCATCGTTCTAGTTTCCCTTTTTGCACAGCTCACCACCGCGAATCTTGGTCACCTCAGTATTGATCCCCTTTTTGGCGCCGTTGCCGGCAACGTCGTGGCCAGCATTGGGGTTCTCGGGCTGTTTCGCCATCGCTCTTCTTTAGGTGGCTTCAATGTGGTGGCACTGATTGCTCAAGAGCAATATCACTGGCGGGCCGGTTATGTTCAGCTCGTCATTGACCTCGCGATAGTGGCAGGGGCTTTCTTCATCGCCTCCCCCGTCATCGTGCTTTACTCTGCGGTGGGAGCGTTTGTTTTCAATTTCATCCTCGCTTTGAACCACCGAGAAGGCCGCTACAACGGCTAAAACAAAGACTCCCACTCGATCAAGGATCGGGCGGGAGCCTCAGAACTCGTGGCGCATGATGTGATCAACTCACTGAAGTGGTGGAGATGGGGGGAATTGAACCCCCGTCCACTGCTGAAATTGTGAGTCTTCTACGGGTGTAGCTGATTAGAGGCGTTCTACTTGGCTCCGACCTTTGTTACCAGCATCTAAGTCGACAAGCCCAGTCTGAGTTAAAGTCCCGCAGTGCCCTCAGGCATAACACTGCAGCAAGTCCCCTTAATGACGCCAGAACACGGAGCGGGGACGCCTCCGGTCTGACGGACTTCAGGCTCGCTTAAGCAGCGAGGGCGAAGTCGGCGCGGTTAGATTTTGCACCTATTTTTTGCAGAGGTCGTTAACGAGATATCCCTGCATCCTCGACCCGCTTCTCTCCCGCTTGCAGGCAATGTCGAATCCGATCATCCCCATGAGAGTGCGTTGTCACATCATGCGCTGTTGAGTTGTCTAAACGAGATTGCTCTCGCTCTAGCGCGTATTTCAGCGCAGTTGAAGTGTACAACGCCCAGCTGACAAGAGTTATTCCTGAAAGCCAGGAATGTTATTCACCCATGTTTTTGCGGGCCGAGATAGCGCGGTCTGATTCACGCTTATCTTGGCGCTCACGAAGCGTCTGACGCTTGTCGTATTCCTTCTTACCCTTGGCGAGTGCGAGCTCAACCTTGGCGCGGCCATCTTTGAAGTACAGGGAAAGCGGTACGAGTGTGTAGCCACCCTCCTTCACCTTGTTGTGAAGTTTGAGAATCTCTTGCTTGTGCATGAGGAGCTTGCGCTTACGACGAGGAGCGTGGTTATTCCAGGTGCCCTGGGTGTATTCAGGGATGTGCACAGCATCCAGCCAGGCTTCGCCGCCTTCTATGAAGGCGTAGCCATCTGTCAGCGACGCACGGCCTTGACGCAGAGACTTGACCTCTGTCCCCCACAGCACCACACCACACTCATAGGTGTCGATGATGTTGTAGTCGTGACGAGCTTTACGGTTGGTGGCAACAACCTTCTGACCTTGTTCTTTAGGCATTGCACACCTCCTTCAGCTTGTTGTGCGCAAAGCCTTAGTTTACGCGCCTGAAAGAGCTACTAAATCTTGAGGTAGCGAGTGATGGCGAAGTTTGCCGAGATAGCTGCCAGCAAGGATCCGACAACCACCAAGATGGGAACCACAATCAAAGCCTCTGAGATTCCCACGAAAGATGTCAGTGGAATGTTGACCGCGAGGTAGCCCTGCACGAAGAAGTGCACGATACCGATGATTGCTCCACCAGCCAGGACAGATCCCACTAGGGCAGCAAACACACCTTCAAGGATGAAGGGTGTCTGAATAAAGCGGTTAGAGGCACCAACCAGGCGCATGATGCCCAGTTCGCGACGACGTGAGAACGCCGAGAGTCGAATCGTGGTGGCAATCAGCAAGACAGCAGCAATCAACATCAATCCGGCCACACCAATAGCTGTGTAGCTGGCGGAGTTGAGGATAGAGAAAATCTGGTCCAGGTAGCTGCGCTGGTCAGTAACTGACTCAACACCCTTCTGGGCAGAGAGCGCCTCAACCAAAACAGCTGACTGCGATGGGTCCTTGAGGTTCACCCAATAGGTTTCGTTGAGCTGATCGGCTGTGACGTACTCAGCGACAGGGTTTCCCTTGAACTGCTCTTGGAAGTTCTTGAAAGCAGCTTCGTGATCTTCGAAGTAGAACTTGTCAATGAAAGGAGCGAGGGTTGCGCCAGAAAGCGCCTCATTCACGGCTTCAACTTCAGACGCTGATGCAGCACCGTCGAGGCAGTTCTCCCCTGAAGACACATCAGTACACATGTAGACAGCAACTTGTGCTTTGTCATACCAATAGTTCTTCATCTGGCCGATCTGCATCTGAAGCAGAATCGCGGTACCCACAAAGGTGAGCGAGATGAAGGTCACCAAGATGACCGAGACAACCATGGAGAAATTACGACGCAGACCGTTCGCAACCTCTGACCAGATCAGAGAGAACCTCATCGAACAGGCCCCACATTCTGGTCATCGTTACCGGTGTTCTTTGCCCGCTGCTGAGCCTGGATTCGTAAACGTTCAGTCAAGGGCAACGAACTCAAGTCAACTTGAGGCTTCGTCAAAGGCTCGCCCTCAGCTGAAGCAGGAGGCGCATCCTGGAACGCCGGCTTATCGAGACGCTGAACCGGACGAGAGTCATTCATGCCAAAGAGTTCACTCAAGTCTCCGAGGTCATCGATTTCACCGGTGTCATAGGCACTAGGAATCTCTGGGACGGCGTCCATCGTGATTTCATCAACTTGTTCAAACACAGGAGTGGGAACCACGATGTCGGTGGTTTCAATGATCTGGGGCTGCTCTGACGCTGTCACGATGCCCTGGGGGCGCGTGGTGGCTGCCATCGCTGCAGCAGCTGCTGCAGTGTGGTCACCGGTTGAGTTGATGGTGGCATCTGCGCCCACGATGGGCAGGGCTGCCGTGTTGCCGTAACCAGATTCACGTTCGTCACGAACAATTTGGCCTGCAACGAGCTCGATCACGCGCTTTTGCATACGGTCCACGAAGTCTGCAGCGTGGGTAGCCATCACAATGGTGGTTCCACCAGCGTTGATTCGCTCAAGCAACGCCATGATTCCTGCGCTGGTGGCAGGGTCGAGGTTACCGGTGGGCTCATCTGCGAGGAGAAGTGCCGGCTTGTTCACAATGGCACGGGCAATAGCCACACGCTGCTGCTCACCACCAGAGAGCTCGTGGGGGTAGCGCTGAGCCTTGCCGGCCAGACCCACCATCTTGAGCACGTCAGGAACTGCTTCCTGAATAAATCCACGAGACTTACCAATCACCTGCAAGGTGAAAGCAACGTTGTCAAAGACCGTCTTGTTGGGAAGCAGGCGGAAGTCCTGGAACACAACACCCAAGTTGCGGCGGAAGTAGGGAATCTTGCGGTTCGAGATAGAACCCAAGTCCTGTCCGAGTACGTGAATGGAACCCGAGTTCGGCTTATCTTCCTTGATCATCAAACGCAGGCAGGAAGACTTACCGGAACCGGAAGCTCCCACGAGGAAGACGAACTCTCCGCGCAGAATCTCAAAATCAACGCCGTTGAGGGCGGGACGCGAGGAACCTGCGTACTTTTTAGTGACCGTACTAAAGCGAATCATGACTCATCGAGCCTATGCGGGGAGGTTCCTAAAAAGCTGAAAGGCGCGGGCGTGCCGACGAACCGATAACCTTGAAACATGCGCAAGTTCATATTCAACGCCAGTGTTCTCGGAGCCATCTTCGGTGGCTTCTCTGCATTGCGTGCAACGGCGCGTGGCCCCCGTGACTGGAGATTGATTCTGGTCTGGCTGGGCTGGGGAATTTCAGTCGCTCTTGCTGTTGCTGATGTTGTCGCAGAAAGCAAAGAAGAAGAGCTCGAAAACGAGCAGTACGACTTCTAGCTCATGATCTCAACCACCCTCAAGGGCGCTGATCCGCACGAGTATGACCACTCCCACCCTGATCTTGCCGGTGGCTGGCTTCGCGCTTCTGTCTTTGGTGCAATGGATGGTCTTGTCTCCAACATCGCTCTGATTGCCGGTATTGGTGCAGCGGGTGCAAATGCGCAGACTGTTGTTCTGACCGGCGCTGCAGGTCTCGTTGCTGGTGCGTTTTCAATGGCTCTGGGCGAATATGCCTCGGTGAAGACCTCGAACGAACAAGTGGATTCAGAACTTGAGATTGAGCGTCAGGCACATGCGCGCAACCCTGAGGGCGAAGAGAACGAACTCGTTCTCAACTTCATCGAAATGGGCATGGCAGAAAAGACTGCACGTTTTGCAGCAGCTGAAGTTCATCAAAACAAAGAACAAGCAGCCCGCATCCACATTGCGCAAGAACTAGGCGTGGACCCCGACTCGAAGCCCTCCCCCTGGATTGCTGCCTCTTCCTCCTTCGCCATGTTTGCGAGCGGAGCATTCATTCCTCTCATTCCTTACGCCCTCGGCTTTGAGTCGTTGGAGCTTGGCCTGGGAGTGGGTGCCGTGGGCCTGTTGGTTGCCGGTGGCATCGCTGCTCGCTTCACACGCAAGTCATGGTGGAAGAGCGCCCTTCGCCAGCTCTTCTTTGGCGCAATTGCGGTCACCGCGACATACCTTGTGGGATCTTTGTTAGGCGTAGGCGCCGCATAGTTTCCGCCGTAGAGTGAGACAACTTCACTTCACCCTCTGGGAGTACTCATGTCGACCTCAACTGCACCCAAGACCTCAATTGGCCTGTGGATCCTGCTGGTTATTTCCTTTGGAGCAGCTTTTGTTCCTGCTGGAACCCCGGGAAGTATCACCCTGCTGATTGGACTGGTGCCCGTCACCTTCTCGATGTGGCACTTCATTCGCTGGGCAGGGGCACGTACTGCGTGGCTGTCCTTTCTCTCCGTAGTCGTCATCAGCTTTACTGGTGAGGCTCTAGGTGTTGCTACAGGTTTGGTTTTCGGAAACTATTACTACCCTGATGGCCCTCTGGGACCGCTGCTCTTGGGTGTTCCCCCGTTGATTCAGCTGCAGTATTTCGCCATGACCTACGCGTCGTTGATGATTGCACGTTCCATCGGCGGAGCGTTGACAACTGCTGCCCGAGGTTGGTGGCTGGTTGCTGTATCTGCGATGGCAGCTTTCGGAATGACTCTTCTTGACCTGGCAAGTGACCCCTGGCATGCAACGGTGTTGCAACAGTGGATTTGGCGCGATGGTGGCCCCTACTTCGGTATCCCTCTGCACAACTTCTTCGGTTGGTTCTTCGAAACCCTGGCTTTCCTTCTTGTCGTTCAAGCCCTGTTGAACACCAAAAAGGCCCTCGCAAAGATCTCTGAGATCAAGCCTCGAGGCTTCTGGCTACAAGGGGTCTTGCTCTATGGCACCTTCCCCTTCACCATCGCACTGACTCCCCTGGTTCAGGGAGCCGCATTCACTCAGCCAGAAGTCGACATTGCTGTCGCCATGGTGTGTGTCGCCTTGTTCGCCGTCGTTCCGCTGTGGCTTGCAGGGTTGATGGCGCTCAAGAAAAAGTAGGAACGCCTACTTACTCCAGAGTCGTGAAGTGATTTATCGCGTAAACACCTTGACGCCACTGAGATAGGTCTCGCTCGCTACTGCCTTGCGCGCAACCATCGGTTCAACAGATGTCACATCTCGGTCCAAAACCACCAGATCTGCAGCCATGCCCACCGCAAGGCTTCCACGGAACTTCTCTGTATAGCTTTGGTATGCCGTTCCTGCGGTAGCGATCAATAAACCGTCATCCACAGTGATGCGTTGTTCTGGAACCCATCCCTCAGCTGGTGAGCCATCATCAGTTTGCCTAGTTGCAGCAACCAACATGGTTTCCACAAAGTTATTAGGCGAGACAGGCCAGTCGCTTCCGAAAGAAAGTCTGGCGCCGCTTCGCCATAACGAACCCACGGGGTATTGCAAGTTTGTTCGTTCTGGACCCAGTCGGGGTGCCGTCAGCTTGGTCATCAAATCGTCTTCTTGAGCCCAGTGGGCCTGGAAGTTCGCAATAACTCCAAGTTCTGCAAAGCGTGGAAGATCATCAGGGTGAACCACTTGAACGTGAGTAATCGTGCTGCGGCGATCCCATGTCTCATTCACTTCAGTGGCGTTCTCGATCGAGTCAAGAGCGTGACGAACAGCCCGGTCACCAATGGCATGCAAGTGAGTCTGGAAACCCAGCGCATCAAAGTGTGCAACGGCAAGCAAGAGTTCCTCACGTGACCAGTTAGGCATGCCATGTTCATGAGTGTCTAAATATGGCGCGATCATTTCTGCAGTGGCACTTTCCACCACACCATCAACGAAGAACTTCACAGTTCGGGCCGTGAGGAGGTGCTCATTGCCAGCAGTGTGAACTTCAGCGCGCATCCGCTTGAAATCGTCGGCTTGTTGTCGCCAGTGGTCTGGATCTGCCCGGAAAGCCAGGTTTGTGCGGACAGTAAGTTGATTGCGCTCTAAAGCTGTGATGAATGGGCGGTGACCGTTGAGATCAACCCAGGCATCCTGCATCCAGGTGATGCCATTGCTGTTTGCCACTTCACAGGACTTGACCACAGCGGTAACGAGGGCTTCAGGGTCTGTCGGTGGAGCAACATCGAGCATCAAGTCGCAGGCGTGCCACTCACGCAAAGTTCCGAGCGGACTGCCATCTGGGCGCCGTTCAATGCGACCAAGTCGGGGCTCAGGTGTGTCTGTAGTGACGTGGGCGCGCTTGAGAGCCTCAGAATTACACCACAGTGTGTGGTAGTCAGCAGCGCGAAGAATGACGGGGCGGTCCGAAACGACTGCGTCCAGCCATGCCGCATCAAAGTTTCCGCCCTCGGCGAGGGTTGGGTCATAGCTTCCGCCACGGATCCATTCAGCATCAGGGTTTGCTTCAGCAAAAACCCGGACAGCTTCAACAATGGCGTCAATGCTCTTCTTGCCGGTAATCGCTGGGCCTTGGTATTCCAAACCAGCAAAAACAGGATGGCAATGTCCATCTGAAAATGCAGGCATGAGAAAACGACCAGCAAGGTCGACAGTGTGCGATGCCTGATCGAGAAGAGCTAATGCTTCTTCTCCGAGCGCACTGATTGTTCCGCCGGTGATAGCCAGGGCGGATGTGGTCTTGTGTGGCTCCAGCCAGACGACACCACCGTGAAAAACGGTGGTGTCGTCTGCTGACGCATCATGAAAGATGGTCATCTACTGATTAGCCTTTGAAGGTTTCCCAGATCTTGGAGTAGTTAGACAGTTCCTCGTTGTTACAAGGCTTGACTGGCTTAGCTCCGGTGTATCCGGCAGGCATGGTGATGGCAGAGCTAGAGGAAAGTGCAGGATCCATCAGCTCGTTTGTGCCAGCAACACCTGAGGCATAGCCCTGAGCGTTCACGGCGATTGCCATGTTCTCAGGGTTCATCATCCAGTTGATGAAGGTCTTTGCCTGGTCAACGTTCACAGCGCCCGAGGGAACTACGAAGTTGTCCTGCCACAGTGCCATACCCTCGGTTGGGTAAACATACTGAACGCTGGGACGGTCCTGCATAGCGCGGTATGCCGCACCGTTCCACATCATTGCCATGACTTCTTCACCAGCGGCTACGCGCTCGATGATTCCGTCGCTGCTGATGGTGCCCACGCGTGGCTTGAACGAGGTGAGCAGGTCTTGTGCTGCCTGGAGCTGCTTGCCATCGGTAGTACAGAACTCTCCACCGGTAACGCGCAGAGCCGAGTTCACGCCCTCAACCATGTCGTTCATGATGCCAACAGCACCAGCTGATGCTGGAGGGTTGAAGTAGTCAGCCCACGAAGTAGGCCATTCAGCTTCAGGGATCACTGCGGAGTCGAAGACGAATCCAGTGGTTCCATAAAGGTAAGGAGCCGAGTACTTGCGACCTTCATCGAAGTACACATCAACGAAGCTTGGTTCGATGTTGCCGCCGTTGGGGAATGTCGTGGTGTCAATTTCCATCAACAGACCATCGTTTTTGAGGATTTGAACCATGTAGTCACTGGGGACCACAACGTCATATCCAGCACCGTTAGAGGCACGAAGCTTTGCTTCGAGGCTCTCGTTGGTGTCGTAGTAGTCGATGTTGAGCGTGATGCCCGTGTCTTCTTTGAACTTGGAAATGAGTTCTTCAGGGTAGTAATCGCTCCAGGTGTAGAAGTTGAGTTCACCACTGGTGGCCTCAACATAACCGGTCGATTTTTCTTCGGTGCCAGAGTCGGTAGCGCAGCCCGAGAGCACAAGCGCAACCACGGCACCAAACACTGCTGTAGTGCCCCAGCGTGATTTCTTAGTGGATTTAAACATGGTTATTTCTTACTCCTTCTTTGTGACAACAAATAGGTAATGGTGGTAACAACGAACGCAAGTAGCAGAAGCAACGTTGCAACTACATTCACGGACGGGCTTGCACCCTTTCGGATCAGGCTGAACAGATACACCGGGAGGGGTGTAGAGCCAGCGGCGGACAGGAAATTGGAAATGATGAAGTCGTCGAGTGAAATCACGAACGCGAGTAGTGCTCCAGAGATGATTCCTGGTGTGAGCAACGGCAGAGTGACGCGTCTAATGGTGTTGAAGGAACTTGCCCCTAGATCAGTCGCAGCTTCGAAATAGGTCACACCTACTCCTTGAAGCCGCGCCCGAATGGGCATCAAAGCAAATGGAATACAGAAGGCGATGTGAGCCAGAATCAAGGCCAGCATCCCGGGTGGCAGATTGATCAGGCGAATAAATCCCAAGGTGGCAACTGCGATAACAATCTCTGGAATAACAAGTGGTGCGGTGAGGATCGACACAGCAAGCGCACTCCCCCGTGCTCTCAGTCGATCAACAGAGAGGGCGAAAAGCAGCGCCATGATGGTCGAGGCCAGAGTGGCGATAACCGCGATCTGCAGTGAAACCATGACCGACTTGATGAGGTTGGCATTGTTAAACACCTCGCCAAACCAGCGGAAACTAAAACCTTTCCACAACAGTGCGTTCTCACCATTGTTAAAGGCAAAAACAGTGGTGACCAAGATTGGCAAATACAAGAAGAACAGTGCGAAGATCGCGATAGATCGCACTCCAGGGAATTCTCGAAGTCTGAGTGCACGGATACGAGTACTCATAGCGCAAGCTCAACTTTGCGTCCAGAACGTCGTGAGTACACGGCGATGATGATCAGAGCAAGCATGAGCATCACCAAGATGATGACCGATAGCGCTGCCCCAAAAGGCCAGTTCCTAGATTGTCCAAACTGATCGGCGATCAGGTTACCGATGAGCAGGAACTTGCCACCACCAAGCAACACGGGTTGGACATAAGAACCAAAAGCAGGCATGAATACGAGCAGAATGCCCGAAATAATCCCCGGGACAGCAATGGGAAGGAGCACCCGTCGAATGACGCCCATCTTGCGGGCTCCCAAATCATAAGCGGCCTCGGCTAGACGGAAATCAAACCCCGCCAGCGAAGAGTAAATGGGAAGAACCATGAATGGCAAGAAGGTATAGATCAAACCGATTTGCGAGGCAAACGGGGTGTACAGCAATTCGTGTGTTCCAAGTCCCAGAGACTTTGAAATGGTGTTCACGATGCCGTTGTCGTTGAGGATCAGCATCCATGCATATGTCCGCACCAACAAGCTTGTCCAAAACGGAATAGTGACCAACAACACCAGCAGGTTCTGGACCTTCTCAGGCCTGGTTGCCATCCAGATAGCTAAAGGAAATGCCAGGACAAAACAGACAATTGTCGTGATGCTGGCTTGCTGCAGTGAGTCCAGGAAGATCTTGAGATAGCGGGGGTCGAACGTGACGTTTCCCACAAAATCTGCTTGGAACAGAAAAGTGATGTAGGGCTCAAGCGTAAATGTGTAATCCACTCCACCACCGCTGAAAGGGCGGGACATGAAGGAGAAGATGAAAATAATGACCAAAGGGCCCACCGTAAAAAGCAGTCCAATGATGAGCGCCGGAATACTTCCCCAGAAGCCAATCTGACCTGGTTTCTTGGGGTTTGCTCCCCTCATCCGAGGCGCTTTCTGGACGGTGCTCATTAGTTTCCTTCTGGAGCCATGGGGCGAATGCTCGATGTCTCGACAGTCAAGGAAACTGTGCCACCGACCTGCTGAAGGTCTACGCCAAATGGTGGCGGAACTCGAACGGCAACGTCTGTACCGTCCTGCAAACGGACTGTGCAGCGTAGATCTGTTCCCATATACACGATGTTGGTAATGGTGCCGGTGGCTAACTTGGGGCCCGCAACATTGAGTGAAATGCGTTCTGGACGGATTGCAACGGTGACTTCCCCGTTTACTGCATCAACTGTGTGCGGAAGTTCAACGACATCTCCACCCGCTAATTGAATGGTTTGTTTTCCACTCTTTTCTGTAACGGGCGCTGTAATGAAGTTTGATTCACCAATGAAATCTGCCACAAAGCGGTTTACTGGCTGCTCATAGATTTCTTCCGGAGTTCCGATCTGCACCGGCTTTCCGGAGTTGAAGACGGCAATACGGTCACCCATACTCAACGCTTCTTCTTGGTCGTGGGTGACGAAAACAAAGGTAATACCTGTGGTTTCCTGAAGACGTTTGAGTTCGGCTTGCATACCGCGGCGAAGCTTGAGGTCTAGTGCGGCAAGAGGTTCATCGAGAAGGAGCACAAGTGGTTTCTTGGCAAGAGCACGAGCAAGTGCAACGCGCTGTTGCTGTCCACCTGAGAGTTGAGCAGGTTTGCGACTCGCAAGATCTGTGAGACGGACGAGCGCCAGCATCTCATCGACGATTGCTGCAACTTCAGCCTTAGGCTTGCGTTCCATTTCAAGGCCAAAAGCGATGTTTTGTGCCACGGTCAGGTGAGGGAACAGGGCATATGACTGAAAAACAGTGTTGACAGGCCTGAGGTGGGGAGCAAGGTTATCGATGCGTTGAGTGCCGAGAGTAATCGATCCAGCATCAAGAGTTTCAAGTCCAGCAATAGAGCGAAGCAGCGTGGTCTTGCCACAACCTGATGGACCAAGCATGACAAAAAATTCACCCTGGTTGATGGTGAATGAAACATCATCGACAGCGTTGAGTTGCACCTTCTCAGGAGTGACGAAGGTTTTGAGCGCTCCGGAAATAACGAGGTCTGCTCCAGCTGGCGATTGATTCGCTCTAGCCGTAGCTCCCGCTAGTTTTTCGGTGGTGCTGTTCATACGAACTTTCACTTTCCACTATCTTCATGCGCTTGTTTGCGGTAGTAATGTTCATAAACTAATGGCATTAGATTTAATGCGCAACAGGCGCAACACACTTGTTACAAATCTGGAATGTGTCCACAACTTCAAACCAAAGTGAAGATTCACCTCCCGCTCCACCAGCAACAGGAGACCAGTCATGAGCGAAGAGAAAACAGGCGAAGAATCCACTCCAGTGCGCCATAAAAGGGGTCGGCCTTCTCAGGCGAAGCTCACGGAAGAAACAATCGCCGAGGCAGCCCTGGAGCTCATTGATGAGAAGGGCTGGTCTGCCCTCACAATGAACGCGTTGGCCTCGAAACTCCACGTTCGAGCACCTTCTCTGTATCACTACATCGACGGTCAGAATGATCTGATCCACCTCATTCGGCGTCAAGTAGTGCGCAAGATTGAAACCGCCCAACTCGCCAACATGAACTGGGAAGACGCAATTCTCTCCTTCGGAATGTCCTACTACCGCGCCTTTCTCCAGCACACCAACACCATTGGCATCTTGAGTGTTACCCCTATCCGAGACCCTGACACCTTTCAGATGTACGAAGCTTTTCTTTCCGTCTTGGACCGCGAAGGATGGAACGCTGAACGCTCCATCGAAATTTTGGTGGGTTTGGAGTACCTCGCTTTGGGAAGTGCTTACGAGCAATCCGCATCAGAAATCATGCTTGATGCTGAATTAGCAGAAGCAAACGGGGCGCCTGTTCTTGCGAAATTTGTTCGAGCAAGGATCAATAAAGAAAAGGTTGTTGAAGACACTTTCACCCAGCTGCTTGCAGATTTTGTTGCGATGTTTCGAATCGAGCGTGAGCGAGAACGCAGCTAGAGAGCAAACCCTCTACGCTGGAGCGCGTGCAGCAGGAGATTATTGACTGGTTCGAGGCCGAGGGTAGAGATCTACCGTGGCGCCAGCCTTACTTCACCCCATGGGGTTCACTTGTCTCAGAATTCATGCTGCAACAAACACCAGTTGCACGCGTCATTCCCAAACTCGAAGAGTTCTTGACTCGCTGGCCTACTCCTGCCGCGCTGGCGGCATCACCGTCAGGTGATGCTGTGCGAGCGTGGGCAAACCTGGGTTATCCCCGCAGGGCACTGTGGCTCCATGCCTGTGCTGTGACGATCGTGGAGAAGTTCAACGGAGAGGTTCCCAGCAACGTCGAAGATCTACTCTCTTTACCTGGAGTTGGTCCCTACACTGCACGTGCCATTGCCGTCTTCGCCTATGGCGGGCATGAACCTGTTGTGGACACCAACATTCGTCGCGTCATTGCCCGCCACAACCAGGGCAATGCGGACCAAGGCCCTCCGTCAACAAAACGCGACCTCGAAGCGATGGAGGCGCTGCTTCCCACTCCCGATCTCTCCCCCGCTTTCAATGCCGGAATCATGGAGCTGGGCGCATTGGTGTGCACTGCACGCAATCCCAAGTGTGATGTGTGCCCCATCGCACGAACATGTCTATGGAAAAACTCTGGGTATCCCGAACACGTGGGACCGAAGAAGATTGTTCAGAAGAAATACGAGGGCAGCGACCGGCAGGCACGTGGCGCTGTGATGAAAGCCCTCAGAAATGCACACACCACCGTAACAACCTCCGAACTAGAAACTAGATGGAGTGATCAAGCTCAGCTAGGTCGAGCTATTGCAGGGCTTCTCAAAGATGGCCTCATAGAACTAGTTGAAGACGATTGCTATCAGCTTCCTGCATAATTTCTGGAGCTGGACCCTTAACTTTTTCAACCCAGAACTGTCCGCGCTGTCGAGGTCACGTCCAGCACCATGCCTTCGGGCATGAAGATGGAAACCACCGGCGGATGCCAAGTTTTCTGCAAGCTCACCGTGGCACTGCGTCCGTCATTTGTCACTGCCGACACAACTGAAATACCGGCACTTTCTGTTGTGGGGATGAGCTGTAAATAATGATCGGTTTCTTTTCGAACCTCAGTGTTCGTCAGTGTGATGCTGGCGCGGCCGTTGATCACCTGTACGTCATCCAGATTGAATGCTTCAGCTGCGGCGAGCGCAGCTCCGTCAGCCACAGTAAACAGGCGTTTGCGCTCGATATAGAGACTGGTGGCAGCAACTGTGCCCAGAACGACGGCTAGTCCAATCAGTCCCGCAAAGATAATCAAAATCAGGCTGGAGCCTTCCTCTTCTTCGTGGAATCTCTTTACCCACATCAGCGCGCTCCGTGGAATCGCGAAACAACCTGGCTGGCTTGGGATGAGACGGGAACAACAGCAGCTTGATCAAGGTTGAGCACTGCAGGAACTAATGGCATCACAACCTTGACCCCCACCCCAATACTCACCAACGACTCAGGCTCAAGGCAGCTAGCAGAGCAGGTAATGGTGACGTCTGCTTGTTTCGAGTTCAGGCCATAATCGGCGAGCGCAAAGTCAATTGCTTGTTGAGCACGCTTGACGGCGGTGCTCTGATCAGGCGATTCGACATAGACGCGTGCTGCCTGCCTAGCCGCACCCTCAGTTGCCAAGGTCGCGCCCTGTAGGGCACCCACTGCCACAACCAAATACACCAGCGGAATCAGCAGCAACATTCCTGCCGTGATGAACTCAAGCGACGCCGAGCCATCGTCTTTAGTGAAGAACTTCAGTAGCCGCATGACCACTCACCTCCATTGAGGTGGCGGGACCCCAGAGCCCAATCATGGGAAGTGGTGCCTTCACCGTAATCACAGTTGCGGGAGCACCCATCCATTGCTGGCTTGAAACAGCGATGTCTTGTGCATATTGATCTCCCACCGCAGTTGTGATGAGTTCTTTGGTGCGCTGGACTCCCTCAGCTGGGGTGGAGTCGATCAGTGCACCCCACCTCGCTCCTTCTGAGGCTGCATCTTGAATGGTGTTGCGAACATGCAGTGCGAGGCCCAGTTGGAGCACGCCCAGGGTCAGGAACGTGAGCAAAATGCCCACAAAGACAAACTCGACCACAGCCGAGCCGCTCTCGTCATTGCGCACTCTCTCGAGCACGCGACCTAACCCTGTCTTCATGATGTGTTCTAGAAGCTCACAACACGAGAGATGGCCTGATCAAAGACGGTGCCAAGTGCTGGCGCAGCAATAGCCCAGATGGCAACAACGAGACCAGCGGTCATCAGGGTAATCAGGACCCAGCCCGGAACATCTCCACGCTCATCGCTGAACTTGGACTGAATAGCTGAGCTGATTCGAGTAATCATGCTTTTCATTTCTGTATTTCTCCTTGAGTTGTGGACTAAAAGCCCGATTGAATGACGAGTAAACCGGGGAAGACGGCAAAGACGATGGTGACGGGCAAGATCAGAAAGACCAGTGGCACCAACATGGCCACTTCTTTTTGTCCTGCGCTTTCGAGCAATCTGCGCTTGGAATCTTCACGGGCATCTAAAGCATGTGCTTGAAGAACAGCTGACACTGGAGTTCCACGGTTGAGCGCTCCCAGAATCTGTTCGATCCCGCGGGAGAGAGCGGATATCTTGAGCTTGCGCTCCAAGGACTGCAGTGCGGTTGCCATCGGAATACCCATCTGAACATCCAGCACAACCACACGGAACTCATCAGTGATGTCACCGTGACCAATGGTGGCCATTCGGCGCAAAGCATCGGGCAGACCTTCGCCTGCAGAAAGACTCAAGGACAAGAATTCCCACACCGCAGGCAATTGAGCCTCGATGCGCTTCACGCGAGCCTTTGCGGCATAGCCCAAGAAATACCTCACGCTGAGATAGCCCACGAGCGCGCCCATGATGGGAACAAGGACATAAGCGAGCGCACTGGGCTGGGCCATCACAGCAACAGCACCATCAACGAGAAGTCCCGCTGCGGCTCCCCACAATCCCCAGGTAATTTGGCGAGCACGGAACTCAGAAACCGAGAGTTCGGATCCAGCTCTGGCAAGATCGAGCTCCACGGCATCGGCCGGACCTGCGAACCGTTCCGTGACAGTCAGCAAGCTGTTCTTCAGTCCACGAATACCAAAGTCGAACTGTGGCAATGGAGCAGAACTCTTTTCTGTCACATCGGCATAGGCCTGGGGTGAGATATCCGCGACCAAGTGAGCAACACGTTTCTGCAAAGAAGCGCTGCGAAAGCTCGGCAGTGTGGTGAGGATAATCCACACGCCCAAACCGAAGAGAGCACCAAGTCCTATCCCCCATCCAGCAAGTGAACTCATGCCAACCACCGCTTCTCATCAGGGAGGTATCCCACAGCAGACATGATTCGGTAGGCCAGCAAGCTCACTCCGAGTCCAATCAAAATGAGCACAACACCGGCGCCCGAGTTGTAGGCCTGGGCAGCTTCTGACCGGGTTGATAACAGCACCAGGACAATCCAGGGAGCCATCACGCCAATACGAGCAGCCAAACGAATCCAGCCCTGTCGAGCTTCAACTTCCTGACGCAGTGCCGATTCAGCACGGAGATGCGAACCAAGTGATCCAAGAACGGTCGTGATTTCAGTTCCACCAAGTTCTCGGCCCAAACGAAGGGTCTCCACGATGCGATCACCATTGGGGTTGCCCCATCTTGCTTTGAGATCCAGTGCGGCCAGTTCAAAGTTGCCAGAAACCTTGTAATCCTGGGCAAACAAGGCAGCAGGTGTGCTCACTGCTTTCGAAGAGAACCCCGCAAGAGAAACAACAGCATCTGGAATATTTGCACCAGAGCGAATGGCAGAAATCAACGCATCCACCACATCAGGCCACTGATTACGCAAAGCCTTGCGCGCTGCAGCACGCCTGCTTGCGGCAAACATCGCCGGAAGCGCTGCCGCAGTGCCCGCTAGAACCACGCTCAACACAGCAACACCGGTGACTGCCCAAGCCAATGCGCCACCGATAACTGCCAGAACAACACACAATGACAACAGCACAGAAGGCTTCATGCCTAGTTGCAAGGCGGTTTCGTTTAGTCCACGCGAGAACTTCGAGGGTGTCGTAACCCGTTCCACGCGCTCTTTCTTGGGCCACAGCTTGCTGGAAACGATCAGAAAGATGCCCAATCCGGCGCTGGCACCCAGAAAGATTCCCAGGATCTCGATAGATGACAGTCTCATGCTGCATCCAAGACAATACGAGGGTTGAGGTTTGTCAGTTCAAACTTGTCCAGGCGTTCGGGAGCTAGGCCAGTAGCCACCAACACGTCATCAACGAGGTGGAAGATAACTGTCGATTCAATCTCTCCATCCACGACACGTCCTGTGGGGGCGATGATTTCGCTGACACGGCGGCGACCAAAACGATCGAGCTCGCAGTGCACAACGACATCAATACAGCTCGCCACCGTGGGAACCACGAAGCTGGAGTCAATGTTGCGACCAGCAAGCAACGGCAGCGTGCAGAGCTTGGTAAGCGCATCTTGAGCGCTGTTGGCGTGAAGTGAACAGGCACCGGGAAGGCCACTGTTGAGCGCGATGAGCAGGTCGAGACTCTCTGCCTCGCGCACCTCTCCCACTACCAAGCGGT
>ERZ1034361.317-NODE-317-length-34148-cov-8.176396_pt1 | contig 34148 bp, 34 predicted proteins | sample MGYA00520617_ERZ1034361 | MGnify/ENA primary metagenome ERZ1034361 (study PRJEB33736, sample SAMEA104284507) | Azolla filiculoides | biome: Urban; feature: Water surface; material: Ditch water | place: Netherlands | collected 2015-10-28 | depth 0-0.1 m ...
CTGATCGGTGCGCCTCCGGGCTATGTGGGCTTTGACCAAGGCGGCCTGCTGACCGAAGCCGTGACCAAGAAGCCGCATTGCGTGCTCTTGCTCGACGAGATTGAAAAAGCGCATCCGGACATCTTCAACGTGCTGCTGCAGGTCATGGACCACGGCACCTTGACGGACAACAACGGACGCAAGGCCGACTTCCGCAACGTGATCATCATCATGACCACCAACGCCGGAGCCGAGACCATGAACAAAGCCACCATTGGTTTCACCAACCCGCGTCAAGCGGGCGACGAAATGGGTGACATCAAACGCCTGTTCACCCCTGAGTTCCGCAACCGCCTGGATGCCATGGTCAGTTTCAAGCCGCTGGACGAGCAGATCATCCTACGCGTGGTGGATAAATTTTTGCTGCAACTGGAACAGCAACTGGGCGAGAAAAAGGTCGAAGTCACCTTCACCGACGCACTGCGCAAGTTCCTGGGCAAGAAGGGTTTCGATCCGCTCATGGGCGCACGCCCGATGCAGCGCCTGATTCAGGACACCATCCGCAAAGCCCTGGCCGACGAGTTGCTGTTCGGTCGCTTGACCGAGGGGGGCCGCCTGACGGTGGACATCGATGACAAGGATGAGGTGCTGCTGGACATCACGCCCAACCCGAAGAAGGAAAGCCGGGCTTCTCGTTCTGAACCCACTGAGCCGGAAGAAGCGACGGCCAGCTGACCTTTTGTCGGCTTGTACGCCGCAGACAAAGCAAAAAAGGAGGCCTTTTCAGGCCTCCTTTTTTTTGTGAGGAAATGGGACAAATCAAGGTGATCTGTGCGTCAATTGACCATGACCAGCTTGCCTTTGACGCTGCGTGAGCCCATCAAGGTGTAAGCCGCCTTCAAGTCGTTCATGGGCATCGTGCGGTCAATGACGGGTTTGATCTTGCCTTGCCCGTACCACTGGGCCAGCTCGCCCATCATGGCCGCATTGGCCTGAGGTTCGCGCCGGGCGTAGTCTCCCCAGAACACGCCGACCAGAGACGCGCCCTTGAGCAAAGGCAGGTTCAAGGGCAGGGCAGGAATAGGGCCGCCTGCAAAACCCACCACCAAGTAGCGGCCACGCCACGCGATGGAGCGGAAGGCCGGCTCGGCCAAGTCGCCGCCCACGGGGTCATAGATCACATCGGGACCACGGCCTTCGGTCAGCGTTTTCAGGGCTTCGCGCAGGTTCTCGCGGCTGTAATTGATGGTGGCATCCGCGCCCAGCGAGGTGCACAGCGCACATTTTTCGTCGGTGGATGCCGCGGCAATCACTTTGGCACCCATGGCCTTGGCGATCTGGATAGCGGCCGTGCCCACGCCGCCTGCTGCGCCCAGCACCAGCACCGTTTCACCAGCTTTCAAGGCCGCCCGGTCGACCAATGCGTGGTGAGAGGTGGCATAGGTCATGATGAAGGCCGCGCCATCGACGGCAGAGAAACCAGCGGGCAAGGGCATGCAAAGCTTGCCAGGTGCCAAGGTGTGGGTACCAAAGCCCCCGGTGCCTGACAGGCAAGCCACGGTTTGGCCCACTTTCAGGTGGGTCACGCCTTCGCCAAGGGCTTGCACCACGCCTGCGTATTCTGAACCCGGCACAAATGGCAAATCAGGCTTCATTTGGTATTTGTTTTGAACAATCAGCAAATCCGGAAAGTTCAGACTGGCCGCCTGAATTTCGATCAGGACTTGCCCTGGACCTGGCGTTGGCGTGGGCAGTTCTTTCCAAGTCAGCGCTTCAACCCCGACCGGGTTCTCGCAAAGCCAAGCGTGCATGCATCTTCTCCTTGTGTCATGTTGGATGTGTGGGTGCATCTTAGGCAGACAGAGGGCCCTCACCATGTCCCCCTAGCGACGAATTTGACAGTGCGCCACGAGCGTAGCTGCCGCCTACAATCGAGCCATTGACAGGGACACAGCATGAAAATTCTCATTTCCAACGACGATGGCTTTCGCGCAGAGGGGATCGTGGCCCTTTACGAGGCGTTGAAAAGCATTGCGGACGTGGAAGTGGTGGCGCCCGAGCACAACAACAGCGCCAAATCCAATGCTTTGACCTTGCACACCCCTTTGTATGTGAACCGTGCGGACAACGGCTTTCGCTATGTCAATGGCACCCCTGCGGATTGCGTTCACATCGCCTTGACGGGCTTGTTGGGCTACCGGCCTGATTTGGTGATCTCTGGCATCAACAACGGCGCGAACATGGGGGACGACACCCTTTATTCGGGCACCGTGGGCGCGGCCATGGAAGGCTATCTGTTCGGCATTCCGGCCCTGGCCGTTTCTCAAATGGACAAAGGCTGGGCGCATCTGGATGCAGCGGCGGTCAAAGTCAAGGAACTCGTGCAACAAATGCAGGCGGGTGATTTGATGGACACCAAGCCATGGCTGTTGAATATGAACATTCCCAACCTGCCGTTGGAAGAGATCAAAGCCGCCAAGCTGTGTCGCCTGGGTCGCCGCCATGCGGCCGAGCCGGTGATCACCCAAGTGGACCCCCGTGGGCAGACGATGTACTGGATTGGCAACGCCGGCCCTGCCATGGACGACAGCGAAGGCACTGATTTTCACGCGGCCGGTTTGGGCCATGTGGTGGTGACGCCGCTCAAGGTGGACTTGACCGATCACGCGCATTTGGATCACTGGACCCATGCTTTTAGCCGCTTGGCAGCGCAGGGCCGAGCATGAGCCAACGTCCTGGTTTTCCGGTCAAGCTGGCCAAGACCGGCGCTTCGGGGCCTTCTGGCAAAGTGCCTTCGGCTTTGCCTGTTCGTTCCGTCCAGACCCCGACAGCGCTTGCGCCCCGTGTGGCTTCCAGCGTCTCGGGTTTGGGGCTGGACTCGGGCGCGGTTCGCGCCCGCATGGTGCGCAAACTGGCAGAGCAGGGCGTCAAAGACACCCGCGTGCTCGATGCCATGGGTGTCGTGGAGCGGCACCGTTTTGTCGAAAGCGCTCTGGTCAACCAAGCCTACGAAGACACCAGCTTGCCCATCGGCTTGGGGCAGACCATCTCCAAACCCAATGTGGTGGCACGCATGGTCGAACTGCTGTGTCAGGACGCACCCGGTAAATTGGGCCGAATCCTAGAGATTGGTACGGGTTGTGGCTACCAGGCCGCCGTCTTGAGCCATGTGGCCACCGAGGTGTACAGCATCGAGCGCCTGCGAGGCTTGCACGAAAAGGCCCGCACCAACTTGCGCCCTTTCAGGTTGCACAATGTGCACCTGATCTTTGGGGATGGCATGTTGGGCTACCCCAAGGGGGCTCCCTACGCGGGCATCATCTCGGCAGCGGGCGGAGATGCTGTCCCTGACACCTGGCTGGACCAACTGGCAGTCGGTGGCCGTCTGATTGCCCCGACCATCACGCCTGCAGGTCATCAAGCGTTGGTGGTTATTTTGAAAACGGCACAAGGTTTTGAGCGCCAAGTGCTCGAAGCAGTTCATTTTGTCCCTCTAAAATCAGGCGTTGCCTGAACAAGTAAAGCCCGATGACTTCATCCTTTCATTTTCGTCCCATGGTGTTGATGGCTTCGTCCCTTGCATTGCTCGCAGGATGCACTTCTTCGCCCCGCACGCCAGCCCCTGTGGAGGATCGAACCACCATGGGTCGATCGTCCACACCCACGGCAACGCCTGCTGCTGAAGCGCCCAAGCCGTTGCCTGGCAGTGAAAACGCTGGCAAACCCGGTTATTACACGGTGCAGCGGGGCGATACGCTCACCCGCATTGGCCTGGACAACGGGCAAGGATGGCGTGATCTGGCCCGTTGGAACAACCTGACCAACCCCGATCTGATTGAAGTGGGCCAAGTGCTGCGGGTGTCGCCACCCGGTGGTGCGGTTGAAACATCGGGCGTGGTGGTTCGCCCCATCGCGTCAAGTGGTCCATCATCGTCGGTCACCACCCAAGACAATGCAGGCAATAAAGAGCCAACCAAAGAAAGCGCCAGCAAGCCCAATGCCAATGCTCAAGCCATGCAGTTCATTTGGCCAAGCCAAGGCAAATTGATCAGCAAGTTCGATGCGAACAACAAAGGCATTGAAATTGCCGGGAAAAAAGGCGATCCGGTTTTGGCCGCTGAATCGGGCAAGGTCGCCTATGTCGGCGAATCTTTGAGAGGCTATGGCAAGTTGATTCTGATCAAACACAATGGCTACCTGACGGCTTACGGACACAACGATAAATTCAGTGTCAAAGAAGACCAATTGGTGACCAAAGGCCAAAAGATTGCCGAAATGGGCAATACCGACGCCGATGCCTACAAGCTCAAATTCGAAATTCGGGACACAGCGGGTAAAGCATTGAACCCCGTCACGTTGTTGCCTCAACGTTAAAAATCCATGGCCTGGCCCGTCCTGGTCTTTGACATCGAGACCCTTCCTGATGTCGCCGGGTGGCGCAAGCTGCACCCGGTGTCACCTGATTTAACCGATGAGCAAGTGCACGCGCAATGGACGGCCGAGCGGGCAGAGCAGGGCAAAAGCGACTTCATGCCTTTGTATTTGCAGCGGATTTTGGTGATCAGCTGCGTTTTTCGCAATGCCGAAGGGTTGCGCGTCCATTCTTTTGTGGATCGCGATGGCCAAAGTGAGGGCCGGATCGTTCAGACTTTTTTCAACACCATCGAAAAGCACGAGCCCCAGTTGGTGAGCTGGAATGGCAGCGGGTTCGATTTGCCGGTGTTGCACTACAGGGGCCTGCAGCATGGTGTGGTGGCCGACAAATACTGGGACATGGGTGAGGGCGGTAACGCCAGTGACCGCGAGTACAAGTGGAACAACTACATCTCACGCTATCACCTGCGTCACCTTGACCTGATGGACTTGCTGGCCAAATACACCCCCAAAAACAACGCCCCCATGGACGCGATGGCCAAACTTTGCGGCTTTCCCGGCAAGTTGGGCATGGACGGCTCTCAGGTGCATGCGCAGTTTTTGGCAGGTAAAACCGAAGACATTCGGCGTTATTGCGAAACCGATGTGATGAACACCTATTTGCTTTATTGCCGCTTTCAGAAGATGCGCGGCGGCTTGACAGAAGCTGAATACGAGCAAGAAATCAGCTTCGTCAAAGACAGCGTCGGCGCCTTGGCCGGGCAAGAACCCCATTGGCAGGAATATTTGCAAGCCTGGAACTGAGTTTTATGGGGCAAAGTGACTCGCCCATCGCCAAGTCAGCTGCTACATCCTGAGACAATCGGGGCATGAGCGAACAAGACATTTCCCTTTCAACAGCCCTCACCGAGACTGAAAACCACGCCAGCACGGATTTGCCGGAAGGCTGGTTGCGTGTGGACGCCCTGGACATGGAAGCCCAAGGCATCGCCCGCAGGCCCGATGGCAAAGTGGTTTTCATCGAAGGCGCCTTGCCTTTTGAGGTGGTTTCTGTCCAGGTCGGACGCAAAAAAAGCAGCTTCGAGCACGGCAGCGTGACCGAGATTCACCATGAATCTTCGCAACGCGTGCGCCCTGGCTGCCCAAATTTTGGGCTGCACACAGGCTCTTGCGGCGGCTGCAAAATGCAGCACTTGGAGGTTTCGGCCCAAGTGGCCATCAAGCAACGCGTGCTCGAAGACAATTTGTGGCATTTGGGAAAGGTCAAAGCCGAAACCATGCTGCGCCCCATCGAGGGGCCCACTTGGGGTTACCGCTACCGCGCGCGCTTGTCGGTTCGCTATGTGATCAAAAAGGGCGAAGTGCTGATTGGGTTTCACGAACGCAAGAGCCGCTACATCGCCGACATGAAGGTGTGCCCGGTATTGCCGCCCCATGTGAGTCATATGCTGTTGCCGCTGCGCGAGCTGATCAGCCAAATGGCTGCCCGAGAAAGCCTGCCTCAGCTCGAGCTGGCGTGCGGCGACGAGGTCACTGCTTTGGTGTTGCGCCACTTGGAGCCCTTGAGCGATGGCGATAAAGCCTTGTTGCGCACGTTTGCCGCTGAGCAAAATGTGCAATGGTGGCTGCAGCCCAAAGGGCCTGATACGGTGCATTTGCTGGACGAGGGCGGTCCGCAACTGAGCTACGGTCTGCCCGACTTTGGCATCACCATGCCCTTCAGACCGACCGATTTCACCCAGGTCAACCCCTTCATCAACCGGGTCTTGGTGTCCCGCGCTTTGCGTTTGTTGCAAGCACAAAAGCACGAGCGTGTGATCGACTGGTTCTGCGGTTTGGGCAACTTCACCTTGCCCATCGCCACGCAAGCGGGTGAGGTGCTGGGCATTGAAGGTGCCGAGACGCTGGTCGCTCGGTCGCGTGACAACTACGCCCGCAATCAGGCAGACCGCGCAGCGGGGCAAGCTCTGGCGCCCACCCAATTCGTGGCCCGCAACCTGTTTGACATGACCCCTGAGATGTTGGTGTCCGATGGCACGGCTGACAAATGGCTGGTGGACCCACCCCGTGAAGGTGCTTTTGCCTTGAGCAAAGCCCTTGCGGAGCTGAACGAAAATCGCGATTTGCGCCAAGGCTGGACGCCTCCGCAACGCATCGTTTACGTGAGCTGCAACCCGGCGACCTTGGCACGCGATGCGGACATTCTGGTCCACCGTGCGGGTTACCGCTGCGTGAGTGCTGGGGTGATCAACATGTTTGCGCACACGGCGCACGTGGAAAGCATGGCGGTGTTTGAACTGGCTTGAGTCAGACATCAGGCCATGCACCAACAACAAAGGCTCCCGAGGGAGCCTTTGTTTTGAGGGAAACGAGACCGATCAGTCGCGTTCGCCACCCATGATGCCCAGCAAGGCCAACAGGCTTTGGAACACGTTGAAGATGTCCAGGTACAAGGCCAAGGTGGCGCTGATGTAGTTGGTCTCGCCGCCGTCGATGATCTGCTTGAGGTCATACAACATGTAAGCGCTGAAGATGCCGATGGCCATGACCGAAATCACCATCATGCCGACGGTGGAGCCCACAAACACGTTGATGATGCCGCCGATCATGATGGCCAATGCGCCGACAAACAGCCATTTGGACATGCCTGAAATGTCACGCTTGATGGTGCTGGCCAAGCTGGCCATGACAAAGAACACACCGGCTGTGCCTGCAAAAGCGGTCATGATCAGGTCGGAGCCGTTTTTGAAACCCAGCACCATGGCGATCATGCGCGAGAGCATCAGGCCCATGAAGAAGGTGAAGCCCAGCAACACAGGTACGCCCGCAGCCGAGTTCTTGGTTTTCTCGATGGCGAACATGAAGCCGAAGGCCCCTGCCATGAAAACGACCAGCCCCAAACCGCCTGAAAGCGAGCGGGTGATGCCGGTGGCCACGCCCAGCCAGGCCCCCAGGACGGTCGGCAGCAAGCTCAGGGCCAGCAGCCAATAGGTGTTGCGCAGCACGCGGTTGCGAGAAGCCAGATCGGCGCCGTGGCCCCAGTCTGTGGTGTTGAGTGTGCGAAGGTCGCTCATGGTTTATCTCCTAAACATGCCTTTGGATCAGGCTTTGTCATTGTAGGGTCCGGGCGAGCAGGTCTCAATATCCGCCAGATGATGGGGTTATCCGGGTGAATCAGTTTTGCGTTGCGGTGAGCAATGAACAGGCTTTTGCCCGTGTATGCTTGCGTTTTTCAAACCCAGCCCTCTTAAAACCATGAAAACACAAGCCACCCTTGAACTGTCCGATGTCAAAGCCATTGCTGCAGCCGCTGAAGCCGAAGCGATCAAAAACAACTGGGCCGTGAGCATTGCCATTGTGGACGCAGGTGGTCACTTGTTGCATTTCGCCCGCCTGGATGGCGCAGCACCTGTTTCTTCGCACATTGCCCCGGCCAAAGCCAATACAGCAGCCTTGGGCCGTCGCGAAACCAAGGGTTATGAAGACGTCATCAATGGTGGTCGCACCTCCTTTTTGTCGGCCCCCACCATCAAGGGCATGCTCGAAGGTGGCGTGCCGATCATGAAAGACGGCTTCTGCCTGGGCGCGGTGGGCGTCAGCGGCGTGAAATCCAATGAAGACGCGCAAATCGCCAAAGCCGGTATTGCGGCCATCGGCCTGTGATGCCCGAAGACTTGTCGGTCAGTTGAACGCTGACAGACCGGTCTTCTGCAAAAAAGCCCGCTGATCAGCGGGCTTTTTTGATTTTTGTGGGTTCAATCACAACAGAACAACCATACGTCACGGTCTATGTGGCAAACGGAAGCTGACTATAGCGAGTTTGCACAAAGTTCGGTTTGGCTGGAAGGTGACTGCAACTTGCCCGCGAGCGCCATCAGGGCTATCGGGCTGGGCCATAATCCCGTCAGTTATTTCTTGAATCCCTGACTGGAGCCCCCTCATGCCCGCTTACCGTTCCAAGACCTCCACCGCCGGCCGCAACATGGCGGGTGCCCGCTCATTGTGGCGTGCCACGGGCATGAAGGACGATGACTTCAGCAAGCCGATCATTGCCATTGCCAACTCCTTCACCCAGTTCGTGCCCGGCCACGTGCACTTGAAGGATCTGGGCCAGCTGGTCGCTCGCGAGATCGAAGCTGCGGGCGGCGTGGCCAAAGAGTTCAACACCATTGCGGTGGACGACGGCATCGCCATGGGCCACGACGGCATGCTGTATTCGCTGCCCAGCCGCGACATCATTGCCGATTCGGTCGAGTACATGGTCAATGCCCACTGCGCCGACGCCATTGTGTGCATTTCCAACTGCGACAAGATCACCCCCGGCATGCTGATGGCCGCCATGCGCTTGAATATCCCAGTCATTTTTGTGTCCGGTGGCCCTATGGAAGCAGGCAAGGCGCGCCTGGCCAACCCCGAGACGCAAGTCATGGAGTTCAAGAAGCTCGACCTGATCGACGCCATGGTGATGGCTGCCGACGACAAGGTGAGCGATGCCGATCTGGCCGAAATCGAGCGTTCGGCTTGTCCGACCTGCGGTTCGTGCTCGGGCATGTTCACCGCCAACTCCATGAACTGCTTGGCCGAAGCTTTGGGCTTGGCTTTGCCAGGCAACGGCACGGTGGTGGCCACGCACGCGGACCGCGAGCAATTGTTCAAGCAAGCGGGCCGCACGATCGTTGACTTGTGCAAACGCTATTACGAGCAGGACGACGCGACGGTCTTGCCACGTTCCATGGGCTTCAAAGCGTTTGAAAACGCCATTGCGCTGGACATCGCCATGGGCGGCTCGACCAACACCATCCTGCACATCTTGGCCATTGCCCAAGAAGCTGAAATTGAATTCACCATGGCCGACATCGACCGCATGTCCAAAATCGTGCCACAGCTGTGCAAAGTCGCGCCCAATACCAACAAGTACCACATCGAAGATGTGCACCGAGCAGGCGGCATCATGGGCATCTTGGGTGAATTGGACCGTGCAGGCAAACTGCACACCGATGTGGGCACTGTGCTGGGCAAGACCATGAAAGAAGTCTTGGACGAGTGGGACATTGCACGCAACCCATCCGATGCGGTGAAGAAGTTCTACATGGCCGGCCCCGCTGGTATTCCCACGCAAGTGGCCTTCAGCCAGAACACCCGTTGGCCCAGCTTGGACACCGATCGTGCCGAAGGCTGCATCCGCTCCATCGATCACGCCTTCAACAAGGAAGGTGGTTTGGCTGTGCTGCGCGGTAACATCGCGCTGGACGGTTGTGTGGTCAAAACCGCAGGCGTGGACGACAGCCTGCTGGTGTTTGAAGGCCCGGCCCACGTGGTCGAGTCGCAAGACGAGGCCGTGGAACACATCTTGAACGATCAGGTCAAAGCCGGTGACATCGTGGTCGTGCGCTACGAAGGCCCCAAGGGCGGCCCCGGCATGCAGGAAATGCTTTACCCGACCAGCTATATCAAGTCCAAGGGTCTGGGCAAAGCCTGCGCCTTGCTGACCGATGGCCGCTTTTCGGGCGGCACCTCTGGCTTGTCGATCGGTCACTGCTCCCCTGAAGCTGCTGCAGGTGGCACGATTGGTCTGGTCCAAAACGGCGACCGCATTCGCATTGACATTCCCAACCGCAGCATCAACGTGTTGGTGAGCGACGACGAGTTGGCCAAGCGCCGCGTTGAGCAAGACAAGCTGGGTTGGAAGCCCGCGCTGCCACGCCCTCGTAAAATTTCGGCGGCCCTCAAAGCCTATGCCTTGTTGGCCACTTCGGCGGACAAAGGCGCGGTGCGCGATTTGTCGCTGCTCGATTGAGGCAGCTCCGTGGCCCATCTCAGGCATCTTGCCTGCCATGGGCACACTGACGCAACACCATGCTGATTCACCCACAAATCGACCCCGTCGCCCTTCAACTGGGGCCCTTGGCCATCCATTGGTATGGCCTGACTTATCTGGCTGCTTTTGCCCTGTTTTATGGGCTGGCCACTCGGCGCCTGGGGCATTTGCCCTTCAAAAACCTGCCGCAATGGCAAAAACGGGACATCGAGGACATCCTGTTTTTAGGGGTGTTGGGTGTCATTCTGGGTGGACGTATTGGCTATTGCCTGTTTTACAAACCAGGCTACTACCTTGCACACCCGCTGGAAGTCTTTGCCGTCTGGCAAGGCGGCATGAGCTTTCATGGCGGCATGCTGGGCGTGATCGCGGCCATGGTCTGGTTTGCCTGGTCGCGCAAACGGCCTTTCCTGCAGGTCATGGACTTTGTTGCGCCTTGTGTGCCCACCGGCCTGGCGACAGGGCGTGTCGGCAACTTCATTAACGGTGAACTTTGGGGTCGCGTGGCCGATCCGTCTTTGCCTTGGGGCATGTTGTTCCGTGGGGCAGGTGATTTGCCGCGCCACCCCTCTCAGATCTACCAGTTACTGATGGAAGGTCTGTTGCTGTTTGTGCTGCTGTGGTGGTTCGCCCGCAAAGACCGCCCGACGGGGCAGGTATCGGCAGCGTTCTTGTTGGGTTACGGTTTCTTTCGCTTTGTGGCCGAATTTTTCCGGGAACCCGATGCCCATTTGGGTTTGCTGTCTCTGGACATGAGCATGGGTCAATGGCTTTGCTTGCCGATGATGCTCGGTGGCGTGGTTTTGCTGCTCTGGACTCGTCGATCCCGGCTTTGACACCTGTGTGTCAGCTGCGGTCCTCTACCGCGATGCAAGCATCCGCAACTGTCTTTATGATGCGCTCACTATCAAGACAGGAGACATTTCATGACCGTTCAGTTCAATGTGCAGCAACGCCGGGATTTTCTGAAAAGCCTGGCGGCAATGTCGGGCAGCCTGCCTCTGTGGGCTCAGGCCCAAAGCACTTGGCCCGCCAAACCCGTGACCATGGTGGTGCCGTTTCCGGCAGGCGGCGGCACAGACGCTTTTGCGAGGCCCATGTCAGCCCAGTTTGCCAAGTTGACCGGAAAGCAGCTCATCATCGACAACCGCGGCGGTGCGGGTGGCACCTTGGGGGCCGGGGTTGCGGCCAAGGCCACGCCCGATGGCTACACCTTGTTCATGGGCGCGGTTCACCACACGATCGCACCCAGCATGTACCCCAGGCTCGACTACGACCTCGAACGCGATCTGGTGCCCTTGATTCAGGTGGCCAGCGTGCCTCAGGTCTTGGTGGTCAATCCCAAAAAGGTTCAAGCGGCTGATTTCAAAGCGTTCCTGGACTTTGTCAAAAAGAACCCTGGCCGTCTGAACTATGGTTCGGCCGGTGGCGGCACTTCCCACCACTTGGCAGGCGAGCTGTTCAAGCTACAGACCCATACATTCATCACCCACATTCCCTACCGGGGTGCCGGTCCCGCACTGCAAGACCTGATTGCAGGCAATGTGGACATGATGTTTGATGGTTTGGGGTCCTCGGCCACACACATCAAAGGGGGGCGCATCAAGGCCATGATGGTGTCGGGTGCCAAACGCAATCCCGCATTTCCGGACGTGCCCTGCTCGTCAGAGCTGGGGTTGCCCGACTACACCGTGTCCACCTGGTATGGCGTGTGGGCACCCAAAGGCACGCCTGCCGATGCGCAGACGCGTGCGGTTGAAGAAATCCGCCGTGCGTGCCTCACCGACGAGGCCAAAGCCGTCTGGGCGGGACAGGGTGCCGAGTTTCCCAATCTGACAGGGGCACAGTTTGACGCCTTCATCAAAAAGGAACTGGCCAAATGGGCCCAAGTTGTCAAAGCGTCGGGTGCCAAACTCGATTGATTGCCCGGCCAGCATTCAGCCATATGTCCCGATATTTCTGACCCTTTCGTTTTGAACTTATGAGCCAGCACAACCTGTTTTCCGCCCTGAGGGCTGCTTTTCCTGCCGACCTGAACGCCACGGCTGTTGAAACCGATGAGGGCTTGCACTACACCTGGCTTGACCTGGAGCGGTCAACAGCCATGGTGGCGAACTTGCTGAAGTCCCTGGATCTGCCCAATGGCAGCCGGGTGGCGGTGCAGGTCGAAAAATCGGTCGAAGCCATGATCTTGTACTTGGCCACCTTGCGCGCCGGGTATGTCTTTTTGCCGCTCAACACCGCTTACCAAAGCGCCGAGATCGAGTACTTCATTGGCAATGCAGAGCCTGCGGTCGTGGTGTGCAGCAGCGCCAACTTTGGCTGGGTCAGCAAAATTGCGTTCAAAGCGGGAACACACCACGTCTTCACCTTGAACGACGACCGCACTGGCAGCTTGCTTGACCGGGCCTCGCACCACACCGACCAGCACACGCCAGAGCCATGCAAGGCCGATGATCTGGCGGCCATCCTTTACACAAGCGGCACCACGGGGCGCAGCAAGGGCGCGATGCTCACGCACGGCAACATGCTGAGCAACGCGCTCACGCTCAAGGATTACTGGGGTTGGAAAAAGAACGATGTACTGATCCACGCACTGCCGATTTTCCATGTGCACGGCTTGTTTGTGGCCATTCACGGTGCCTTGATCAACGGCAGCAAGATGATCTGGATGGCCAAGTTCGATCCCAAACGGGCCATTGCGAACATGGCTAAAGCCACTGTGTTCATGGGGGTGCCCACTTTGTATGTCCGCATGCTGGCGGAGCCCTCGCTCACGCGCGATGCCGTCAAAAACATGCGGCTGTTCATCGCGGGATCGGCCCCTTTATTGATCGAAACCTTTGCCGAATGGCAAACACGAACTGGGCAGACCATCCTGGAGCGCTACGGCATGAGCGAGACCGCCATGCTGACCTCGAACCCGTACAGTGCGGACGCCCGTTATGGCAAGCAGTCTGAGCGGCGGGGCGGCACCGTTGGTTTTCCTTTGCCTGGCGTGTCTTTGCGCGTGCGTGGCGATGATGGCCAGGATTTACCGCTGGGAGAGATTGGCGGTATCCAGGTCAAAGGTCCGAATGTGTTCAAGGGTTACTGGCGCATGCCTGAGAAGACCGCTGAAGAATTTACTGCTGATGGCTTTTTCAGAACCGGCGATGTGGGCAAGGTCGACGAGCGAGGCTATGTGACCATTGTGGGCCGCAGCAAAGACCTGATCATCAGTGGAGGCTACAACGTGTACCCGGCCGAGATCGAAGGCTACATCAACGAGATGAAGGGCGTGTCCGAAAGCGCTGTTGTGGGTGTGACGCACCCGGACTTTGGTGAAGTGGGCGTGGCTGTGGTCATTGCCAAGCCGGGAGCCACTCTGCAACCCGAAGCCATCGTGGCGGAACTCAAGTCCAAACTGGCGAATTTCAAAATTCCCAAAAAGTGCTTCGTCGTGTCGGAGTTGCCTCGTAACACGATGGGTAAGGTCCAAAAGAACCTGCTGCGAGAGCAATACAAGTCCTTGTTTGCTTGAGCGGCTGAGTGCAGACCCTAAAAGACCGCCGAGGCGGTCTTTTTTTCGCCATTTAAGGGGCTACTGACTGAATGTAAGCGTTCTTTTCGTGGATCCGCTGGATGTATTGAGCGGCTTGTTCTGGTGTCATTTCCTGGTTGACGACTTTCACATTCACGTACCAGAGCTCCTCTTCCATTGAGGGCCATACGCGGTTGAGCTTTTCCGCATTGATGCGGATGGTGTCATCGCACTCTTTGCGCCAGTTCATCATCTCCAAGCTCAAGGGGTCGTTGATCGCTACGGTGTGTTTTGACAATGAAAAGAAGCCGCTCAAGGTGTTTGTCATCAGTTGTGCGAACTCTTGGGATGCCAACCATTCGATGAGCAGTTGGGTTGCTTCCGGATGGCGTGTGTTTTTGTTGATGCCGATACCGAAATCAGGATGAACTGACAAATGACAACGCTCGTTCTTGTTTTCGAGAGGGGGTTTGAAGACGCCCATGTCGATTTGTTTTTTGTAAGCAAAACTGGTGCTCCGCAAAAAGTCGATATCCCAAGAACCTGTGGGATAAATGGCCGCGTTCCCGGTCGCAAACAACAGCTGGATGTCGCTGTTGGACATTTCGGTTTGCCTCGGATGCATGTAGGGCTTGAACTGGCTCATCATTCGCCAAGCTTTGATGAATTCGGGATCGGTGAATTTCCGGCTGCCATTCATCAGCCCATGTCGTGCTTTTTCACCGCCCCAGAAGTTGGGCCCCATGCCCGTGAAGATCACCTGAGTCGCTTCCCACATGTCGGCCGTTCCCAAGGCCAAAGGTGTGGTTTTGCCTGCGGCTGCCACTTTTTGGAGCCTGTCCATGAATTCGGCCTCGGTTTTCGGTGGCTCAAGCTGCAACTGCCGGAAAATCTCCTTGTTGTAGAAGATGCCATGGATGACATAGGCCACGGGCAGACAATAAGTGGTTTTTCCATCGTCTGTGGTCCAGGCTCGCCGCGCTTTGGGGTCGAAGTTTTCGAGTTGTTTTTCGGTCAGGGCTTGTAAGAATCCCTTGTCGTTCAAGCGTAACCCACCATCAAATGGGCGACAAAAAACGACATCTCCAGCCGCTCGTGTCGACAGACGGGAGTACAGCCGTCCGTCGTAGAGCAGGGCTTCCTCAGGCGCAAACTTCAATCGGATGCCGGGATGCTTGCGCTGAAATGCAGGAATGATCACCCGGTCCCAGAAAAGCTGGTCATCTTTGCGCCAACTTTCGATGACCAGTTCCTGCGCAGACAGCTTGGCGCTGAAGATGAGGCCCAAACAACTTGCCAGCAAAGCAGTTTGCAACAGCGCCCACACCACAGACCGCTTGGCACTGAATGCTTGTTCTAACCATCGGATCACCACATCAAGTCCTCTTTTGAATAGAGAACCATTGTAGTTATTTGTATACCCAAATCAGGGTATCGATCCATACCCGTTCAGCGTAAAACGAGTACCGGAATGTGTGAGTGTGTCAGGACTTGTTGGGTCTCGCTGCCCAGCAGCAAACGCTTGATGCCTTTGCGTCCGTGCGAGGCCATGACGATCAGATCGGCTTTTTGTTTTTTGGCGGCGGCAATGATGGCGTCGGAAACGACATCCGATTTGACCGTGATCGCTTTGGTGGCGACGCCTTTGCCTTTGGCCGCTTTTTCAACAGCCGCCAGTTGCACCTGCGCAGACTCTGTCCATTGCGTTTCAATGCGTGAAATTTCTTCAGCAGACAAAGGAATGCTGCCTTCAAAGTACGCCTGGGGGTAACGGGGCACCACCTTGAGTGCGACCAATTCAGCACCGCAAGTTGCAGCCAGCTCAATGGCGCTGGCAACGGCTTTTTTGGACAAGGTAGAACCATCGGTGGCCACGAGAATGCGTTTGTACATGGAGTGCTCCTGAAGGGTTGTAAAAAGCCAGCATAAAAGAGCGCGGCCCCGGATCAATTGATGCACGTCAAGCTTTCTTCGCCTCTTCTGTCGTATCTTCAGAACATGACACAAGTCAATGTTTTGCCATCTTTGCCTGATTTGCATGCCTCCGCGCTGGCTGGGCAAGCGGCTATGCCGTTGGAAAGCGCTGACCGCTTGAAATTGCTGGACGATCCGGCGGAATGGGCTGCTTTCAGCTTGCCCGAAAAAGACAGGGCAGGGCACTGGAGTTCGAGTGTGGTGTTTGAAGGCATGCATTGCGCCGCTTGTGCCATCACCCTCGAAGACGCCTTGCGTGCGGTACCCGGCGTTGAATCGGTCCAAATCAGTTCAGCCAGCCACAGAGGGCGGGTCGTTTGGTCACCTGAGCAAACACGCCCCTCAGAATGGATGCAATCGGTTGAGCGCTTTGGCTACAAGGCCGTGCCAGCGAACGATGCGCACGCACACGAGCATCGGCGTCAGGAAGCTCGCCGCATGGTCTGGCGCCTGTCGGTAGCCGCCATGTGCATGATGCAAGTGATGATGTATGCCACCCCGGCGTATGTGTCTGCACCCGGTGACATCTCGGCCGAATCCATGCATCTGCTCCGGTGGGCTTCATGGGTGCTGTCTTTGCCGGTGATGCTTTTCTCCTGTGCGCCTTTTTTCGGCAGTGCCTGGCGCGACTTGCGGGAACGTCAAGTGAGCATGGACCTGCCGGTTGCATTGGGCATGGTGGTGACTTTCGTGGTCAGCAGCTTGGGCACTTTTGAACCTGCAGGTCCATTCGGTGCCGAGGTGTATTTCGATTCACTGACCATGTTTGTTTTTTTTCTGCTGATGGGGCGTTGGCTGGAGTTGCGCTTGCGCGACCGCACTGCCGGCGCGCTGGAAGCGGTTCTCAACCGTTTGCCGGACAGCATCCGCAAACGCCTGCCGGATGGGACATGGGAGCGCATCTCCATCAGGCGACTGGCCGTGGGGGATGTGATCGAGGTCTTGCCGGGTGAGGCTTTTGCGGGCGATGGTCGTGTGCTGTCAGGACAAACCCAAGTGGACGAAGCTTTGCTCACCGGTGAATCGCTGCCCCTGACCCGCAAAGCAGGGGACCGGGTCATTGCAGGCAGCCACAACCTGAGCGCAACCCTGGAGGTCCAAATTGAACAGGTCGGGGCCGCCACCCGCTATGCCCAAATCGTGGCGCTGATGGAAAGCGCCTCGGTGTCCAAGCCTTCCATGGCCTTGCTGGTGGACCGCTGGGCCAAACCCTTTTTGATCTCGGTGCTGCTGGCTTCTTTCGCTTCGGCCATTTACTGGTGGCCCACCGATCCAGCGCACGCTTTGATGGTGGCAGTTGCTGTGTTGATCGTGACATGCCCTTGCGCCTTGTCGTTGGCAACGCCCGCAGCCATGCTGGCTACGGCAGGCGCGCTGGCCCGCAGCGGCGTATTGGTCAGGCGGCTGGAAGCCTTGCAAAACCTGGCCGGCATCGACACCCTCATTTTTGATAAAACAGGCACATTGACCCGTGACGCGTTCGAGGTGGCACAGATTCATACGCGTTCTGGCGTGTCGCCTCAACAGGCACTGACCTGGGCGTCCACTTTGGCGCGGCACTCATGGCATCCGGTGTCCCGTGCCTTGTGGGCTGAAGCGCGCCGCCAAGCGGAGCTCGGGGGCGATTTACCGGCACTGGATGCCATGCTTGCCCGAAATGTGAACGAAGAAGCAGGGCAGGGCATGCGAGGGGATCTTGACATGCCCTGTGGCGTCAAACTGAGCTTGCGCTTGGGGTCTGCCGTGTTTTGCAAGGCACCCACTTTTAACGGGCACCATTTGCAAGTCAGTTTGGCCGACGATGCGGGCTGGCTGGCGACGTTTGAATTGGCTGAAGAGCTGCGTCCCGAAGCCCCTGGCGTGGTTGCGGAACTGAAAAAGATGGGCCTGACGCTGAAAGTGTTGTCAGGCGATGGGCCCGCTGCCGTGGCGCAGGTCGCCCAATCGGTGGGCATCCCAGATGCCCGCGGCGGGTGCAATCCACAAGACAAATTGCAGGCGCTCAAGCAATGGCAAGCCCAAGGTCACCGCGTGGCCATGGTCGGTGATGGCCTCAACGATGGTCCGGTCTTGGCTGGCGCAGATGTCTCGTTTGCGCTGGGGCAGGCCGTCCCCTTGGCGCAGTCCAAAGCTGATTTTGTCTTGATGGGTGGGCAGCTGGGTGTTTTGATCAGTACAGTGACACGCAGCCGACAAACCCTGCGCATTGTGAAACAAAACCTGGCTTGGGCTGCCGTGTACAACGCCGCTTGTGTGCCCTTGGCCCTGATGGGATTTTTGCCGGCATGGGCTGCAGGCTTGGGCATGGCGCTCAGCTCACTGTTGGTGGTGCTCAATGCCCTGCGCTTGGCGCAAGGCTTGACCCCGACCCCATTGCACAATCTCGACCTCATCCACCCCGCAACACTGACGGCCTCCTGAGGAAAGAACGATGGACATCCTTTACTTATTGATCCCTTTGTCGGTCGCTTTGGTGTTTTTCATCCTTGCGGGGCTCTGGTGGGCCATTCATCGGGGCCAATTTGAGGACATTGAGGCCGAAGGTGAGCGCATTTTGCGCAACGATTGATTTTGATCAAGTGACCTTGGTGTATACCCGGTCAAACTCTGGCAGTAGTTTTTAAAAAGAAGAGGTGAAAATGAAATTTGCCAATATGCAGGCGACGTCCTACAACGACACCGTTGTGCGGCAGTTCGCCATCATGACGGTGGTCTGGGGTGTGGTGGGCATGCTTGTGGGCGTGATCATTGCGGCCCAGCTGACCTGGCCCGAGCTGAACTTGGGCATTCCATGGCTCAGCTATGGCCGTTTGCGCCCGCTGCACACCAATGCAGTGATCTTTGCATTTGGCGGTTGCGGCCTGTTCGCATCGGCCTATTACGTGGTGCAGCGCACCTGCAATGTCCGCCTGTTCAACGACAAACTGGCCGCTTTCACCTTTTGGGGCTGGCAATTGGTGATCGTGCTGGCAGCCATTTCCTTGCCATTGGGCTACACCCAGGGCAAAGAATATGCCGAACTCGAATGGCCCATTGATATTCTCATCACGCTGGTTTGGGTGGCGTTTGCTGTGGTCTTCTTTGGCACCGTGGGCACGCGCAAGGTGCGTCACATCTATGTGGCCAACTGGTTCTTTGGCGCATTCATCATTGCCGTGGCTTTGTTGCACTTGGTCAACAGCGCTGCGTTGCCCGTGGGCGCTTTCAAGTCTTACTCGGCCTATGCCGGTGTGCAAGACGCCATGGTCCAGTGGTGGTATGGCCACAATGCGGTCGGCTTCTTCTTGACCGCAGGCTTCTTGGGCATGATGTATTACTTCATCCCCAAGCAAGCTGAGCGCCCTGTGTATTCGTATCGCCTGTCGATCGTGCACTTTTGGGCCCTGATCTTCACTTACATGTGGGCCGGTCCTCACCACCTGCACTACACCGCTTTGCCTGACTGGACCCAGTCGATCGGCATGGTCTTTTCCCTGATCCTCTTGGCACCCAGCTGGGGCGGCATGATCAACGGCATCATGACCTTGTCGGGCGCATGGCACAAACTGCGCGACGACCCGATCTTGCGTTTCCTGATCGTTTCTCTGTCTTTCTACGGCATGTCGACCTTCGAAGGCCCGATGATGTCCATCAAGACCGTGAACGCCTTGAGCCACTACACCGATTGGACCGTGGGCCACGTGCACTCTGGTGCTTTGGGTTGGGTGGGTCTGGTGACCATGGGTTCGATGTACTACCTGATTCCCCGTCTTTTCGGTCAGAAAAAGATGTACAGCGTCAAAGCCATTGAAATCCACTTTTGGACCGCCACCATCGGTATCGTGATTTACATCGCCGCGATGTGGATTGCCGGTGTGATGCAGGGCCTGATGTGGCGCGCCATCAATGCCGACGGCACTTTGACTTACACCTTTGTGGAATCTGTCAAAGCAACCTTTCCGTTTTACGTCTTGCGCTTGCTGGGTGGTTTGTTGTACCTGGGCGGCATGTGCGTGATGTTGTGGAACGTGGTCAAGACGGCAACACAGGGACGTTCTGTTGAAGTCCAGATTCCTAGCCTGACCGCCCACGCCTGAGGAGAAATAAAACATGGCTGAAAACCAAAAATCGGGTGGTCTCTCCCACGAAAAAATCGAGACCAACAACTTCTTGATGATCGTGCTGATCCTCATCGTGTTGCTGTTCGGTGGCATGGTCGAAATCGTGCCCTTGTTCTTCCAGAAGTCCACCACCCAGCCCATTGAAGGCCTCAAGCCTTACACTGCGCTGCAAGTGGCAGGTCGCGATATCTATGTCCGTGAAGGTTGCTACAACTGCCACTCGCAGATGATTCGTCCTTTCCGTGCAGAAACCCTGCGTTACGGTGCCTACTCTGTGGCTGGTGAGTTCGTTTACGACCACCCCTTCCAATGGGGCTCCAAGCGCACAGGACCGGACTTGGCCCGTGTGGGTGGCCGTTACAGCGATGAATGGCATCGAATCCACCTGAACAATCCACGTGATGTGGTTCCCGAGTCGAACATGCCGGCTTATTCGTGGCTCGAGAAGAACCCTGTGGACGGTGCCAGCTTGCCTGCGCACATGAAGGGTCTGCGCACATTGGGTGCGCCTTACAGCGACGAAGAAATTGCCAAAGCCAGTGAAGACGTCAAAGGCAAAACCGAAATGGATGCTGTGATCGCCTATCTGCAAGGCATGGGTATTCACCGCAAATAAACGGAGCAAGCCATGGACATCAACCTACTTCGTTCGATCGTGACCGTGCTCACTTTTGCCATCTTCATGGGCATCATCTGGTGGGCCATGTCACGCCGCAACCAAGCCAGTTTTGACGAAGCCGCACAGTTGCCGTTTCGTCAGGAAGACTGAATTGTCCTCAGCACATAACAAATCAAAGGAATCAAAATGAGTGACTTCATCAGCAATTTCTGGCACTTGTATGTGGCCGGCATCACGCTGGTCAGCATCATTGCCTGTCTGATCCTTCTGTGGTTCAGCGGCAAGGCCAAGGCCATGACGGCCAATGACAACACCACCGGCCACGTATGGGACGGCGATCTGCGCGAGATGAACAACCCGCTGCCACGCTGGTGGGTGGGCTTGTTCATCATCACGATTATTTTTGCCTTCGTTTATTTGGCAATGTACCCCGGTGCAGGCAATCTCGCTGGCAAATTCGGTTGGACATCTGCGGGGCAGTACGATGCGGAAGTGGCCAAAGCCAACGCCGAAGTGGCACCTTTGTACGCCAAGTTTTCGGGCATGCCCCCAGAAGAAGTGTCCAAAGATCCCCAGGCCATGGCCATTGGTGACCGCTTGTTCATGAACAACTGCGCACAGTGCCATGGATCAGATGCCCGTGGCAGCAAAGGTTTCCCGAATTTGGCCGATAACGACTGGTTGTACGGTGGCTCTCCGGACGTCATCAAGGCGACTCTGACACAAGGGCGCAACGGCAATATGCCCCCGATGGCCGCAGCCGTGGGAACCCCCGAAGATGTTCGTAATGTGGCCCATTACGTACTCAGCCTGTCTGGCAGTCCGCATGACTCATTGCGAGCATCGTTGGGCAAGTCCAAGTTTGGTGCTTGTGCTGCATGTCACGGCATGGACGGCAAAGGCAATCACGCCATGGGTGCCCCCAACTTGACCGACGATGTTTGGTTGCACGGTTGGGGTGAAAACGCCATCGTCAACATGATCAATAACGGCAAAGTCAACCAGATGCCCGCACAGGCATCCAAACTGACAGAAGGCCAGATCCACGTATTGGCTTCTTATGTCTGGGGCTTGTCGAATAAGACAGCCGTAGCTCAATAAGGCGGCTCTGAGCAGTAGGTCATCGACGCAGGACACCCCATGAGGGTGTTCTGTGCATTTGAAAGCAGTGTTTTGGACTCCAAAGAAAACCCTTCCCGGAAAATTGTGCCCATCGTCCCGGTCGCATCGACAGAGAATTCTGAAGATGACGTTCAGATGGTGTCACTCTATGCCGCGACACAGAAAATTTACCCACGCAGCGTACAAGGCATTTTTGCCAAATGGCGCTGGTTCATGGTGGTCCTGACACAACTGGTTTTTTATGGATTGCCCTGGATCGAGTGGGGCCAGCGCCAAGCAGTGCTGTTCGATTTGGGTGCACGACGCTTCTATATTTTTGGTTTTGTCTTGTACCCACAAGACTTCATCTATCTGACCGCGATCTTGGTGATCTCGGCCTTTTCATTGTTCCTGTTCACAGCTGTTGCAGGGCGTTTATGGTGTGGTTATGCCTGCCCACAGACGGTCTACAGCGAAATTTTCTTGTGGGTTGAGCGCAAGGTCGAAGGCGACCGAAGTGCCCGTATCCGCCTCGACGGTGAGAAACTGTCGCTCGAGAAACTTTTCAAGAAAGTTTATAAGCATATTTTTTGGCTGGCCATTGCCATGTGGACCGGCTTCACCTTCGTGGGTTATTTCACGCCCATCAAGGACCTTGGTATGGAATTTTTCCTCGGGAACATGAGTTCCTGGGAAGTTTTCTGGGTGTTCTTTTATGCCTTTGCAACCTATGGCAACGCTGGGTTCATGCGCGAACAGGTTTGTAAATACATGTGCCCCTATGCGCGCTTCCAAAGCGCCATGTTTGACAAGGACACACTGATCGTCACCTATGACACGGAACGAGGCGAACCCCGAGGTCCACGATCCAAAAAAGCCGATCCATCTGCATTGGGTTTGGGGGCCTGCGTGGACTGCAGTTTGTGCGTGCAGGTGTGTCCAACAGGCATCGACATTCGCAAAGGCCTGCAATACGAGTGCATTGGCTGCGGCGCGTGTGCCGACGTGTGCGATACCGTCATGGACAAGGTAGGCTATCCACGTGGTTTGGTCAAATACTCGACCGAGCACGCCATGAAAAATGGATGGACCAAAGAGCAGACACTGCGTCATGTGTTCCGTCCACGGGTGATTTTGTACATCACTATTTTGGTGGTGGTGGTCGCGGCCCTGTTGACCAGTTTGGGTTTGCGTAAGCCTTTCAAGGTCGATGTGGTGCGCGACCGCGCCTCGCTGGCCCGAATCGTCGCAGGCGGCAAGATCGAAAACGTGTATCGCCTGCAGATCATGAATGCGGCTGAGACGCCCATGAACTTTGATCTGTCTGTCGATGGATTGCGTGACATGACTTTGCAGCTGGAAGGCGATGCACGCGTTGCCGCCACTGAGTCACGTTGGATTTCGGTGCGCGTTCAATTGCCCTATGATGCCGCGGCATCGGGGTCACACCCGATTCAATTCAAGATCAGCGCCCTCAATGAGGGTGGCCAAGTGCAATCCGAATTGATTGAAAAGTCTGTTTTCCTCGTGCCACGTTGAGCACATCACACAGGGGTTTTTACATGTCTGCCCATTCTTCTTCAGCTCTACAGCAACGTCCATGGTGGACGCACGGGCATGTGTGGTTGATCATTTCCGGCCCCTTGGTGGTTGTGATTGCCGGGTTTGTGACTTTTTATCTGGCCGCCAATGGACAAGATCCCGTGCTCTCGACGCAAGAGGTGACTGCCCAGACGCCAAAGGATGCGGGAATCAGTTTGGCTCCCGCAGTCCAGGCGCGTAACCATGCAGCAACGGGCGAATTGCCTGCGCAGAATTCCAAAAAATGAGCGCTTAGAGCTCGACCAGGAGACAAAACATGAAAGCACAACGAATGATGTGGATCGCTTGGCCGGCCTTTTTGGTGGCCGGCTTGATGGAGTTGGTCGTTTTCGGTCTGGTGGATCCGCAAGATTTGCAGTGGTTTGGCCATCCCTTGGCCTTGTCCCGTCAGGGTGTTTACACACTGGCCTTTTTTGTCTTCTGGGCGCTGACGATGGTGTCGAGTGGCTTGACAACCCTCTTGGCGATGTCACCTTTTGAGGTCAACCGTTGCCCGGTCCCCCCAACTGAACGTCCGCAGGATTGTGCTCGCGATAACAACTGCTGCTGATATGCAAAGAGGGACTTGAAGTCCCTCTGAGCCTGTGTTTCGTGCTTCTTGTTTTTCAGTGGCAATGAGCGGGATTGTTGACCAAACGTTGCAATCCCTCTGTGTCCAAAATGCGCACATGCCGTTGTTTGACTTCGACCATGCCTTCTTCTACGAATTTGGAGAAAGTTCGGCTGACCGTTTCGAGTTTGAGACCCAGATAACTGCCGATTTCTTCACGGGTCATACGCAAAACCAATTCGGACTGCGAGAACCCGCGGGCATGCAAGCGCTGCACCAGGTTCAACAAAAATGCGGCCAGACGCTCCTCGGCCCGCATGCTGCCCAACAGCAGCATCACGCCGTGTTCGCGCACGATTTCACGGCTCATGATCTTGTGCACGTGGTGCTGCAGTGCGGTCACTTCGCGCGAAATTTCTTCAATCCGGTCAAATGGCATCACGCAGACTTCGGCATCTTCCAGTGCCACAGCATCGCAGGTGTGCTGGTCGTTCACGATGCCATCCAGTCCAATGATTTCGCCCGCCATCTGGAAGCCCGTGACCTGATCGCGGCCGTCTTCTGTGGCCAGACAGGTTTTGAAAAAGCCTGTGCGGATGGCATAAAGCGAGGTGAACTTTTCACCGTTGGTGAACAAGGTGTCGCCGCGTTTGACCTTGCGGCGCACGGCTACCAGATCGTCCAGACGGTTCAGATCCTGATCTGTCAGACCCATGGGCATGCACAACTCGCGCAGATTGCAGTTGGAACAGGCAACTTTGATGGCTTGGGGATTCATGGTCTATCTCATGGTTGAGCAATGGATTTGCCTTGGATCAAGGCTTGAGCTTAAACCTAAAAAACGACATAAATTGAGGGTATACCCTGTCCATGTCAAAAATCACCAAAAACAAGTATCGGATTTGATGTGAGTCAATACAGATGTTGCTGTGAGCAGGCAAAGTCCGTCACTTGTTATGAACACGTTCTCATTAAGGGGCAGCCGCATGTCCGTCATCACACCTGAATTGCTGACCCGTTTCGATGTGCCGGGGCCACGTTACACCTCTTATCCGACTGCGGATCGTTTTGTCGAGGCTTTCGACGAGGCCGACTATGTTCAGGCGTTGAAGGATCGCAAGTCAGGCTTGGTTGGCAAACAGCTGCCTTTGTCCTTGTATGTTCACATCCCGTTTTGCGAATCGCTTTGCTACTACTGTGCGTGCAACAAAATCATCACCAAACACAAAGAGCGCGCTGCTGACTATTTGCGCTATTTGACCAAAGAAGTCGAACTGCACACCCGCCACTTGGGGCTGGGGCAATCGGTCAGTCAATTGCACCTGGGTGGCGGGACGCCGACCTTCATGAGCGACGACGAATTGCGTCAACTCATGGCCATGCTTCGGAAAAATTTTGACTTTGTACCTGGCGGTGAATATTCGGTCGAAGTAGACCCGCGCACGGTCGATGAAAACCGCTTGGCTGTATTGGCAGAACTGGGTTTCAATCGCCTGAGCTTTGGTGTGCAAGACTTTGACCCTTCGGTCCAAAAAGCGATTCACCGAATTCAGCCCGCCGAGCAGGTCTTCAAGCTGGTGGAGGCTTCGCGTCGTTTGGGGTTCGAGTCGGTCAATGTGGATTTGATTTATGGCTTGCCACTGCAAACCCCGGAATCGTTTGACCGCACCTTGGCTCAAATCAACAGCTTGCGTCCCGACCGTATTGCTTTGTATGCCTATGCGCATTTGCCGGAGCGCTTCAAGCCCCAGCGACGCATTCATGCGCAAGAGTTGCCATCGGGTGGCGACAAGGTGGCCATGCTCGCTCGTTCGCTGGACGCGTTTGTGGATGCCGGTTATGTCTATGTCGGCATGGACCACTTTGCCTTGCCGGACGACGCTTTGGCGGTGGCCAAGCGGCAAGGGCGTTTGCACCGCAATTTTCAGGGCTACAGCACGCAGGCCGATTGCGATTTGATTGCATTGGGCGTGTCCTCCATTGGTCGGGTTGGTGCCACCTACAGCCAAAACGCCAAGACCATGGAAGAGTACTGCGACCTGCTTGATCAAGGGCATTTGCCCGTCGTTCGGGGTTTGGCTTTGACCCGTGACGACCTGATCCGCCGCTCAGTCATCATGGCGCTGATGTGCCAGGGTCATTTGCAATACGAGTCCATCAACCTCGCTTGGTTGATCGACTTCAAAAGCGTGTTCGCCAAAGAACTGGAGCAGTTGCAAGCCTTGCAGGACCAAGGTCTGGTGCAATTGAATGAAACAGGCATCCAGGTCACCGCGCTGGGTTGGTTTTTTGTGCGCGGTGTGGCCATGGTGTTTGACCGTTATTTGCAGGCTGACCGCAACCGGACACGGTTTTCAAAGATCATCTGAGTCCGTGTTGAGCAACTGCATGGCTGGCTTCGCGGACAATGCGGTAGACAACATTCGGGCAAAAAATCAATGCAAAGTTCTTTGGCCATCACGGCTTTGATGATGGGGGTCTTGGGTGGCCCCCATTGCGTTGCCATGTGCGGAGCTGCTTGTGCAGGCTTGGGTCAGGCCGCAGGTGCGCAACGTGGGCAAGCGTTGCTGGCATTCCAGGTCGGACGAGTGCTGGGATATGCCTTGTTGGGGGCCTTGGCGGCAGCCAGTGTTCAGGGCTTGGGCTGGCTCACGGTGCAGTCAGCCGCCATTCGGCCGGTGTGGACGCTTTTGCATGTCGCTGCCATTGTCTTGGGTTTGTTGCTCATGCTGCAAGCACGCCAACCGCTGTGGCTCGACGGCGCAGCAAGGCAACTTTGGGGGCGCGTGCGCGCCTTCAATGCCCGTTGGGGCCGTGCTGCCCCATGGATGGTGGGGGGGCTTTGGGCCTTGATGCCTTGCGGCTTGCTCTACTCGGCCTTGATGGTCGCGGCCTTGACGAGCCAGCCACTTGAAGGCGCGGCCACCATGGCCTTGTTTGCCTTGGGCAGCAGCATTAGCCTGTGGGCAGGGCCCTGGTTGTTTTTGCGCATGCAAAGTTTGGGTGATGGCGCTTGGGGGATGCGTGTCGCAGGCTTCGCATTGGCCGCTGTATCGAGCTGGGCTTTGTGGATGGGGCTGGTTCACGATCAGGCGCCTTGGTGCGTGACACCCTGACACTTAAGAACGCGCAAGCCTGGATCGGTGACGGACACCCGTTGGTTCAGTCGGCCAAGCCCTTGTAAAGCATGTAGGCAGCCAGCAAATACAAGACGCTGGCAAAAACGCGTTTGAGCTGCTTGACCGGCAACTTGTGCGCGGTGGCAGCACCTAAAGGTGCCATCAGCACACTGCAACTGGCAATGACCACCAAGGCCGGCAACCAAAGGTAGCCGAAACTGTAATCGGGCAGATTCTGAACGCTCTGGCCACTGACGATGTAACCGGCCACATTGGCCAATGCGATCGGGAACCCCAAGGCCGCACTGGTGGCCACGGCATTGTGAATGGCCACGTTGCACCAGGTCATGAACGGCACGCTGATAAAGCCCCCGCCAGCGCCTACCAAACCGGACAGCAAACCAATCAAACCGCCCGCACCCAACAAGCCCTTGAATTCAGGCACTTGGCGGCTCGGCGCAGGTTTCTTATCCAGAAACATCTGAGTGGCAGAAAAGCTGACGAACAACGCGAAGAAAAGGGCCAAATAAGTACCCTTGGCAAACGCAAAAATGCCCAAGCTGCCAATCAGGCTGCCCAACACGATGCCGGGGGCGAGGCCTTTGACGAGGTCCCAGCGCACGGCTTTTTTCTTCTGGTGCGCACGCACACTGGAGATCGAGGTGAAGATGATGGTTGCCATGGATGTGGCAATGGCCATTTTGACCGCCAGATCCGGCCCCACACCGCGCGAACCCAGCATGTAGGTCAAAAACGGCACCATGATCATGCCGCCGCCAATGCCCAGCAGGCCCGCCAAAAAGCCTGTGCAAAGGCCAAGAACAGCCAATTCGGCCAGCAACAGGGGTTCGATGATCATGGGAGTGTGGGAAAGATAAAGAAAGGTGTCTGCGAGTGCCACCGGACCGGCATCCTGAACCGGGGTTCAGGTGGGCGAGGGCAGACTGGCGTTGGGTTCATCTGACGCGAGATGATCACGCTCACCAGCCAATGTACCAAGCCCGGGCTCTAAGAGCATTGGTTCAAGGAAATATAAAGCCCAGCATGCACCGCAGACAGCGCGATTGTAGGTCTTTCTTCAGACCCGCAACGGCACCATGTCTGGCTTAGATCAATTGACCGTCTTGTTCCAGAACCTGATCTAAGCGTTTGAGCAATTGCGTCAAGCGCTGTTGGGATTCCTGGCTGATGTCCGACACCGCAGTGGGGGCCACTGGGGTGCTGGGTGGCGCTTCAGGGGACTCAAAAGCCAGGTTTAATGCCGCCAAAACGGCAATTCGGTCTCGCGCCTTGATCTTGCCTGCATCGCGAATTTTGCACATGGCCAAGTCGACCTTGCCCACGGCTGCCAGCAAACGCTCTTTGCCACCTTCCGGGCAACCCAGAATGTAGCTTTGGCCCATGATCTGGACGTCCAATTGTTTGTTGCTCATGCGGAGGCCTCAGGAGATGCGGGGACAGGTGTGGGCAAGCGCTCAATCAAGGCATCAACACGGGCTCTGGCGGCGGCCAGGCGTGACTTAAGCTGATCTCGCTCGGAGGTGAGTGCTTGAACTTGTTGTGCCAGCAAAGCGTTGGTCCGTTGAAGCTCTTCGTGGCGCAGCAACAAATGATCCACACGCTCGGCAATTTGATCAATGGTGTCGGAATGGGCCATGGCAGACAAAGAAAAAGTGATTTCACATTGTAGAGGGTGAGGCCGTTTGTAGGCTGGCTGACAGGTTACAACATAAAATAGCACCTGTTGGTGCTCGCGCAGCCGGTTCACGGCACGCAGTTCAACGGGAAGCAGGAGGGAAACGCCACCACGGCCCACCTAACCTGCGCTGCCCCCGCAACGGTAAGCAGACGGGTCTTTATTTGCATGAAGACTCCGCTTTCATCTCAAACCACTGATGGCTCTGAAACAGGCCGTCGGGAAGGTGATGAAGGTCGCTCTGCCAGCCCGGATACCGGCCAACAAGGTGACCTGTCGCAAGTCAGGTTGTAAAGCCCATGCACTGTCGGGGAAGGCGGTGAGGGCGATTGGTTCAGGAAATTTTCATGTTTTTTTCTAATCCCAACCGGTTAGGGTTGATTGCGGCTATTTACGCTTGCGCAGCTGCGCAGGCTCAAACAAGTTCTCCATCTGATATCTTTATTACGGCAAATCGTTGGGGAGAAGCTCGCGAAGCTGTTCGTGCCGATGCGAATGTCCTGACTCGGGAGGATATTCAGCGATCTGGTGCCAATTCACTGCCAGAACTGCTGTCTTTACTCCCCGGTATTCAGTCCACGTCCTACGGCGGCAGCAATCTTTATGTGCGAGGGGCTGAGTCCCGAATGACACCGTTGTATATCGATGGTGTTCGAATCGAATCGCACGACTCCATGAGTATTGGCGGAGCTCCGTGGGAGCTTTTGCCATTGGACATCATTGAGCGGGTCGAGGTCATTAAAGGGCCAATGAGTGCCCTGTATGGGTCTGATGCGATGAGCGGTGCGGTTCAGGTCATGACAAAGTCAGGCAATCGAGCGGCGCGTCAGCAGATGACCGTTGGGCTCGGCACTCAAGGAAGCCATCAGGCCAGTGCTGCTCTCAATGGAGGAAATGAGAAAGTCACTTATTCATTGAAAGTTGGCGAGAAGCACAGTGACGGCTACAACACACGCCCTGATCTGGTACACACACCCAGTCGCGAAGCGTGGACGGACAAATTTGCGACGGCTTCATTGCTGTGGCGGATCCTTCCAGATCAGCAGTTGGAGCTGACCACGATGGGGGCTAATCGCGATCAACAGATGGCACCTTATTCGGATGGCATTGACAACCGAAAACAATCCAAATTGCGTGCTGCTTCTTTGAAATGGCAATCACAGTGGAGTGACAAACATTTCAGCAAAATTCAGTTGACTCAAGGACGTAACGCCAGTAAGTCAGATGCCCCAAATCCAGGAGACTCTCCAAACGATTACTTCACTAAGACCGAAACAGTCACAGCACAACACCAAATGGTTCTGCCGTTAGGACAGTTAACAGGCTTGGTTGAACACAAGTCTGACAAGTTTGAGGCCATGGCAACTTTGTATGACCCTCAAGTGCATGGGCAGCGTTCGCAGAATGCAGTTGGTCTCGGGTATGAGCTGCGTCAGGGCGCTCACAATTTCCGTATCAATGTTCGTGATGACAAGTACGAAGCATTCGGCATTCAAAACACCTATTCTGCGGGCTATGCTTGGGATTTTTCCCAAGACCTGTCTTTGATGGCATCCCAATCCACGGGGTTTCGTGCACCTACGCTGGAGCAGGTATTTGGCCCTTACGGTGCAATCAGTTTGAAGCCCGAAACGGTGACTTCTCGTGAGGTGGCTTTGGAGCAGCGTGCAGACAGATTCCGTTGGCGTGTGACTGTTTACGACAGCCATGTGACTAATTTGATTTCCTCGTCCCAAACCCTGAGCACTTGTGCTGCTGGTGCGTTTTGTTATTTCAACGTAGGAAAAGCCAACATGCAGGGCGTCAGCCTGAGCGCCGGAACCCAGTGGTTCGGGGCTCAATTGGACGCCAGCTACGACTATTTGGATGCCCGAGATGAAATCAGGAACAAGCAGTTGAGTCTTCGTTCCCAACACCAAGCCCGCTTTTCAATTAGCAAAACGCTTGAGTCGGTGCGCGTGGGTGCCCAGTTGTTGGCCGTTGGGAGTCGATTTGATGATGCGGCAAACACGAAAGAGCTTCCCGGTTATGCCGTTTTGAATTTGTCACTGCAAAAGCAACTGTCATCACAATGGTCATGGCTGCTGAGGATCAACAACGTCACCGATAAGTCTTACCAGCAGATGGGGTGCACACCCGGTCAGTGTCATTTTGCCGCCCCAGGACGAAGTGCGTTTACTTCGCTGACCTGGACAAACAAGGACTGAAGCTTGGCCTGCTTGTTGTCAATTTTGCCCCAACGCATCGTCTGTCTCACCGAAGAGACAACGGAGTGGCTCTATCTGTTGGGGCAGGAGCAGCGCATCGCTGGCATCTCGGGGTACACGGTGCGCCCGCGCCGTGCCCGAGAAGAAAAGCCCAAGGTCAGTGCGTTTTTGAGCGCCAAGATCGACAAAATTCTGGCGCTCCAGCCTGATTGTGTTTTTGGGTTTTCGGACCTGCAGGCCGACATTGCTTCTTTGCTCATCAAAGCGGGCGTGCAGGTGACGGTGTTCAACCAGCGCAGCGTGGATGAAATCTTTTCCATGTTGTATCAGGTGGCCGCCATGGTGGGTGAGGCCGAGCAGGGCTTGGTGCGCTTGCAGGCTATGCGGGCAGAGCTTGAAGCGATCCAGCATCAAGCGGCAAACTTCAAGCGCCGACCCAAGGTGTTTTTTGAGGAGTGGGACGAGCCGCACATCAGCGGTATCCGCTGGGTGTCGGAGTTGATGGGGATTGCTGGCGGCGACGATGTTTTTCCGGAACTGGCGCTGCAGTCGCTGGGTAAAGACCGGATCATCGCCGACGGCCAAATCGTTGTGGACCGTGCGCCCGACATCATCATTGGCTCGTGGTGCGGCAAGAAATTCCGCCCAGAAAAAGTCGCGGCACGGCCGGGCTGGCAAGACGTGCCCGCTGTGCGCACCGGGCAGATTTTTGAAATCAAATCGGCTGACATTTTGCAGCCCGGTCCTGCTGCGCTCACCGATGGCGTGGCACAGATGCACCGCATCTTCAGCCAATGGGAAGCGCTGCATGGCTGAGTTTTTCAGAGTCTGGGCTCAATCCTTGGCCTTGGTGGGGTTCGTGTGGGCGTGTGCGCAACCCGCACAAGCGATCACCGTGCGCGACGACCGTCAACAAAAAGTGCAGATCGCCCAAGCCCCGCAGCGCATTGTGAGCTTGCTCCCGTCCCTGACCGAGACCGTTTGTGCCTTGAAGCAGTGCCACACCTTGGTGGGCGTTGACCGTTATTCCAATTGGCCCGAGGCGGTCAAATCTGTGCCGCGTGTGGGCGGCGGGCTGGACCCGAACATTGAGAGCATCGTCGCGCTCAAGCCCGACCTGGTGTTGGCGGCAGGTTCTACCCGGGGTGCTGACCGCTTGCAGGCCCTGGGCTTGAACGTGCTGCGCCTGGAGCCCCGCAACCACAACGATGCGCAGCGCGTTTGGCGCACTGTGGCGCAAGCGCTGCATGTGCCTGCCGCAGACAGTGACCGAGCCTGGCAAGGCATTCAGGCGGGCGTGCAGGCGGCGGTGCAATCGCTCAGCCCTGCCGCGCGGCAGCAGCGGGTTTACTTTGAGGTGAGCCCTGCACCCTATGGCGCAAGTGCCTCGTCTTTTTTGGGCGAGACGCTCACGCGCATGGGCGTGTCCAACATCTTGCCCGCATCGATGGGCCCGTTTCCGCAGGTCAACCCCGAATGGGTGGTGCAAGCCCAGCCCGACGTGATCATGGCGGGCGACAGCAGCCGCGTCAGCATGCTGCAGCGCCCGGGCTGGAGCCGCTTGCGGGCCATGCAAGGCCAGCGCTTGTGCGTGTTCAAGCAGGATGAATCGGACATGTTGGTGCGGGCTGGCCCGCGCATGGCCGAAGGCGCGCAGCTGATGGCCGACTGCCTGAACCGCGCTGCGGGCATAGCCCCAGCCGCGATGGGATCAGCGAAATGAACGCGAACACCCGTGCCCCCCTCTGGGCACTGATGCTGTTGACTTTGGGCCTGACCGTGGTCTTGCTCGGCACTGCCGCTGGCAGTCAAGGCTGGCAGGCCTGGTGGTCAGCGGGGGGTGATGTGGTGTCGCACCAAATCGTGTGGGACATCCGTTTGCCGCGCAGCTTGGGCGCTTGGCTGGGCGGAGCCTTGCTGGGTCTGGCCGGGGCGGTGGCGCAAGGGCTGTTTCGCAACCCGCTGGCCGATCCGTATTTGCTGGGCAGTGCCTCGGGTGCGTCGCTGGGTGTGGGCGTTTATTTGAGCTTGTGGGGAGGCAACGCCTGGGCCATGAGCAGCTGGTTGGGCTTGGGCCTAACAGGTGCGGCCTTTGTGGGCGCGGTGTTGGCGGTGGTGTTCACGCTGCTTCTGGCTCGTGGCGTTCAACAAACGCTGCGCCTGTTGTTGGCGGGCGTGGTGGTGGGCGTGGTGCTGGGGGCGGTGACGTCCTTGATCTCGCTGCTGCAGCCCCAAGTCTTGCAGGCCATGCAAGGCTTCATGCTGGGCTCGACCGCCTTGGTCAGCTGGACTGCCTGCGCCACCATGGCGGCGGTGCTGGCCTTGTGTCTGACCTTGGCTTGGGTTTTTGCCCGTGTGCTGGATGCCTTGAGTTTGGGCGAGGCCACCGCCCAAAGCTTGGGCGTGCCGCTGCCACTTGCGCGCATCGTGTTGGTGGGCGTGATTTCTCTGGCGACAGGGGCAGCGGTGGCGCACATTGGTCTGGTGGCTTTTGTGGGCTTGGCTGCACCGCATTTGGTGCGATCGCTGGTGCGCTGCACCCACGCCTGGCGCTTGCTTTTGTCGGCCTTGATGGGCGGGGCCTTGCTGGTGCTGGCCGATGTGATGGCCCGCGTGCTGTTGGCCCCGCAAGAGCTGCCTGTGGGCGTGCTGACGGCGGTGCTGGGCGGGGGCTATTTGCTCTGGCGCGTGTACCGCGATGCAGACACGGGAGCGCGCTCATGAGCGCCGCGCTGCAAACCCGGCAGCTGAGTGCCGAGTTGGGTGGCCGACAAGTCCTCAAAGCCATCGACTTGCAGATCACGGCGGGCCGCTGGACCTGCGTGGTTGGCCCCAATGGCGCAGGCAAATCGAGTTTGCTCAAGGCGCTGGCGGGCTTGCTGCCGCACAGCGGGCAAGTGTTGTGGCAGGGCCAGCCGCTGGCATCGCTCACGCGTCAGCAAAGGGCCTTGCAACTGTCTTGGTTGGGGCAGGGCGAGACCAGCACGTTGGACCTGCTCGTGTGGGACGTGGCCATGCTGGGCCGCTTGCCACACCAAAGCTGGCTGGGGGCGCCCTCGGCAATCGATGCACAAATGGTGGAAGCAGCACTCAAAGCCACACAGGCTTGGGACTGGCGCGAGCGCATGCTGGGCGAGTTGTCGGGCGGCGAGCGCCAACGCGTGCTGCTGGCCCGCGCCATGGCGGGCAATGCGCCCACCATGCTGATGGACGAACCCTTGGCTAACTTGGATCCGCCGCACCAAGTGGACTGGCTGGAACAGGTGCATTGCCTCTTGGCTCAGGGCACCACGGTGGTCAGCGTGCTGCACGAAATCGGCATGGCGCTTCATGCTGACGACATCGTGGTCATGCGCGAAGGTCAGGTGGTGCACCACGGCGCAGGCACCGACGCGGCCACACACGCCGCCATCGAGGCCGTGTTTGAGCAACGCATCCGCATCCATGCACTCGATGGGCAGTGGGTGGTTCTGCCTCGCATGGCTT
>ERZ1034361.318-NODE-318-length-33961-cov-5.365010_pt1 | contig 33961 bp, 42 predicted proteins | sample MGYA00520617_ERZ1034361 | MGnify/ENA primary metagenome ERZ1034361 (study PRJEB33736, sample SAMEA104284507) | Azolla filiculoides | biome: Urban; feature: Water surface; material: Ditch water | place: Netherlands | collected 2015-10-28 | depth 0-0.1 m ...
GGAACCAACGCGAATTCTTATCCAGTGGGAGCGGCTTATACCAGTGGAAGCCCAGCTCAAACAGGAATAGCAATATTTAGAACAAGTGGAACAGAGTCGTTCTACGATGGCGACTTTTGGTCTAGTACGGAGTTTAATACCAACTACGCGTGGTACCAAAATTTCAAGTATGGAAGACAGTTGTACCGTTACAAGGACACCCGATTTGGGGGTTATGTTCGAGCGGTAAGACGAGTTGAGAGCCCAATAACAATTCCAGATCAACCAACCGTAATAGTGGCAACCGCTGGTGATTCATCAGCTGTTATTACGTTTACATCATCGTATGATGGTAATTCTCCTATCACTGGATACACCGTCACCGCGTATACTAATGGCACGCCTGCTGGAATAACTGCAGCGGCTTCCGCTAGTCCAATAACGGTTTCTGGATTGGCGAATGGGATTACTTATACCTTTACGGTAAAAGCAACTAATTCAATTGGTACTAGTTTGGAATCAGTATCTAGTAATGCAATAACACCAGTTACGATACCAGCTACACTGGTATACGGGCAGCCATTTGGCGGTGGTTACTATGCTGGTAATATTATCGATGGCGGTGTAACTTATAAATTGATCGTTGCTCCTACGGCGTCTGGTACAACGGGCGGTCTATTTAAAACGAGTAATACTGCGGCTCCCGCAGCTACGCAAACCCTGACCAACGGTATTGCCGCGTCTAACGCAATGAATTCCAGTGAATATCCTGCGGCTTATTTCTGTAAAGGTTTGAACATCGCTGGTTTTACCGATTGGTATTTGCCAGCCAGAGACGAACTAGAGGTTCTTTATAGAAACTTGAGACCCACGGGAGACTCTAATTATGTTGATATTAGAGCCGCTACTGGTTTTGGTGGTGATGGTCTAGGATATGGAACCAACGCGAATTCTTATCCAGTGGGAGCGGCTTATACCAGTGGAAGCCCAGCTCAAACAGGAATAGCAATATTCAAAACAAATGGAACAGAGGCTTTCGTTGCGAACTCCTATATTTCTAGTACGGAGAACGATACCTTATACGTGTGGAACCAAAATTTCAGGTATGGAAATCAGACCAGAGGTTCTAAGGTCGGACTGGGTAATATTCGAGCGGTAAGACGAATGTTTGGATAATCTACCGAATTACAGACCCCCCCGCCACTGAGTATCTATCGTGGCGGGGGGTCGTATAAATATAACTTTTAATAAAACAGCAATCAAAATGGAGATACACCAATGTTAGTAAAAATCACACAAATCGACGCTGGATTCAAATTCCTTTGTACGGAAAAACCAATGGTTAATGGTCCGACATTCCCAGATTTACCTGAACTTCAAATTGAATTCTGGGATGAATCAAATTATCCCATTTTAACAGATGAAGAAGGAAAATACACATCTGCTCCTTTATTCTGGGGTTCTTGCTCGGATGATGCCGATACGTCTTTGACTGGTGTTATTGCTGTTCTTACCCGAGAAGAATACGATGCCGATAAACTCACAGAAGCAAAAGCAAGAAAACCATTCGATTCTTGGATTTTTGACGAAGCTACGTTAGCTTGGCATTCGCCTATCCCTAAACCAGAAGATGGTAAAGATTATCTATGGGACGAAGCAACCACCGCGTGGGTTGAGCTATAATAATACAAACCATTTAATTGACAACCAGCCTAAAACTTAGTAAACTCTACCTTTCACCGTACCAATCCAAGTACGGTGATTCTTTTTCTCAGACTAAATATTGTACAATCAATAGAGGCACACATGGCAATCAGAATCTTAACTGAAAAATCGACATACACGGTCGATTATCCAACTGCAATTGAGTTTGCAGAACAACAAGCCGAAGTCTTTTGGCTACCAGGTGAAATCGAGGTCGAGAAAGACCTTCATGACATGAAAACAACTTTCACCGAATCAGAATATCATGGAGTTATCTCAACTCTAAAATTGTTTACAATATATGAGTTATCTGTTGGTAATGATTACTGGCAAAACTACGTTTCTAAAGTATTCCCAAGACCAGATATCCAACGAATGGCTGCCACCTTCTCATTTATGGAATTAGGTGTCCATGCTCCATTTTATAACAAAATCAACGAGGTTCTTGGACTAGATACTGATGAATTCTATAGTGATTATATGAATGATGAAGTTCTAAAAAACCGTATGGCATGGATTGGTAAACGTACCGAAAAACGTGATACCGTTTACAATATCTTAAAGTCAGTTGGTATCTTCTCTATGATTGAAGGTGCTATCTTATATAGTTCATTCGCTTTCCTTAAGCATTTCAACAGTGTGGGTAAAAATAAATTATCCGCCATCAATTCAGGTATCAACTTCTCTGCAATCGACGAAACCTTACACAGCCAAGCCGGTGCATGGTTATTTAGAACCCTATTATCAGAAGCTATTGCGGATAACGCGTTGACTGATGAGGAATTAACAAATCTAAAAGCGGATTTAATCGAAACTGCTAAGTTGATTCTTGAACACGAAACTGTTATTATTAATAAGATATTCGAAAAAGGTCCAATCCGTGGTATTACGGACAAACAGTTGATTCATTTTGTCGAGTCACGATTGGATACTTGTTTGAAAAACTTAGGTTATAAAGCTATCTTTAAACCTACATACAACCCTATTGAAGAGTGGTTTATGAAAGATATTCAGAGTTCAACTCTACACGATTTCTTTTCATCGACTGGATCAGATTACACACGTGCCTGGACTGAAGGAAAATTCACATGGTAAAAAAAGAACAATCAATTTACGAAGAATTAGGCGAAGAACGCAAACGCCTACAAGAAGAAGGTAAATTACCTACATGGGTTACAACTCCTGCATGGCAAATGCTAAAAGAGAATTACCTATCTGAGAAGTATCCTGATTTACATTCTGTTTATCACCGAGTAGCAAACCACGCAGCTGGTTATACCACTAACCAAGAAGAATGGAGTGCAAAGTTTTTTGAATTGTTATGGAACGGATGGTTAGCAGCATCAACCCCAGTTTTATCTAATATGGGTACCGGTGTTGGTTGCGCAGTATCATGTTCTGGTGGTTATATTAACGATAGTGTATATGACTTTTACGACGCACAAAAAGAAGCAGCAGTTCTTTCTAAAAATGGTTTTGGTACTTCTGGTTACCTAGGTGCTATCAGACCACGTGGTTCAAAGATTGCTGGTATGAAAGGCGCAGCATCTGGTGTATTACCAGTTTTCAAAGACTTTGTACAATTATCTCGAGATATTAGCCAAGGTAGCCAACGAAGAGGTGCTTGGGCTGGTTACATCGAAATTGATCATGGTGATTTCCACGAATTAGTTAATTATATTGGTAAAAACCCAGACGATGCTAACATTGGCTGGAATATCACAGATGATTTCATTGCACGATTAGATGCTGGCGACCCAGATGCGATTGAACGTTACCAAAAAGCTCTTAAATTGAAAATGATTACTGGTAAAGGTTACTTCTTCTTTGTAGATAAAGTAAACCGCCAAGCACCTCAGATGTTTAAAGATAAAGGATTGACCATTAAGGCTTCGAATCTTTGTTCGGAGATAGCTTTATTCTCAGACGAAGACCATACGTTCTCGTGTGTGTTATCTTCTATGAATGCGTCAATGTACGATGAATGGAAAGATACCGATGCAGTATTCAATGCCACAGTTTTCTTAGATTGTGTTAACCAAGATTTGATTGAAATTGGTAAAACAAAGCGTGGTATGGAAAAAGTAGTCAGATTTGCAGAGAAAAGCCGTGCATTAGGCTTAGGTATGCTGGGTTTCCATACCTATTTACAAGATAACATGATCGCATTTGATTCAATGGAAGCCTACTACAAGAATACTGAAATCTTTAAGCATTTACACGATGAATCTAAAAGAGCATCGGAATGGATGGCTACCGAATTTGGTGAACCTGAATGGTGCGAAGGCTATGGTGTTAGAAACGCAACGAGAATCGCAATTGCGCCGAATATGTCATCTTCCCTTATATGTGGTTCAGTATCACAGGGAATTGAGCCAATCTATAAAAATGCATACGTGCAAAACACGGCTGCTGGTAAGATTGACCGAGTTAATCCAACTTTATTGAGATTAATGAAGGAAAAAGGTGTTTATTCTGATACGGTTGTTAAAGATATTATCGATAACCATGGTTCAGTACAGCATGTTGATTGGCTAACAGATGATGAAAAAGCAGTATTCAAAACTGCCTTCGAGATTCCACAAACTCAGATTATTCGATTAGCATCCGCTAGACAACGGTTCATTGACCAAGCACAAAGTATTAACCTGTTCTTTAGTGCTGAAGAAGATGAAGCGTACATCAGTGAAGTGCATAAAATGGCATTTAAAGACCCATATGTCAAATCACTGTATTACATCAGATCCGAAAACGGAGTTGATGTTAATAAATCTGCATGCGTTGCATGTGAAGGCTAACAAGCATGGGGTGGTAGTAATACCACCCTTTTTTCGAGGAGAACACAAATGACACCTGAAAATTTTTGTTACTGGTTGCAAGGCAAAGCCGAGTTGCATCCAGACGCACCAACTAAGGAACAATGGCAAGCTATTCGTGAACATTTGGATTTGGTGATGACTAAGGTCACACCCCCTGTTCAATATGATAACGTTTTCCCGAGTTTCTTTGAAGATGACTATATTGATTTTAACAAAATCGACCCATTAACCTTAACCTGCTAGGAATACAATGACCACAGAATCAAAAACAAATGTAACAACTGAAGTAACTGATACCAGCGTTAGTGCATCAGCAAGTGCTGAAGCGAGCGCAGAAACATCAGCTGGAACCACAGTAGGTGGTGTAGATATGGGTGCTGAGGCGTCTGTTGACGCCGAAGCTAGTGCACAAGCAGGCGCAAGTGTAGGGTTTAATGGTAGTGATGTGGTAGCAGAGGCAAGTGCTGGTGTTGAAGCACATGCCGATGCACACGCAGATGCCTCTGTCGGTGATACCAGCATAGTAAAAGCAACCGTATCAGCAGATGCTAACGCAGAAGCTCATGCTGGCGTTGAAGCAGAAGCCTCTATTGGTGCGCATGGCATTCAAGGACAAGTAGGTGCATCAGCCGGTGCAAGTACTGGTGTTGGTATTGGTGCAGAAGTTAGTAGTAATGGCGTAACTGCTGGTGCTTCTGCTGGAGTTAGTATTGGTGCTCAAGTAGGCGCCAATGTCGGTGGTGGAGTATCGCTTGATGGTAATACCGTAACGGTTGATGTTGGTGGTAAGGTTGCGCTATTAGCAGGTGTTGACATCGATACTCACGTTTCGGTTGATACCACGCCAGTGGTTAATGCGGCCCAAACAACTGCAACTGTTGTGGTGAACAACGTAGTTTCACCTGTAGTAAATGCTGAACAAACCGCTCAACACGCAGTTGTAAACACAGCAAATGACATCGGACATGCTGCTAGTAGCACAATCAAGAAAATTGGCAAATGGTTTTAATTGACTGTTGCCAAAAAGTGTAGTACAATATTATTTTAACTTAAATTCAAGGATTAACATGCTAGTAATAAACACCGGTGTATCAACAAACGATGTAGTAACTCTTAAATTTACAAGTGGTGAGGAACTAATAGGTAGATTGGTATCCGAAGATGATGCGACTTTCACCGTGTCCAAACCAATGGTATTAACAATGAACCCATCTGGTGGTATTGGGATGACACCATTCTTGTTTACCGCTAGTGAGAATATTGATATTCCAGTATATAAGTCGGCATTGGCCGCACAAGCCGTAAAATCATCAAAACCGATGGCTGATTCTTACTTAACCGGCACCACTGGCATTGCGCTAGCATAATCATGAAAAGTATTTCACTAGATACATTAGTTGATATTGCAATAAGCATTGATGAAGAAGATCGAATTGATTTTGGTATTCTTGGGCAATCAAAAGAATCGGCATTCGCTATGGTTGGTGCAACCGTACTTGAACAATTTGACAAACCAGTGTATGATGACGATGACAAGTTAATCTTACTATCAACTATTACCAAGTTAATTGTTGAAAACATGGTACTTAATATGAAATTGTTGAAAGGAGGTGAATTATGAAATGCGAAAAAGGCGATTTGGCTGAAATCATTTATTCTATCAGAGAATCCAACAAAGGTAAGACTGTTTTAGTTGAAACCTACATTGGATACTTCAAGGAAGGTGACGAATTCAATTTCAATGGTCTAATTTGCCAAGCGCATACCACAGATCATTACTGGTGGGTTGCTGCTGATTATGGATTGAAGGGAATGTTCGGTGAATCACCTAAACTTTACATCCCAGATTCTTGGTTAGAACCAATCCGACCAACGTTAGGGGTAACCCAAACAGAAGAGGAACTGGATTTAATCGTTTAAAAACAAAATGGCTACTCCGGTAGCCATTTTTGCATTTAGTGGTTGACAAACCAAATTATTAGTTTATAATAGCCCCATATTTAGCCAAAACGGTCAAAAATCGCACTGTTTGAAACTAGATGATGTTTTTTTAAGTTAAATACTAATGTACGTTTCGATAAGAAACCAGATAGACGGCTGAGTTATTCATGTAGCACCAATTCAGTCCGCGAGTCTTGGCCAATTAGAAACCCGTAGTTCTTAGGGTAGCCATGCTCGACAATGGGACAATATCTTCTTTAGTATTTTTGATGTTGTTTCCAATGGAGATTGCCACGCGAAAACAAAGGGTTCAACGAACCTCGTGTAGTAACTCCCTTAATGTAATGTTACTTGATTGTCAGGTAACACCAAATGAAAGGAGTTTTCAGATATGAAAAACAAAATTAAGTTAGCAATGCGATTAGGTGCATTGTTAATGGGTTCAATAACCGGTGTTTCACATGCGAATATTAAGCTAGAACACCACATCATTGTTGCGGTCCCACAAGAATTATCAATAGTTCATGCAGAACCATTTAATAGCCAGTTAGAATGCCTCGCGTTAAACATATACCGTGAAGCAGGTGGTGAGCCTTATGAGGGCAAAGTTGCGGTTGCACAAGTTACGATGAATCGTGTAGCACACCCAGCGTATCCAAAAGATATCTGCAATGTAGTTCATCAAAAGAAGTATGTTAATAAACGTGCAGTATGCCAATTCTCTTGGTACTGTACAAAACATAGACCAGTCGATGAAATGAACTATGCGTTGTGCCGTGAAATTGCCAGAAAAGTTATGTATTCTGGTTATAGAATGCGCAAATTTAAAGATGCTCTTTACTTTCATACCGTAGCAGTTAAACCAGTTTGGCGTAACAGTTTCGATATGATTGGCCGTACTGGACATCACTTGTTTTACCGACCCAAATCTCGTCGAAATGAGATTATGATGGCAGCAGCCGATTAGTTTAATCAGGGTCTAACTTGGTGTGGCGGGTAACTGCCACATCACTAAATATCTATTTTAGAGGTTAAAATGGATAACATATTAGTTGTAACACCCCCAGACGATATTCATACTGATGGTTTTAGACTACTTCTAGTAGATTTAACAGCCGATCAATCACAGATAGTTTCAGACAGTTTACTCAATCTTAAATCAATACCACCTACCGTGGTTTACTCGTGGAAATCCGATGATTTGGATGAATGGCTACTACAAAAGAAAAAGAAAAGCGACCTAATAATATTCAATGCTGAAAGTTCAAAGCATTTGCTTATAGGCTACCTATCAGCACAGATAAATACGTATTACTTTGGTACATTAAGAACTTTAAGTACCGTTAACAATCGAGAATTACTCAATACTGACCACTGTATTGAATTACTCGACAACTACATAACCCAATATAAGGATTCAATAAATTGAAAGTAAATGGCACAAAGGTTACCGTGAAGGAAACTGAAAACATCACACAAGCGCTTCGCAGATTCAAGAAATCAGTTAAGAATAACGGTGTATTAGACCGTATTCGTGAGTTGGAATACTACGAGAAACCAAAAACAACCCGTAAGAAAGCAAAAGCGGCAGCAATTGCTCGTTGGCGTAAAAAAGAACGTCTTGATAGACTACCAGGCAAGCCCGGATCTAAAAAATAATTGTTGTACAACCCAGCCATTTGTAGTATACTTGAGTTTTTAACTTGATTTGGAATTACAAATGGCTAATACCGCTATCTGCATTGACTTAGAAACACTAGACACACTCCCATCCGCTACTATACTAACCATTGGTGCTGTTAAATTTGACCCTTATGGCAATGAAGCAGACGATAAACAAATGGAACCATTCTACGTGAAAATAGATTTGGCTAGTTGCGAACCATACAACCTAACTATTTCAGATGAAACTATTGCTTGGTGGGCAAAACAAGGACCAGAAGCACACAAGGAAGCATTTGAAGGTACTGATAGAATCTCAGTAGAAGATGCCATGCATCAATTATTCACGTTTGCACGTGGCTGTAAGACTTTTTGGAGTCACGGTGCTGGATTTGATATTGTTATCTGCGAAAACTTATTCCGCAAAGTTGGTAGAGCAATTCCTTGGAAATATCATGAAATCCGTGATACTCGTACCATCTATGATTTAGGTATTGACCCAGAATTTCCACCTATTGAAGTAAAACACCATGCATTCCAAGACGCATACGCAGAAGCCATTGCTGTTCAGAATGTTTATCGTAAAATTCGGGAATTGCAAACGGTAAAACCAATTTCGGAACCATTGCATTTTTCGTCTACCGTAGTTAATTCCAAAGTATAATACAAGTGGGCATTATCGGATAATGCCCACGATTAAATACGTTGACAAAGCAATATTAAACTGATATTATTAACCTTTAAATCAATAACGGAGAAAAGCATGACAACAGAAGCAATTATTAGCGAAAATGTAGAATGCACGCTGCAACCACCTAATCTGTGGAACGTTGTATTCCATAACGACGATCATACACCAATGGAATTAGTTATCGAAATTCTTGAAAACTTGTTTAAGATGCCAGAACAGCAAGCAATCGATGTTACTATGGAAATACACAATTCCGGTAGTGCAATTGCTGGAATATATCCATTTGACATTGCAGAACAAAAAGCATTAGAATCAGTTGCGGTTGCACGTGCTAATGGATATCCTTTAGTAGTAACTGCAGAACAAGATTAATTACCTTTAGGAGAAAATCATGGAACTTTTAAAATTCCCAACGAAAGAACTACGTGAAGAGAATATCGCACTTGCGCGTAAAGCACAAATGATGGAAGTTCTATGTGCAATGATTGAAATGGTAGAAGAAGGTGAAATAACTGAGTTTGTTTGTGCATCAATTGATAACTTTGGTGATGCCCAAGTACATTTATGTGCATCGGATTATATCACTGGGGTTGGTATGTTTGAAGTTGGAAAACAAACCTTGATTAATTTAACAATGGGCGGAGACGAAGAATAAATGAGTGCTGGTAAATGGCATGGTGGGAAAGGCGATAAAGATCGTACTTCTGATATTAACAAATTTCGTAACAACTGGGATTTGATTGACTGGTCTAAGGGTAAAGAACCCAAAGAACCAGTTAAGACAGAACCCGAAACTTTAACCAAAACCGAAGAGGCGTAACATGGCTGTAAAATCAAAAGCAAACCCAATGCAAACTCGCAATGGTCGTACTAGACTAGGACCATTGAACATTGACCAACTTACTAAGTTGCTTGAAAACTCAAGTACTCGTAAGAAAACAAAAGCGAAAGTTCAAAATCGCATTAATTTGTTGAAGTCTCGTCCAGAGTACGTTGAACCTGTGGTTGAATCAACTGAAGATTCTGCGGACTAAATAGCTTTGCTAGTTTAGCTTTAAACTAGGCAGATTAGAAGAAAGATTAGTAGTTTGGGATTTTAGTCGTTAATTCGACTCCATGAATGGATAATGGTCAGAGGCTATTAACTACTACATCATGTGTTAACCGGTTTATATAGAATTGTCTTTTGCTACCGGTGAATAAATGATATTTTGTCTCTTGTAGGTTGTTCGTTGTCAGAATCTGGGTTAAATGGAACCTAAGATTTGTCACTTGTCCACCTAAACTCTACTTTCTTCGGTCTGTTTTCTAAAATCAAATAGGAGCTAATATGCAAATCACCTTACGCAAAGCAAACGCAATCCAAAACGCAATTCACGAAGCAATTCGTTCAATTGATATTAAACTTAACCTCGAACTTAATGAGTTTCAAGACGTTGCAACTGTATTAGCAGAAGCCAATGCTCAATTATACGCAAATGATACTCGCAGAGAAGCATTGCTACTTGCGTTATACAATATTCGTGGATTAGTTGGTGTTGCCAACTCGAGTTCAGGTATCGATTTGAACTTAGCCAAAGCAGCATTCTTAGATAAACGAATCATCCAATTAGAAGATATTACTAAAGTGCCAGCTGCTACTGAATTAGCAGTATTAACCGGTAAATTAGATAAAATCAGAACACGGGTTACTGACGAAAACCGATATGGTATGTCACGTGACACCGTGGTAACAACTATCGTATCCCAAGAGCAAATTGATGCTGCTAAAGATGCGATTAAACAACTCAAAAAACAAAAGTTGGCATTAACTGACCAAGTTTTAGAGTTAAACATCAAAACCGAAATCCCATTGACCGATGATGTAGTGAATACATTAAAAGCCGAAGGGATCCTTTAACCTATTAGGTAAATATTATGCAACAAATCCAAGCAAGTCACATCTTAGTCCCATCATTAATCGCAGCCAATGAAGTATTGGCTAAACTAAAAGATAATGGAGACTTTGCTGAATTAGCAGCAAATTACAGTTCATGCCCAAGTGGTAAAGCAGCAGGTGGCGACTTAGGTCTATTTGGTAAAGGAATGATGGTTCCTGAATTTCAAGATGCTGCATTCGCACTAGAAGTAGGTGCCTTGAGTGAAGCCGTTCAAACTCAGTTTGGTTGGCATTTAATCAAACGTACTGCTTAAGTATAATACAAAGCAAACTTTTTCAATTCTTCAAGTGTTAAGTTGTTCTTAGCTCTATTAGCTTTTACACTAATAACTTGAAGATTATCGTAGGTGTATCCAACTGATGAGTCTATTCGGTCAAACGATACAGAATTATCTTTTGGTTCACCTCGATTCCAAACCAATGGCATTCCTAATATCGGACAGGTAATTGGAAAGTCTATCTGATACAAATCCGCAATAGTCAAATCAAATTCGATATTTCTTTTCTTGGCAGAACTTTTCAATCTGCTGTGAATTTTTCTCACGTCTGGTAGTTGATTACTCATTTCAATTCTCTGGTTGACTTCGTCGTATTTATGAGTTATCATTTGCCTATCATAACTAGGAGAAACCCATGAAAATAACCGCATACAAGTGCGAGGATACTGGTACAGTATTCGAGCATCTAAAAGATTATCAAAACCACCGTGCCCGAATATCCCGTCAATTGAAAAAACACAGTGAACGCATTAAAAAACAAGCATGGTTAAACCAGAAATGGTCGGAAATGTGCAATTCTATTAGTACAATCCCAGAACTTGAGCAATGGGTTGCTGATAATTGGGATGTATTCAACGAGAACTATTACCTACATGATTATGGTGATAGACGTAGTAAATTACCAAACTTAGTAGAATTCAAAGTAACTGACTACCGTTATTGCGGTGATGAATGGCGATTACAGGTTAGGTTGAGATTATCTACTGAAACCCCATCGTTTATCAGTCGATATTTCGAAAATTGTGGGTTGAAATCACAAGGCGGTGGTGGCAGTCATACCGGTTACAACCAAGGTTTTAGACTAGATTCGAAAAAGTTCCATGTATTAACCACCAGATATTTACTCACGAAGGAGACAGTATGATTAAACCAATTGCCTATATATTAGTTGGAATACCAGCATCTGGTAAATCAACTTGGGCTGAGAAACAAGAATGGATTGAAGATTGTGCATATATCAGCACAGATCATCACATAGAGGAATATGCCAAACTAGTTGGTAAAACATATAGCGATGTATTCGATGATTATATGCCAACTGCAGTAAATCTAATGGCTGCTGATGTATTGGACGCAGTTAAAGATAATATGGATATTGTTTGGGATCAAACTAGTACCACCGTTAAATCTCGTAAACGTAAATTTAAAATGTTAACCGGTTATCGTATGATTGCAGTTGTTTTTAGAACGCCTGATGACCATACCTTATCTAAAAGATTATCGAGTAGACCGGGAAAGAATATTCCATGGGATGATGTCCAACGAATGAAATCACAATTCGTGATGCCAACTAAAGAGGAGGGATTTGATGAAATCTGGTACACATGATATCTGGGTAACAAGTGATTTGCATTTTGGGCATGCCAATGTGTGCAAATTTCTAAAGGCGGATGATTCCAAAGTTAGACCGTGGGATTCGTATGAAGAAATGGATGAAGAGTTAATCAAACGATTCAATGAACGGGTGAAACCAGAGGACAAATGTTATATTCTAGGTGATGTAGCACTCAATCGACGTGCATTACCCACGATTGGTAGGTTAAACTGCAAAGATATGGTTTTAATCAAAGGAAATCATGATTTGTTCAGATTAAATGAATACACTCCTTATTTTCGTGACATTCGTGCCTATATGGTATTCGAGGATATCTTATTAAGTCATATTCCGGTACACCCGCAGTCATTGGCTAGGTGGAAAGGGCAAATCCACGGGCATTTGCACCACGATTTGGTATTAAATGATGGCATTCCCGACCCAAGGTACTTCAATGCATGCGTAGAACAACATGATTTTGCTCCTATTTTACTTCACGATGCAATTTCGCAATTAAAGGAACGGATAACTGGCTAAATACTCTTAATATTACTAATTAGGAGTTTAACAACTATGCCCTTACAAATACGCAGAGGCACTGAGCAAGAAAGACAGGCATTGTCTACACCATTGGCAAATGGCGAACCTTTGTGGGTCTCAGACACCCACCAATTATACGTGGGTGATGGTACCACAGCAGCCAACCTACTAGCATCGATTACCAGTTACAGTGGTGGTGGTAGTTTGACGATAAGTGATATCAAGGGTTCGGTTTATTCAGCCAATAACACACTATTAGTCGATGGTGTTAACAGTAAATTGCTTGGTACCCATGTTGGTACGTTGAATGGTTCAGTATACACAACCGATGGTTTGACCAAGATTATAGACGGTACTACTGGGTATGTGTCTACGGATACCGTAACGTCATCTCACAATTTCTCAACTGCTTTGCAATTAGGTACCGCTGCAACCCCAACCGGAACTGGTACTATCTACAACGCAGCAAACCAACCGTTAACTGTATACACTAGCACTGCCAATACAAATCCAAAAATTTCAATTAATTCGTCAAATGGCACAATAACATCACCAACTGCAACCACCACTGGTAATGAATTAGGTGGGGTTTCATTTAACGGTTTCGTTTCTGGTTCGAATTATAGTGCATCGGTTGTAATTAGCGCACTGGCAGATTCGGGTGTTGTTAATAACAAGGTTCCTGGTAGATTTGAAGTAGTTACCACAGCTGCGAATGGCATTGGTGTGAAAACTTTATCATTTGATAGTTCAGGCAATTTAACAGCACCTACATTTACTGGTAATTTGATCGGTAACGCATCAACTGCAACTATTGGTCTAAGTACTCAAGTATTCGCAGATGCTGCCGACAGGGATGCGAGTATTTCACCAGGAAACCGCGCAATTGGTATGCTTGCTATGATACAAGACGACGGCTTTGGTAATTCAGTAACTCAACATTACACAGCAAGCGGTTGGGAAACTTTCAGTGGTGTTAATTTTTCAAATTCGTCAGAATTGAAAAATTTGATTTCAGATGCTACTGGTACCGGTTACGCCGTATTCAGCGACAGCCCATCGTTGGTAACACCTGAACTTGGTTCAGCAACTGCGACAAAAATAAATAAAATCACCCTCACAACTCCAGTCAATGCAGCCACCTTAACATTAGCGAACAATTCAACGTTTGCGACAGTTGGTGCATTTACTACCTTGTTAACGGCTACTGCGCCAACCACACTGACCCTACCGACTGCTGGTACATTGCTGTCTACTGAGTTATTGACGTGGAATCTTGGTGGTGATTTAACAGTAACTGGCGGTGATATTTCAACAAATGGTGGTTTAACTATCAAACCACCCTCTTCAAGCACTCCAACGGTTAATGGTACTATGACGTTCGAAGCAACCTCGAACACCTCGGTCACTATCAGACTGAAAGGTACTGATGGTATTGTTCGTTCAGTTGTGTTGACATTAGCCCCGTAAGCGGATATTTAGTGGGCGGATTCTCGCCCACTAAATATGTTGTTCTTTACCCCAGATTAACGTATACTGTGTTTTTTAATTATTTGGTGATAACATGTCCAATCTAAAAGATAATTCAACCACATTACCGACCGCTATAACGACAGCTACCGTAAATACAAGTTCCCTGACCAATAGTGCACTTTCGGGTGGTGTGCTGTCTGGTATTGCATTGGGTTCAGGGCCAAATGGAACAATACAACGGGACTCATCTGTTGAACAGCTAAATCAACGATTAACCGCAATTGAAGAAAGACTTGCAATTCTCTCACCAGATTTGGTAAAATTGGAAAAGTTCGCGGCGTTGAAGCAAGCCTACGAAAACTACAAATTAATTGAAACCTTATGCGAGGACCACCAATGAAATCCGACAAGCAAAACGATAAACCAGTCAAGCAACCGCAACCATACAGTAATTTAAACAGATTCAAAGCGATATTTGCTGCTGCTGAAACTGAACTCCGTAAACATTTTGAAACCAAAAAGGCTTAATATGCAAGTAAAATTAGTATCACATTCAACACCAACCACTGAGTTTGCAGACCAAGGTATTGCAGATGTTCAAGAATTAATTGCTTTTTGTGCAAGAGTAAGTAATCCAAGCAACCAGTTTAATACTGAAACTTCTGAAAAACTCATCAAGTATTTGCTTAAACATAAGCATTTTAGTCCACTTGAAATGGTTCATGCTTGTGTTGAAATCGAAACCACCAGAGATATTGCTAGACAAATGTTACGTCACGCATCTTTTAGATTCCAAGAGTTTTCACAACGTTACGCTGACCCTACTAAGGAATTGTCATTTGTTCTACGCGAAGCAAGGTTACAAGATGAGAAAAACCGCCAAAATAGTATCGTAGTTAATGACACTGAATTACATGAATGGTGGGAAACTGCACAACAAGAAGTGATTGCGCTTGTAAAAAAACATTATGTTGAAGCAATCAATCGTGGTATTGCAAAAGAATGCGCTAGAGTTATCTTACCAGAAGGAAATACAGTAAGTAAACTTTACATGGCTGGTAGTATCCGCAGTTGGATTCATTATATTGACGTTCGTGCTGATGAAAGTACACAATTAGAACATAGAGTAGTCGCATTGGCGTGTGCTAAAGCAATTGCTGCTATTTTCCCAATGGCTGATACCTTATAGCATGTCTGATTTGTTTAGTTTGCACCGGTTATTGGTTAATTGTGGAGCTACCATTCAGTATGATGGTGAATATATACCATTTATACCACCAACTGATTTTGAACGAGTTACGTTAACGCTATCTCCTGATTCATTCGAGATGTTGGCCGACTACATAAACGATGCGAACGACATACGCTATAGATTAGCGCAACAAGAATATGAGGCTGAGATGCGGGATGTATATCCCGCATTGCAATTAGCGTATGATAATTACCAAACAATTTTAAAACTAGTAGAGTGAGAATATGAGAGACTATTGGAGTTGCGGCAAATTTGCCGATCAAATAAGAGGTACCGCTAAACCAAAATGGGGTACTGGTGATGAATGGGATTATTGGGAAACTCATGCGAAACAAAACCACCCATTCCGTTATTGGTTAGTTGAAACTGCATTCGATGCAGCGCAGGACTTTGTTTGGTGGCCAGTTGATAAACTTTACGATATCAAGTATTATTGCATTAATCGTTGGGTTACTAAAACTCACCAATTAACTGCTAGTAAAAAAGACCTAAAACGTGGTGAATGGTGCGATGTTGGTAGTAGATTCTTACCTTGTTTATTCAATGAATTAGTTGATTTTGTTGAAATCGAACTAGCTGGTAGTATGATAATGTGGATGGAAAAGGATGAATTCGAGAAATACAAACCGCCATTCTGGGCTAGAGGTCTTTTCAAAACTCGTACATGGCGTAGTCGTGAACTGGGTATGAAATATTTGGAATGGGCTTCTTCATTAACATACGATTCTGATTGGGGTTGTGGTAAAGACCACGAAAACTACGGTAAACCAACCACACAATCACTAAATGCTCGTGAAATTAAAGAATTGTATCTGTGGTGGACTGAAGTTTATCCAACTAGACCCGACCCATATGATGAATCTGGATTCGCTGAATACCATGCAGCCAGAGAAGCCGCTAATGGTGGTAAATTTAACTGGGGTTGTGATGAAAAAACAGAAGAAGAACGCCAAAAGTTGAAAAATATATTGGACGAAAACGTTCGCATTGAACAACTATATGAATCTGAGGATACATTAATGATGATTCGGTTGATTAAAGTACGAGATGGACTATGGACTTAAACAAGCATACCTTTGATTGTCCAGTTTGCAACAAAACTAGACTATATTTTGAGAAATACGATTCTTACTACTGCGAAGATTGCAAAGAATGGTCGGAAGAGCCATGCGACGATAATGATTGCAGTTTTTGTAGTACTAGACCAGTAACCCTAACTGAAAAAGATTTAAACCAATGAAAGCACAAACACCAGCACTAAATATTTCCAAATCAGGTGAGTGGAACGATGCAATTTCCTACAAAATCGCATGCGATTGCCATGATAATGACCACAGTGTCGATATGTGGATTGAAGTAGACCCAGATGCAGAAGTTAAAGACATTACCATCAGTTTCCATGTGCAAACAACAGCACCATTTTGGGAAAAAGGTTACAGCAGATTTAAACTTATTTGGCAATTACTAACCACTGGTTATTACAAATCCGAACATTACTTGATGCTTAATGAACAAACTGCTACTAATCTTATCGATATTATCAAAAAAGATTTGACTAAGTTCAGTAAACTTTGATACTATACATTAACATTAATCATAAAAATTATCTTTTAGGAGATGAAGGTGTCTACACTTAAACGAAAAACCCAAAGTCAACATCTAAACGAAGCTAGAGCGGCTAAAGGAAAAGATTTATCACCAAGATGGGATGGGTGTGATGAATGGGATTCAAGAACATTCGCATTAAACTTCCATTGGGCAATGAAGTATTACAACATTGAGAAATCTGCCAAAGATTTAAAACCGGCAGTTATCAAGTGGATGTCCATCGATGGGTTTACCACTGATCAAATTGATATATTCAAAAAAGGTGAGGATTGGAGATCAAACACATCGATTGGTGGTATTGCCAGTTGCTTGTTAAAAGGTATGCCTGCCCAACGCGATGATTTCAACAACGGTGCTGATACGTCAGCGTGGTTGAGAAGTCGTATACTTGAAATAATTGACGATTGTGCCAAAACAGTACCAGATGACGTGGAAGAAGTTAAACCAGCACCAACCGTTAATATTCAAGAACGACTAAAAGATATTAGTCTAAGCATGACTTCTGAATTAGAAGAAGCAATTGAATCATGGATTGAAAATCCAGATGATTTTAATCCAAAAGCATTCAATATTCACCACTATCTAAAAGGTAAGTCTGCAAAATCAAGTCATGTAAGAATCATCAAAGATTATTACACACCAATGTTATCAGAATTTGAGCAATTAGCAGCACCAGCACCAGCCAAACCAGCTGGATATAAAGAACCAGTTGCAGATGAGGATGGTATTATCGATGATCCATATCTAAAAGCAAAAGATATGTATGATCAGCTAAAAGAAGGTTATAAACAACGCACCAAAAAGAATATCACAAGTATACTCAACTTCCTAAAAGATATCATGAGTGCATGTGATATGATTATCCAAGAAGATAAAGCCAATAGAGTACCACGTGCTAAGAAATCGGTACCTAAAGAAAAGTTAGTTGAAAAACTCAACTATTTAAAAACCGATTCTAATTCAAAATTGGTATCTATAAACCCAGTTACTATCATAGGTGCAACTATCCTATGGTGCTATGATAGCAAAACTAAAAAGTTATTCAGATACATCGCAGACGAGTTAGACGGTGCATTAGGTGTGAAAGGCACCACGATAACTGGATATGACCAAGGCAAATCTATAGGTAAAACTATCAGGAAACCAGTAGAACAGCTGGCGATATTCAAGACTGGTAGCAAGACTGCCCTTAACAAGTTCTTTGATAGCCTCACTACTGTCGAAATCAAGGCAAATGGTAGGATCAACCCCAATCAGATACTAGTCAAAGTGCATTAACCGAAAACCCCAGATCAAATATCTGGGGTTTTTTTATTGACAAACTAAAACCAGTAGTATAAGATATGCCCAACTTAACCAACCAGAGAAATAACATGAAAATCGGATTCGCTTGTAAATATGTTCAACAAACAGCCAAAGGCGTAGTCAATGTACCAGAATTTAATATGGGTACAACCACTATCGCTTGGCTTAATCGCCAATCACGTGCAGTAGCCGAGCAAAAACTAACAGACTTACTACAAGCTAATCTAACTGCTACCTATAAGTTAGTTGAACGCGTTGGTCAGTTACCAGAACCTTTGAGAATGGTTCGTATTGGTTCTGACGTACTAACCGCTTATACACATGCCGATTACCAAGAGTTTTACAAACAACCTTCTGTTATTGCATTTTTAGAAAAAGAATTCAATAAGATTGGAAACATAGCACGAGAAAAACAAGTCAGACTTAGCTTTCACCCCGGCCAGTTCTGTTGTATAGTTAGTGATAGACCTGATGTAGTCGATAACTCAATTGAAGAATTAGAATACCACGCAGATATGGTTCGCTGGATGGGTTATGGTCAATCCAAACTCGACTTTAAACTTAATGTCCACCTCAGTGGTAAGTTAGGCGCAGATGGCTTCGATGCCGCTTGGAATCGCATGAGTCCAGAATTACGTAACACACTAACCTTAGAAAACGACGAGTACCAGAAAGGTCTCGATGATCTTTTAGTACTAAAAGATAAGGTAGGCATCGTGCTTGATATTCATCACCATTTAATCATGACCGGTGAGTACATCGAAGCAACTGACCCAAGAATCCAACAAGTTATCGATAGTTGGCAAGGTGTTAGACCGGTAATCCATTATAGTCAATCAAAGGAAGAGTTTTTGAGTAAATACATGGATATACCAGCAATGGATACTCTGTTACTGGAATCTAGTAAAAGTAAACTTCGTGCACATAGCGATATGTTCAATAATCGTAAAATAAATGACTGGGCATTGACACATTTAGCTTGGTCTGATATTATGTGCGAAGCCAAATCAAAAAACCTAGCCTCTCAACAACTTTTCGACCAATATGAGCAAAATAACAGTATTATGCGTTAAATTTGGAACTGCTTACTCCACTGATTACGTAGTTAGACTTCGTAATATGGTAGCTAGGCACTTAACCATCCCATACGAATTCGTTTGTCTAACAGATGATGCAACTCCAATAGAAGGTGTTAGACTGATTGTACAACCAAGTGCAGATTATAAACGTGGTTGGTGGTATAAAGTCCATATGTTTGACTCTGAGTTGGCAGTTGAAAATACGATACTGTATTTTGACTTAGATGTTGTTATTACTGGTAACATTGATAAGTTAGTATCTAAAAATGGGCAATTCTATGGGATACGTGACTTTAATCGTAAGTTCAACAAGGAATATAAATGCTTAAATAGTTCTGTAATGACATGGTTGCATGGTGATCATCGTATTATATGGGATCAATTCATTAAACTGCCATCCGAAGCGATGAGAACACATGGAGACCAAGATTGGATATGGCGAATTGCCAAGTCTAAAATTACTTTCTGGCCAGATACATGGGTACAAAGTTACAAGTGGGAGATTCGTAGTAGAGATGAATTAGTAATAACCAATGGCAAACGAAACTTTGCTTCTACTATAGACGTCCCACCAATATCGGATGATTGCTGTGTTCTAGTGTTTCACGGTGAACCAAAACCACACGAAGTTCAAGACCAGTTCATTATCGATAACTGGATTTAAAAGGAGATTACAATGTTAAGAAAAAAGGTGGCAGAACTGGTTACTACAATGGTATTAAAAATACGTGAAGTGCATTATTCACGCCCATATCACCGTTCACAACCTGTCATTGAACGATGGAAGTAACCAATTTAGACTTCCAACGGTGGTTTTTGGAGGGTATTCTCAAGGCAAATGTGTGCAAAATACAATTCACTCGCGTATCTGGTGGAGTTAGTACCATGCGGTGCACATTAAAGCCCGAATACCTCCCAGAGTATACCGGTAGTCTGGATAATTTAGCAAAGTCAGAACAAAACAGAAAAGTGAACAATACTATTGCTGTTTGGAACTTAGATAAGGAAGGCTGGCGTTGTTTTAAAGTTGAAAACTTAATTAATTTGGAGATAGAAGAAGATGCATTACCTATTTGACGTAGACGGTACCTTAACCCCTAGCCGAGAAAAGATCAACCCAGCATTTCAGCAGTGGTTTCTAGGATTTGCTAGAACCCATACTGTATCTTTGGTATCTGGTAGTGATTATCAGAAAACCCTAGCGCAATTGGGTCCTGAAATCATAGAAGCTGTTAAGTTTGTGTTCAGTTGCTCTGGTAACGTTGTACGTGAAAATGGTGAAATCGTTCACGAGCATTCATGGTCTACCCCCGAACCAGTCATGGATTACTTAAAATCTGAACTATTCACTAGCCCATACGACGAACGGTTTGGTAAGCATTTTGAACATCGTACTGGTATGCTTAACTTTTCTATTATTGGTAGAAATGCAAGAGGACAAGACAGAACTGACTACTTTAAATGGGATTTGAAACACGGTGAACGCGAAAGGATTGCCAAAACTATCAACGATACATGGCCTGATTTACATGCCGTTATTGGTGGTGAAACTGGTATTGACATTTCAAGTGCTGGTTCTGATAAATCACAGGTACTAGGTTGGATTGATGACCCTGAAGTTATGTTCTTTGGTGATAGAACTGACCCAATAGGAAATGATTATACCATTGCACAAGCTACCGTTATGCGACGTCAAGGAACGTTTCATACGGTTACTGGATGGAAGGATACTTGGGAAATTCTCAAGAATATCTAAAAGAAAAGGGGCTACAAGCCCCTTTACTGTTTTAACGTTTTTTCTTTTTACCACGTGGTGGTTTATTCTGCGGTGCCTTTGGTTTGTTCTCAGGCTTCTTAGTTACCGGTTTTTCAACAACTGCAACCGCAGGCTCAACTACTACCGCAACAGGTTCCACCGGTGTTTCAACTTTGACTGCTGGTTTCTTAGCAACTGGTTTCTTTTTCACTGGTGCTTTCACCGCAACTTCCACTACTGGTTCAGCCACTGGCTCTGCATCTGTTTCTACTGGTTTAGCTACAGGCGTTGCTGCACCTACCAATTGTCTAGCCATGATACGTGGTCTAGGTGGTTCTACAGGTGCTTCTGTAACAACCTCTGCAACTTCTTCCTCGACCTTAACTTCCGTTTTAGGCGCACGTGGTTTGTACTTGCGTTTCGGTTTAACTTCTACTTCCACTGTTTGCTCCTCTTGTGGTCCTTTTTTAAAAATGTTTTTGATGAAATCAAACATGTAAATCTCCTTTGGGGGTGTAAATGATAACGTATTTAGTTTGGCCAAATTCAGATAAATACCAGATACATAACTAATAAGGAACAATCATGTCAGTACACCCCACCATTGACCACTTTGACGGCGACCGAGAATATCCAGTCGGGACTGTCGTTATTTTTGGTGGTGATCGTGAAGTCACTATTTCAAACCAATATTCTGATACCAGAGTAGCAGGTGTTGTTGCCGCAGTTGCTGACCCAGTACATCTATTCCCTGGATTCAACATCCCAGTGGCTAGTCATGGCAGAGCACCATGTAAAGTAGTTGGTAAAGTACTGAAAGGTGATCTTTTAGTCACGTCACGAATCGCTGGTGTTGCAGTTGTCCCAACCGGCGGTGCAATTGCAGGTACTATTATTGGCAAGGCACTGCATGAATTTAGTTCTGACCATATCGGCACAATAGAAATCGCAGTTGGCTGCGCATAACAGGAAACATATATGTCTATAACCCCAATTAATATAGGTAACAACCCAAATGATGGCTTAGGTGATGACTTAAGAACCGCTTTTGCGAAAGTAAATGCAAATTTCACCACATTATCATCAGCCGCAAATGCTATCGTTGATGTTAGTATCACCGCTCCTAGCACGCCATCTGGTTATAGCGTATTCAAAGGTTTAGTAAATTCTACATTATCATTCAAAAACTTAAGTGCTGGTAAAAACATATTACTTTCCGAATCTGCTGACTCGGTATCTATCGTTAACACAGCATCGATGTTTAACAAAGTCACAACCGGAACTACCGAATTCGATGCTGGGTTGTCGTCCACTATCAAATTTGTTGGTGATGATGATATCAGTATTTCATTAACACAACCAGTCGCTGGTACTATCAACCCACCGACTGCGGCAATTCCGGGAATCGTAAACATCCGAAGCACAATCCCAGTTGGTCAAATTTTACAAACTTACAATTTTGGTAATTTATCCAACAACATCAGTAATGTATTTGAATTATATTTGAGTACATATTCCGTGGATTTTGGAACAATACCGTTACCAAATTCGTTAAGTATTGACTTGGGTACGATAGTCTAATGGAAATTACATGGGTAACTCCAGCTGGTTTAATCGGTACTATACCCGAAACCGTGGCATATTCTTTACAATTAACCGCAACCTCAGATACACCCGTTTCTTTCAAAATCCTAGCCGGTAATTTACCAAAGGGATTGTTAATGAATGCGGCTGGTCTAATTACAGGTACCCCATACGAAGTTAATCGCGTAACATCTTCTAAATTTGTTGTAAGGGCGTCTACTGCGACGGATATTGCTGATAGAACATTCATGATAGATGTGGATGGCGCTGATACACCACAGTGGTCTACACCATCTGGTTTCATACAAGCTGGTGTTGCTGGAACCCATTACATACTAGATGATAGCTATGTTAATATCCAACTACAAGCACTAGACAGTGATACCAACGCTGGTGATGTGTTAACTTATCGGTTATTTCCTAATGCGGGTGAATTTCCACCGGGATTGACACTTTCGCCGAGTGGATTGATAACTGGATTTACCACCCCAATCCTTGCGGTAAATATTCAAACCTCGCTTTCTGGTTATGATGCAACCCCATGGGATAGTATTCCACTAGATCATGTCGATAAATCTGCATCTGGGTATGATAATTACCTGTATGATGTTGATACATTTGATTATTCAGAATCAACTGTCACTCCACGCAAATTGAGTAGAGCCTATACATTTTCAGTCGAAGTTTCTGATGGTTTTTCCGAACCACAAATCCGTGTATTTAAAATATATGTTGTCAGTGATGATTTTCTAACAGATAACAATATCGACTACCAACGAGTACCAATATGGATTACAGAACCTTACCTTGGTAGAGTTCGAGCTAACAATGATATTACGATATTACTCGATGTATACGATCCACCAACGTTACCTGGTATGCTTTCTTTTTCATTACCAAACAGCGCCGATGAACTCGTACTGACAAAACTAGGATTGACTCTTAATAGTTTTACGGGTGATTTATCCGGTTGTATACCAAAACAACACGCAATAACTACCAGATACGAATTCACAGTAAAAGCAACCAAGTATACCACAACATTTGAAACACCAACAATTAACATAGTCGGCGATTGGAATGCAGATACTGAATATACCATAGCAGAAGCTGTGCGATACAGCAATCCTAGTATAGATAATGGTGATACCCATCTGTATGTTTGTCTGAAAAATAATAAAAGCATTAAACCAAATTATGACAATAGGCTACCAGGAGATAAACAAGTATATTCAGATTATTGGTATATAACGTCAACTGTTGATTGGGTTGACGGGGTAACCTATTACGAAAATCAATCGGTTAGATATACCGACGGTCAAGTTTATATATGTAAAGCAAAAACAACTGAACCACCAACAAACCATTCGGATTGGTATACCAACGCAATCTACGCAGAAAGAACATTCACGCTAGATGTAATTGGTGAAATTGAAAGTGCAATAGCATGGGTTACTGCCCCAGACTTGGGTAGTATTCTACCAAACCATTATAGCACATTGCACTTAACGGCAAAAAGTCTATTGCCAAATGCACAAGTTTCGGTAAATTTGAAATCTGGGACATTACCACCAGGCTTAACCTTACTACCAAATGGTAATATTATCGGTAAAGTTGGTGAAATCGGTAGATTTTATGATACGGTTGGCGATACCACTACATTTGACATCACGTTCGATGGTGGTTACACTACTTTTGGTAAAACTTTCACGTTCACTGTCACTGCACATGACGCAACCAACATTTCAGCAGTTGATAGAACGTTCACCGTCGTTGTTGAGTCAGCATCATCGTCTAAGTTCTCAAACTTATACGTTAAAGCATTCTTGAACAAATCACAACGAGCAAATTGGTATTCATTCATAACTGATAGCAGTATATTCAAATCTTCTGAATTTTATCGCCAAGGTGATGTTAATTATGGTGTACAAACAGAATTAAAGACGTTGATCTACGCTGGTATAGAAAGTAATGATGCAGTTTCTTTTGTCCAACTAATGAGCAGAAATCATAACAAAAAACAAATGCTTTTTGGTGATATAAAGTATGCAACCGGCTATGACCCAGTAACACAAGAACCGATTTATGAAGTCATCTATGTGGAAATGATCGATGATATCGATGGTATTGGCGAAATGCAAGAAATATCAAATGATAGCAACTGCAAAGTTTTGTCAAGTATCGACACCATTACGATAGATAGTGACATCCCATTTGCGAGTGATAGCGATAAACAACGCGTTTTTCCTAATTCAATCGAAAACATGAGAAAACGAATCGCAGATTCAGGAATGCATACTAGTACATTCTTACCTTTATGGATGCGTGGTATTTACTCGGCTGGTTACGCCAAAGCACTAGTACTTTGTTATGTTACCCCAGGCAATGCGATTGATGTACTCGCTAGAATAAAAGCAAAGCTATACACCGCATCACGCGGTAATTGGACCAAAGAAGCAGCATATCAAAATGGTGATACGGTGTCGTATCTTGGTCTGTATTATACATGCATTGAAAATAACACGAATACTAAACCAGATTCACACGTACCAACAGTAGTCAAAGGAAATTGGAACAGTGCGGTCAATTATCTTTTAGGTGACGCCGTGTTCTTTTCTGGTAAGTATTATACCTGCACACAAGCAAATACTAACAAACCACCGCACACGAATGTACAATATTGGTTGGAATACCAACCAAAATGGTCTCGCAATTTTGATTTCAAAACTCTCGATTTCACAGCAGACCGTTATGTAATAGATTCGATTGGTAGCGAAACCACCGATACGTATCTTGCATTCCCAAATAACAGAGAGAACTAATAATGACAGAATCAGCAATTAATCCAAATATCAATGATCGTTACCCATACCCTGGGGTTGATAACAGTTTACAAGGGTTTCGTGATAATTTTTCAATCATCAAATCAAGTTTAACAACTGCAAAATCGGAAATATCCGATTTATTAACCAATGTGGTTAGAACAGATACCCAAATAATTGATCTTCATGGAAATGTATTGAGTAATGTTGTTCTAAAAAATACAACCGATTATCGATACACTATAGATGGGTTGCAAACTGCCAATTTTGATATTGATTATAACAATGGCAGCTATCAAGTAGCACAAATTGGTGCTGATTTAACAATCAATTTTATCAATTTCCCAACGGACACCGCAGAAACGACTAAACTTGGAACTATGCGACTACACCTCTGTGCAGATGCAAATTCTCGTAGAGTGCAATTTACCGCAAGTAACTCGATAATAAAGTATAACGCGGGATTTCCATTCGTTGACACAACAAAACTTAGAATTCCCGGATCAGCAACTAAAGATCCAGTAATACTAGACATCTGGCAGGTGAATAATGGTACACCAACCTCGACATTGTTTATCAAACACGACGGTCAATTTGTTCATTACATCGCTAAACCAGTACCAGTCGCTGCAACTCTTGCGCTAACACAAGATACCGGTACTAATTCATCAGATGGTATAACATCGAATGGGCAAATAACAGTTAGCGGTTTAGAAGCAGGTGCTACCTGGGAATATAGTACTAATAACGGCAATTCGTGGACTACCGGAACCGGTGCTACATTCACCCTTTCCGACGGAACCTACCCCGCAGGTTCCGTGCAAGTTAAACAAACAAACACCATTGGTAATTCGAGTATCGGTAGTACTAGCTTGACTATTGTGGTAGATACAACTCCACCAATCACCACACCGCCAACCACATATGCTGATTCGGTTGGTAGTATACAAAACACCGCTTCGGTATCACCAAAAACCGATGATACTACGCCTGGGATTAATATTGGTTCGGTGGGTACTAATACACCAGCATTGTATGTAGATGGTGATTTAACCACGGCTGCCTATGACCCAGCTGCTGGAACATTAAGACCAGTCACTGCATTGGCTGAAGGTATCCACACATTCACGTATACATTAACTGATGATCTTGGTAATACAAGCCAACAAAGTTCACCACTTAGCATTACCATTGACACCACAGCACCAGTTATATCATCAATTGTTCCTAGCTGGGGTTCTTCATTGGTTACTAGTGAGATGAGTACAGATGGTACAGTTGTTATCTCAACTACTGGAGTTGAAGATGGCCAGCTTGCCAGTGTAACATTGAATTCAGTGACTTACACTGGAACCACAGCAAGCAATACCGCAAATGTTACCATCCCAGCTGCTGCATTAGGTGTACTAGTTGATGGCACTACTTACGCAATAACAGCGTCAGTGCAGGATTTGGCAGGAAATCAATCCGCGACGGCAAGCACAAGTTTTGACGTAAACCCAATTACCGTGGAAATAGACACTGTGACATTCACCACGCCATTTGCTGATACTACTATAACATTAAAACCATATAACCCAGGTGCTGGTATTACGCATATTGGGACAGCATACGAAGTTTCTGCATACGATGATTTCAGATCGCTTGTTGCTACCAGTGGGAATGACTGGTCTTTTTTAACATCGTACACGATCGTTGGTATACTATCGCCAGCTACCACCTATTATGCACGTGCCAAATGCTTGAACGGCGGATCTAATTTTGGATGGACTGCATGGAGTCCCGTATTCCAGTTTACTACTACCACAGCCGCACCGGTATACGGACAACCAATGGGTGGTGGTTATTATGCTGGAAATATCGTTGATGGCGGTGTGACTTATAAATTGATCGTAGCACCTAAAGCGTCTGGCGAGAATGGCGGAGCTACCTTAACTTGGGGTCCTAACGCTGCAGCGCCAGTAGCTACCCAAACCCTTACCAACGGTGTTGCCGCGTCTAACGCAATGAATTCCAGTTCTTATCCTGCGGCTTATTACTGTAAAGGGTTGAACATCGCTGGTTATACCGATTGGTATTTACCAGCTAGAGACGAACTAGAGGTTCTTTATCGCAACTTGAAACCTGCAACAACTGCTAACTACGTGGCAGCTAACTGGAGAACAGCCGCGTATTTAGGAACTGGGTTCGGAACAGATGGCGGAGCTAACGGCTACAACGCGAATTCTAGCCCCGTAGGAGCGGCGTATACCAGCGGAAGCCCAGCACAGACAGGAATAGCAGTATTTAAAACAGGCGGAACAGAGGCTTTCGCTGAGAACAGCTACTGGTCTAGTACGGAGTTTGATACCGGCTCCGCGTGGTATCAGGCTTTCAATAATGCGGCCCAGGTCCACAGCAATAAGACCATCGTCTACTATGTTCGCGCTGTCCGGCGGGTTCTTTAATTATTCAATGATTTAATTCTTTTCTTTTTCACGGGCTAGATCTACTATAAATAACGCGTATCAAAATGTCAAAAGTTCTACTAACATAGTAGCATCTGTTAATAGTTACCTTGGGATATTGAGAAATGCAAATTGCTTTAATGAAAGACGTAAATTGACCAATTATCTTTCCGAATATCGGTTTGATAAAAACTTAACCAAAATGGAGACAACATGTTAGTAAAATTCACACAAATCGACGCTGGATTCAAATTCCTTTGTACAGAAAAACCAATGATTAATGGTCCAGCATTCCCTGAGTTACCTGAACTTCAAATTGAATTCTGGGATGAATCAAATTATCCTATTTTAACAGATGAAGAAGGAAAATACACAACTGCTCCTTTATTCTGGGGTTCTTGCTCGGATGATGCTGATACGTCTTTGACTGGTGTTATTGCTGTTCTTACACAAGAAGAATACGATGCCGATAAACTCACAGAAGCAAAAGCAAGAAAACCTTTTGCTTCTTGGGTTTTTGATGAAGCAACTTTAGCTTGGCATTCACCTATCCCTAAACCAGATGATGGTAAAGATTATCTATGGGACGAAGCATCAACTTCTTGGATTGATCATCAGCTTAGTAGCCGGTGATACTGGTGGCAGTCAACTACCCGACGACTAAAGATCGTCGGGTTTTCTGCTCATAACTGATAAAATAACAGAAAAGCCGATAATCTTCAGTCGTTTTTCTACCAACGACTAATAACATCGCTACCTAACGAGAGAAATAAATGACAGAATCAGCAATCAACCCAAATATAAATGCACAGTATCCAAACCCAGGCGATAATGATAGTCAAGTTTTCCGTGATAACTTTTCTTCAATCAAATCAAGTTTATCTAGTGCAAAAACCGAGCTTTCGGATTTATTAGAAAATTCACTGAGATCAGATATATCAAACGATCTTAATGGTATTCTTATTGAAAATGAAACTACGAAGAAAACTTCGATTTATAGACATGACATTGGGTTGAAAACTCGTTCATTTGATATTGATTATCGTGATGGCATTTATCAAACCGTACAAATTGGTGCTAATGTTGGTATAAAATTAAAAAACTTCCCAGTGGATTCCAGTACATCCGAAACCGTTGGTAAGTTAAGATTACAGATATCTGCAGATAGAACTACCAGAACCATTGAATTTGTCTCTCCTACGGTAGCAATAAAATACCCAGTTGGATTTCCATTTACAAATAATAAAATTAGCATACCGGGTTCGACTGGCAAAGACCCAGTAGTTTTGGATATATGGCAAGTAAACAACAAAACATCATCTCCAACCATATACGTAGAATATATTAGTCAGTTTGTTTATATCTCGCCAATACCTGCACCAGCAGCACCAACGTCGTATTACGATAGTGTCGCACCGATTACCAATACACATAGCACTGCACTTCAAACAAATGATGAAAAGCCTGGTATCAATATCGGTACAGCGATAACCCTCACTCCAATATTGTATATTGATGGTGTACACACAGACTCAATTTACGATATAATTACCGGTACATTAACACCGGTTGCTAACGTATCAATCGGTACACATACGTTTACATACGCGTTAGCGGATCAGAGTGGAAATGAAAGCAACCAAAGTCCAGCGTTGACTGTGACGGTGGATACGACAGCACCCAATACTGGTTCAATAGCATTAACAGTCGATGACGGTATTAGCTCATCCGACGGTATATCCTCGAATGGCTCAATAACTGTCAGTGGTTTAGAATCCGGCGCTACTTGGGAATATAGCACCAACAGCGGTAGCTCTTGGTCTGTAGGAACCGGTACTACATTCACGCTTTCGGTTGGTTCTTATGGTTCTGGTACTATAAAAGTTCGGCAGACTGATGCGGCTGGTAACATTCAAACCTCCAACATCGCAACAAATGCCTCTCCAATCACAATCACCCAATCAGGAGGTCAAGTCGCGTTTACAACACCGGGCGTGTATGATTGGGTTGCACCAGCAGGCGTCACCTCAGTTTGCGTCGTGGCTGTTGGTGGTGGTGGTTCCGGTGGTTCTGCGTGGTGGGCCGGTGGCGGTGGCGGTGGCGGTGGCCTTGCTTACGCAAACAATCGCGTAGTGGTTCCAGGTAACACATACCAAGTAATTGTGGGCGCTGGTGGTATTAGTCGCTCCGCGACTGCTGGTGGTATGGGTAGCAATGGTGGCTTATCATCGTTTGCTCACACGCCATCGGTCGTTGCCGACGGTGGGACTGGTGGTGCTGGTACTGATTCGCACGATAATTTTAGCCTTGCTGGTGGTGTGGGTGGTTCTTATAGCGGTGGTGATGGCGGTGGAGTGGGTGGTGATGGCGGTTCTTCTCTATCGGATACTGCCGGTGGTGGCGGTGGTGCTGCTGGGTATACAGGAAATGGAGGTAATGGTGGTTCTAGTGATCTCGCTAGTGGGGTTGGGTATGCCGGAAATGGTGGTGGTGGTAGTGGAGGCGGGGCAGGCGGTTCGAATGCAACCGCAGGTGCAGCCCCATCTGGTGGTGGTGTAGGAATTTTAGGTCAAGGTATTAGCGGTAGTGCCACTGCTATCCGGCAAGCTGGTAATGGTGGTTCCGGTGGTATGAACGGTTCAGGTGATAATACAATCGGTGGTAGTTCCGCTACTGGTGGAAATTATGGTGGCGGTGGCGGTGGCCAATCAGATGATGGTAGCAATTCCATCGGATGTAATGGTGGTGATGGCGCTGTGCGCATAATTTGGGGGTCTGGTCGGGAATTCCCATCAACCAACACTGCCGACGTATTGTAGGTTCGCCACTTAATGACTAAATACTTGACATCGCTAAACAACAGAGAGAATTAAATGACAAATTCAGCAATTAATCCTAACATCAATGAACAATTCCCAGTACCTGGGGTTGAAAATGATAGTCAGGTATTTCGTGATAACTTCGCTACCATAAAATCAAGTTTAACCAGTGCAAAAACCGAAATTGAGCAATTTTTAAATCACGGGGTTCGTGATGATACACCAGTAACTAATCTAAATGGTAATGTATTATCAACCTATGTTAGAATTTCCGAATCAGATTACCGCCATGGTATTACCGGATTACAAGTTGCTAATTTTGATCTAAATTACAATAATGGGTTATATCAAAACGTCAAGATAGGTGCTGATTTAAGAATAAATCTTATCAACTTTCCAACAGACACGTCTGATGTGCGCAAAGTAGGTAAAGTTAGACTACACATGTCGGCAGATTCTACCGATAGAAAAGTTATGTTCGCAGCAGCCAACGCAGCATTGAAATATGACGAAAGTTACCCATTGGTTGATTCTAACAAAATAACGGTCAAAGGCTCTTCAACCGAAAACGCAACGATTGTTGATATATGGCAAGTGAATGATGGCACATTAACGCCATCGGTATATATCAAGTATATCGGATACTTCCAGTATCGTACAACACAACCACCGGCACCGATACGGTATTCTGACAACTTCGGTTCTATCCAAAATATCGCTAGTTTTGCAGCATCAACTGATGACACAACCCCAGGTATCGTTGTCGGTACTCGATTATCTTCTACACCAAAGTTATATGTTGATGGTACATTCACTGCTGCAAATTATAACTCAGCACTCGGTACGCTCACACCAAACCAGCCAATAGCTGTTGGTTCTCATCAATTCAAGTATACACTAACAGATGCCTCTGGATATGAAAGCGGATTAAGCGAACCAATTACGATAAACATCGACACTACCGCACCAGCAGCACCAACCGCAGCACCGTCTTCGTATAACGACGCCGTTGGTTCTATCACTGCGAATAGTAGTACCGCACTAACAACCGATGATACCAGACCAGGCATACATATTAGTGCGAATCTGATTGATACCCCACAATTATATGTTAATGATGCCCAAGTTGCAGCTACCTATGAATCGGATTCAACCGTTGGCACTCTACGACCTGATATTGCATTGGCAGATGGTTCATACACATTCGCTTACTCGTTAATTGATGAAGCAGGAAATGAAAGTGGTAAAAGTCCAACTATTGCTATTACAATTGACACTACACTCCCAATCATTAATACAGTGACACCAAGTTGGGGTTCTGAATTAGAATCCTCTGAAATGTCTGCCGATGGAACCATTACCGTTGCTACTACAGGTGTTGAAAACGGACAAACCGTTACAGTGGCTTTGAACGCAGTAAATTACACAGGAACAGTGACCAGTAATTCCACGGTAATTACAATCCCAACAGCCGACCTAACAGCCCTAACAGGTAGCAGTTACAATATAGTAACATCCGTGACAGATTTGGCTGGTAATGCGGCAACAAACAATACAACCAGTTTCACCGTTAGTACCGTAGTTGATGGTGGTTGGGATGGCATTACGCAACTTGGACCAAATGGGTTGGGTGCACGGTTAAACTACATTGTAATCGATTCAAATAATATTCCCATCGTCGGTGGGGTCAATAATAGTAGCCAGGGGTTAATTACACGGTACGATACTGCTTACAATGCCACAAAGCAAATTACCCTAGGCATTGCTGATAGCACCGTGTACGGTGTTGCAACTGATTCAAATAATAACGTACTTGTCACGGGTTATCACGATGGGCAGTGCTTTGTTCGCAAATACGCGGCTGCCGGTCTTACGTTAGAATGGGCCAGAAAATTAACAGACACTAATGCAACATCCGGTAGTTGCGTTGCCGTTGGTCCTGTAAATTCAGTTATTGTTACTGGTACGAAACTTGGTAACCAGTTTGGGTTTGTTGCTAAGTATGATAGCAGTGGTGCATTGCAGTGGAAAAAAACTTTAAGTGTTGGTGGTGGGACTGCAGTGGATTGTACTGGCTGTTCGGTATCAACCACTGCAATCTACGTCGCCGGTAATCTATCAGATGGTGTTGGTGGTGAGCATCATTTCATCGCAAAATACGATTTAACTGGGAATATTCTATGGAAACGCGTTGCTACACACGTAACTAACACCTACCGAATAGAAGGCATCGATATCGATTCTTCTGAGAATGTGTATTTAACTGGTAAGATAACCGAAAATAGCATAAGCAGTGCTGTTCTTATTAAATATGACCAGTCTGGTTCTTTTGGGTTTGCTAGAAAACTTAAACACACTACCGTTAGCACTGAAGGAACCGCGATTCACACCAATGCAACTGGTGATATATTCGTCACTGGTTATTCATCTACCGCGCAGTACGAACCATTTGTCGCCAAATATAATAGTACAGGGCAGTTACAATGGAAACGTACATTTGATGGTTCATTAAGTTACACACGAGGTATATCAACAGATTCAACCGGTAAAATTTACATTGCGGCTTCCAATCTAATTGGTTCGGTAGTAGGTGGATATATCGCAATTTTAGACCCAGTAGACTCAAATAATATATCAAACACGACTGCCGTTGGTTTGACATTAAATGATGGATCTGAACTCGCGGAATCTACATTAACAATAACCGATGCCGATGCAACCACGTTACTCAATGCCGATGCAACCACGTTACTCGATGCGGCTGACACCTCAATAACAGACACGGAAACGGTGCCAGTTGTTGTACACGAAAGAGCACATTAATATACGAAAAGGTCGCAGTTAATACCGCGACCTTTTAACAGGAATCACAATGAACCACCCATTTGCTCCAGATTTTACATCAATGAGAGACGATGAAGTTGAAACCAAACTCAACGAACTCATTA
>ERZ1034361.321-NODE-321-length-33698-cov-2.946135_pt1 | contig 33698 bp, 43 predicted proteins | sample MGYA00520617_ERZ1034361 | MGnify/ENA primary metagenome ERZ1034361 (study PRJEB33736, sample SAMEA104284507) | Azolla filiculoides | biome: Urban; feature: Water surface; material: Ditch water | place: Netherlands | collected 2015-10-28 | depth 0-0.1 m ...
AACTAATAGTCTTTGGTTCATTAGCACAAGTTAACCTTTTAGATAACAGTATATGTCCAATATAAAGTCAATGTTAGCCAACCTTGGTAGCTAAGGCATATCTCAAGGCGTCATTAATATGACTAAAATAACCATCAGCAGGAATATCGTTAAAAGCTCCAGACTTGTCTTGTAGTCTATGATAGGCTTCTAGCAACTGAAAGCACTCAATACCATCTAAGGAATCAGCTATTTTATCATTCATACTTGGAACGAATAGTAGATCCTTTCTGGTTATATGACCATGAACTTGATGTATACCCTCTAGTATTCTGTTGTAACCTGCTACAGCATTTCTAAATCCTGGCTCTTGTCCTAAAGATCTAATAGATAAAATACTAGATGCTCTAGATGGATCGCAATACGTATATTGAACATTCCATTTCTTAACTAGTCTACTAATATTAGCTTGTAGAACTGGATCTGGAATAGGTTTAGCTTCACGACCTGGATTTGGACTCCAACCTTCAACTACATAATATTTTCTATCGGTACCTCTACCAATAACGACTGCAGCTGGATGAAGATCTCCAAAGTCAATACCCATGAATACTGTTTGGAACTTAGGTAAGGCTCCATAGAACTTATTATCGTTATCAAGTTCTGTATACCATTTACCAGGAAAGTCTACAAAGTTAGCTTCATATTCTTGAGAGAAAAGTCTAGGAGGTAATGTAGCTCTAGCGATATCTATTTCTTCTTTAGGAATAAGAGGATTCATCCAAGTAGGATAACTAAAGAATGCCCAATCTGGATCCGAACTAGGTTTCTGAGATAAATGATATAGAACATTATTTTTACCTTTTGGAGTTCCAGTAAATAAAGCTCTAGATCCTTGAGTATCAGACATAGCAGGACGAATAACTTCATCAAATGCAATAGGACGAATATCCTGCATTTCATCCAGAAGAGCAAAATAGATCTTTAAACCTCTTAACCTATCACCTCCATTATCGTTAGCACCAGCTACACGTATAATCACATTGTTTATTAATATGATCTCCATGGAAGTTCTATTGATCTCTTTTATTAGAGGTCTGAACTCAGGACTTTCACAAATGTTAACCAGAGGTTTCCAGATAACTGTTCTAGCTTGGTTAGCTGTAGGTAAAATACCTAAAACAAATACTGGAAACTTAGGATTAACTTGATGTGGATAACCTAAACCTCTAACAATAAGTTCTGTAACTCCTAGAGCTGTTTTACCAAAACGACGACCATTAACTGTAACCCTAAATCTCTTAGGACAGTTAAAGATCTCTCGTTGGGCTTTATGTAGCTTAAATGGAATGTTTATAGAACTCATTGATCCTCCAAGGATTCTAAAGAAATAGTAACATTTACTTCTGGATCGATAACTTCCAGTTCAGCTATCCTGCTTAGTTCCTTTAAGACGGTTAGTTTGGCTGCCACAGCTGCTTGTGCAACTTGAGGATATCTTTCTATAACTTCAACAACGCCATCTTTAACACTAACCTTTTCTTGAACGATACCATTAACACAGCTTAAGCGTATTTCTTCCAACTGTGCTAAAATCTGGGCATAGTCCGCATTGAACTCACCCAGATGATTAATAAGGTGCTTGACCTGTTTCTTATAGTCTCGAATATTTCCCATGGTTTTATCAGAACTTAGTCAGCAAGTAGATATTCCATGGTTTTAGCTAACTCTGAAGTAAATAGAATGAAGTAAGGTAGTCTTAGAGGGTTGTTTCTATTATATCTGGAGTTAGATCCACTATCTTCAGCATCGGTAGGAAAGTTATCAAGGAACTCAATGGACTGAAATGTGCTTAAGTTCTTTTCTTTACGACCTGTAAGATATTTACCAGGAACGTTTAAGGCAGCTTTTGTAGTCTCTAGTTGTGTATCTCCATATTCTTGTGCTACTACACGAGCTAAACCATTCATCTTAGGGTTACAAGCATCTTTACCATAACGCTCACGGATCTTATACATTACGGAAGTTCTAGATGTACCATACATTCTTCCGATCTTTCTTAAAGATAAACCTTCTTTGATCCAATGAGTGAAATAAAGTATTTCGGCATCTGGTAAGTTTTGGGTAGACATATGTTATAATGGAGGAGTAGTTAAAGGACAGAGTTATGACTTTTAAAACTGGCGATATGGTTCTTATCGATAACGAACATGAAGCTACATTTGTTCAAACTTACTTCCAAGTACTTCTCTTCAGAACCTATGATGACCATGTGATGGGAGTTAGACCTTATGAACTAGATCGGATCTCCAATCACGTTCCGGTTTTACCTAGAGCTTAGGAAGCTTAGCAACTTGAGAGTTAACTAAACAGGGTTCCATCCCTGTATTCCATTTACTCATTACCTCTTGCCAATATGGTGTAGAGGTTTTATTTTGAGCTTCTAAATAAGCTTCTGATCCTACTTTTACATTAACCCATCCAGGTACTTGCTTACCAACTACGATGTAACTAACATTAATATTTCTAACTGGTTTTGGTAGTACTTCAGGGTTATCAAGGATAACAACAAGAGGTTGTCTAACAGAACTATCATTTGTTCTTATTTCTCCGTGAAGGTCTAAGGCTTCAACTATGGAGTTATAACTCGGACTAACTGCATAACTAAGGATATCCATTAAGTTATTAGCTGGTCCTACTCCTGGAACTATCTGTTGTGTTACTTTAATGTCCTCAATAGAGTTAGATACGAAAACTATTGTACCGCCATAGCTATTAGATAAATATTCTGCTACTTTCATAGCTATGTCACGATCTCCAGAAATACTAACGTGTCCTTTTGTTTTAACTAAACTAGACCAGTTATATTCAGGAACGACCACAGTAGGTTCGTGTAAGGACTTGAACTCAACATTAGTTCTAACTTGAGCTGAGATATCTTCATAGTCATTGAGTATTAACTTTGTATCTTCAGAAACTTCTATAGCTTTTCTAGCTGCTACAGTAGCTCCCATTCCCATACCTGCTAATAACCAACCTAGATCCTTTTGTCCTACCTTACCTGAAATAACACCTCCTAAACAACCTAATGCTATTAATGATGCAGTTATAGAAGATAACTTAGACGCTGATAAAGTTTTGGAAAGGTAGTAAAAATCAAAAGGTTTTATAGCACGCATAGTAGAACTCCTAATGTAATACTGGTTAAAACCCAGATCAGATCTATTTTTGCTTTAGGCTCTTTTAAACTTAGAACGAATAGACAACTTAAAAGAAATAACCAAACTGTTCCTATTATGACTTGAACTGCTATTGGAGTTGCTAATGCTAGACTTAAACTTCCATAAGATGACCATAACCATTGTAAACTAACCATCATAGCGTTTAAAGGGTTGGTCGGGAGAAGAAAAAGTCTAAGCCACTGAGTATTACTAGGAAGTATTTCGCGGTTACCTGTAATAGTTACAGATGGCTTAAACAAGGAAGGCTGAGCGACAACTGGTGATTCGTTAGGATTCATTAGAAGTTCCTTAACTTATCTATTAACTTATCTGTGGTTTCGATTTGGATCTTTTGCGCTTCTATTTGCTTTTGCAGAACATCTACTTTATCATTTGACGTCCATAATAGATAACCCATTAAACCACAGACTATAACCATTACAACTACCTTATCATCCATGGTACGAGTTTCTATTTATGAAGGATACTGTGGAAGATGTAAATACAATGGCTAGAAGAGTGAAATACGCTAATACTGATATCATAGTCCTAAGTGCTCTATGTATGCTAGCGAGAAGATAAGAAATAAACCGAGGAATAGTAGATAAGCTATCGTTTCCATCTTGGTTTCTCCTTTGCTTTTCATACTACTATTATAACAAAGGAGTTTTAGAATGTCAACCATTTTCTGAATGTATTTCCAAATATCTTATGGCACGTAACAGTGTATCACGATTGTCTCTACTATGACCTAGCATGAGGTTACAGTGAGGGCACAACAATCCTCTTACTTTACCACTAGTGTGGCAATGATCAATATGAGGTGGGTTTTCACGATCACCTGGTTTGTTGATATCTGTTTGGCATATAGCGCATTTACCGCCTTGATATTTCCAGATATCATTACATTGAAGTTCGGTCAGGTTATAAGTCTTAAAGATTCTAGCAGACTTACGTTTAGCGTGATAATACTCTCTATGATATTCTTTGCGTTCTTCTTTGTTCATGTCGCTGAATCTTTTCTTAGTACTCATTTGCTTTCTCCATGACTTTCTTTGTTTGTACTTTAACAATAACACAATAATGTTAGGAAGTCTAGGGTCTATTGCAAAATCAGTAACCGGGATATCTAAGGCTGTAACAGGGACTACCAAGAACTTTAGACAAGTCTTAGCTGCCAACCCTTCTGCTCTAAGTATAACCTTACCACCACAAGTTTCTTTAGGAATAACCGTAGCTAACTCGTTAGGTTTAAAGGTTCCAACAGCAGATGTTCTTACAAAACAAGTAATGTCTGAACTAGATAAATCGGTCTTTGGTATTTACAGAGCCTCTACAACAGATCTACTAAATGCTTTATCTGGAGTAGATAGCGCTGCAGCTGGTCTTGATCAATATTTATCGCAGTTAACCAAAGATGGTAGTTCTGTACTGGATAAAGTTAAGATCCCTGATAGTACAACTGTAGACGGCATTCTAAACCAGATATCTTGGCTACTTTAGTAGTATAAGTACTTCTCGTTAGACCATTTACGATCTTTAGTAGAAATACTACCCCAGAACTCCTTCCATTGAGCTTTAGCGTCATCTTTAAACCAATAAGAGATGTTAGGATCTTTGGAAGGATCTTTAGGATTGAAGAAAGAATGATCTTTAAACCAACCAGCTACGAGATCAGAGTAAGGATCTAGACAAACTCTAGAAGTTATATCTTTAGCTCTACGACCATCCCATGTAAAGTCTCCAGCATGAGGAGCAACTTTATTACTATTGGGATAGATCTCTTGAGATAGCTTAGAACCTGTAACTCTTAAGCGTATTAAGTTGTTAACTAAAGGTCTACAGGTCGTTACTGCAACTTCTTTGAAACCTTCTATGAATGTAGTACCGAAGATATATTTTCTACTACGAACATTACCTTTCTTATCGACCAGAGCTTTATTTAAAGATGCTCTAATCTGTAGACTAAAGTTCTTGTAGCATCTACGGTAGCTGATAAGTAGCTTGCGTAGTCTTACTTCCTTCTTAAACCTATTATCTAACTCATCTGTTTGCTTAAGAGCTTCTAATGTCTTAGCTCTAACTTTAGGATTTGGATGCTTGTCTTCTATTTTAGCTAGGTTCTTAATAACTTTATCTTGGTTATTAAAAGTAGGATTCTTTAGATCAACACTAGCTGCAACATCATTCTTATACGCTTGATGGTATCTCTTAGGTAGACCAGGAACACGGCCTGGAAGAACAGGGCTTGTCATTGTTTTAATCTCTGATTGTTTGTTTTTATATTCTAGCATGAAACAAGACATTTGGGAAACATCTTTTAGTAGTCCCTAACCTACTATCAGACATCTCCCATTTATCTTTACTAAACTCTTTCGATAACCTCCAGCTTCTCTAGAGAGTTCAGTTATTGTACTTGGTTTACTTTAGAGCTTCTCTTTGGGCGGTGTCTCGAACTTAGCTGGAGGACTAAATCTTTGACTTTGCTTTGGATAACCTTTAGGTATTCCTTGTACTTTTGGTTGGTAACGATTAACCCTTTCATGTTACCGGTGGGAGGCATTTAACCGTTGAATACCCCTCGTAACAAGTATCTCACTGTCAAGAGATGAATAGTTGTTTTCTCAAGGGCTGTCGAATCATGTCATCAGTCCTGCACTCTAGAGATAATAAAGAAGGTGAGAATGCGTTGCCTGCTTTATTCTTTTACTATAACTCAGCTTTTCAGCTTTGTCAAGTGTTTTATAAAAAAGGTTTTAGGTTCGATTTCTCTACTTCTCGTATCTGGGAGGTTGGATCTGGGCTATCTTATTTGGCGTAAGAACCATGATCGTGGTTTTAGTTCCTCTTCAGACCTGTTCGGGAAATGTTATCAGAAGCATATCTGACTCAACCTGTGGCCTTGTCTCGGTTGCTCTGGGCCTGTTACCAGCGGCCTTTCCCTTTCCTTTTCTATATATCTAATATAGCACGGGCTTTCCTGATATGTCAAGTACTTTCTAAAAGATTTTTCTAAATATTTCTAGACAAAATAAAACCTCTCGGCGGCAACCAAGAGGTAGTAATAATAAGATAACCTTGAAGTTCAACCCTTTAACTCTTTCTTTCCTTTTCTAGACTCCTGTTTACAGTTTGTCAAGTAGAAGTTTAATCTTGCTTCGAGTGGTTCAATCGTACTATCCGGATAACTAAGCTTGGTTCTTTCTATTAAGGCTGTAATCAGATCATACATTGTAGTAGGTTTACCATCTAAATATAACTGACCATCAACCTTACTTAATCTATTCTTGTAAACTTTGATAAACATGTCTCGCCATAAGAAACCTTTTTCAGATCTAAGATATTTACGAGACTTTAAAGCTGCTCTTATGTCTTTTATGACTGTTATGTCTTTTCTAGTCAACTTCATATTCTTTTCTAGAACTCTATATCTATATTATTAGCAGATGAATAAATAGATGTCAATAAGAAACCCTGAGATTTCTCCCAGGGCTCTTTAGTTATACAGCTGATCCGCCAGTTACATATTTCCCTTCAATAAGTTTAGGGAAGTGTTTAGTCGGGTTAACTCTAGTTCCACCAGGTTCTCTTATTTCAAAGTGTAAGTGAGTACCTCTGGAACCTCCAGTATTTCCTTCGATCGCAATGACTTGACCTTTCTTAACTCTTTGTCCTGAAGCTACCTTATAAGCGTATAAGTGTCCATACAAGGAGTTATAGCCATTATCATGTTGGATCTTTAGATAGTTACCATAACCACCTGGATCAGATAAGGTTGTTACGATACCATCAGCTACAGCTACAATATTTCCTCCAGGGCCTGTACCACCAACAGAAGAAATATCAACACCGTTATGCATTCTACCATTTCTCCATTTGTAACCAGATGTTACAGTTCCGGATAAAGGATAAACGAAGCCCGTAGAAGCGACAGTAGTTGTCGTAGTTGTTGTTTCAGCGGTCTTAGTTGGTTCAGTCACAGTAGTTGGTGTGTTATCTACAACTTCAACAGGACTATAAACATCTAAGGTAGTCAGTTGCAAGCTAGCTTTGTGAGTTACTTTGTCTATCATCCAGACACGGTTTAGCGGTTCCTTAAAGCCAGTAGTTCTAACTGCTTTTAAAGGTTCTAATGCTAGTGTTTCTTTGTCTAATGTGATAGTAAAAGAACTAGGTAAACCTTTGATGCGTTTCATTCTAGCTCTGTTTTGAGCCATAATAGCATCTTGCCCAGGCTTGGGAGTTCCTGCGATAGTCGTAGCTTGCTTACCTGTGCTATCTTTCGACTTGACAGAGTCTATATCCAGGGTCTGTACTTTTAACTGTCCCGTTAAGGGTTCAACAGTTGTTTTAGTCTCATCCTGGAGTAAACTACCAACTTCTTCGTTGGTTTGGTCTAACGCTTTATCTTCTATCTTGAACTTAACTAAGTTTTGTCCACGAGAGATAATAAAGTTAGAGTCTGAGATCTTATCTCTGGATTTAACAGTTATAGAACCGTTAGCTTCAGAAACATAAAGACCAGCTTGGTTAGCCTCACGAACTAAAAGTTGATAGTCAGTTAAGCCAGATTGATCAATATGTTCATATGTTGGATCATATGTCGCTTGCCAGTCTAGTTTAACTTTATGAGCAGATGCAATGGTTTGGGCTAACTCTTTTAGAGTCGTGTTCTTGACAGTCTTATTACGCTTACGACGGTTTAATATCCATCTTAAGCCTTGACCTTGAACAGTTGTTACTCCCTTATCATTCCATTCCGTTCCTTGATGGTAAAACTCGTAAGAGTTATTGTCCCAGTTAATAGTGATTTTAGACCCTTTAACTGGTTCTTGAGTAGGTTGAACAGTCGCAGCATTCGTTGTGGGAGTAGTTGGTTCTACTTTTTCTACTGGTTTAACCGCTACAGCACTACCTTGATACACTGCCAGGCGTTCGTTGTAGTATTTTAGCGCTTTTTCCATAGTCCATCCCGATTGCTGCTCTGCTGCACCAGGTAAGCTAGTCCATTCGTTACGTCCTTTACGTATTGCTGTTTGGATATCACCTGCGTTTATATAGGGGACCATTCCTCTATAGCTCATTAAAAAATAAGCCGCACGATCTTGAGATTCTGGTAAGAAGTTTGTAAACTGACCAGGATTTCTTTCTTTAATGTAGTCCCAGGTTTTGGGGATGATTTGGTATCTTCCAGCAGCTTTAGTCCAAGGGAACCGAGCAAATGGAGGATTCGGTCTCATAGCTTCGGCTTCCGTAAACCGAACGTTGTTAATAGCTGTATAGTACCATTGACTACTCATAGCATAGTCAAAGTATCCGCCTACTTCACGGACAGCTACCATATCTAAAAAGGCTTTGATTTGTGGGGTGAACTTCGCACCATTGGCAACAACACCTACCGAACCATCACCGACGGCGGTAATAGACGAGCTTGTAGGTGTAGAAGCAGGAGCTGAAGCAACAGAGGTAGCAGTTATTGTATTAGTGCTAACCAACTGTTGTATACCACCCATAGCAATACTGTGGCTTATAAGCGCAGAGGCTATAAGACCTAATGGATCACTAAGCATGATAGTGCAGTTTGAGGACTTCTCGTTTTGGCCGAGCGTAACCTCAACATCTAATAGATGCTGTCCCGGCTTCCAAGTTTCCCCGAATCCTTCCAGTATTACTTCAATGTCTTTCATGTCACTCGGCCTTTATATAATGACTTATTCAGTCAAATGAAAAAGATCCCCAGATACTCACTAGGGATCTCGGTTATTTATAAGTTGTCAGAAAATCCTAACTCTCTATCCGAAGATGGGAAATACGTTGTAGAACCTTGAGTCCTTTTTATTTTCTGACCAGTTAGGGCTACAACTGAAGGTCCAGATCATTGATTGAAGTCTTTTACCTTTTGGTATTTCTAAAAGATCTTCTTTCTCATCTAAAATGATGGATACCTCTACAAGATCAAGGCGGAAGTCTCTAGCTTTTTCGATAAATGTATCTTCTCTATGCCAACCCTCCATAATGAATGAAAACCCTATGGCTTCTAGCTCTGACAACTGCAGTATTCCTTTTAGTCTTGTTAGTAGAGCTCCGTTACCTGTTTGCCATAACTCTGGAGCACAAGTCTTAACTTCATCAAGGATCCAGGTTAGTGATTGCATAAAATCGCCTCTATTTTAGCTGTAAGTTGATCTAAAGTACCGTCGTTGATGATTGTGTGGTTCTTTTTGGTATGATCAGCTAGTGATTGATAGATATGAGCTTGGACGTTATCAGATGCTTTTGGTTGTACTCCTGGTCTATGGATCCAAATATTTACAAGATTTACTTCATTATTTAACAATGTCTTAATGACGTCTCCTTCTGTGATGTTTCTTGTGTCTGTAATGATAACGCTTGTACCTGCTACTAAAGACATCTTTATTTTTCTTATTGTCTTCTGGATCATCATGTTAGGATCGATCTCAGGAAACTGGAAGTAGCAACGTATCATTAACTCAGACCAGTTTATCGTATGACCAGGTACCATCTCCTTACGAAACTCTTTATCATCTAAGGATCCTTTAGGAATGGAATAAACCATCTCTAACATATCCTTCATAGGTCTAGACCATTTAACATTGATAGCTCTATCGTATTCTTGAATGATCTTAGCGACTGTATCTTTACCTGAATCGGAGTATCCCATTAAGTTATAGATGGTAGTCATCTTAGAATATCTCCTCTAGATCTTCAAGTGTTAATACAACTTCTTCGTCTTCATCAATAGTAGGGCTTTCTAGTTCTATTAATGCTTCTAACTCTGCTTCTATTTGTTGTTGTGAAACTTCATCACCGTAACCTAACATCTCTTTACTCCTTTACTTTCATACCCCTAGTATAACCTAGAGGTACGATGTTTGTCAACTATTGTTTGGATAAATATTCTAGAAGTTCAGAAGGACTTACTGTGTAACCTTTTGGTAAGCCTTCGGGTTGAGAAGGAGTGACTTGAGGATCTTCTGGATCTTTTCTTAAGCAGTAACCATCAATGTCAACAGCTGAGAACCAAGCAACACCAGCGGGGATACAGTCTAGGCTTAAAGCATCGATGAAAGCTGATCTTACATAAAGGTGAGCTAGTTGGAGAGCATAAGCTGCTTTCATTTCATCACCGATCTTAACCATTGTTCTTAGTTCATCATGGATGGTCATCAGGATTCTACCATCAACTCCTAGTTTGTTATAGAAGTGTTTAACAAGAAGAACTAACATGTCTCTGAAGTCTACACCTGAACTTTGGATAACCCAGTTAACTCTGGAAGGTTTGAAGTCTTTGATACCGCGTAAAGCATCAGATAGAACGTTACCTAATAAAGGTGTGCGGGGAACTCTAGAGTCAGCGATCTTTTCCATGATGTTGAAGGAATCGCTAGCCAAGCCTCCAGCATATTCGTAAGTAGCACCACCATCAAAGTTTCTGTAGTTCTTGCGTTGACCTTTGAACTTAGCGATGAACAACTCGGAGTTAGCTTTAGCTTCTTCCATTGTGATGCCAGGAATGTTCTTGAGTAAACCATTCATGTCACCAGTTTTGCCTTGACCGTAGATAGCACCGTAAACACGAGTCTTTGTATTGTCTCTAGATATTCCAGTTTCTTTAGCCATAACTGAGTGAATATCTGTGGACTCTTCTAATGTTTTAGCTTTGGTACCAGCTACACATATGAAACCTAGAGGAGTTGAAGCTGACATTCCTAGAACTGAGTCACCCATGATGCCTGCTAACCAAGCTTCTTGTGAGTCAACGTCAGCACCTACAAATGTATAACCTTTAGGAGGAGCGATCATGGACTTTAACTCTGTACCGATTCTTGTCTTTTTAGGGTTAGGAGTTACTTGCCACAGGTTATCAGCACATCTACCAGTGATAGTTCCAGTTACAAGGATCTGAGGAACAACAACAGGGAAACCTTCAGGGGATTCAGTACGAATGTCTTTAACACGTTTGCGTAAGCTGACCCATTGAATAGTTGCCATCTTGTTAGCTAACAACTCTTTAACATTCTCGTTAGAAGTAGAAAGTTGACCAGATTCAAATACTTTAACGAAACCCTTAGCGAATACTGTTGTTACTGCTTGACCTCTTTTTTCTGGATGTGGTAATGAACCGTAAGTTTCTGTATACCAGCCTGGAGTAGGTTCACCTTTGTCATTTACACCATCAGAGATACCCCAGAGTAACTCTTCACCTTTCCATGTAAGACCAAGAACGATAGGTACGAATCTCTTGGATAGTGTTAAGTCTCCTTTAGCGTAGTCAGAAAGAACCTTGCGATACCACATTGGAAGACCTTTGTTTTTACCAGAAACTGCTTCTGTCCAGTCTAGAGCTTCAGCAGGTTTAGGCATCTTATCCCAAGTCTTAGACAGTTCTAAATATTCTGTAGCTAACTGGAATAACTCGTCGTTAGTTTTAGAAATGTTAGCTTGGTACATTGATTCCGCTCTGTTGTAATATTCAGGGAATCTTTCTGCATCTAAAGGTAACCAAACTGAACCTAGGATTAATGAACCTGATTTAGAAACATCTGAAGGTCTGTGGTTATTGTACTCGGGATAAAGTCTAGCGTGTAGTTGAGCAGTGTGTAGAACGTCTTCGCAGCAATATCTGATAACTGATTGCATGTTATGACGAACCCAAGGTAAACCGATATCTACGATTTGATCACGAACTCCCTTATCTAAAGGATGACCGAAGTAGAACTCGTAAACTGAACTTAAGCTGTTGGTAGCTGTTTGATCCATCCAGTCTAAGTTAATGTCATCAGATAAGTACATTGGACGTTGTTGGTTGCTAAGACCACGGCACACGATCCAAGCTGACATAAGATCGAAGAAACGGTTACCAGAATCAGCCATCAAGTACTCGGAGGATAAATAACTACGATCATAAGGAGTGTTGTAGTTAATCATCACGTTGTTGTTACCGTAAGGAATGGTTGTGGTCATGTTATCAAAATCAGTGACCCAGAGTAACCAACCTTTAGCGGACATTGCAACTGCACAAGTAGGTAACCAACGACCGTTAACTTCTACTGTTTCGATATCTAGGAAGAATGTCTTACCGTTAACTGGAGCATCGATACGTTGCCATTTCTTGGTCTTAGGTTGCCAAACTTGCCAGCCGGTAACATATTGGAAGTTAGAAGGTAAAGAAGGAAGTTCCCATTTAGCAGCTGCAGCGATAGACTTGATTGTGTCTAATGTGTAGGTTTTAACAGCTTGATCAACTTCTTCTTTCCAAGTACCGAAACCTTGAGGAATAGGTAGGTTAACAACTGTGTTTAAATCGGGAGCTACATCTAATCCAAATGGTTTTAAGTTACGTTCGATCTTGTGCTTGTCTAATGCTGTACGTTTACCACTTGCATAACCGAGAACTTTAGTGTGTAGGTCGTCTGAGATCTTTTGGATAAACATGGTGGGCTCCTTTTGGTTTGCTCTTGTTTGTTTCTATATTTATACTATAAAGGGGCTGAACTGATTTGTCAACCCCTAACTTTATTTATTTATTCTATACTCCAGGTTTTGTGTGGTACTGAGTCCCAGTTAAGATAACCAGATATTGTATTGCAGTGTCTGTAACGTCCTCCTAGATAGCTTTTTGTTTCTTCAGTTAATGCTCTGATCTTGATAAAGCCGTGTAGTTCTAAATGGAGTTGAATGGACTTCTTAGTGTACAGTCTTAACTTGTCTCCTTGATAGAATAAATAGTTAGCAGCTTCTCCAGTGTAGTACCAACCAGGTTCCCAAGCATTAGTAGCTCTTAAACGGTTTACATCATCCATTGTAGGAACTTTGGTTAATGTAACTCTGGACTCTTCATCGTTCTTATAGGTTGTTAGCTGATTGATCAACTCGAAGCATATGTGACGGAACTGAACTCCTTTATGGTTACTCTTGATGCTTACAGACTTTCCGTTAACGTAGCAGTCGATATCTCTATTTTTGTTATCTTCGAAACAGCTAGGATTAACTTCATAACCTTGAGTCTTTAAGAACTCTATTACTTTTGCTTCGTCAGCTAAACCTTTAGCGTATTGGTTTAATCTTTCTGTTTTGTTGCTTGTTATTACTGCGTACATCTCTTTTTGGCTCCTTAGTTTTGCTTGTCTTATTTTTAAGGTTAACCCAATGATAACTGAGTTAACCATAGTTTGTCTACCGTAATGACTTGAATGCTTGACGTATTTCTGCTACCAGTACTTCTAGAACTTCAGGTAACTCTTCGGTTTGAGCTAGAGCTTCGTATTGAGCAACTCTGTAGCGGATTTCTCTTCTATTAACACACCAGGTGCTCATGTAGTGTGATTGTTTTTGAGGATACTTGATAGCGTCTACAGATTGAAGTTCGTTGATGATAGTGGTGAATGCTTGGTCAGATGTTTGACGTTCGCCTAAGCCTTCCATTGTCTTGAGTTTGGTAGCGATATAGCGTTTGCAGCTACGATCAACACGAGTCAGGTTTAAGTTAGATAGAACTCCTTCGAACTTTTCTTTAGAAGTAGCGAACATTCTTACAACTGGGAGAAGAATATCAGCGGAGATGGCTAGAGCTTCAACTTCTTCAAGTAACATCTGTCTTTCTTTGGGTTTAGCGTTAGCTATTGTAAGAGCGACAGCGTGAGCAGCAACAGTGGTTAACTCTTCAACGTGGCGTAAGTTAGTGTCGATCCGGAATGCTTCACGGTTAGCCTTTGTGATGGCTTCTAGTTCACTTTCTTTAACTCTTTCTAACCACTTGTTTTCGTTAACTTGATAACCGATGACTGAGAGGAAGTATTGAGCAGAACGAGAGATCAAATAAGCTGCTAAACATTCAACTGAAACACCTAACTCAACTGCAGTTTCTTCCCAGAAGTTCTTGGTACGGAAGTCACGATGCTCACCCCAGACTCGACCTAAGTCGTTAGAAGAATAGCTATCTAGGAAGTTAACACGGCTGATAGAACCTGAGTCCATACCAATGTAATGTGTTGTATCGTGCATGTTAGTACAACCAAACATTACTGTAGTAGCGCGTATGTCCTGAGCAGGCATTCCCTTTTCTTCAACCTTTAAGGTGTTGTTAGAAGCTATGGACTTAACACGAGGGTCACCGATAAGGCGTTTTTGATCAGTAGCGGTTAAGTCATCGATGTAGGAGATATCAGCTTGTGCAACAGGACCCCAACCGAACTTGGTTTCGTTGATAGGAATGTTGGTAACGTTATAACCTAACTTGGTCATTGCTGTTAGGATGTAGTTCATCAATGTGGACTTACCTAAACCAGCTTCATTACCGACGATGATAGCGTAAGAACGGCTAGTATGCTCAACAACACCTTCAGCAGTTTTGGTGCGGCTTGCGCCTACGGCAGCTCTACCCAGAAGTAACATGAACTGATCAGCTTCGGCATCGGGCAATAGGGTCAACAGGTTTCTAGCGTTGAAGTTTTGTACAGCTTCGGGAAACCATTCTACTTGGGGAACTACTTTGAAACAACCTGGCTTACCTGATAGGGTTCCGATTCTAGTTGTATCTTCAGCAGCTTGGAAAGCGTTAACCAGGACTGATAGTTGGAATAGAGGACTTCTAACGTCACCGGGCTTATCAACGAAAGATGTTAGTAGGTCATTTAGGATCTTGATTTCATATTTACTGCTAGCTTCTGCCTTTAATGCTGTAACTGTGTCTATAAAGGTACGACGCAGCTTGGGCATATCGTCAAGTCCAACACGACGACGGTAGTTAAAATAAGCAGGGGGAGTAACACCATCGATATCAAAGTTACGAGCTTGGATGTAGACATTGTGACCTCCAAATAGTCCGCCTAGTTCTGGTCTAATCGAGTATCCTTTGGAGTCCATCGCAGAAACTATTTGATCCCATACTTGGCTGTTAGATATAAACTCGTCGTTAGCGTTGTCATTATCAGAAGACTTGGGATCGTTGGAGCGGCTCTTATCGTAAGACATAATCTTGATTCCTTTTTAAGTTAGTAGGATTTACGTTGGGGATTAATCAAAGAAGGGATTTTGGAGAAGGGAGTTTGATGTCCTCCCTTTCTTGATCTCTATACTGTAAAGTCTATCATGTCATCTTCGTTTTCGTCAAGGGTAAAGTCAAAAACTGGTATTTCTTTATCTGCAGCTGTTGTTAATGTAACAGGGTAGATGTCGTAACCAGTAGAAGTCTTACCAGAGCTTAAGCCAACTTCAAGTGTAGCAGGAGCTTCCTTGGTGATAACTGGCTCACGATCTAACTTCTTAGCGATTGCTGTGTTACCGATGACCAAACCCAGAGAAGTTACTAGTTCGTATTTACCAAAGCGGTTGATTGCGTAACCGTAAACTTCAACTGTCTTACCAGCGATATCACCTAACTTCTTAGCTCTTTCGAATGATTGAGACAGATACAGGTGGAGCTTACCTTGGCGTAATGCCTTACGAAGCATATTCTTCTTAGCATCTTCATCAGCCTTAGCTAACTCTTGGTGTTCTTTAGGACTATCTTCCTTATCACCACGACCTAACATCAAGGTAACGGTCATGCTGTCATCTAACTCAGGGAAGAAAAGATCTAAAGCTGGTCTCTTACCACCACCGATGCTCACTTCAACTAAACTGCTATCGAAACTGCTGATTTCTTTCTTAACTTTACCCCATACTAACACAGCTTGTGTACCGTTTGAACCGATGTAGGGTGTGTAAAGAGAAAGTTCACCATTCTTAACTACTGCACGTACTGTGTATTCAGTCTCTTCCAGGTTGATACCGAAAGCTTTAGCTAATGATTCCCAACGTTGAACTTGTTCTGCATCGAAGCACTTGTGGTTGTTTGGAACGTTGAAGGATTCTGCGGGGAACTTAGCGCGACCTAATACATCAGAAGAACGAACGGTTAAGAAGTTGATAGACATATGATTGGCTCCAGTTATTTGCTTGTTGTTTACTCTTTGTTTCTCTAAGGATTGGGAGAGGAGTTTGTTTCTCTTTGTGTTCCGGCTCTCTTTCCCTTTCCTTATATATCTATAATAACTCAGGCTTTCAGATTTGTCAACTAGTTTAGCAAATCTTTTTTTGGATCTAGCGGACGAATAAGTAAGTTGATTCCTAACGACTCTATATATTGTCTAGCAGCAGTAGGGTCAACCTTACGAAACTTAGGCTGTGTAAGGAGTTCTTCGATATGAGCTCCTATTGGTTGGTTCCATAACTTATGTTCGTCGGGAGGATTCAGAAGATCTATGATAGGTAACAATACTCCTTCAGATGGTGGAATATTATCAGACTTGTCACCTGAGACTCCTTTAACTTCCCAGATATCTCTAAAGTTCTCTACTGGACCACCCAGTCTTCTAGTTGCCCATTGGTTAACGCTAAGCAGATCGCTACGTAACCTAGGAAACCAACCGTGTGAACAGAACCAGCTAGTATTCTGATTAACTAAACCTAACCAGTCTGAGTCTATAGTCAGTAGCATTACATTACCAGGATTCTCCAGGCGGTTATTAACTGCTACTATTGTTGCTGCTAGATCATCAGCTTCATAACCTGACTTACCAAGTAAAGTCCACTTACGTTCTTTTATAACTTCAAGAAGTTGTTTCTTTAGTTTGGTAAAGCTATAGTCTGGAAACTTACGACCTGCTTTATAATGAATGTCTAATGCTTCTTTAAGCTTCTTATACTCATCTGAGTCTTCTATAGCAGCTATTGCATTTAGATCATCACCAGCAGCTTTAATATCTGCTAATAACTCTTGGAACCGAAGTCTTCTCTTTTCATCAGGCTTTTTCTTTCTTGGTACTGATGCTATGACATCTGGTCTTAAGAGATAGTCTGTTCTCCAATAAGGCTTGGAATCAGTTACAAAGATAACTTGGAACTTTTCTGGCTTTAGGTCACCTAACCAATCACCAGACATTAACCAGTTTAACTGAGCTTTAATGAGTGCAGACCAATGAGGATGAGTATGAGGTAGAATGTTATGCTTATGATGAAGATCATGGACCATAACAGAAGTATCTACCACAATGGTTAGAGGTCTTTGGTATTCCATTTGGCTCCTTTGTTTCTATATCTATATTATATAGTAGGACAAATAGGAAGTCAATAGGAATCTTGGACAAATCTTTGACATTCTACAGTAAACCCTATTCGCAACCTTATGCCATTAAATGTCCCAGGTGTATACGTAACCGAGAGTACCTATGGATCTATCCCAGCGATCCTGAATACTCATGATGCAGTTTACGTTATCGGATCATCTTCACAATCAGGAGCTCCTACCAATACTCCTACATATATAAGTGATATGACCGACTTTACGAACACATTTGGCGCCAGCCCAAGCGCAGCTGCGGTCCAACTGTTTTTCGATCAAAGATCTGGTTTCGGTATGTACTTCATCAACGTATTAAAGCGTGTTGAACGTACAATGACTATCACGACTTTCACAGCTGGTACTGTTTTAACTCTAACTATTGATGGCTATGCTGTAACCTACACTTGTGTTACTGGAGAAACTGCTACTACAGCTAGAGATAACTTAGGTGCTGTTGTTAATACTCAACTTCCTTTAACTGCTAGCTATTACAAAACAGATGGAACTTTAAGATATAACTCTGGTTTGACTGTAACTGGTGGAACTGGAATAACCTTAGGAACTGCTACAACTGTTGGTTCAGTTCTGATCAAAGACGTATCAGACGCTATCAATATTTCATTTGAACCTGGAATGAGACAAGGATACATCTGTGCTCCTGAGTTCTTCCAAAGTTTCACTAGCTTAACTGATAGAACATTTTTGCAAACTTCATTAGAAGCTCTAGCATCTAGCCCTGACTATAACTTCGTTGCTGTTATTGATCCAGGTTTTGCTACTGCTACTCAAACAACTGGAGCAGGTGCTATCAACTTAGCTATTGCTGAAAGAAACACATTCGCTAGTCCTAAAGGTCACAGCTGGTATTACTTCCCTTACTTCAAGAACGTATCTGGAGTTAACGTTCCTCCATCTTTAGCTGTGATCGGAGTTGCTTTACGTCGTATGAGACAAGAAAGCTTCGCTCAACCTCCAGCTGGAGTTAACTATCCTGTTTATGGAGTTTCTGATGTAAGTTTCAAAGTAACTGAAACAATCCAGTCCCAGTTAAACCCTGTTGGAATAAACTGTGTTCGTAGACTTCCAAGAGGTCGTGGTATTGTTGTTTACGGTGCTAGAACTTTATCGACTTCAAGCTACTATCGTTTCGGATCTGTTCGAGTTATCTTAAACGTTCTGTCTTCTTCATTGAAAGACGCGTTCGATACTCTGATCTTCTCTTTAGTAGATGGAACTGGAGTCCTATATAGCCGCATACGCCAAACAGCTGCAGCCTACTGTGAACTCCTAAGGTTACAAGGAGCTTTGTATGGTGCAACAGCTTCAGAAGCCTATTTAGTTATTTGCGACTCTACTAATAACTCAGCAGATAACTTAGAAGCAGGTCAAGTATCTGTAGACGTTATCGTAAAACCAAGTCCAACAATGGAAGTTCTGAAAGTTAATATTTCTAGAGCTTCGTTGGGTACAGTCTTAGCAGAAGTTCAATCATCTGGTAATACTTCTTCGATCTCGACTAGTACATCGACTAGTACTGATCCTGCCGCTTAAAAGAGCCCTCCAGATCTCTTATTTGGCAGACTAGTTAACAGTTAGGGCTATCAACTAGATCTATTATAGAACCTTGAAGTGTTAGGGCATTTCAGGGTTTTACTTTAGATATCTATAATATAACAGAAAACCCCTAGGTTGTCTAGAGGTTTCTAAGAAATATTTTAATCAAGTTTTAGAGGCTAACCATTTTCATTAGGACCTTCCGATCCGTTCCAAGTAGAAATACGATCCCATTTCGTCTTAGCGATCTCCGGGTTTTCATCAAGATATAGTTGAAACACATTTTCAGGATAGCCGCGTGAAGGGGTGCCCCGTCGGTCAGCTGGAACAGCAACTTCAATACAGTCAGCATGATTCACCTCAATCCATTTTTGTACTTTTTGTTTACTGATGCCCATTACCTTTGCGAAGTTATGAGTAGAAACATATCGGACGCCATCAACATCATAAGCTGTAACAAGAATACCTGAAAGTTCTGAGAAGCGTCTTCTATAGATATCTACGTTCATGTGTAACTTCCTTTTCTTTCTCTATGCTTTTAATATAACACAAGAAAAAACCCCTGTCAATGACAAGGGCTGTAAATGTTTGTTAAGTATTTAGAAAGGAATGTAGTCAGGATCTACTAGTTCTTCAAGATCACCTTCTTCGATATCTAAGTCCCAAGCACAAGATCTAACTGCTGTTTCTAATGAGTCTTGGAATACTTTAGAGAATAAGGCTTTAACTTTAACATCACCTAAGCTTACTCTGTAGTTCAAGTAGTCATGTATTACTATCAAAGGATACGCAATGGCTCTATTAGGGTTTACTGTGATAGCTGTTCCACTGTGATGTCTTTCTAACCAACTAGTAATATTAACTTTAGAAAACTCTAGACCTTCAATAACGCTATCAAGGGTTACATATACATCATCACTAACCAAATAAGCGTCGATTGAGATACCAAAGAAGTTAAAGCTATATTTGTTGTTATTCATTATGAGGCTCTTTGTTTTGTTTACTCTTATAGTATAACTCAGGTCAAACTAGATGTCAATAAAAAACTCTAAGAAATATTCCTAGAGTTCATTATGTTATTCAGTTTTGTTTTACATTATACCTGACCTTGACCTTGAGTAGCTATAAAGAACCTTAACTTACCGATGATCGTTAATAAAGCTTTACTGATCCTATGTGTACTGTTAGTGTTTCCATCAGAGTCTTCTGTTAACGCTTCTAGAGCTAAGTCCAGATGCTTTAGAGCTTCTCTACATCCAGGTAGTTTGTCTGACATATTAGTTTCTGACTATAACTATCTATAAACTGTCAACTTGTCAAAAAGGTCTGACACTATATTGTTATCCAACTAAATAAAGACTATGGCAACTGCATTAAAACCTATTTCACAAAAACAAGCGGTCATAACCATTTCAGATATCTCCGACATCTATTGGATATCTATCAAAGGTGGAAGAGTTTCTAGAGAAAAGGTTAAGTACAATGATGGTAAGAAAGGAATCATCCAAACTCTTACTGGTTTTATCGAACTAGAATCTTTAACTCTAACTAAGTCTTTTGATCCTTCTGCTGATAAAGCTGTTATTACATGGATCAATAAACAACTTGAAAGTCCTACTGCTTTTAACGTAGCTATTCAACCTGTTAAATCAGACTTAGCTGGATCTGTATTTGATGGTGCTGGACAAATCCTGTATTCTAACTGTCAACTAGGGGATCACAAGCTACCTGAGTTTGATCGTAACTCTACAGGTTTAGCTATCTTAGAAGTTGAAGTTATCTTCAATGAACTACCTACCTACGGATAGTATTCATAACCAAGTACTAACTTGACTAACTCCTTATAAAACACCATGGCAAGATCACAAGAGAAACCAAAAGTAGGCTTTGACAGTGCAGGTAACCTCTTAGTTACTTTAGATCGTATTTATTCTTTCCGTGAACCTTTAGGTCGTGACCTTGAAGTTATTGAAAGAGCTTTAGGAGAACAACCAAGCAATACTAGAATAGCTGCTGTTATTTTAGGAACCTTAAGTCTAGATAAGATGGATGCTGATGCTTTCTTAGATCTACCTGCTAGAATATTTAAGGAGTTAGGAGGCTTGGTAGTAGAGAACTTTCGCCTTCTCGATAACGGTACAGTTTAACGGCGTCATTATTTTCGTTATGGCTGAGCGAGCGTTTAGTCGAACAGACCTTAAGAAAGCAACTATTGTAGCATCGGGAGGATATTGTACAGGTTTAGGTATTTCTTGGTACGATATGAAACTCTGGGAGATAGTAGAAGCTATCGAAATGGTTTCCGAGATACAAGACGAACAGAACAGTAGAAAAGACTAAAAGATAACCTCTAGTTAACTCTAGGGGTTTTTTCTATGACTTTATCTAGGCATACATTTTACGACCTTTACATACAATGGCTAACCAAGTAGAAGTTACGATAACGGCCAAGGACCTATTAAGTCCGAAGCTAAACGACATAAAAAATAACATATCGTCTTTAGGTTCCCAGTTTGATTCCATTAGTAGAAATATGGGATCGGATAGAAGTCAAGGTATGTTAGGTGCTGCTTTATTTGGAAACTTAGGAGCTCAAGGTGTATTAGCAGGTTTAAATCTTGTATCCCAAGGTATTAATGGAGTTAAAGACTCTATTATGGAAGCTGCCAAAGCTCAGACTCTATCTTTATCTCAAGCTGGAGATCTAGCAGCTCAACTAGGAACATCATTTGATAAAGCTAAAACTATTGTTGAGTCAACTCAAATATCTTTATCTAAAATAGCAGCTCAGTTACCAGGTGAAAATAAAGACTATGAAGCTATCTTAGGACAAATCTCAGCTACCGTTGCTAAAACTTCTGGTGGTAATGTTGAGGCTTATACTGCTAGTGCTTTAGAAATAACTAAACGTTTAGGCTTATTAGCGTATACAAGAGGTGCTAATGCTGATGGTGCTGGTAGTTCTGCTAATAGAGCTTTAGCCGGATCCTTATCTTTTGGAGGAATGCGTCAGTTAGAGATATTCGAAAAGAACCCTCTATTGATGCAGTATTTATCTTCAGAACTTAAGAATGTTGGTTTCCAAGATACAGACTGGCAGAAGTTAACTAACCAAGTTCGTGAACAAGTATTTATAAGAGCATTAAGGAAAGCTACTAGTGATAGTACTATTGCTGCCTATGAAGGTACAGTAGACTCTATGGTAGCAGAAGCTAAGTCAGCTTTATTTGATCCAAGGACCGGAATCTTTGGAGCTCTTAGACGTGTTAAAGAACTAGGAAACAGAAACTTACTTGATGCATCTGCTGCAGCTCTTACAGCATTAGGTGCTTTATTTGGTAGGTTAGGTGAACTAGGATCTAAGATGGGACTTTCTGCTGATGGTCCTATGGCTGGAATAATACGCATTGTTGACTTCTTTACAGATCTTACAAACGCTACAACAGGAATGTTAAATGGAGATGGTCCTAAGATGGTTAAGGAACTTATAAATAGTTTCTTTACTGGTCTTAATAAGGCTTTAGCGAATGCTGATAAGCTTTTATATAATATGGACTGGGTAGCTTTAGGTAGAGCTTTAGGAAATGTAATATCTTTTGGAGTTAGTAAGATCTTTGATATCAACTGGGGATCCTTAACTTCTATAGTAGTTAATGCTGTATCTGGAGCAATGATAGCTTTAGGAACTGCGATCTCTACTATGTTTAGTAACCTAACGAGTTATATTACGAACCCTTCTAATATCTCTAAGGCTATATTCTCTGGACAAAGTAGTCCTACTGCTAGCTATAACCAGAACCTACCTCAAGTTGGTAAAACTAATGATCTATTTGGAGTTATAGGAGATGCTTTAAAGATCCCTCAAGCTTCAGAATGGATCAACAATAATATTCCAGGAATGAAAAATCCTAATGCTTCTTGGAATAAAGGGTTACCTACTATCGATACTAAGAAGTCTAGTACAACTTCATTTGCTCCTCAGGTTAACATTACTGCTAGCTCTGGGAATGCTAATGATATAGCAACTGCTGTTATGGATAATATCAATAAGTTGTTTGTACAGTATCAAGCTAATAACTTGGCATAGGGCCCACAAAGAAAAACCCTCTAGAATCAACTAGGGGGTATTAGGATACTTAACGTTTAAGTGCTAGTAGGTATTCAACTTTGGTTACTGGGTCTAGTTCTGCTAGTAGCTCTGGGACTTTCCCTGGGTTCTTTGCTTCTGTAACTAGTAACCTTGCTGCGAATGTTCTAAAACTATCATCGTTCCAAGTTTGTTCGATAGTACGCATATTATTTGTCTCCTAGGGTCTTAGTAATAGTTCTATATTTATACTATAGCTTAGTTATTTATGGATGTCAACACCTCTGACTAAATATTCCTAAAATGGTAAACACATCCAATCTCGCTACAAAACCTACAGGTGAAACAGGAGCTACCTTAACGGATGGTACTAAGACCTATAGCTTCCTTATAGATCCTCAAACCATCTCTTGGAACGCTCAAGCAGACTTCAGCAACAACTCTGTACTCTTATCAGAGAAGCCTGACGTAGCTTGGAGATCCTCTGTTAGCACCTTAAGCCTACCTAGCATCCTATTTGCTTCAGCTGGAATGACAAAGGATGTTTCAGATAGCATCAAGCAGTTAACAGATTGGTGTTCTTCTGGAGCTACTTTAAAGTTTGCCTTTGGGTCTACTATTGTTTCTAGATGCCATATCACAAGATTTAGCTTTGTAGAAAAACAATGGAGATCTGGTAAATGTACACAAGCAGAAGGAAACCTAGACCTTGTAATATCTAGAGAACCTTTGAGTACTACAGGGGGTACTACTACTGCTACTAATCAGTTTCCTACAGCAGGAATAGAAGAAGTTAGACCTAAGACAGCTTCTAATGGACAAACAGTTTCTAGTTCTAGTTCTACTACTACCAAGTATACAGAAAGAGAACTTAAGAATATCCAGAAGACTATTACGAATGACATGAAGAACCAGGCTAAACGTAGAGCCTTAGGTATTACAACAGATGTCGGTCTTGCTGCTTATGCCACAGATAATGGTGATGGTAGCATTACTATAAAGATCACAAATGTTAAAGGTACGACCTTATATACGTCTACATACGCTGTTTATAAAACTAAGGTGAGCTAATGGAACTATTTGAGGCTATTGTAAAAGCTAATCAAGGCTTACAAGGTAGAGTACAAGGGATCCAATATGGAATCGTTTCTAGTATTGAAGATCCTTTAGGGTTTGGTAGAGTTCAATGCTTTGACGCATCTAAGGGCGGTAAGTCTACTACTGACTGGCTATTTAGGGTTTTACCAATGCCTGGCTTTAGTCCTCCTTTACCCTCTGTAGGTCATACAGTTCTACTAGGGTTTATAGATGGAGATCCTCATAAAGGTTGTTACTTTGGGAATATCCAGAATGCTGTTAACCCTACTTTAAACTCTGGACAAGACCTAGTAATGACTATAGGTAATACAACGATCACTATTACTCCAGAAGGTGCTATTAACATCATAGGAGTTTCTTCAGTTACTATCAATGGTAAAGAAGTAGCTACTATTGGAGCCTTAGATACTGGTAATGATACGTTAACAACTAGAGGATGGTAACATGACTACATTTAAATACCCTTTTGAAGCGGCTAATGGCTCTCTTGTATTAACTACAGATGAACTAAAGAAAATACCTGAGGTCATAAAGCATGTTCTACAGACCCAGTTTGAAGAAAGAGTAATGAACGTAGAGTTTGGGATAGATGCTGCCGAGTTTAATGTCCTATATGATCTACCAAAGTTCCTAAGAAGTTTAGAGGAGTCCTTAACAACAGTATTAGCAGCCTATGGAGATGTTTCAATACGCTTAGTCGGTTATGCTGATGACTCTGGAGAAATCCCTGTTACTTGCTATTGGGATGTAGATGAAGACTTTGGGACTGTTGAGGTGACTTTGTAAAGGAAATACGATATTCATTATTATGGCAAACGTAGAAATACCAAAGTTAGTACTTGACCCTCAGAATGAAGATCAGTTAGTAACGTTAGCTTATAACCGTATAAGAGAAGCATCTAACGGAAAGTTAACTGACTTTAGATCTGGTAGTCCTTTGGCTGCATTAGTTGAAGGTCAAGTCTTTGTTACGGCAGAACTCTTGTACTACCTAAATATGTTACCTGAGGCTTTAGCTTTAGAGACATTTAGGTTATTAGGGGTAACCAGAAATGGAGGTACGGCTGCTAGTGGATATTTAAGGTTCTTATTATCTGCTCCATTAGCATCTTCTTTTGTTATCAATGCAGGATACTCTATAGCTTATTCTGATTCCTATTTTATTTTACAGGAACAGCTATTAATACCTGCTGGAGCTACAGAAGCAGATGTTTTAGTACAAGCAGCAAGAACTGGATCCGACTTAAACGTACCAGCATTTGGTCTATTCGTTAACAGTCCTAATATTAACTACTTGCAAGCTATTTATAACGTAGAAGCAATAACTGGTGGTTCTGATATAGAATCCCTACCTTCTACTATTGATAGAGCTCAACAAGTATTAAGATCTAGAAACGTTCTAGTATCCATAACAGACTATGAACTAGCTGCTCAAGAGTTATTAGGAGACGGATCAAGAGCTTTAGCTATTCCTTTCTTAAGTTCTGATAAGTTAACAGAGTCTGTAGGACAAGTACATCTGTTCGTAGTAGACGCAGCTGGGAATCCTGCTAGTCAAGGAACTTGTGATACTATTAAAGCTGCTTTAGGTCAAAGAGTATTTGCTGCTAGTCAAGTATGGGTTTCCCCTTGTGAACTAGACAGTTTATCTATTGAAGTAACAGCTGGTGTTGGTGAAGTTTCTGATACGTTAGCTGACGATATTGCTCAAGCAGTTTATGACTACTTAAGTCCTCTAACATATACCTGGGGATCTAAAGTAAAGACTAATGAAATAGCTTACAATGTCCGTCAGGTTTTAGGCGTAACAGAAATAGACTCTGTAGTTATAAATGGAGAACCCTTAGATCATCTGCTAGCTAATAACTATACTGCTCCTTATGTAGACAGTTTGGCTATTAACTTGATGCAAACTGATGGAGTTACCCAGACTTACTACAGAGGTCTTGGTGGCGATACCGACTAGAATAAAATACAGTTAGGGCTATAAGTTATCCTAGATAATAAATAGCCTCAGCTGTTAGGGCAACTAAGGACTATTTGATTACTATTCTATTGTACCGTATTTACTTAACTTCGTCAACTATTTCTTCTTTCTTTTCTTCTACTTTTTCAACTTCTTTAACTTCTTTAGAAGCCTTAAAAGCTTTGAACTCTTCTATTAGTTCGATCTGCTTGGAAACCAGGCTGTTAATAGACTTCTTGGAAAACCAAATGATCAAAGCAACGATAATAGTAGCGTACGAAACATCTTTAACAATGCTTGTATAGTCTACCAAGTTTACAGTAAAAGTAGTAGAAGCTGGTTGAGCTGTTGTTGCAGTTGTATTAGCCATAAAAAGACATACTAAAGGTATTTTCAATAGTATGTCAAGTTTATGTTATTTGGCAGGGGCTACACAAATAAAGAAAAAACCGACCATTTAAGATCGGTTCTTGTTTAGTTATTAGTTTTCTACTAGGTAAGGTATTTCTAGTTCCTGTAAGGTCCTTCTCAACCCTCTATACTTATTAGGTAGGTTAAGGTTAAGAGCTATTAATGAAGTCAGTAGGTTAGATACATAAGGATCTACTGCTGCTCCTATTAAACCTGTTGTTAGCGTATCTAAGATTTGGGTAGTTACTATAGGGTTTCCATAGATAACTCCATTATCGTAATGGACTGAAGTATTCCCTACATAAGGGCTCTCTACAAAGATGTAGGCTGGAGAAGGGAACATGGGGATCACTAGATCGTAACCATAAGCTGGTACCCAACCCTCTACATAATAGTCAGATGTTCTAACAACGTAACCTTGCATATTTTTATCCTATTGGTACGAAACTCTTAAGAGCTGCTACACCGTTAGCTCCGGCTGCATACGGCGACTGATTTCCACCTTCACCACCATAAGAACCTCCACATCCTCCTAATGTTAGGTTAGTGTAAACGTTAGTATTTTGTTGCCAACTTCCAACTGCTCCACCTAATACGTTAATAGTACCAGCGTTATTGTTAGAAGGAGAATAGAATAGAACTCTACCACCACCACCACCTGATCCAGGTTCAGCAGTTATTGTACCAGTACCAGAAGCTCCAGTACTAACACCAGAACCACCTGCACCACCGTTAGCATTGATAACACCTGTTAAGCTGATAGAAGTTAAAGATCTTAGTAGAACTAGACCACCAGATCCTCCACCACATCCGCCAAATACTACAGTGTTAGCATCTACTGCTCCTGCTTGACCATCACTCCCGTTAACGTTAATAGTTCCAGTTACAGTAATAGATCCTGCTGCTTCTATCCAAAGACAACCACCACCTAAACCAGCAAACTTGTTTGTTACTTGTTGAGGAGAGTTACTGTTATTAGTAATATAACCAGCTCCACCACCAGAACCTACTGGAGATACTAAATGGTTATAGGCACTCTTAGAAGCTTCACCTGAACCTCCACCAAAACCAGATCCGGCTTCACCACCCATTAAGGATCCTGCCAGAGTAGCTGTAGTTGTAACTGCTAAACCTGATGCAGTAACTGTACCTGCAGCATTAAGGATAGATGGGTTTAACTTATAAGCTGTACCTCCACCTCCTAAGACCCAAGCTGGAACGTTTATTGTACCTGCTATGTTAACGTTTCCTGAACAATGGAACTTAGCTAACTTATCTATGGTTATAGAAACACCAGCAGGAACTGTAAAGTCTCTGAAGTAATATTCACCATCACCATATATAGGATCAGTAGATGTAGCTGTCAGATCTGTAATGTTATTACCACCGAAGGATCGGATAGAAGCAGTTACAGGACGAATATCAGGATAACCAGCTCCACCTCTTAGATCTGCTAAAGCTGTAATAGAACCTGAAACAGTTGTATACTGAGCTAACAAGACCCTAATAACAGGGGGTGTTTGTCCTTGTTCAATAGCACCAGCAGAGTTAACCCAAACATAATAACCAGTTACGTTATTAGTTACAGTAATAGATCCTGCTGCTATTGCTAACAAAGATCCTGAAGGTAGTCTAACCGAGCCAGAAGCATAAGTTACTACTAAACCAGAACCTATAGAACATTTAAGGTTATTGGTTGCGATATTAACTTTATCTTTGATCTGACCCGATACGTTAGACAACTCTGAGTCTAAAATGCGAGCTCTATGACCTTTATATTGAGGCTGATCATCGAAAATAGGAGCCTCATAAGCTAGATCGGCTAGATCTGGTGTAAAGATAGAGCCATCTGAAAAGGTAAAATAGTCGTACAATCCTGCCATAGTTATCGTCTTATATTTAAACTCAGATAGTCAACTAAACTCCAGTGTAGATCATCCATCTAAATACACCAGTAGATCCCGATCCAGCAGAGTTACTAAAGCTAGTTAAGTCCGTAGACTTAGGAGTCCTAAACTGAGTGGATAAACTAGTAGCCTCTGAGCTAGTCATAAAGGTTGTCCCTATTACGTTGAATAGAGCCGAATATGTAGTCCTATTTAATAACTCACCTACAGAAGTTAATAGTCTCCATTTAGCAGGAGCAGATGTCGTAGTCCATAAAGCTATGGTACCTACAGGAGGAGTAGCATTGACCGCAGTTAATACAGCTGATGTAGTAGCAACTTGAGTGTTGTTAGCAGTTATAGCTACGGTAGGGGCAGATACTGTACCTGTAAAAGTAGGATCGGCTAAGTTGGCTTTTAACGCTAGAGCTGCGTTCATAGTAGCGTTAGTAGGCATAATGTTGATCTGATCATAAACTGCATTCCTAGATGGAGCATCTGTTTGACCATCCCAAGCAGAACTATAAGCAGCGTTATTTCCTACTGTTCCTGTTCCTGTATCTCCTTTAGATACTAATAGTCTCCAATATGTCGTATTAGTAGGTAAGTTAGTACTGCTAGCAACAGCTTGTATGTATTGATAAGCAGATCCATTATAAGTTACAACATCTCCTCTTTTATAGAATAATGAACTACTCCATTCTCCTTTAAGGTTCCATACGTTTTGTACTAAAGCTCCCCAGAAAGTATCTGAAGCTTGTAGATATCTAGCAAGAGTTAACAATGCAGCATCTTGAGCGTCATATCTAACTCCTACTTGGCTAGCTAGATCTTTAAAGTTAATAGTAGTTACAGAATAGGGTACTACTGCTTTAAACTCTTTAACCAGAATATCAGCATTCTCTATGGTAACAGGATCTCCATTTTCATCCTCACCAATAGTATCAGCTACGTTTTGATAAATCTGGAACTTATAGGAAACCTTAGCAGAATCCGAGGGGTCTAACTCAAAGGTAGCAGCTCCATCAGTTAGAGCAAAGTCCTTATAAACAGGTACAAACAAAGTAGTATCATCTGAGAAAGATGACTCTATGAGAACTCTGATGTAACCATCCAAAGGAGTAGTTGTACCTGAGATATTGATATTAGCCTGAATAGTTGTCATAGGTCCTTAGTTTTATCCAGATAAAGTCAAATAAAAAGGACCCGAAGGCCCTTATAGTTTAGTATTGTATTTCGTTCCTAACTACTGATCTTATAAACGTCTCTGCTTTCCTATTACCCCTATCTGCTTCATAGCGCATAAGTCCTATAAAGGTTGGTAGACAGAAACAAGTATGTTGACGTCCCAAGTATTTTACTTTCTTAAGTTCTAAGTCTGGAGTACCTGGCATATAGTCTTTAAGATCTTCATGCTTTAGCGTATCTAAGATCTCCTTCATAGGTTTACCAAGGGCTAGCTCTAAGGCTAGGATACCCCCTATGTACTTCTTACCCTGATCATCGATATGAGCTACAAACTCAATACAAGCTATGTAAACAGGTGCTGTTAGTTTCATCCTTTGTATTCCTCTATAGACTTAAAGCTAATACCTGCGATTTTAGCTAAAATAGTCTCGTGATCCATTCCTATTTCATTCATTGTATCATACTTTAGTAGAATAGTCTCCCATTTATGGAGCTGAGTATAGGTCATATCTTCTACCTTTAACATAGGTGGTAGACCTCCGGCTCTTTTTAACCTGATAACTTCTTTAGCGTAGTTAACTTCATCTAACTCTGCTTTTAAGTGATCAGTGAACTTAGGACGGAAAGCTTGAGCAGCGTCTTTCTTATGCTTAACGTAAAGTCTAGCTAACTCTTTATCTAGTTCTACTTCAGTCCTGTTGATTCCTACAGCTCTATCTATTCTAAGATCTAATGCTTCTGTAGCTAAAGCAACTAACAGACCAATAGCACTAGGGTTTTTCTTCTCAGAAGCTTCCCAAGCAATAGCTGACATAAATGTATCTACGGGAACACAGGTATAGGTAACTTTATCTAGACTAGCCTTCACTTTTGGCGCCAATAAAGCCTTACCGTTAAAGGTTTCCAGCGATTTTGAGGCTAGTTTTTTCCGTCCCTCATCCTGTTTCCAGCCTAACACTTGCTCTACTGAGTATACAGCTACAAAGTATTCACCATTTCTTTCTACACCTATCATTTCTAAACCTAGGACTTCGATCCGACCTGCTCTTGTTGTAACTTTAGCCATGATAAAGACTCCCTTCTTATATACGTTTAAGCTCTTGATAGTTTTAGAAAGGACCCTCGGAGGATCCCTTTGTTATCTACTTAGACTTTTTATCTTCTTTCTTTTCTTCAGCTTTCTTGGACTTCATATCAGCTACTGCCTTTTCCCATGCTTCGTAGTTAGTCATTTGTTTTGGTCCTTTGTTTTCTTTGTTTCTATACTATTATAATAACAAGAATACTCTAGGATGTCAATAGAATATTCTAAGTTGTTACATTTGTTTACAAAAGAAAAGGACCCTAATGGATCCCTATGATAACTATTTATATTCCTTTATAGCTTCTTTCTTTTCTAACTCATTTAGTTTCTTCTGAGCTATATTAATACAGACCTCATCTCCTCCATAACGTTTAAGTTGTTTCAAGACTTCCATCCAGTATTCTGTATCCATTTATAAGTCCCTTTATGGTAAATAAGTCACGGTCTGGGTATTAGGATTGAATGCTGCTGAATACCTACCAACCCCATTGGTTATTCTAAAGGAGTCTAAATAGTAGTTCCCTTGTCTAACCCAAGCAGCTTGAACTAAGTCATAGCTAACTCCTATTCTAGCAAAGGAAGAAATAGTTATAGCTTGAGTATAAGTTCCCGAATAGATCTGAACTCCATTAACAAAGATCTTTTGTACTCCTGATGTTCTACTGTAGGCTATATGGGTCCAAGTGGAGTTAACAAGGTTTGTACCTGCTGCTTGTTCTATATCCCAAGCTACGTTAGATCTACCTACAGAGATATTGTTAGATCTTATAGCGAAGTCTGAGTCTCCATTAGAAGCTCCAGCAAATATTGTATGGTTAGAAGTATCTAAAACATAGAACCAACCTTCTAGAGTATAGTCTCCAGCCATAGTTAAGTTCATAGGAATAAACAAGGATGTCGTGTTAGTCCTATTTATATAGATACTACTAGCTCCATATTTAACTTGAGTAGAGGATTGGACTGTAGTAGGGTTACTTGAGTTACTGTTGCCCGGATAGACAGCTCTTGCTTGAATACTGTCGTCAACAAAGTATGTAGACTGATCTCCACTATCGCCTTTTAGATATAAAGTATTGTAGTTCTTGTAGGGATCATTTAGAACAGTAGGTTGTATAGGACTAGCTTTAGTTGTATCTAGGAAAACTGGATCCCCAACATAACTAAATCCTGTATAGAACCTCTCAAAGCAAACCTTTGTTCCTACTACAGCTGGAGCATAGTTCCTAGCAGTTCTTTGGGCTTCTTTAAACTGAGGTGATATTCTTTGGTAAACTAATGGCAACCTTATGTACATCCTTAAGTCATCTCTACCGAATACAGCAGGAATAGCAAAGGGAACTCTTAAGGCTCCATTAGTCCAGATCGAATAAGTTAAGCTATGGATATCTAGGATATCTTTGATAGTCTGTAATGTACCTTTGTTAGACCAGAACTTATGTGCATTAGCGATCATAAGACGCTTTACAGCTATAGTCCATTTAGGATCCCAATAAGGACCCGATAGTCCACAAAGGAATGCTAAATAGTCTAGATAACTTTCAGGACAAGTTTCTGGTATTAGGTTTTCCCAAAATGACTCCATGATGTCAGCAGTATCAGATAACTTCTGATCAGTCCACAGAGTTAACCAATCAACTACATCGTTATCTTGGTAGCCTTTTTGAGGTAAGTTATTTAATACTGGTCTGCCATCATAGTATGCCATTGTTCTTAGTATGTAGGATAGTTTCCGTTATATGATCCTGTACAGACGTCTATAGAAACTTCTCCTTGTATTACATCCCCGTTAGCAAAGTCAGGTAACTCCGGATAAGTCAAGACTGGTAAACTTTCGTCAATGTTATAGATCGCAACTTCAGCTAATAAAGGATAATACTTTATGCTAACTAGCTGACCGTTAGCGTAGTTCATCTCTCTACCGTAAATAGTCATTAGCCTGTAACCCTCAAAAATAGACTTGGATAGTTGGTGTTTAATGGAACGGCTGCAGATGCCGATGTCGGTAGGGCTGCATAAGTGTAAGACCCTATGGTGTATCCATGGATGTACCCTGGAGCAGTAGCTAAGGTGCTATACCCTACTATTCCTCCTAACGTGGTAGAAGTGGTGGCAGCAAAACCACTATAACTCGCTTGAACACTCAATAAATGAGCTGAATAGTACAAGCCCGGTGTTAATGTGGTGTTATAGGTGGCGCTCTTCATACCCGTCGTAGATGAGTCTATGTCCCCACTATCAAATAGTAAAGTATCTGGCATACCGTTTGCACTAGTGTACAAACCTAACCGGACTAATGCTGACGTTCCTAAAGCTGTACAGTAGGCAGCTATCTGATCGATAGTTATATTCTTTTCTATGATCATGGGACCAAAGCGTATAACATTTAAGCTGGTCGTATTACTAGTTACACCAGCATTAGGATGAAACAAGTAGTACCTACCAGCTCCTGCTGCTGCTTGTAAAGAGTTAGATCCACTACCTGCTACTACATTAGATATTCTACCTGTACTATCTACAGTTACAGTAGCATTAGTATAAGTTCCTGGAGTTAGGTCCTTACCAATAGCTTGCCAAGTATTAGTAGCTTTAGCTATCCAAATACCGTCATTGGTTACTCTAACTTCACCAGTTGTTCCTGTATCTGTTAAAGAACTAGGAGCTGTATTTAGAGCTGAGACTCTAAGTTGAGTTCCTGTAACTATACCAGAAGATGTCAGAGCACCTGAACTAACGGCACCTGTTAACGTCGACGTTCCAGTAACAGCCAGAGTACCAGATAGGGTAGTGTTGCCTGTGACATTTAGAGTTGTTCCTATTTTAACGCTTTGACCTACTGATAGGCCTCCTACTGTTCTTAGAGCTCCTGTTGAACCGTCAGCTGTCGTAGCATCAGAAACACTAGAAGATGAAATAACACCTGCTGAGACGATATTACTACTAGATCCTATTATACCTGTAGTATATAGAGAACCTCCTACACCTACCCCTCCAGTTACTATTAAAGCTCCTGTATTAGCACTTGTGGATGGTGTAGCATTGGTTAGGGTAGTTACTCCTGAGGCTGTTAAGGTTGAACTTAGAGTAGTAGCTCCTGTAACT